>Ga0209624_10000855_pt1 | contig 25780 bp, 31 predicted proteins | sample JacPinW_OM2H0_O1_FD_188565 | JGI IMG/M metagenome (GOLD analysis project Ga0209624, IMG submission 188565) | Forest soil microbial communities from Algoma, Ontario, Canada - Jack Pine, Ontario site 1_JW_OM2H0_O1 (SPAdes) (version 2) | ecosystem: Environmental > Terrestrial > Soil > Boreal...
AACATCGTTGTGCGCTTGATCGATCTGCGCCTGCATGTCCCGGTAATTCGCCTTGAGCGCATTCAGGGCATCGCGAACGACGCCAATCTGTGCGTCGGCTCGCGTTACCGCAAGCTGAAATGGAAGATCATCGAGGCGGTACAGAACCTGACCGGTCTCGACATGCTGATTTTCTGAGACGTCGACGTCCCTTACAATGCCAGCGACGTCGGTCGAAACGCCAACCTTGTCCGACTCGACATACGCATCGTCCATCGACACTGTCTGGCCGCCCGTAACGTACCAATACCCACCGCCGATCAGCACCAGCGGCAGCAATGCAAACAGCACACGCCGCCTCCAAGGCCGCCCCCCGGGCTTCGGCGGCGGCGCCGCGTCCGGCATTGAAGGCTGCGCAACCTGGTGATTAGGGCCTTTCGGCGACGCTTCGGCTTTTGTAGCTGGGTCCTCAATGTCACCGGTTTGCGATACCACTCTCATTTTGCCAGGCACCCAGCGCTCCTCTCGGGTGAAATCGCCATGGCACAAAGCTACTGACGAACGGGAAAAATGAAAGTCTTGTATCTTTGCATTGGGTACTGAGGAAAATTCAGCAATGCAAACGCAGGAGTCTTGGATCTGACGAGAGGTATCGGAAAGATTTCCAAGAGCGGTGAAATTTGGGAATCGACTCGTCGAGAAAGATCGCCAGCGCGAGGAGCGGAACGATGGGGATAGCATTGTCCATCCAACTCCTGCCCAGCTTCGCCAACGACGTGATCGGGCACATACCGATAGCGCAGTCTCGTGGCCCATTCGCCGATCGTCATGACGCGTTCCAGCTCAATGAAAAAGCGCTGAGCCGTTTCAGTTGCTCAGCGCGATTCCTTAGCCCCGGTTGGAGCATTCGCCCTATTTCTTGAGAGCGCTGGCGCTCCAGCACAAGCCACGACGAAGCGTGTCCTTGGAGATGACGAGTTGCGGGCTATAGATCACCGCCTTGAGCTTGCCGGCCGGCAGTCCGGTCTCCAGAACGGTGGAGATCATGTCGTTGAGGTCACGGCCGTGATCCATGACCTGATTGGCGATCTCCTTGTCGAAGACCCCCTTTCCCGACGTTGTCGCAGGCCATTTGCTCGCCGCCGCCGGAAGTCACCAGGATAGTCGGCTTGCCCGATTCCTTGATCGCGGCCGCGGCGCCCCCAAGATGAATATAGGGCAAGGCTCGCCATGTTTTTTGAAACGCCCGTTTTCAATAGTTAAACCTATACAGTAAAAACACACTACAATACTATTCTTCACACCATACGTCCCACACACCTTACCTCACGCTACCTTCCCCATACCTATACCGCATAGCTGTATTTCGCACACCCTTGCCTCTCGTGCTGCTGCAACGAATGGCGTTGCCTTGTTTAACACAATAAACAGATAGGTTGCTTTGTCTTCGCTTTGAAAAGTCTGTCTCGTTTGCCCAGCTTCGCTTCCTATTCTCCGATACAATACAGGAAGCCATGCTGTGATTGCATGGCCATCAACTTCGTCAGTTTCAGGACAGGCCTAGGGGCAGGCAAGCTCTGGTGGTTTAGACAATACCGCCGTGCGGGAGTGGTTCAAATCAAACGTTGGTAGCCGACAGGCAATACTCAAAAGGGGGAAGGCGGGCCGTCGGCGATAGCGCGATGCAATGGCAAGAATGCGCAAATAGCGGCCGTTGCCCGGCCTCGCACCGAATGGGTCAATTCGGCCCGAAGGCGCGCTTGTTCAGCGAATCCTGTCGCGACCAAACGGTCGTGCCGCGAGCGGGGCCACGACGAGCTTTGGCCGATGGGCTTGGTATAAAATGTCCAAATACATAACAGTACCCGGACACAGTGCTACCCGATCCTCCAACGCCAAGGAGCCAAGGGGCTGTCCCCGAAGCAGTCCAATTACACGACAGAGACGTGGTCGTCACACTATATGGTTCAATATCAAAGTTATTATTTCCAGAATAGACTCTCCCAGCCGTACTAGGAAGTAGTTCGATACCCTTTGGAGCAGAATAAGTCTCCTGGTAGGTATCGGTGCTTCCAGGGCTACCAGTAAAGGTACGATTTGCGCAGGAGCACTTAACGGTGGCCCCAGGGGGCCACCCGCGCTGCGTGATTGCAGCGCACCCAGAGATAGAGAGGATGCCAGCGCACGCGGCGGGACAATTTAAAGTCAAAGCAGAGGATTGAGTTGCAAAACAAGCTGTAAAACACAGTAGCAGTCCAATAACGGCTGTTCTAAGTCTACGCAATAGCCGCTCGATTAAAATAACAGTTGATATGTTCATTTTTTTCATCCTCCACACCGCTGGCCGACTGCGATTTCAACCTAGCCGCCCTGCACCCAGCTTACCCCATCAAGCGCCGAACGAGCACGGAGAGAACGCAGGCAGAGCGTCGACACCCAGAAGAGCCTCTCGCCCTTGACCCAGAGAACAATATCCGTCGATTCGCGACATTAAATCGGTAGCGACGACCTTCCCTTCGGGTCGATTCCGGCTGTCTCGATGGCGGCTGCACGCGAGACAAATTAAGCGCCACCGTCTATCAAAGACGTTACGTATATCTTTTACAACGTACCAGACCCACAGCACATCGAAGCTTATGATGTGCGAGACCCGGACAGGTGTGTGTGAAGATAGGAAAGGCGCCTTGGTCGCATCCCATTCGCCCGCGACATTGGCGACCGTTTTGATTTCTGGATGCTTCGAGAAGGCGTTCTCTACGCCCTTCATCATCCTACGGTTCGACCCGGAAGTCGGCTGACCCTGCAAAATGGCCACCTTCCCGCTCGCGCCGGCGCCGCACTTATCGATGACGCCCTGCGCCTCCGCTTCGCCGATGCCGATCCAATCCGCCCCAACATAAACGTCCGAATTGTAGTTCGACCTCATGTCGATCTGGATGACGTGGATGCCCGCTTCCTCAGCGCGCTTGAGCAGCCTTGCGTAGGACTGGATATCGGGATTGTGGACGACAAGAACGTCGGGCTTTTCGGCGATGAGTGAGGTGATCGCTTGCGCGCCGGCGTCGGCGCTGAAATGCGGGTCGCGAATTTCGAGCTTCGTGCCGAGCCGATCGGCCTGTTGGTTCATCATGGACGCCCAACCTTCCGTGAGGTCGATGCCCATCGTGACCGGTACGAAGGCGATCGTCTTGCCGGAGAGATCTTTGAAATAGTGACCCCCGGAAAGGCTGATGCCGCCAAGCACCACCACGAGGATGACCTCGTAGATCAAGGGTGAGTCGCCACCGCGGTGTTCATGCTCGACACCGCCGTCGCAGTGATCAGGCCGGCGACATAAGCGATCAATGCAGAAGTCGTATATTGCAGGACGATAACCGAACGCACCGGCGCGCCGGAGAGGTCGTCTTCGACACCAGGACCATGGCCGCCGGAAAGCGCCGCCAGGCCTGGAGCGACGCCATGTGTGAAATCTATCTGCAGGTCGACTGCCAGACCGACCCCGACTTCGAATACGCCGGGCTCGTCCGAGAGGCCAGACTGGGCGAGGTCACCATCACGGACGAGGTCATTTCGCCCCCAAGCAATCCGCCGGGGAAACAACCACATCGGCCGCTTCGGAAGGATTGTTACTACCTGGGGATAGAGCACATTGGCGCGGTGGACATCCGCCAATCCGGAACGTCATTCGTCCTGCGGCCAGGAAGAGGATCTCTATACCACGCCAACGAACCTTATGAACTGCATAGCGAAGTCGAGTCGCGTCAATTCTGGATAGAGCTTCCGCGTGCGGCTTTTGATCGCCGGTTCGACTCCGGTTGTCCGCCACAGCTCGGGAATTTCGATCTCACCCGCGGGCTTGGCCGCATCGCCGCCGACTTTTGCGCGACCCTCGCCATCGAGAGCGGCGGCCTGGACGAGGCCTCGAGATCGAAGCTCGGCGAGCAATTCATGGATCTCATCGCGCTCGCGCCGAATTCCGAACCCGACCGCCAATCAACCTTTTGACCGCGCCGCAGCACGCGCACCAATCGATCACGGAAATCGCCTACTCTATGGGGTTCAGCGGTTCTTCCCATTTCAGCAATCTTTTTCGCGCCTACTTCGACATACGGCCTTCGGATGTAAGGGGAGCGGCTGGCGCACTGAGGGCACCGTCAAGTTAGAGGCAATCCCGACGACCGTCGGCACGGTCAACCCGAAAGTGTGCTCCGGGTCGAGAAAGAGTCCACTCTCATTTGGACTCGAATTCCGCTTTAGGTCGACAGCGACCCAAACGTTCTTCGAGCCAGCAACTTCGCCTTTGGGCGGAAAGCGCGACTACGGGAGTCGCCTCGAGAAGGACCGGAATGCGAGCCGAAGCTGCGTTCCATTGCGAGCACGAAATAGGCTTCACCGCCCTTGCCGACATTGCGATATCGACTTGAAGCGGTCGTGCACGCGGACGATGACTACGGCATGTGCTCCGAGCGAACCTACGCCATTTCGATTCGCGTTCCGCTTTCCCCGTTCAGCGGTCGCCTCAGATAATACTGCGCAAGCGTGTCCGCTGGGGATTCGCCGACCAATGCGGCGAAGGCGGCGAGCGCGCCTGGATCGCGTGCCTCAAGCTTCGCGAAGGCGTCGGCATAGGCCAAGGCACGACGGTTTTGCGCTCCTCGGGCCGCAACGGCTCGAAAACCCGCATGGGCTCGGTCCGTCCCCTCAAGAGGAGATCGCCGACCGGGCGGCCGACAAATCCTTCTGCACGCTCAGCGGCGGCGGCGCTGATGCAGATGCGCGTGCCGAGCTGCTTGTTGACCGCCTCGAGGCGCGCGGCCGTGTTGATGGTGTCGCCGTAAGCCGTGTTGTCGTAGAGCCGGCCCCCGCCGAAATTGCCGACAATCGCGAGTCCGGCATGAACGCCAATGCGGGTGACGCCAAGCGGCGCACCTCGCGCCTCCCATTACTGCCGGTAGCGTTCGGCGTGAGCGTCGATCGCGTCGCCAATGATCTTCGCAACCGTGCTCTCGTGGGCGAAGACGACTTCGGTCATGCCTTCGAGATAGCCGCTGAGAAGCTCCGCCAGTTGTTTGTGATCGAGCGATTCGACCAACGGCGTGACTCCGGCGATGTCGGTGAACAGAGTCGCGATCTCGCGTCGCTCGGCGCCGGGCGCGAGCGCGTTCTGCTCAGCCGCGAGACTCCGCGCGAGGTTGGGCGAAAAATAGCGCGATAGCGACGCATGCGCGCGCTCGGCTTCCGCCTGGCGCTGACGCGCGTCTTTGAGGTGGCCGACATGGGCGATTGTCTTGCGGAGCGTGGCCTCGAAGTCGGTGACGTCAATTGGCTTGGTCAGGAAGTCGAACGCGCCCCGGTTCATGGCCGTGCGGGTATTGGCCATGTCGCCATGGGCGGAGACGATCACGGTGGAAAACTTCGTCGCCTCTTCTTGCAGCTTGGCGAGCAGCGTCAGTCCGTCCATGCGCGGCATGTTGATATCGGAAACGACCATGTCGAAATCGCCTTGGTCGGCGAGCAGAGCCAAGGCCTCCACGCCATCGCGCGCGAACCCGAATGCGATCGAGCCCTCTTTGATCTGACGGCGGAACCTCTGCCGGACCAGGTCTTCAAGGTCTTGCCTTTTTCTCGCATTTACGGGGCAAGAGATCCGCAACGAATCCTACTGCCTAGCCGCCACACGAATCGAGACAGGCGCGTGCCACCACGCTTCGCGTATAGGGTGCTGTTGCACGCGCCCGAGGATCACTCGCTGGGAGGCCCCGCGCAGGTCCTCCCTACGCGGGGCCTCAGCGGGACGCCCGCGGGAGATTGGTCGCGGTCGGACGCCCGCCGCGCTCACGACTCGGCGCAACCTCGCCGGGTTCCGAAGCGGCCTTTTGGGCCGCAAGCTGGCGGCAAGGAACATGGCGGCGCTAAAGGGGTTAAATCGCGCCTAAGGATGGAAAAATGAATGAACGGCGATTGGCGCTTTTCGTGAAGATCGCAGGTCAGACTGTCGCGATTTAATCCAGACTTGGTACAGTGTCTCTACGGGCCCCCCAGGGCGCCGGCTGGGGCAGTGCAAATTTGCTTCGGAGACAAAAGCACGGAGACAGTCGAGGGGATATTGGTCGCGTCGCGAACTGTCTAGGATTCGAGATTGCACAGGATGGCCAAGGCGTTGGGGAGAAAAGGATGAAGCTGGAACATTGATTGCTAGGGCGTTATCGGGCCGTGCGCTTATGCGTCGAGGATGTCGCAGCGCCTGATGAAATTTTATGCGGTGCCTGCGCTCGTCATAATCCGAGTCCGGCGAAGTCGAGAAGCGTCGTCGTCCACGTGGAAGGTTGCGGGACGACTTTCACGGCGAGCGTTCCGCCATCCAAATCGACTGTATCGGGGGAAAAAATTGGTCTCGATTGAACTTCAAAACCTCCGCCATGAGCTTCGCTAAAAACGTCAAGATCACTGAAGCTGCCCATAACGGGCGGATCGCTAACCGTGGCCATGCCGTCGACGGCAAAGGTGTAACTGAGGTGCAGTACCTCCGCCTGTCCCGGAGTAAGCAAGAGGGCTGCGGCTACCGCCGCGGCGGATAAGATCACACGAAAAGGCATGGCCAATTCCCCCTTTTATGCCTTCGGAATCGCTTCCCACCCATCGCGAGTGACCGAGCCGAGCAAGTTCTAGACCACCTAGAGTCCGACGTGCTCGGGTACGGCTCTATCATGCTGCGTGCGAGGATGTCCTCAGGCGCGGGTAACCCGCACTGTCGGCCGAGCGGCGATCATGTCGAGCGCGGCCAGCCACGATCACTGGTCCGTCCCTGAAACGGGCGCAGTCAAAATTGGCGGTCACCGCATACAAGTCGAGGTTCTCGTGGATGGTCGCCTCCACAACTATCAGTATTGCCTTCAATGCGCGGAACACAACCACGACTCATGGGGACGCCGTGCAATTGAGCGTCAGGGACGCTTGAGAGAATGGTGTCAGTGTTCGCAGGTCGGCTCGAAGCTCGACGGGGCCCGCGGCGAAATCAGCCTTCGTAGCCAAATTGGCGACCGCTGCGGCGAGAGTCGTCATAGCGCGAGCGTTCCTTGTGCGGGTGCCGGGCGTCGGATTCGACCAAACCGGGTGGCGATCTACATGCCCCTTAGTCCATCCGGCGCCTTGATTGCAATTGCGAGCTGACCAAAGCCAACGCAGGCGGTAGACGCTAACCTGAGCTTTTTTGATGGCCTGACCGATCATGAGCGGCAGGCTTTACTCGCCGTTCTTGAGGCTGTTCAGGTCGATGAGAGGTCAGTATCCAAAACTTGAAGCGGCATGCATCGGCGACCGGATGGCCGGAGTCGGCCCCGAAGCGACGCGGGTCTTCGGCCGGAATGCGCGAATAGCAGCCATTCCCAGCAGGCGCAACCGAATGGGACAAATCGGACCCTAGCGCCCCTCGCGATCCTTTCGGATATCACCGGCACGCCGGCCTTGGACGCTGCGCATGCGAAATAGCCAAAGGACCAAGATCGTCGCCGGTTTGGCACCGAGCATGCTGGCGGCGACAAGAGCCATTTAAATTCCAACCCAAACAGGACGCGTGCGTATGGGTTCGGGCAATTCTGTCAGGCTCGCGCCAGTGGCATTAAAACACGTCGCATTTCCGGCGCCCTCTCATGAGCCTCCCCTTGTAGAGTGGGGTTAGGCGCCTCCGTTGATCAATCCTCGGCGCTACACGCCTTGGCGATAGCGGTGCAGGCGATGATGTCGAACGGGGCGCGAGGGCGGTTGCGATATGCCCGGGCGCGGGGGCGGTGGCGACATGCCGACATGGACAACGATGGGATCTGAATAAACCGGCGGCTGGTGCGGGAGGTGGGCGACATCACCCAGCAAAAGCTGGAGTGTGTGCTTACCCGTCGGCAAGGTGAGCGTGGTCTCGGTCTGCCCCCCGCCGAAATGCAAATGGTTTTCGTCGTTCGGTATCGGCTTATCCAGCGGAGGCAGCGCAGTGTCGATCATGAGATGGTGATGACCGGTGTTCGGCTTCTCCAGCCCGGCCGGCGCGACGCCCATCTTCACCAGTCCGAACCGCACCGTGAAGGTGTTCGGAAGATACGAGCCGTTTGCGGGAGAAATGATATACACGTGGGCGCCGGGTGGGGACGGACGCGGGGCGCCCGGGGCCAGGGTCTGCGCCGATGCGACGGTCGGCAGGGACTCAACAGCCGTCACGCGAATCTTGTCCGAATAGACGGGCGGCGTGTGAGGGATATGGTCCGCGTCGCCCAAAAGCAACTGCAGCGTGTGTTGGCCAGGAGGTAGAGAGAGTTCGACTTCCGTTTGGCCTGCGCCGTAATGCAGATCGTTTTCGTCGTTCGGGATCGGCTTGTCCAACGGCGGCAGATCCCTGTCGATAAGGAGATGAAAGTGTCCGGTATTAGGCTTTTTGGTTCCGGCCGGCGCGACCCCCATTCCGTGGAGGCCGAAATGGATCGTTGTCTTGGGGCCAATCACCGCTCCGTCCTTCAGATCGAGGAACTCGGCCTTGGCGCCCGGAGGCGACGGGTTCGGGCCTCCTGTCTGAACTGCCTGCGCGTAGGGAGATGAGTCGAAAGCAAGCCCTCCGAATAGCGCGATCATAGCAAGTGCAATGAGCTTCACCGCGATCTCCCGACGCTTTCGGACCACCCGCACGCCCGTGTCTTGTTGGGGGAAAGGTCACATGCTATCGCCTTGAGATCGCTTGATGCAAGTCGTGGAGATCGCATCGCGCGGAGATAGCCATGGGGCGTTTGGCGTGTGCTGCAGCGGCGATAGCCGCCCTAGTGTCACTGGTCTGCGCGGCAGGAGCGTCACGGGCCGCGGAGTCCGACGATCAGCGCCTTCCCGGAGAACTCTTTCGCGACTGCTCCGACTGCCCGGAGCTGGTCATCGTGCCTTCGGGCGAATTCGACATGGGTTCGACAGCAAAGCCGACCGAGCAGCCCGTTCATCGCGTTAGGATCGGCAAGAACTTTGCGATCGGCCGCCGGGACGTCACTTTCGCTGAGTGGGACCGATGCGTCGCACAATCTGGTTGCAGGTTTAATCCGCCGGATCAGGGTTGGGGACGCGGTGATCGCCCCGTCACGAACGTCAGTTGGGACGACGCCAAGGAGTTCGTCACTTGGCTCTCAAAGACGACAGGGAACTCCTATCGGCTGCCCACCGAGGGAGAGTGGGAATATGCTGCGAGAGGTGGATCGACGACGCCCTATTGGTGGGGAAAAGAAGTCGGGACGGGACACGCCCAGTGCGCAGAATGTGGTGGGGGCGAGAATGGTCAGACCGTTTCCTCCGGCTCGTTTCGGCCAAACGCCTTCGGGCTGTACGACACCGCAGGAAACGCGGCCGAGTGGGTGGAGGATTGTTGGAACCAAACGTACCGGGGCGCACCCATCGATGGATCAGCGTGGACGAACGGCGACTGCTCGCTTCGCGTTCTTCGCGGAGGCTCGTTCGCTGACAAGGCGCTCGCTGTACGTTCCTCAGCTCGCTTTCGATACGATGAAGACGTTCGGTACTACGCAAACGGCTTCCGGGTGGCGCGTGACTTGGATTGACGGACAGCGCGCCGCTGTGGAAGGATACGTTATTCTGGGTTGTGAGGCACGCCGAGCGGGAGAGGGGTCGCATGCGCAGACTTCTCAAATACGCTATTATTGTGGGCTTAGCGGTCGCGATTGGCGGTTATATCGTTCTCGGGCCGCTAAGCTACGAAAATAGTGTTCCACACCCCGCTGAGCGGGAAGCGGGGGCGGGGGTCGAGCCTGCGTCGCCTGTCACTTCAGCTTCCATCGATGAGGAACTTGACTATATGGTCGCCACGCGGCTCGGGTCGCTGGAAGGATGGCGCGCATTCCTCGAGGCTCACGCGAATGGCGCCCACGCGCAGTCCGCGAGGATGGAGGTCCAGAGGAGGCTCGGCGGAGAAACTGCTTCGACGGAAGCGCCCGCGGCCGCGCCAGCCCTCCTGCCCACCGACAAAGAGAATGATTACGGACTTTCCCACGGGTTAGCATCGCTTGGGTCCTATGCGGAGTCCGTGACGACGAAGGTCGAGCAATTGCTTCTTGCCGACAAGGCTGCGGAGCCAAGCAACACGGCGGTCTCCGCTGGCGCACCTTCGGATACGAAAGGTGAGGGCGAATCGGCAAATCCTGTCTCGTCTCCCCCTGGAGGCGCAACTCCTGCAACGGCTGGGGCGGCGGTTTCGAGTGCTGTGCCGTCCGACGCGAAGGAACTGGACGAACCCGCGCATCCTGCCGCTCGGTCTGCCGCGACGGAAGTCGCGGCCGGGGCGGAACAACTCGCGGCACTCACTCCTGACGAGATCTGCCAACGTGACCAGGACCGTCTCGCGCTGCTTCGCAGCAACCCCTCCAGCGACGAGGTAGCGCGTTTCGCGAATGAGTTGGGCTGTGAGAGACTGCGCGCGCAAGTCATCAGCCTGATGGAGAGCCTAGCGCCCGCCCCCGCGGCCGAGGTCTGGAACAGCGCGTCTTCGGACGCGCAAGCCCCGCGCAAGGACGCGTCCTCGACCTCGCCCCTCTCGCGTGCTGACGTTGAGGCGCTAAAGTCCGATAGGACCTGCGAACAGGATGGTGACCGTCTTACGCGGTTGCGCTCGAACCCTTCGGGCGAGGAGGCTCAGCGGTTTGCGAGCGAGCTGAATTGCGAGGCGTTGTTGCCGCAACTCCAGCGGCTGATGGAGAGCCTCGGCTTGGTCGCGCCCGGGCCGAAGTCAGCGACAAATTCGTCTCCTCCTTCGGGCAGCTTACTCAGACAAGTCTGCACGAGCGAGCGCGCAGTGCTTGATCGCCTACGGAAGGTGCCTTCGGCGGAGGCGGTTGGAATATTCTGGCGCGATCTCGAATGCGAAGGGCTGCGCCCACAAGTCCGGCTGCTCATGGAAAGCCTCAGCGTGGCGCCAGACCCCGTAAATTCGGCCGCTGCGTCGGGAGAGGTCGAGCGAAACGAGGGTCCCGCGTCCGACCCACTGAGTCCCAGCGGGGCAGACACGGTTGCGTGCCGCCGGGAGACAGCCGAACTTAGCCGAATCCGTGCGACGCTCAACCTCGACGATGCCAAACGTTTCGCCACCGCGGTGACTTGCGAAGCGCTAAAACCCCAGGCGATGCGACTACTGGAGAGCCTGAGAGAATGAGGAAGTCGCTCGCGGCGTGCGGGCAGTCGCGGCCAATGGTTTGCCAATGAATTAATCCGCGCGGGCTGACGGGCGCGATGCATCCGAAACTCAACAAGGCCTGAGGCTAACACCCCGTGCGCAGATTCCATGAGCACTTAGCAAATACCGGATTCGCCCATCGAACCCCTGTTCCGCTCGAAACTATCATAAGCTTTCGAACCTCCCGATGTATCTAAATTGCGAGGCTCGCCGCGGTGCTGGGCAATGACTGCTCCACGTCGATTTTGTTGAAGAACCCCTTGTTCTGGCGCCAGCACTTGGGATTTGTGGCGCTATCCGCGAGGCAGATTCCTGGCTCTTCGCCTTATGTGGCGAAGACCGGCGTCGGAAGGGGGACGACTTTCGCCAGTTTCCGCAGATTTTGGGCGGTAGCGGCTAAGAGGAACTCGTCCCTGGCTCCCTTTGGGCCACGCAGGCGCAATCGGTCGAGCCTGAGGATGCGCTTCAGATGCGCGAACAGCATCTCGACCTTCTTTCGTTCGCGACGTGAGACAGCGTAGGCCTCGGTCTTTGCGATTGCGCGGGCCTTGTCGCGAGCGGCTTCGTGAACGGAGCGCGCGATCTACCTCCGACAAGTCGACGAACCGGTCGATCTTGCGCAACAAGCGATTGCCCGGAACGCGCCGCTCCAGACTGAAGCCGTAGAACAGCGCCTCCTGCATCACCCGCCGCTCGCCCATCATCGACCGAATCTCCCGCGCCTAAGCAAAGAGAATCAGCGACCGGCGCCTCCGATCAAGCGGAGTTTTTCAACACAATCGGCGGAAAGCGGTCGTTCCCGAGGGGGTGCGAACGGGGCAGATCGACTCAGCTAACACAGGGGCCTAGAGCGCGCTGTTTTTGGAGGCTTCGGAAATGACCAGAATCGACGTGAAACGGTTATGTGCAAACTGAGGAAATTCGCGATCCGCTCGCACATGCGTGATGCTATGCTACCCCGGCTGTTGTGGGCCATCGGACTTCCAGGATTGGATGACAGAGCCGCGAGCGAGTCGACAGTCTGCGTTTGAGAACGCTTTGACGGAACTCCGCGCCGGGAGGATCGAAAGGGCGGAAGCTCTGTGCAACTGGATCTTGGAATCGACTCCGCAAGACCCGGCAGCGCATCAACTGGCGACGACAATCGCTCTCCGGCGCGGGCGCGTTGACGAGGCCGCGCGCTGGGCGAACTCCAGCCTGAGTTTGCGCCCGGATCATTCGCCGACGCTGATCATCGCGGCGCGCGTGGCGCGCGCGGCGGGAGACTTTGCGCAGGCGCGAATGTGGTTAAACCGCGCCGGCCGCTTGGCCCCCGATCGGCCGGAACCCGCCTTCCTGACTTGCGTGATGCTTATCGAGGCGGGCGATCGGGAAGCGCGGACGGTTTTTGAAGACCTGTTGGTTCGTTTTCCGAACTTTGTCGATGGCTGGCGTGAGATCGCGGAGGCGCTGCGCAAATTAGGTCACACGGAAACAGCGGTGCTCGCCTTTGCGCGCGCGGCCGAATCTTCCGCGGATCCGATGGACTACGCGAGACTTGGCGCGGCGCTCCAGACGATCAACCGCCGTCGGGAGGCTATCGTCGCTTTTCGACGGCGCTTGCTGCGGCGCCCGACCTTCCCGAAGCCAGAGTGGCGATTGGAACGTGCTTGCGTCAGACGGGCGCACTGCAATTGGCCCGCGTCGAGCTTGAACGAGCCGTAACTCTTCGGCCGAGCGACGGCCGCGCTTGGTTCGCGCTTGGATTGGTCTGCGAAGACTTGCGCGACACGCCAGGCGCGATCCAGTCTTATCGCCGTAGCATCGAGGCGCAGCCGGACGTTCCCGAAGTCCATGTCAATCTGGGACTCAATTTGCAAAACGCCGGCGATCTCGACGCTGCGATGGATTCCTATCGACGCGCGATGCGTCTCCGTCCCGATACGTTGGGTCGCATCGCCCAAGCGCTGACGTCAGCAAAGAGAGGCCGCCTCTGGCTCAAGTCAGCTCGGCTGCGGCGCTTGCTTGAGGCCTGAGCGCTCTCGCCTTACACGAAATCGCCTGCGATACGCCCCGGGGTGGGAGAGCAGGATGTTCGCCGTGGATTGATAGCGCTCGGCTTCTTCCGCCGAGAAAGCCTGGAATTGAAGCTCGAGCGCCTCGCGCAGAACCGGGAAGCATTGCGCGATCGGGGCGCCTCGGGGCAGCACGCCTTCGAAATTCGCATCCGTCCAAACGGCGGGAAACAAGATGCCGACATCGGTGAAGCGGTCGCAATCCACGACTCCGGTCAACAAGCGAAACGGCAGATCTACCCGGTTCACTGGATGCGTGGCGAAGAGCGAATAGCCCGGCTCGAGCTCGATCGTCCAGAAGCTGTTGAATTTCACGATCGCAACGTCGGGATCGTAAAACGGCGTCCCAGCCACTTGCGCCGGAACATGAAAGCTGACCGGGAAGCGCGGGTGGGCTTCGACGGTTAGAGCGGGATGGTCCCAATCCCAGGACAGAACGCCGTCGCGAACGGTGACGTCGCAGGGCAGGGGAATGATGAAGCCGTGCGACATCGCGTCGACGAAGGGCGGACACTGTTTGACCGTCCGCACCTCCTGCCCGTGCAGGTCCGAAAAAGCCGTGCGCGGCATCGTCCGCAGCCAATCCGGCAACGCCGCGCGCGCAGCGACCGGGCGCATCGGCTCGTTCTCAATCGCAGGATCGCAGCGAAACACGATCCGCATGGTTCTAGATCTCCGGCCGCATTACCGTGCGCGCGACAGCGTCGCGCCAGCCGCGATAACGGGCTTCGCGCTCGCTCGCCGCCATCGACGGCATGAAGCTCGCCTGCCGCCGCCAAGTCTTCGCGAACTCCTCAGGCTCGGGGTAGAGCCCAGCCTGCCAGCCCGCCAGATAGCCTGCGCCGAGCGCGGTTGTCTCCAAAATCTCGGGGCGGTCGACCTGCGCGCCCAACATGTCAGCAAGGAATTGCATCGTCCAGTCGCTGGCGCTCATTCCGCCGTCGATGCGGATGACCGAAGCGAATTCGCTGCCCCATAGCCCTTGGGAATCGGCACGCATCGCGTCGATGAGGTCGCGTGTCTGATAGCCGACGCTTTCGAGCGCCGCGCGCACGATCTCTTGGCGCGTGGTGCCACGCGTCAGCCCAAAGATCGCCGCGCGGGCCTCGCTGTCCCAATGGGGAGCGCCAAGGCCGGTGAAGGCCGGCACCAGATAGACCTCTTGGCGGGGGTCGGCGCTCGCCGCCAATTCGCCTGCTTCCGGGGCCGTTGCCAGAATGCCGAGGCCGTCTCGCAGCCATTGCACTGTCGCGCCCGCCGAGAAGATCGAGCCCTCGAGCGCATAGGCGCGTTTGCCCTTGAACTGGTAGCCAATGGTCGTCAGCAATTTGTGCGTCGACGCGACAGCCCTGTCGCCGGTGTTGGCGAGCGCGAAGCATCCCGTTCCATAAGTCGACTTCACCATGCCAGGACGAAAACAAGCTTGGCCAATCAGCGCCGCCTGCTGATCTCCGGCGATTCCACGGATGGGGATCGCAACGCCGAGATGGTCCGCCGCCGCCCCGCCAAATTCTGTGGCGCAATCCTTAACCTCGGGCAGCATCGACCGTGGGACCCGGAAGAGCGCGAGCAGATCTTCGTCCCATGCGCCCGAATGAATATTGAACAGCAATGTCCTCGAGGCGTTGGTGGCGTCGGTGACGTGAATCTTGCCATTGGTCAGGCGCCAGACAAGAAAGCTGTCGACAGTGCCGAAAGCCAGGTCGCCGCGCTCCGCTTCAGCGCGCGCGCCAGGAACGTTGTCAAGAATCCAGGCGATTTTCGTCGCTGAGAAATAGGGATCGAGCAGCAATCCGGCGCGCTTGGACACGAACGTCTCGCTTCCGCGCTCCTTGAGTTCGGCGCAAAGCGGCGCCGTTCGGCGGTCCTGCCAGACAATCGCATTGTGGATCGGCCGGCCGGTCGTCCGGCTCCAGACCAGCGTCGTTTCGCGCTGGTTGGTTATCCCGAGTCCGGCGAGCGCGCTTGGCTCGACGCCGGCCCTGGACAGAGCCTGCCGCGCTGTCGAGAGCGTGGTTCGCCATAGCGCCTCCGGGTCATGCTCGACCCAGCCCGGCTGAGGAAAGATTTGCGGGAACTCCTCCTGCGCCATGGCGACGAGCGCGGCGCCCGGACCAAAAATGATCGAGCGCGTCGAGGTCGTGCCCTGGTCGACGACGAGAACATGCCCGGTCATGAGGACGATCCTGCCTAAACCCAAAGGGGTCGGGCTGCGCAGCCCGACCCGACTGGCGAAACGAAGTCTTGGTCCGGCGCTACTTCTTGGACGGGGTTGGTCCAGGTCTTCACGAGCACGTCGTAGTCGATGGTTTCCCCTGGCGGCTTTTCATTGGCGAGCTTGCGCTGGGGCGCGAGCGTGCCGTCCTTCTCACCCTTGGCATACCAATATTCGGGATCCCGCTCTTCGTTCGTCTTCGGGCCGAGTTTGCCTTGAGCGCCGGACTTCTCAAGCCGTGTTATGATCGCATCCTGATCGCGCGCCAAGCCGTCCATCGCTTGCTGATAGGTCGCTTCGCCCGAGATGCCCTTCGAGACGTTCTGCTACCAGACCTGAGCCAGCTTTCCATATTCGGGAACATTGGTGCCGGTCGGTGTCCAGAGCTTGCGCGCTGGGCTCCGATAGAACTCGACCCAGCCGCCGACTTTCGGAGCAAGATCGGTCATGGCTTGGCTCTGAATATCGCTTTCGCGAATCACATGCAGGAAGGTGACCGACTTCTTCAGGCTGACGGTCTTCGACACGCAGAACTGCGAGTAGAGCCAGCCCGCCTTCACGCGCGCTCCAATGGAGCGTATTTGAGCAGTGTCCAGCAGCCCACGTCCTGGTAGCCGAGCTTCATGCCCTCCTTCCAGTAGGCGCCATGCGGGCTTGGGGCCATGCGCCATTTCGGCGTGCCATCCTTGTTCATCACCGGAAGGTCCGGCTTGGAGAGGGCGGCGGTGAAGGCGCTGTACCAGAAGATCTGCTGGGCGATGTGTCCTTGACCAGGCACGGCACCCGCCTCGAGGAAGTCCATGCCAGCGGCTTCCAGCGGCGCGTACTTCTTCAGCCACTCGACAAACTTAGCCAGCGCATAAACGGCAGCGGGTCCGTTGGCGTCGCCGCCGCGGCTGATCGAGGAGCCGACCGGTACGCCATTCTCCGCTCGGATGCCCCATTCGTCGACCGGCCGCCCGTTCGGAAGGCCGCGATCGCCGTTAGCGGCCATCGAGAGCCAGGCGTCCGTGAAGCGCCAGCCTAGCGACGGATCCTTCTTGCCGTAGTCCATGTGGCCATAGACTTTCTGGCGGTCGATTTCTTTCACGGTGTTGGTGAAAAAGTCGGCGATATCTTCATACGCCGACCAATTGACGGGCACGCCAGCTCATAGCCAAACTTGGCTTTGAACGCCGCCTTCAGTTCGGGCTTCTGGAACCAGTCGTAGCGGAACCAATAGAGGTTCGCGAACTGCTGGTCCGGCAACTGGTAGAGCTTGCCGTCGGTAAATGTGCCGAAGGAAAGGCCGATGAAATCGTTGAGGTCGAGGTTCGGATTGGTGATGTCCTTACCGTCGCCCGCTATGAAGTCGGTGAGCGAGCCGCCGACGATATCCTTGTAGCGAGGATGCGTTCCGATGAAGTCAGAGTCGTTCATCCAGAAATCATAGATCGGCTTGTCCGACTGAATCTCGACGGAGATCTTGTCGACGATCAGGCCCTCATCCATCATTTCGTGATTGACCTGAATGCCGGTGATCTCGGCGAAGGCCTTGGTCAGCGTCTTCGATTCATATTCATGGATGCCAAGAATTTCCGAGGCCGTGCTGACCTTCATGCCCTTGAACGTCGCCGACGCCTTGATGAACCATTCCATCTCGGCCATCTGCTGGTCTTTGCTCAGGTCGACGGCTGAAACTCGCTATCGATCCATTTCTTTGCCGCATCGACCTGCTGAGCATAGGTGGGTGTGGACGAGATGATCGCTGCTCCACCCACGGTCGCCGCGGAGGCGGCGACCGCCGTTGCTCGCTTCAATACGTCACGACGTTTCACGTCCATTGCTTCCTCCCTTGAACCCCGTCGCGCACCACGCGCGATGGGCGCGATACGGTTACGCGAAACGGAACATCGCGATCCCGTAAACCACCGACGCGGCGAGCGAGTACCACAAGGCGCCGCCTCCAAACCGCAGCCAGAAAACAAAAATGAAGGCCGAGCCGATCAGGGTGACGAAAAACCGATCGCCTCGCGTGGTCGGAAAGCGCAGGATGCCGACCCGCGGCGTTTCCGGCCGATAGATCGCGAGCGGCGTGAGAATGATGAGCGCCAGCGCCACGAAGCAGAAGAACAGCGCCGTTTGCCAGGTCCGCGCCATCCACGCGAGCATCGCGGCGCTCCGCTAAACGCGGCCAAGGGCGAAGCCCTTGGCGATGTGATTGCGGACAAACCAGATCACCACGGCGCCAGGCACCATCGCAAGCACGCCCGCTGCGGCGAGCAGCGACCAGTCCATGCCCGAGACTGAATAGCTGCGCGTCATGACCGCGGCGAAGGGGAGGGCGTTGCTCGCCGTTAGGGTCGTCGCCAGCAATTGCTCGACCCACGAGAACATGAAGCAGAAGAACGCCGTCACGCTGCCGTTAGCGATCAAGGGGCAGGAAGATCCGGATGAAGAACCGCGGAAAAGATAGCCGTCGATTGCCGCCGTCTCGTCGATCTCGCGCGGCACGCCGCCAACGAAGCCTTCGAGAATCCAGACCGCGAGCGGAATATTGAAAAGGCAATGGGCGAGCGCGACCGCCCACACGGTGTCGAACAGCCCGACCGCATAGTAGAGATTGAAGAACGGCATGGCGAAGACCCCGGTCGGCGCCATCAGATTGGTCAGGAGCCAGAAGAACAGGTGCTTGTCGCCGATGAAGGCGTAGCGGTTTGAACGCGTAAGCCGCCGGCAGCGCCACCACGACCGAAATGACAGTGTTGATCGCGACATAGGTGAGCGACACGCCGCCGTGCAGCCAGGTTGGATCGTTGAAAATCTTGAAATATTTTTCGAGGGTGGGATTGTGCGGCCAGAGCGCCATTCCCGATACGATGTCGGAATTGGTTCGCAGGCTCATGTTGATGAGCCAATAGATCGGCAGCATCAACACCACCAGATAGGTCGCGAGGAGAACTTCGGCAGGACGCCCTGGCGCATCAGGCGTCCCTCCTTCGCTCGAGCTGGGTCATGATCGTGAAGAAGACCCAGCAGACGGTAAGCGTGATCAGATAGTAGACGAGGGACATCGCGGCGGCGTTGCCTAGGTCGACCTGGCCCAAGGCGATCTTGACCAGATCGATCGAGAGGAAGGTGGTTGCGCTGCCCGGGCCGCCGCCGCCCGTCACGACGAACGGCTCGGTGTAGATCATAAACGTCTGCATGAAGCGCAACAGCACCGCGATGACGAGGACCTTTTGCAGCTTCGGCAATTCGATGTTGAAGAAAATCGCCGAGCGGCTCGCGCCATCGATTTGGGCCGCCTGATAGAAGGCGTCGGGGATCGCCCTGAGACCCGCATAGTTCAGCAGAATGACGAGCGGCGTCCAATGCCACATGTCGATGACAACGATCGTGATCCAGGCGGAAATCGGGTCTTGCGTCACGTTGTAGTGGAGGCCGAGTCCGGTGAGCGTCGCTCCGAAAAGCCGGATGTCCGCGCGGGTAAACATCTGCCAGATCGTACCCACCACGTTCCACGGAATGAGCATCGGCAGCGCCATCACCACCAGCGTGAGCCCGACCAGCCATCCGCTCCGCGGTATGCACAGAGCGATCGCAATGCCGAGCGGCACCTCGATCAGGAGGCAGACGAGCGAGAAGGCGAGGGTGCGAAATAGGGCGTCGTTGAATCGCGCGCCAATCTCGGCGCTCGGGTTCAGGAGATCGCGAAACTAGGGGTCGCCGTTCCAGAAGAAATTGTTCACGCCCATCGTGTCCTGAACCGAATAGTTCACGACCGTCATGACGGGGATGATCGATGAGAACAGCACAAAGGCCAGGACGGGCAGAACGAAAAGCCACGCGCGATTGTTGATCGGCCTGCCCGTCATGCGGCCGCTCCCGTGACGCGAATGTCGTCCACGTAAACGTGGGTGTGCTCCGGATCGAACACAACTTTTGCCTGATCGCCGATTGAAGACATTCGGGCGGTATGGTGGCGACGATCTGCTGTCCGCCCAGATTGACATAGACGAGCCGCTTGCGGCCGAGATCGGCGACGCGGCGCACCTGGACGGGCACACCGGCCATGCTCGACAATTCGGTGTAGTCGGGCCGGACGCCGATCTGCACACGCTGGCCTTTTGGCGGGTCCGGGTAGACTGCGCTCAGTTGAAGCTCCACGCCGTCGACGAGGGCGCGCGAGCCTAAGACTTTCGCGGCCATGAGATTCATGCCCGGAGAGCCGATGAAATAGCCAACGAATGTGTGCTCGGGCCGCTCGAAAAGGTCGTCGGGCGTGCCGATCTGCACGGCCTTGCCGTCGTTCATCACGACGACCTTATCGGCAAAGGTCAGCGCCTCGATCTGATCGTGCGTCAAATAGATCATCAAGAGATCGAGCGCTCGATGAACAGCCTTCAGCTTCGACCTCAGCTCCCACTTGAGCGCGGGGTCGATCACCGTCAGCGGTTCGTCGAACAGGACGGCCGACACATCCGAGCGAACCAAGCCGCGACCCAACGAGATCTTCTGCTTGGCATCTGCGGTGAGCCCACGAGCACGCCTGTTCAGGACGCTGGTCAGATCGAGCATCGCCGCGATCTCGGTGACCCGCCTCTCGATCGGAGCTCTAGGAAGCCTTCTATTCTTTAGGGGGAAGGCTAGATTTTCGGCCACCGTCATCGTGTCGTAGATAACGGGAAACTGGAACACCTGAGCGATGTTCCTTTCCTTGGTCGGCAGACGCGTCACGTCGATGTCGTCAAACAGCAGACGCCCTTCCGATGCAATGACGAGCCCGGAGATGATGTTGAGCAGCGTCGTTTTGCCGCAGCCCGACGGCCCCAGCAGCGCGTAGGCCATGCCCTGCTCCCAGACATGGTGGAGAGGCTTGAGGGCGTAATCCTGCTCGCTCCGGGGTTTGCCTCCGTAGGCGTGGGCAATTCCATCGAGCGTGATTCGCGCCATCGCTCCGCCTCTCAAGCCGTTTGTGCGATGAACGGCGTCGTCGCGAGACCGCCGGAGCTGTCGAACACAAAGACGCGGTTCGCGTCGACCCGGGCTTCGACCTGCGCAGCGGGCTGCCACTCATGCACTCCGGGCGCGAGGCAAACCCAAACGCCGACGCCGACATGAACGAAACTTTCCGACCCGCTGAGCTCGGTCACTTTGACTTCGCCGGGAAAATTGAGGCCCGGCGACTTGCCGTCGCCTATAGCCACTGCGTCGGCGCGAAAGCCAAGTCGGTACACGCCATCCGGCAATCTCGTCAAAGCACCGACGAGGGGGAGATTGCGACCGCTTTCCAGCGTGACGAGAGGGCCGCGCTTCTCGATCACGAGCTCATTCAATGGGGGATCGGAAAAGACTCGCGCGGCTTCGATGTTTTCGGGTCTTCGATAAACACGGGCGGTCGGTCCGACTTGGGAGACTCTGCCCTCATGCAGAGTAATGGTCGCGCCGGCAAGCAACAGGGCTTCTGTCGGCTCCGTCGTCGCGTAGACCAGAACGGTGCCAGTCTCTGCGAATATGCGAGGCAATTCCTCGCGCAATTCCTCCCGCAGCTTATAGTCGAGATTGGCTAAGGGCTCGTCGAGCAAAACCAGTTTGGCGCGCTTGACGAGGGCGCGAGCAATTGCCGTGCGTTGCTGCTGACCGCCCGACAGTTGCGCGGGCAAACGCTGCAAGAGATTGTCGAGTCGCAACAGCCGCGCCGGTTCCTTCACGCGAGCGTCAATCTCGGCGCGGCCGACGCTGGCTACGCGAAGCGGGGAGGCGATGTTCTCGTAGACCGTGAGCGAGGGATAATTGACGAATTGCTGATAGACCATCGCGATGGAACGGCGACGAACCGCAACATTCGAGACGTCCACGCCACCTTCGATCAGGCGGCCCGTCGTGGGCCGGTCCAATCCGGCTATGAGACGCATGAGCGTGGTTTTCCCAGATGATGTCGGGCCCAGCAAAACGCTCATCGAGCCCTGATCGAGCGTCAGCGAAACGTCATCGATGACGGTTTCCTGCCCGACCGAGAACGAAATATTTTCCAGAACGAACGTCACCCGACGCTTGCCCCCCTTCGATCAGCTGTTTGTGGCTGAGCCTGCAACGCTCCAAGATAGGCGTCGAGATCCTGGATCTCCGCCTCCGACATTCGCAATCCCAGCTTGGAGCGCCGCCAAACGACGTCGGCCGCGCTCATCGCCCATTCGTTGTTAGCCAGATAGAGGACCTCAGCTTCGGTCAGGTCGGCTCCGAAAGTCCGACCGAGATCTGATTGCGTCCTCGCCCCACCTAATAGCCTTTCCGCCCGAGTGCCATATGCGCGAACGAGACGGCGCACCGTATCCCGCGCGAGAAAAGGATAACGCGCCGCCGTTTGACTCACCAGCGTTTCGAAACCGTTGGCTGGAAAATCGCCGCCGGGCAACGCGTCTTGACCGGTCCACCCAGCGGACCTGCGCGCGGGGGGCAGGCGACGCGACAAGATCGCCAGCGCCGCCTCCGCCAGTCGGCGATAGGTGGTGATCTTGCCGCCGAAAATGCTGAGTAGCGGAGGCGAGTCTTCGGATGGGTCGAGTTTGAGAACGTAGTCGCGCGTTGCTTCCTGAGCGTCGGAGACGCCATCGTCATAGAGGGGACGAACGCCGGAATAGGACCACACCACCTGGTCGGCGGTGACAGGCGCCCGGAAGTAGCTGCTCGCAGCGTCGCAAAGATACTCGATTTCCTCTGGAGACACCTGCACCGCATCGAGGTCGCCGCTGTAATCGAGGTCGGTCGTGCCGATCAGGGTGTAGTCTTGTTCGAAGGGGATGACGAAAAACACCCGCCGGTCCTTATTTTGGAGGATGTAGCACCGGTCGTGGCGAAACAGCCTCCTGACAACGATGTGACTGCCTTTGACGAGCCTGACGGCGGCAGGGATCGGAATCTGGAGCGTCGACTGAAGAACTTCGTTGACCCAGGGGCCGGCCGCGTTGACCAACGCGCGCGCTCGAATCTTGCTAACTCGTCCGCTCCGTTCGTCCCGCACGATCAGCGTCCACAGACCGCCTTCTCTGGTTCCGCTTAGGCAGCGCGTGCGGGGCGCGATGACAGCGCCGTTGTCGGCCGCGTCGCGCGCGTTCAGGACCACAAGCCGGGCGTCTTCGGCCCAGCAATCCGAATATTCAAACGCGAGTTTGAACTCCGGCTTGAGCGGTTCGCCCGCGGGGTCATCGGCCAAACGCAGGGCTCGAGTTGGCGGCAATAAATGGCGCCCGCCAAGATGGTCGTAAAGAAACAGGCCTATTCGAAGCAACCACGCGGGTCTGAGATCCGCGTGGTGAGGCAAAACGAAGCGAAGCGGCCACACGATATGGGGGGCGATTCGCCACAGAACTTCGCGCTCGATGAGCGCCTCGCGAACCAAACGAAACTCGAAATGTTCTAAATAGCGCAACCCGCCGTGGATCAGCTTGCTCGAAGCGCTGGACGTCGAGGAAGCGAGATCGTTCTTTTCGCAAAGATAGACCGACCAGCCGCGTCCGGCGGTGTCTCTGGCGATCCCGCAGCCATTAACGCCGCCTCCGATGACGGCGATGTCGAAAGTCGCCCCAGACGGCGCCGAGGACTCCACCGTCCCTCCCCAAGCCGAGGCACGCAGAGCAATCGCCCTTTCGAAAAGTGCGTTTTGCGGTCGTTGAGAGGCAATAACGAGCGCGTTGCGCAGGGCAAGCGAAAAAACGAACTATCAAACGAATATACCGAAGCGCCCGCCTAGCTATCTTCGCCGTCTGATTCAACTGGGCCGCCGACCTCTATGACCTTCCTTCACGTCGCATCGCTCACAAAGCTCGATGATCGCGGGTGAAGGGAGGCGGTCGGTGACGAAGACGTCGATCTCCGAAAGATGCGCGATGCGCACCGGCGCAGACCGCGAGAACTTGCTGCTGTCGGAGACCAGGATGATTTTAGCGCATGCTCAACGATAGCGCGCGATATCTCCACTTCGCGGATATCGAAGTCCAACAGCGTGCCGGTCTGATCGATCGCCGATGTGCCAATCACCGCGAAATCAACACGAAACTGTTCGATCTGCTCGACCGTGACTGCGCCGACAATGCCGCCGTCGCTCTGCCGAACGGTGCCGCCGGTCAGGAAGATTTCGATCGCGCCGCTTCGGCGCAGTTCGCTTGCGACATGCAGGTTGTTGGTAATGACCAAAAGGCCGGAATGTCTCGAAAGCGCTTTCGCAACCTCTTCCGTCGTTGTCCCGATATTGATGAACAGCGACGAATTATCCGGGATTAGCCGCGCCGCGGTTTCCCCGATCAATTTCTTTTGGTCGTGCGCGACGAGTTGCCGGGCCTCGTAGGCGAGGTTCTCGACGCCCGACGCGACGATCGCGCCTCCATGAACGCGAACGACCTGGCCAGCTTCGCTAAGATCGTTGAGGTCGCGTCTTATGGTTTGTGAGGCGACGCTGAAATGGGCGGCAAGATCCTCGACTGCGACTCGACCCGATTGGCGCAGCAGAGTGATAATCTGCGATTGCCTCTTGCTTGATCGCGAAGCCGGAACTGACATGCGACGGGTCCTCGCACCCTTCAAACGCTGAGATTGAAGGCGATTGAGATGCGCAGAGCGTTGCCGCGATAGGGCCGGACTTGACGAAATAGCCACGAGGGAAACAGAAACAGGAGACCCGGTCGTGGCCTGATGGTCTCCGCCGTGCCGACCGCCTGGCCGTCTTCTCCCATGAATTTTAAAGTCGGCGCGTACATTCCGGGTCCGGCGCCGCGGGGATCGAGCATTTCGAACTCGCCTCCGAGACTATGATCCGTGGCGCAGCCGCCGTCGCCGACATAGTAGGTCCCAGACCAGAACGCACCGGGATGATAATGGCAAATATTCCCGTCGCTCGGCCCGTTGACGTTCGCCCACGCCATGACGCCCCATTTGGGGGTGGACCGACTCACCATTTCGATCGGCGGTCAAGCGGTTGGCCATCTCTTTGGCGAGATCGAGAAATGAAGGCGACCTGAGGGCCGCCCCAGACGGCGATCTCGCGGTCCGAGTGCCAGCCGCCAGCATTGGACGCCTGAACCGATGGAGTCGTCTCACGCTTCTTCAGGATGATAGCGGTCAGCTCCGCATTGCGCCCCTCCCTGCCGGGAACTTCCAGCGCCGCGACCGGCGTCGCGAACAATCCTCGAGCGGCGATGTTCATCCGGGTGCTCATTGCACATCTCCGACGGCGGCGGTCATTCGCGCAAAGGTGATCGGCGCGAACCGCACACAACGGCATCATATGCGCACCCACATGTATATGACATGCAAGAGCTGTGGAGCGGCGAGCAAGGCTGTTGAGAGTGGACGCGCACGTAACATGATCGAGTTCCAGAAGTCGCGGCGCGAAAGCGACACTCACGAAATCACCTGCTCGCCCAAGTCGAGAGCCTTGGCATTGGCGACCGAGAGGACGATTTACTCGACACGTTCTGCTACGGCATCGCGCTCGCGAATAGCGAAGGCTTCTAGAGGTCCCCCGTACGCCTGCCTGACTAACGCGGCTTCGACTTTTAACCATGAACGGTCGCGGCATTGCCACGGCGCGCGGTAGACGCTGGAAGCGCAGACCGTCGCGAACCGGGGTAAAAGCGCGATCCGGCCCTTATCGGCAGGTTCACGTCGGCTTCCATCCCGCCACTAGGAAAGCGCCTCTGAGTTCGAACAACAAGTTGTTAAGAGGCTGAAATTGTATGCCGTTCGCTAGACTCAACGGGAAACGCCGGAAGCAATGCCGAACTGAGGTCCTGAAACCAGCGCCCCGCAGCATCGATGCAATTTTGAAGGGATCGAGAAGATGCTCGGCATACTCGCCGGTTTCAGGGTTGCGGCATCGGTCGAATTCGTCGATCTCGGGAAACTTAATACCAGGTCTGTAGGCACGGGCTAGCCGCTCGATTTCCGGCCTTGTAAGCCCTGCCGTCTTTTCGACCACAATCTTCACCGATGCATCGTCCAATTCCGGACTAGCGGTTCTGACCATATCCTCCCGCATGATAGCGAACGGTTTGGCGTCGCCATGTTCGACCGGGCGCCATTTCTTAAGTTGGGCGATAAAGTCCCAGGAGTGCTCGCGGTCGCGCCACATCGCCACAGTCTCCTCGCGGATTTTGGTATTTAGACAGTTGCTGTCGTTCATCAGAAAGATCGGCCCACCGGGCTTCAATAGCTCGAAGCACCGTTCGAACATCGTCTTGAGATCATGAACGTGCTCGATCGCCTCAATCGAATATATCGCATCGAAGGAGCCGTTCTCGAACTCCGGATTGCAAACATCGCCGCAAACGGCGGTCAAATCGAACTCAACGC
>Ga0209624_10000856_pt1 | contig 25754 bp, 21 predicted proteins | sample JacPinW_OM2H0_O1_FD_188565 | JGI IMG/M metagenome (GOLD analysis project Ga0209624, IMG submission 188565) | Forest soil microbial communities from Algoma, Ontario, Canada - Jack Pine, Ontario site 1_JW_OM2H0_O1 (SPAdes) (version 2) | ecosystem: Environmental > Terrestrial > Soil > Boreal...
CAGCTGTCCCAGCGCCAGCGCCTGATCGCCTCGCTCGTCTTCACCGTCGCCGATAACGGCTACAACGAGACCACCATCGTCAAAGTCATCCAAGGTGCCAGCGTCACCACCCGCACCTTCTACAAATACTTCGACGGCATCGAGGCTGTCTATCTGGCCGCCTTCGAGGCGGCGGTCGACTCGCTCGGCGCCCGCCTCGCCGCGGCCTACGGCTCCGAGACCGAGTGGCCGCTGCGGGTCCGCGCCTCCCTCGCCGCCCTGCTCGAGTTCTTCGCCGCCTCGCCCGAGCTCGCCCGCCTCTGCTTGACCGAGCCCTTCGTCGCCGGCCCGGCGATCTCCCGCCACTACCAGGAGGCGATCGGTCGCCTCGCGCCCTACCTGCGCGAGGGCCGGGCGTTGCGCGAGGGCCCCGAGCCCTTCCCCGAGACCACCGAGCGCGGCCTGCTCGGCTCGATCGGCACCCAGATCGGCCGCAAGGTCTCCGCGGGCGAGGCCGAGGACCTGCCCGGCCTGCTCCCGGACCTCGTCCAGTTTGCGCTTACGCCCTACCTCGGCGCCGCCGAGGCCCGCCGCGTAGCGCTGTCAGCAGACTGAATTCGCGTGTCCACCGTCGTCTCATGGGTAGAGAGGGCTTAGAGGGAGCTTCCGTGAGCGAAGGAGGATCGAGATGGGAAAGCTGATCGCGACCGCGCAGGCCACCGTCGACGGCGTCATCGACCCGGTCGGCGAGTGGGTGCAGCCGGACGGAGACCACGGCGACTACTCGTTCGAGCGTCAGGCGAGATCCAGCGGGCTGGTGCTGGGCCGCAAGACCTACGAGGGGCTGGCGGGATATTGGCCGAGCCGGTCGGGCAAATGGGCGGACATGGTCAACGCGATGCCGAAGTACGTCGGGTCCAACGCCCTGTCCGGCGATCTCGAGTGGAACGCGACCCTGCTCGAGGGGGACCTCGAGGACTCGATCCCGAAGCTGAAGGACGAGGTCGACGGTGACCTGTTCATGCACGGCAGCGGCGAGTTCGCCTACGCCCTCGCCGAGAAGGGCCTGGTCGACGAGTACGAGGTCTACCTGAACCCGCTCGTCTGGGGCGAGGGAAACGTCCACGTGCTCGGCGACAGGGGAACCGTCCGGATGGAGCTCGCCGACCTGAAGCGGTTCGACTCCGGAGTGGTCCTCCTCACTTACTTTCCGGCGTCTTGACCGCCGCTGAGGCTGCGAGTGGGCTTCGTGCATAGCGGGGGCAGGATGCGAACCTGCGACCTTCGGTTATGAGCCCGTAGGCATGGGGCTCGCGCATCGGGTATTCGTCCCGCGCCGAGGAAGTCGCGCAATCATGGACCGATGCGCGCGATGGTCCTAGAGCGAGCTCGCGAGCCGTTGCAGCTAGCCGAGCTCCCCGAGCCGCAGCCCGGCCCCGGCCAGGTGCTGATCGCGGTTCGCGCCTGTGGCGTCTGCCGTACGGACCTGCACATTCTCGACGGCGAGCTCGCCGAGCCGAAGCTGCCGCTGGTACCGGGCCACCAGATCGTCGGCACCGTGCTGGAGGCGGGGGAGGGGAGTGAGCGCTTCGTCCCCGGCGACCGTGTCGGCGTCCCCTGGCTCGGCTGGACCGACGGCGACTGCCGCTACTGCTGCGGCCGCCGCGAGAACCTCTGCGACGGCGCCCGCTTCACCGGCTACGACATCGACGGCGGCTACGCCGAGGCGACGGTCGCCGACGAGCGCTTCTGCTTCCCGATCCCCGACGGCTACCCCGACGAGCAGGCGGCGCCGCTGCTCTGCGCCGGGTTGATCGGCTACCGGGCGCTGCGCCTCGTCGGCGAGGCCGAACGGATCGGCTTCTACGGCTTCGGCGCCTCCGCCCACATCCTCTGCCAGGTCGCCGTGCACGAAGGCCGGCGCGTCTTTGCCTTCACCCGTGAGGGCGACGAGGAGACGCAGGCGTTCGCGCGCGGGCTCGGCGCCGAGTGGGCGGGCTCGTCGGAGGAATCGCCTCCCGAAGAGCTCGACGGCGCAATCGTCTTCGCCGCCGCCGGCGAGCTGATGCCGGTGGCGCTGCGGGCAAGTGCGAAGGGGGCGCGGGTGATCAGCGCCGGCATCCACATGAGCGACATCCCCTCCTTCCCTTACGAGATCCTCTGGGAGGAGAGGACGCTGGGGTCGGTCGCCAACCTCACCCGAGCCGACGGCGAGGAGTTCCTGCGGTTGGCGCCCGGGGTCCCGGTTCACACCGAGGTGACGACCTACCCGCTGGCGGAGGCAAATGCGACGCTCGAGGATCTGCGGGCCGGGCGCTTCCGCGGCGCCGCCGTGCTGACGATGTAGCTCCGGCCGATGCCCGAGTGGTGAGGCGATCCGGGGGCTCGTCAGTAAAGCGTCCGCGGAGGCTCCAAACATCCGTCTGGCCTGAGCGGCATCGGTCTCCGTCTCTCTCCCGGCGGCCGAAGTTGGGGGCATGCTCGAAAGAAAACATTCCCCGTCCGGGTCCCGTGGCGGGCTACCGCTTCGCTCGACGCTCACCGTCGCCGTTGTCGGCTTCGCGCTGTTGTTAGTCGGTGCCGGCTGGGCCGTCGCCAAGAGCACGGGACTGATCGGGCAGCGAGTGTCGACCCCCTCGACCAGGGCTTCGGGTCACTTCTCCCAGCGCACATTGCACCCTCAGAAGCTCGCAATCGGCAAGCGGCACTATGTGCCCATCCTTGTCCGTCCCTCCCGTAACAAGGGCGAACATGAATCCTCGGTCCGCGAGCAGGAACCAACAGTGCAGGCGCCGAGCGTGCAGGAACCACCCGTTCAGGCGCCATCTGTGCAGGCACCGCCCGTACAGGCGCCGACCGTAGAGGAACCACCCGTGCAGACGCCGCCGCCTCCGGCCGACACCACCGCACCGGAGACCCTGATCGACTCCGGTCCCGTCGCTGAAACCACCGACACCACCGCGAGCTTCGCTTTCAGCGCCTCCGAGCCGGGCTCCACTTTCTCCTGCAAGCTCGACGCCGCCGACTGGAGCTCGTGCTCCTCACCTGTCTCCTACACCGCCCTTACGGTCGGCGAACACACCTTCTCGGTCCGCGCCACCGATGATGCCGGCAACGTCGACCAGACTCCGGCGAGCCAGAGCTGGATCGTGCAGGAACCGCCCGTGCAGGCGCCGCCGCCACCTCCGCCGCCGCCCGACACCACGGCTCCCGAGACCTCGATCACGGCCCAGCCCGCGTCACCGACGACTGCGACCAGCGCCAGCTTCTCCTTCGCCTCGAACGAGGCCGGCTCCAGCTTCGCCTGCAAGCTCGACTCGGGCTCCTGGACGCCCTGCAGCTCGCCCCAGACCTACGGCACCGTCGCCGTGGGCGAACACGAATTCTCGGTCCGCGCCACCGATGGCGCCGGCAACACTGATTCCTCCCCGGCGACCAGCGCCTGGACAGTCCAGGCGCCGCCGCCACCTCCGCCACCGCCCGACACCACGGCTCCCGAGACCTCTATTGCCTCGGGCCCCGCGGCTACCACCACCGCGACCGGCGCCAGCTTCTCCTTCTCCTCCAGCGAGGCCGGCTCGAGCTTCGCCTGCAAGCTCGACGGCGGCAACTGGGTGGCCTGCGTCTCACCCCAGGCCTACTCGGGGGTGACGGTCGGCGAACACACCTTCTCGGTCCGCGCCACCGACGCCGCCGGCAACACCGACCCGAGCCCGGCGACCCAGAGCTGGACGGTGCAATCGCCTCCAACGGGCTGTAGCTCCACGGTCGCCAGCGTCACGGCGGCCCAGACCGCCCTGGCCTCGGCCTCTCCCGGCCAGACCGTCTGCCTCGCCGACGGCACCTACGGGAGCCTCTCCCTGACCGGATCCAAGGCCTCGCCCGGCGTCACGCTGCAGGCCGTCAATCCAGGCAGCGTCACCGTCGGCTCGGTTTCGGCCAGCGGTTCCGGCTACACGGTCTCCCATCTCATCAGCGGCAGCGCCACCTGTGGCCAGGGCGCCAAGAACATCGTCTTTGACCACATGAAGATCGGCGGCGAGGCCTCTGCCTACGGCTCGTCGTCCTCGGCTGCCGGCCCCTGCACCTGGCAGTACTCGGAGATCGGCCCGCAGGGCGGCAGCGGCGAGAAGGACTCGGATCGCTGCTGGGTGAACTGCGTCGGCTTGACCTGGAAAGACAACCTGATCCACGTCGCCAACGAGGACGGCAGCCACAACGACGGCTTCCAGGGCTATGGCAACGTGCACGGGCTCGTCTTCACCGGCAATCGCTTCGTCGGTGGGCTCGGCTCCCAGGCCTTCTTCCTCAAGGACGGCACCGATACCAACATCACTTTCTCCGACAACCTGATCGTCAATCGCGGCAACAACTCCAACGGCAACACCGCCAATCCCTTCCAGGTATATGAACTGAAGCCGAGCCCGAACGACCCCTTCTACACGGGCTATGGCCTCTACATGACCCACAACACGATTTGGGGCAACGGCAACACCAGCTACCTGCGCGATTGCGATGGCCTCAACTACTTCATCCAGCGCAACGTCATCGACGGCCTGAACGACACGCCGGAAAGGGACCCCGCCTCCTGTGTCTCACCCTGGATTTCGGCCAACGTCAGCGACGAGCAGGACTACAACGTCCTCAGCTCAAACGGAAACATTCGCGCGCACGGAGCGCACGACACTTCCGCCCAGCCGGTATTCGTCAGCCCGACCTCTCAGGATTCGACCGGGGACTGGCAGCTGGCCCCCGGCTCGCCTGGCTATTTCGGCGGTCTGCCCGATCGTGCCGGCATCACCTGGGATCCGACGACTCGCCACTACGGGCCGTGAGCACCTCAGCCGTGTGATTCACGTCTGAAGTTCAGTCGTCGCGGAGTACAGTTCGATCCGATGCCGCTTTTCATGGATCGCCACGACCTTCCGGATGCGACGGCTGCCGATATCGCAGCCGCTCACCTGCGCGATCTCGAGGTGCAAGAGCGGTTCGGCGTGCGCTTCGTCACCTACTGGTTCGAAGAAGAGGCCGGCAGCGGCTTCTGCCTCGTCGAGGGTCCCGACAAGGAGTCCGTCGAGGCAGCCCACAGCGCCTCGCACGGGTTGACTCCGGTGAACGTGGTCGAGGTCGACGAGGCGATCATTCGCGGGTTCTTCGGACGGCTCAATACCCACCCTCCGGGCGAACCCTACGTAGAAAGCGCCTTCCGGGCGATCCTCTTCACCGACATGGTCGACTCCACCCGTCTCACCCAGCAGTTGGGCGATCGCGAGGCCATGCAGCTGGTTCGCCAGCACGACTCGACAGTGCGCTCTGGCTTGGCGCAGTTCGGCGGCAGCGAGGTCAAGCACACCGGGGACGGGATCATGGCGGCGTTCGACGCCGCCTCCCAGGCGGTCGGCGCGGCGGTGCAGATCCAGCGGGCGCTTGCAGAGCTCAATGCCGGTGAGCAGTCGGGACTGCGGGTGCGCATCGGGGTGGCCGCGGGAGAGCCCGTAACCGAGCAAGACGATCTCTTCGGAGCGGCTGTGCAGCAGGCCGCGCGGCTGTGCGCATGCGCAGAGCCAGACTGCATCGTCGTCTCATCCGGGGTGCACGACCTCTGCCGCGGAAAGGGATTCCGCTTCTCCGACGCGGGCCCCCTCGCCGCGAAGGGCTTCGACGAGCCAATCGGGCACTTTGAGCTCGACTGGCGCGATTGACCTCACGATCTCGGTCCTGGCACTCGCGTGCTGACCGTGGTCTATCTCGAGAGTCGAAGGGACGCCTATGCCACTACAACCAGCCCGACTTGCCGAAGCTCGATCTCATGCCGCTCAGGCAGCGACTCTCTTTCCAATCCCGGCTGTAGATATTGGTGAGGCCGCTGCGCCTGCGGGTGACGTCGTCGTTTTCGCCTTAGCCGTATTGCGACCGATGCTTGGCATTCATCAACTGGGCCCGTGTTGCCGATACCTCTTCTAAGCGGCGCACCGGGCGCGCACTCCCAAGACAAACGCCCACGAGGCCTGGCACCGCATCTCCTAAAGCCAAGAAAGGCCTAATGTCGCAATGTCGACGCCTGACTGTTTTCTGCCTGATCACTGCCCTGGGGCTGCTCGCGGCACCCTCCTTCGCTGCCGCGGCTGGTGATCTGACACCCGAACCGACCCAGCTCGATCTCGGCACCCAGGGCATCCACAGCGGACCGACTCCCCCGCAGGACGTGAAGTTCACCAACCTCACGGGCGCCGATCTGAACGTATCGTCGGTCAGCCTCGTCGGTGCGGACGCCACGAGCTTTCTCAGCAACGACAACTGCACCTTCGTGATGGCCGGCACCTCCTGCGATGCGAGCGTCTCGTTCAACCCGACGACGCCGGGGCCGAAGAGCGCCCAAATCGAACTCGTAGACGACAACGGCACCGTCATCGTCCCGCTCACCGGCACCGGTGCGACGGGAACCCTCTCGGGCTCCTCGCCGTCCTTCGAACCACAGCCCTATTTCTTCGGCGGCCAGCAGCGCGAAGCGAGAATCTCCAATCTCTCCGCCTTTGCCGCCGCCGCCACCGATGTGACCATCTCCGGCCCCGACGCGGCCTTTTTCTCGATCGGCTTCAGTGGCTGCCAGTTCGTCCTCAATCCCGGCAACGAATGCGGCGTCGGTGTGAACTTCAACCCCTCCGAAGCTGGGACCAAGCACGCCCAGCTGGAACTGAGCAATGACGGAACCGTCGATCCGCTGGTCATCCCCCTGAGCGCAACCGCGCTGGCCGGGCCCGACGCCGTCATCTCCCCAGCCCAAGCAGACTTCGGGGATGTCGCGATCGGCTCAGCCTCGACTCCGCGAGCTTTTACGATCGAAAACGCTGGCGACTACCCGTTGCAGGTCCAGCAGGTATTCGTCTTGTCGGGAACGCCGCAGCTCTTCCCGATCACCGCTAATTCCTGTAGCGCTCACGTCCTTCCCCCGGCTGCCTCCTGCCAGCTCACTGTGGACTTCCACCCGAACGGCACGGGAGAACGCGAGGGGACGGTCTTCGTCATCACCAACGAGAACGGCCCGGTCGATACCGCGTCCTTCTTCGGCTCCGGGGTCCCCTCGCCAAACGGCACCGCGACCGTCGCGGGAGATGCGACTGCCGGTAGCCCGCTGACCTGCACCCCCAGCGGCTATTCCGACGGAACGACATTCGCCTATCAGTGGCGGAAGGATGGCAACCCCTTCGACGAGACCGGTTCGAAGCTCACTCCGACCGACGCCGACGTCGGCGCTCGCTTCTCCTGCCGTGTCTCGGCGACGAACTCGGTCGGCTCGCAAACCGTTGTCTCAGCCGACAGCGCACCGATTGCGCCCAAGGACCTGTCGGGGCTCGACGGCAGCCTCGTCGACAAATCGGTTTGCCGAGCGGTGCAGGCCCCCTCTGGGCTGAAGGTTGGTGCGAAGACGGTAAAGCTCGACTACGGCAAGCCGGTCACTCCATCCTCGACCTTTGCGCTTGACGCGCCGGGTCTCAAGATGACGGCGGCGATCGACGGTCAGTCCCTGGCTCAGGGCACCGGGCATCTCGTCATTACGCCGCGCGCTCTTCAAGGCTTCGCTGACGGGGTACATACCTTGCGGGTGAGCGCTGGATCGGGTGACGCCAGTACCCAGCTCGCGCTGGCACCCTGCCGCCTCGCGGTCCGCCTCGATGGCGGTCCCAGCCGTCCCGCGAGCCTGGTCGTCTCCGCTGCCGCCGGCATGGCCTCGCCCCAGGTGCGCTTGCCGGGGAAGCTGCGCCTTCACGTGAGCGCAGCCACCCTGGGAACCGCGTCGATTCAGGTCGCCGGAAAGCCGGCTGAGACCTTTGGACTCAGCGGAGCGCGCACCAACGCCAATGGCATTGCCGTCGTGCTCGAGGCGCACTCGGTCCAGATCAAGAACCTGCCACCAGAAGCCGGCGTCGTCAGCATCGCCCTCAATGGTGGAGTGGTCACCGGGCGCGGCGGCCCCGTCAGGGCCACGGCGCAGCTTCGAGGCGACAGCGCGGCAAGCAGCGCCAGCGCCCAGGCCGTTTGGAAACGCTAGAGGGCCACCGCTCTGAAGCTTCGGCGATGGATCCAAGCGCCTCCCTGAGGATCACTGGCGCAGGGCAAGTGCCTCCGGCAGGTGATCGAAGAGCGCATCGACTATCTCGGGATCGAATTGGGTGCCCCTGCCATCCCTCATCACCGCGACTGCCTCGTCCACAGAAAGGGCCGACCTGTAGCTGCGATCGGTAAGAAGCGCGTCGAAGACGTCGGCGACCGCGGTGATCCTGCCCTCGAGCGGAATCTCCGTCCCAGCCAGGCCTTTCGGATAGCCGCTGCCGTCAAAGCGCTCGTGATGAGTGAGGGCGATGGTGGCGGCGACCCGGAGCAGCTCGCTCTGGGAGTCGGCGAGGATCTCGTGGCCGACGGTCGTGTGGCTGTTCATCTCCTCGCGCTCCTCGCCAGTGAGTGGGCCGGGCTTGCGAAGGATCTCGCTCGGCGTGGCGATCTTGCCGACGTCGTGCATGGGGGCTGCCAGTCGCAGTAGTTGAACCTGCTCGTCGTCGAGGCCGAGGCAAGTTCCCAGTAGGGCGGCGACCTTGGCCATCTGGTCGACGTGCTTGCCGGTCGAGGAGTCGTGGAGCTCGATCGCCTTGGTCAGCCGCTCGACCGTCTCCTGGCGAGATAGGTGCAGCTCGTCGATCGCGTCCTGCTGGGCAGCTGAGAGCTCGTCGCGCAGCGCCAGCGCCTCCCGCTGCGCGGTGATGTCGGTGGAGATTCCGCAGACCGCGGTTGCCCGCCCATCCTCGTCGAGCAGGGGGAACTTGACCGTCTGGAAGGTCCGCTCGACCCCACCGATCTCGAGCGTTTCCTCTGCCTCATAGGTCGTGCTCTCCGCGAGGATGCGCCGATCGATGGCGCGGGTGTGCTCCAGCGCCTCGGAGCTCATGATCGACTCGTCGCTTTGACCGACCAGCCGGCCCCGCTCCTGTCCCGCCAGGGTGTCGGCCTGAGGGTTGGCGAAGACGTAGCGATAGTCGTCGTCCTTGACGTAGATCGGCATCGGCGCCATGTCGATGATCCTCTGGCGACGCTCTTCGAGATTGAGTCGGTGTGAGCTCTCAGAGATTTCGAGCTGGCGCCGTCGCAGGGCGTTCATCGCCGTGATCAGCAACTGCCCCGGCCAAAACGGCTTCACCAGGTAGCCGTGAACACCGTGACCGCCGAAGCCGAATGCTCGCCTTGCGACCTCCGGATCGTCCACCTCGGTGACCAAGACCACGGCGGTCTCGGGGTGTTCTTCGGTGATTTCTTCGGCCAGCGCCAGCCCCGACCCGCCTGTCATCTGAACGTCGCAGAGGGCGAGTTGAAAAGTGGTGGAGCCAAGCTTCTTGTGGGCTTGGGAGACGGTGGCCGCGAACTCGCAGCGGTACCGCTTCCCCAGTGCCCGGTCGACCAACTGCAGCATCTCCGGTTGGTCGTCGGTGATCAGGATGCGAGCCAGTCCAGGTTTAGCCCGGGTCGGCGTGGCGGTATTGCTGGCGCTCACGGTTGGCGCCGTTCGCCGGAAAGGTGCTCCTGGTGATCGTCAAATAGGTAACTAGAACCGCTCGTGCCTCGAGCTGGTCGTGCGGATCTGGCTGCGTCTCCCGAGCGATTCACCGGCGAGCCCTCCTGCCGGTTGGGTTGTCAAGTCGGGTGTTCGGGACTTGACTAGTCGAACAGACCTTAGGCACATGAGCAGCGACATGCAACTCTTGACGGTGCCTGAATCTTAAATGTTTGGCTTCCGGACTTGATTAACTGTCATCCAATTGGCGTACCCTGAGTGTTCTGGTGAGTCCATTGACTAATCGAGCCGGACAGTCGGACCGGCGCCAGGAAGACAAGACCCATCGTCGCCTCTCGCGCGCCTACCAGGACGCGCTCAGAGTTGCGGACGCCGCCGGCGCTGAGCGCGTCGCGAGGCAAGTGTTGAGCGACGGCACCAGTGTCGCCGGTCTGTATCAGCGGGTGATCGCTCCGGCGATGTGGCGGATCGGCGATCTCTGGGAGCAAGGAGCGATCTCGGTCGCCGACGAGCACCTCGCGACGGCGCTCACCCACCAAGTGATGGCCGGCATCTATGGCCCCAGTCTTGGTCACGAGGTCAGGCCGGGACGAATACTCCTGGCTGCCGTGGAGGGTGAGCAACATGCCCTGGGGTTGAGGATGGCCGCCGACATCATCGAGTTGGCGGGCTATAACACGGTGTATCTCGGCGCCGACGTCCCGACCGAGGCACTGATCGCGGCGGCGATGGCGCGAGCACCAGATTTGATCGCCCTGGCCGCGACGATGCCCGATTCCGCCTCTGCGCTCGATCATGCCGTGTCGGAGCTTGGTCGCGTGGGACCTGGCCTGCAGATCCTGTTTGGGGGACAGGGCGCGCGACCCAGTCCAGGAAATGAGGGCGCAAAGCTCGTCAAGGATCTCGAGCATCTGTTGGCGGCAGTCGCGGGCGCTCTCAGCTCTAGGCGGCCACCGTTGCGGCTAAGGGAAGCGCAGGCGCAATCGCCGAGCGCCCCCTCGGCACCTGCCTCCGCAGGACGGGCGACGGTCGAGGAATCGCTCGAGCACCATCTCTCGGGGATCGCGTCGGAGACTGCCGATCTGGCCAGGTCACTGGCCCGCCAAGCCAACACCTACAAGGACCTTGCCTACACCGACACGCTCAGCGGCCTGCCGAACCGCCGGGCGTTCGAAGACCGCGCCGCTCGCCTGAAGGACCTCGCCGATGCCAAGCCTCTCGCACTGTTGATGTTGGACCTCGACGGTTTCAAGGCGGTAAACGACTCCGGAGGTCACGAGGCGGGCGATCGGATGCTCACCTTGATGGCCCGCACGATCGCCGGCGGTCTTCGAGAGGGCGACTTTGTCGCCCGGCTTGGCGGCGATGAGTTCGCTGTCCTGTTGCCACAGACCGACCTGGGCGAGGCCGCGACCTTGGCGGAGCGATTGCGGTCCAGGGTGCAGGACGCCGGCTCTGTGGCTTCGGTCACCGCCAGTATCGGTGTTGCTATGCAGGACAACGACGTTCGACGAGCGATGCTGCGGGCCGACGTCGCTCTCTATGACGCCAAGGACTCGGGCCGCAACAGGGTGAAGCGGGGCTAAGGGCATGGACGCTGGGTCTGGTTCACCGGCAGCAGCGCGCCTGCAGCTGGCGTTTGAGCGGTCACGACATCCGATGTTGATCGCGGACGATCAGCGACGGTGGGTGACCGGGAACACCGCGGCATGCGAGCTGTTGGGGATCGCTCGCGAGGAGGTCCCCTGGCGCACGATGGATGACTTCACGCCCCCGGGCGAGCGCAAGAAGCTCGAGGAGCAGTGGAAGGCATTCTTAGCCAGCGGCGGGGCGGAGGGCTGGTATCAGCTGTACGTTCCGGACCGTGGGCCTGTGCCCGTCGAGTTCAGCGCCACCGCCAACGTCTTGCCGGCGCGCCATCTATCTGTCTTCATTCCGCCGGACGAGACTTCCACCGGGCAGGCAACCAGTGCGCTGCCTCGGGAGGCAGGGTGGGCGCCGGTCGTGACGGAGGGCGGCGGTCGACTGCAGCTCTCCGAGCGCGAGCGCGAAGTGATGACTTTGGTCGCCTCCGGATTACAGAGCGGCGATATTGCGGAGCGCCTTTTTCTCTCCCCGGAGACCGTCAAGTCTCACGTTCACAACGCGCTGGGCAAGCTCGGAGCGCACACTCGCGCGCATGCGGTGGCGATCGCGTTGATAACCGGGCAGATCAGTTGGGAGATGTAGAGAGGGACGCCGTGCCCCCTGCTGACTAGCCCTTCTGGGGGATATTCACGGAGCTTCATATGTCCGGGGGATTGCTCAAATCAGTTCGCGCATCGATAGTGACCTTCGATGAGCGGCGCGGTGGTTTCAAGAGAAGGTCCAGCTGTATTTGACCGCAGGTCGATTTCAGGGCGCGATGCATCGAGTTTCCCCCGCGTCCTCGTGACCGGCGCAGGGGGCCAAGCTGGACTCTCGGCGATGACGGCGCTATGCGATGAGGAGATCGATCTTTTCTCGGCGGACGCCGATCCCCATGCGCTGGGGCTCCATCTGGTTGACGAGAGTCGACGGCTGCGTATTCCCGAGGGAGGGTGGGGTGCCTACACCGAGTGGCTCTACGAGCTTTGCGAGGGCCATCGAATTGACGTCTTGATTCCGGCCGCAGGCCGCGAGCTTGTGCTGCTTGCCAGCGCTCGGGGACTCTTCGCAGAGGTTGGCACGAAGATCGTCCTCCCTTCGGAGGAGACGCTGCGGATCTGCCTTGACCGATGGGCGCTTCATCAACGCTGCGATGGGGCGGTAAGGGTGCCCCGTTCGTTGCTCGCCGACGAGGACTTCGATCCGTCCGACCTCGAACTTCCGGTGATCGTGAGGCCACGGATGAGAGGCGGTTCGTGTCGAGCTCGGTTGATCGAGCAGCGCAAGGAACTGGAGCGGATCGACCGCGGCGCCTCACTACTGGTTCAGGAGCACCTACCAGGGCCCGAGTATTCACTCGTAACTTTTGCGACCTCCGACAGCCAAGTGACGGCCGTGATCCCGCTGGCGCAGTCGAAGGTCGATGCAGGAGGTGGATGCGCGGTGAGCGACGAGACGCTGAAAGCGGTCGGTCGCCGGGTGGCCAAGCGAATTGGGCTGACGTCGGTGGCGACTATCCACCTGAAGGAGACCTCCGACGGTGAGCTCGCCCTGTTTGGTGTCAAGGCGCATTTCCCTGAGATGATTCCGCCGATGGCAGTTAGCGGAGTGAACTTGCCGATGCTCTGCGTTGAAGATGCGCTCGGCTCGCCACCTAAGGTCACTCGCTGGCCGCTTGGCCAGAGCGACTCCGGGTCGTCAGCGCGACTGCCTCGCCGCGGATCGCCGCTGGCTTCCCCTTGGGCATCTGTAGGGAGGGGTAGCCCAACTCGAAGCCCTGGCCGCCCTGGATGACCGTCGTCCCCGGCTGGACGTCGAGCGCCTCCACTCCGCGCAGGAACTCGAGCGTCTCCTCGTCTTCGATTCCCTCGGCGATGACGAAGGCGCCGGTCTGGCGAGCGAAGGTGGCCATCGCCATCAGCACCGCGCGGGCGTTGGGCTCGGTCGCAGCAGCGGTGGCGATGGACTGGTCGAGCTTCACGTACTCAGCGCCGATCTTGCGCAGCATCTCCAGGCCGGCGTTGCCCGTGCCGACGTCATCGAGCGCGAGCCTGAAGCCCTGCTCCCGCAGGTGGTCGAGGCTCTTGATCACCGGGACGGTTCGGGCGCCGATCCGCTCGGTCACCTCCACCACCACTTGGTTGGGCGCGAGGCCAGCGTGCTCGACGCTGCCGTGCAACCACTCATTTCCGTCGGAATCGAGCTCGAGCGTCTTCGGCGTCAGGTTCACGAACAGCAGCGCGCCATCCGGCAGGTCCACGGCGGCCATCAGTGCCCGCGTTGCGCAGAGCTCGTCCAGCTCGTGAACGCAGCCGATCTGTTCGGCGATGTCGAAAGCTTCGGCCGGGCCGGAGAGCCCGTAGGAGGGGTCGGGCCGGGTGAGCGCCTCGATCCCGAGCAGCTCTCCCGAACCGAAGTTCCAGATCGGCTGAAAGACGGTGCTCAGGCGCTCTTCTGAGACCAAGCTCCGAACCGCCTCTCGCTTGCTCGAGGTCGTGACCGAGACCCGGTCGCGGATCTCCTCGAAGCTGGCGAACCCTTTGCCGCCACGGCGCTTTGCCTCATAAAGCGCCGCATCGGCCTCGGCGCGCAGCTCCTCAGCCGAGTGCCCGGCGCGCATCGTCGTCACGCCGATGCTCGCCGCCGCATCGGCCTCGCCGAGCGTTCGGCTCAAACGCCGGATCAGGATCTGCGCTCCCTGTTCGTCGGTGTTCGGCATCAACAGAGCGAACTCGTCGCCGCCGATTCGGTAGGCACGGTCAGCCGCGCGCCCATCGCGCAGGACCGCGGCGACGCGCCTCAGCAGGGCATCGCCCTGGGGGTGGCCGTGGCGGTCGTTGATCAGCTTGAAGTGATCGAGGTCGAGCAGGGCGAGGGCGAGCGGGTCCTGGTTTCGACCTGCCGCCGCCGTGGCTTGGGCAAGCTCGTCCTCGAAGGCCCGGTGGTTGGGGAGGTCGGTCAGCCCGTCGCGGGTGGCGCGCTGCAGGGCGAGGCGATGGTGTCGCAGAAGCGTGCGGCCGCCGAGTAGATAGAAAAGGCCAGCGACCCCGATCACCGCCAGCGCCATCACCAACAGCAGGACGTGGCGCACATCGGCCAGCTGCGCTTCGAAGGTCTTGTTGTCGAAGCTCATCTCCAGGGCGTAGCGACCGTACGGCAGGTTCACAGGCGTGACGAACTCGAAGTTGGCGGAGGATCGCGCGGGATCGGCCTCGTGGCCGGCGTAGGAGGTGCCGGAGCCAAGCGCGGCGTTGATGCGGGGATCGGAGTCCCTCTTGCCGTTCAGGGTCTCGATGTTTGAGCCGCGCACGATGTTGTCGGGGCCGATCAGAAGCGCCTCGACCGCGCCAGGGCGACGGCCCAGCGCATCGAGCAGCTCGTCGATCTCTCGAATTGCGACCCGCGGTTGGTGCGGGTATTTGCGAGCAGTGGCTTCGAAGCCGTCGGCGTCAGCCTGCTGCGTGCGCGTGTAGCTGTCTAGCTGCTGCTGGTACATACGGTCTGAGATCAGCTTGTAACCCACGGCGCCCACCACGGCGAGGGCGACGACGAGAGCCAGAAAGAGGCGGAGGCCGAACCCCAGGGCATCTATGCGGCGACGCAGGGCGTCCCTTCGGCGGGCCAGCCATTTGAACATGACCCTCCATCGACCGCAGGGGACATAACCATAAGTAGAGACCGTGCCTAGTGCGAGTGCCCGTGCCCGCCGCGCACCGTCCACCACGAGTCCCAGGTGATCTTGAGGATCACCGCTGTGATGGCGAGACCGATCAGCGGGTCGGCGATGGGTAGACCGAGCGCGACGACGATCGCGGTCGCCACGACGGCCAGGCTGACGTAGGAGTCGGCGCGGGCGTGGTTGCCGTCCGCGATCAGCGCCGGGCTGTCGAGGCGGTTTCCGGCACGGGTTCGGATGCCCGCGGCGATCCAGTTGCCGGTGAAGCCGATCAGGCCGGCGGCGGCCAGAGCGAGCAGGTGCGTCGGCGTCTGCGGATGGATCAGCCGCGAGATCGCCTCGACTCCGGCAACGCAGGCCGAGATGAAGATCGTCGCCACCACGAACAGTCCCGCCCAGCGCTCGGCGCGAGCGGAGTGCAGCAGGAAGGCGGCGCCGAGCGGGATCGCGGTGCTGGCATCGCCGAAGTTGTGGATCAGGTCGGCGAGTAGGGCGACGCTGCCGCTGGCGAGGAAGATGGCGAGCTGAGCGCCGGCGGCGAGGGCGAGGACCGCCAGCGAGAGGCCGACCGCCTGCAATCCCTCTCGCGAGCGCTTGATGCTCTCGTCAACCAGGCCGTGGGAGTGACCGTGACCGCCGTGGTGATGGTGGTCGTCGCCCGGACCGTGGGAGTGCGGGACCGGGTCGTGGGTGTGCGGGCCGGAGTGGGGATGTGAATGCGCCGTGGCGCCGTGGCGGTGGCGGTCGCCGCTCAATGGGGTGTAGTCGAGCGCGGTATCCATCGCTTGATGTTAAGGACGCAGGCCGCCCCTAGACCACAGTGTGCTGAAGGATCACGCCGATAATCCCGGCGACTGCCATCACGTAGACGACGGTGAGTTTGCCGTGCCAGCGCTGCAGCGCCGCGAAGGCGCCGAGCGCGATCAGGGCGGTGTAGACGTCGACGACGCTGGTTTCGAGGATCGTCACCGTTACCGCCGCGATCAGACCGATCACCGCCGCCGCGACTCCGAGCAGAAAGGGGTGCAGGCGCTCGTTCTCGGAGACCGCGACGAGTTGGCGGTGCAAGAAGATCGGGAAGACGAAGGCGGGGATGAAGATCCCGAGCGTCATCACCAGGGCGCCGCCGAGCCCTCCGGCGATGTAGCCGACGAAGGTGGAGAAGATGATCAGCGGCGCCGGCAGGACGCCGCCCATCGCCAGCCCGTCGTTGAACTGGCCGCTGGTCAGCCAGTGATGGTTTTCCACGGCGGCCTCACGCAGGAAGGGGATCACCGTGTAGGCGCCGCCGAAGGTGAGCAGGCCCGCCTTCAGGCCCTCCAAGAAGATCTGCGCCGTCAGCGAGACCGTGATTGCCCCGGCGGCGACAGCTACGACTGCCAGCGGCGTGATCGCGAAGCTGTTGGCCCGGTGCGTCCAGCGCCGCCCGTTTTTCCACAGCTCGTAGGCGATGCCGCCGCCGAGCAGCACCAGGACGAAGGTGATTCCGACCCAGAGGGTCAGGGCGAAGCCCACCCCGGCGATGATCCCCAGCGGCACGTCGGAGATGAAGGATTTGCTGAGCCGGACCAGAGCGCGGGCGACCAGCGCCCCGACCGCCGCCGTCAGCCCGTAGAACAGCGCCGAGAGGTGACCGGCAAGGTTGGCCTCCACGTAGAGGACCGAGAGGCCGAGCATGAGGATGAAGCCCGGCAGCATGAATCCGAGGCCCGCGAGGAAGCCACCCCGCTTGCCGCCCCGCAGCCGGCCGAAGTAGACGCAGAGCTCGTGGGCCTCGGGGCCGGGGAGGATCTGGTAGACGGCGAGGAGTTTCTTGAAGCTCCGCTCGGAGATCCACATTTCTTCATCGACGCACTCGCGCTTGATCATCGCGATCTGGGCTGCCGGTCCACCCCAGGCGAGGCAACCGAACTTGAGGAAGCGGAGGAATATCGAACCGAGGGGTTCGCGGCTCTGTAGGTGGGCGGGGTCGCGCTGCACGGCGGAGGATTGTGACCGCTCCTAACATCGGGCCTCCTCCTCGCCTTACGTGGCGTCGGTCCCAAAGCGCTCGCGTTGTGCCCGCTTCGCGTTGGTGCATCGGCTCCCTGTGGGATCGGCGCAAATAAATAACAGTAGGGCGACCGTCTTCGGCTTGACCTCTAGGTCGGGTGGCGAATGCCGATCCGGGGCGCCTGGTTCTCCCATCGATGTCGGCCATCCTCAGTTGTTCTTGGCCTTACCTCGCCGCCAGCGTCTTCACGTAGGCAACTCCCCGGCTCACCCAGTCGCTCAGCTCGCGTTTGCTCTCAAGCGCCTCCGACCCGACCGTAATCCAACCGGCCATCGCCCGTCCTCGCATCTCCATCAGCTCGACGTGGGGGAGAGAGGTGAGCCCCTCGCTGTCAGCGGGGTCGACGCGGACCAGCAGGCCGCCACGCCCGGACGCGGCCACGGCCATGTTTCCGTTCAAGAGAAATGCCAGCCCGCCGAACATCTTCTTCTCGGCGACTCCGTCCTCGGTGGCGAGCAGCTCGCACACCCGCTCTGCGAGTTTCTCCTCGTAGGCCATCGCTGAAACGAGGCTAGCCGACTCCCAAGTGCTCGGGCTGAAGCTGGGCAACGTCGTTCAGACACTCGTCTGTCTGGGGCTCTTCACACTCGTAGCCTCTTCGACCGCTCCGCGGCCGAAGAGGCTGACCAGGGCGGGAATCAGCAGCGTCCGCGCGATCAAGGTGTCGAGCAGCAAACCGACGCACATCGCGAAGGCAATCTCGCGGAAGCTTTGGATCGGAATCAGAGCCACGGCGAGGAAGGAGAGGGCAAGGATGATCCCGGCCACGGTGATCGCCCGACCCGCTTCGGAGCTTGCGGTCTTGATCGCAGGCTTCAACTCGGCCTGATCCGCCTCGCGCCAGATCCTGTTGATCAGGAAGACGTTGTAGTCGGCGCCGAGGGCCAGGAGGAGGATCGCGCTCGCCACCGGAACGAAGAACGCCAGCTGCCCGTATCCGAGCAGGTCTTGGAAGACGTAGACCGTGAGGCCGAGCGCCGCGGCGACGACGAGCAGGCTGACGCCGACCAGGTAGAGCGGGGCGGTGCGGCTGCGGAGCAGGACCCAGAGCAGAAGGAGCAGCACCGCCAAAGCGGCCGGCGCAACACGCTCGAACGCACTCCAGGTGTCTTCGGTCAGTTCGGTAGCGATCGACGTGTCGCCGGTGACACCGGTCTGCGCTGCGGCGAGCCCGCTTCGTTCCAGCAGCGCCGGCAGGCGTTCTTCCAGGCTCGACAGTGCTTCCGAGGCCCGCGCGCCGTCGGGGTCCCCGTCCAGCACCAGGACATAACGGGCAGCGTTTCCGTTCGGTGCCAGCAGGACCCCCGACCCACCCGGAAGCCGCTGCGTTCCTGGGCCGACAACTCCGGCCACCCCGTCCTGTTCGGCAAGGCTGCTTTCCAGGGATGACAGCTCGCCGGTTTGGCTGACAATGCCTTTCTCTTCGACGACGAGCATCGTCGGTCCAAGTACGCCGGGACCCAGGCCGGTCGCCGTGAGCTCATATCCCTTGCGGGGTGACGTCGTCTCCGGAAGGCCACGGATTATGGGATTCCCAAGCGCCAGCTTGCCGATTCCGCTCGCGCATGCCCCGAGTAACAGCAGGCAGAGAATCGTGGTCAGCACAGGGAAGCGCACCGCGGCGCCGATCAAGGCCCCCCGGAAGCCCGAACGGCCGGGCGCACCGCCAGCCCGATCAGCGCCTTGGATGCTCGGCTGGCGGGGCCAGAGCAAGACGCGGCCGAAGATCGCCAGGACCGCCGGCACCAGGGTCATCGCCACGGCCGCAGCGACGACGACGGCGACCGCCATCGCGGGGCCGAAGGCGGCGAGGAAGCTCATCCCCGAGATCAGCAGCGTCAAGGTCGCGCCGGCGATCATCAGCGCCGCAGTAAAGATCACCGGCAACAGCTCCCCCGTCACCGCGACGACCGCAGCGCGGGAGTCGGTTCCCTCTTCCAGCCGCTGGCGGTAGCCCGAGACGAAGAACACCAGGTAGTCGGTGAGAACGCCGAAGATCAGTCCGACGATCACGGGGTCGGCCTCCTGCGGGATCGTGATACTGAAGCGCTCCGCGACCCAGCCGAGGACACGGTCGGCGCAGAGGTAGGCGATGGCCACCGAGACCAGGCCCAGCAGGGGCACCCCAACGGAGCGGAAGTAGAAGGTGAGGATGCCGACCACAAGCAGAACGGTCGCCAGCTCCACCCAGATGATGAAGTCGTTGGTGACGGAGCTTTCGGCCCGGGTTGCCGGCAGGGCGCCGGTCACCTCCGCTGCCCCTGCTCCTGTTGCGCGCTTCAAGCCCGAGGCGAACTGCTCGGCGAGCTGCTGCTGTTCGGATTCGCTCAGCGAAGGGTCGATATAGAGATAGGCGAGCAGGGTCGTGGCGTTCTGACGGGCGGCGAGGAGTCCCGGCGTGTCGATCAGCGGCACGGCTCTTATCGCGCCCGCTCCTTCCCCTCGGTCGGTCGTGGCGATGTAGCGGGTCGCTGCTGCCACCTCCTCGGTGGAAAAGCCGGCCGAGCGGTGGGCGACCACGATCGTGCGGCTGAGCAGCGGCAGGCCGAAAGTCTTGACGGCCTTGCTTTCGACTTCGAGCGCGCTCGGAGGAACGGGGCAGCAAGCTGCCCAGCTCACCCGATTCAGATTCAAAGGCGGATGGCAGGTGTGCTGTCGCCAGCACCGTTCCCGCGATCCATGCCAGCAGGATCGGGAAGCGAAGCCAGACGATTGCGCGAGCCGCCCCCCTCCAGAAAGAGCGCTCCGTGTGCTCGGGAGGGGAAGAGCCTTTGTCTGGCAAGGGGGCGAGCCCTACCGGGGCTCATCGAGATTTCGTTCGTCTTCGATCACGACCTCGCGACGGGAGCGCCTGGACCACATCTCCTGCTGGACGAAGCCGAGCACCAACCCCGCGGCGCCCGCGATCATCAGGATCAACCCGACGGTGTCGATGCTGACGTGGGCGACATGCACGTTGGTGGCGAAGTAGAGGATCGCTCCGACGGCGATCAGGAATATCGACCCTCCGATCGTCATCAAATCCTCCCTACGAGGAGCAAGATCAGCAGCACGATCGCGATCAAGCCAAGGATGCCTCCGGCGACGGCCACCTTGAGTAGGACCAGCGCGAGCGCAACGATGACCAGGACGGCGATTACGGCTCCAACCATGAGCTCCTCCTCTCCGGTTCCATAGCTCTCGCTTTGGAACGGGTTTCCAGTTCGCTGGTGGCTACCCCTTTGGGCCGCGTGGAAACCATGCCCCGAACGACGATCCAGCAAGGCGCGAGCTAGCGGCGCTCACGTCACGACGAGGAGGGATACGGGAGAGCCCCGGCCTAGCGCAGCCGCGAGGTTGGTGAGTTGACGCTGGCTACCCGTTGAGGGTCGCCTCCCGGGCCAACCGCGCGGCGCGCCATACGCCGCTGCGTACGAAATGAGTAGAAAGTGGATGGGCTGTGAAGTAAGGTCGCTCCCTGCTCGGCAAAAGGTCACACCATGTGAAGCTCACGCTGGTTCTCCTGATCGCCGCCTTGCTCGTCTTCCTCGGCTTCGTCGGCAGCGCCTACGCCCTTCCGGGCGACCCCGCGATCTCGCCGCTCGGCTACGCCGAAGGCGCCTCGGTCCCGGCCTCTGAAGAAGGCATCAAGGTCAGCTACAGCTGCTCGACCTACCGCATCTCCGAAGAAGTGGAAGAAGGCGAAGAAGTCGAAGAAGGCGAAGAAGAACCGCCGCCGGTGATCATCACCAGCTTCGGAAGCGCCGAAAACTACGGGGTGATCTTCTCCACCGCCAACGCCCTGGGCAAAGAAGGGCGGCTGGTTACTGCCGGCTTCGGCGAAGCAGGGACGGCGGAAGCCGAAGCGATCAAGGGCACTCCGAACTGCACCTCAGAACTGGAACTGCCAAGTGCACCGAACCCCGCCGCGCTCTACCAGGGCAAGGTCTACTGGCAGGCCTTCCGCGAATGCGAAGGGTGCAAAACAGGGTATGAAACCGGGCCGGTGCGTTCGTTCGTCGTCGTCCCCACCGATGAAGAAGCTGAACTCACCTACGAACACCAGGTCTACGGCGGCTACCTGACCAAAATCGGCTTCGCCGGCGACGCGGGGTTAAAAGGGGCACAGGTAGCGCTTCAACGCTGGACCGGCTCGGCCTGGGAAACGATCGCCGCGGAACCGGGCAACGCCTTCGGCGAAAACACCTTTTACGTCAAGCTCGGCGCCGGCCACAAGCTGCTGCGGCCCCTGGTCCTCGGTACCCCAGGGGCCGAACTCGGGCTGGAAGCGAAGGCCAAGACCGTCCGCAAGGCGAAGAGCGGCTTCCCGACCGGCGTCCAGACGGGAGAATGGCTGAACGCGGCTAAGGAAGAACGCAAAGAATTCCCGGTCCGCTTTCACGTCACTGCCAACGGCACCATGCTGCGCGGGCTGAAGCTGCCGGCCGAAGCCATCTGCAAGGGACCGGTGGCGGCGCTGAACCAGACGATCGAAGCCCAGGTGTCGGTCAAAGAAGCGCGGATCGCCCCGAACGGCACGGTGGTCGCCCACTTCATCACTACCGGCGCGACGCCGGCCGTGGTCAGCCTCAACGGCAGCTTCTTCGACGGCCGCTTCTCCGGCCTGATCACCTCCTCATTCCTCGGCAACTGCCTCGGCTTCCGCGAATTCGAAGCTGTCGCGGCGCCGAAACAGACCTGAGTCCCCGCTTGAGCCCTCTCCGTGTTGAAGCGGTCGCGCTGTGCACACTTGGCGTTCGTGCAATCTGAGCCGACAGGGATCGGCGCAAATAAATAACAGTAGGGCGACCCCCGTGTGCTCAACCGATTCCGTGACGGCACCTAGGCGGTCGGGATCGCGATCAGGCTGCTGAAGTTGGCCGAGCCGTTGGCCACCTGAACCTTGCATTCGACACTCAGCGTCGACGGCGTGGTGACTTTCGCCACCGCCTGCATGGATGCCGGGATGGCAGCGAGCGCAGGCAGCGTCTTCATCGCGATCTGGTCGACGGTGGTGGGACCAGCCTTCAGCACGCATTCCACGGTGTCCCCAGCCCCGGTGTGAGACAACTCCGTCTTGGCCAGGACGACGTAATTGCCGGCCGGGACGCTGAGGCTGACCACGGTGGTCAGAGGAGCAGCCGTCGGAAGTGCGGTCAGGCCCGCCGTGGCTGACAGCGGCGCGATCGTGCCGTTGGTGCCATTCGTTCCATTCGTTCCGTCAAGTCCTTTGGCACCGTTGGTGCCGTTCGTTCCATCGACGCCGTTGGCACCGTTCGCGCCATTGGGCCCATTGGCACCATTTGCACCATTCGCGCCGGCGGCACCATCCGCGCCTTTTGCGCCAGCGGCACCATTCGTGCCGGCGAGCCCGTTTGTTCCGTTCGTGCCATCAGCGCCGTTGGGACCGTTGGCGCCGTTGCTGCCCGCGTTTCCGGTCGCGCCGGTTTCACCTCTCGCGCCGTTGGCGCCCGCGCCCCCGGCGGAGCCGCCTTCACCCTTGGCGCCGGCTGGACCTCCAGCGGCACCGAAAAGTGAGCGCGTCGTCGAGCTCAGGTCTTGGGGCTTGATTCCGCCATCCTTGATCGCCCGGCTCGTCACCGCGCCCGGTGCGATATCCCCGGCCTGGATCAAGCCCGTCGCGGCGATCGCGGATCCGCCGAGGGCGAGGAATACAGCGGCGCCGGCGAGAGCGATTGAAGGGGTCGGCCACCAGCGCCGTCGGTGGTTTCCTGGGTTTCTGGCTTCGTGCTTCCTCATCGGTACCGCTCCTTTGGCTAACCGCTTTGCTGGAGCGGAACTTGGCAGCGTGAGCGATTGCCCGCGCTGCTGGGCCATCGACGGACCGGTGTCAGAGCATGAGCCTTTTGTCACACGCGGACTTAAAGGCAACTGATTACCGGCTGCCCCTGCCAGGCAAATTTGTGCTGCTCCGCACAAATTGCTCTTTGGTGGAACAGCGCAGCGGCAAGGTCCAACGATTCGTGCTGCGCGAGCGCCGACGCGCAGAGCTCGCAGCGAACACGTGAGGGATGGGTCGGGGAATTTCGGGTCTCTAGAGGCGCAGCGTGATCGCCGCGACGGCCAGCAGCGGCACCGCGACCGAGAGTCCGCGCAGGGCGCCATCGAGCGGTTCGGCGAGGCCCGCCCGATCGAGTTGCCGGACCGTGCCGTCGCTGAGGCGCTGCTCGCCCTCGACCGCCAGGGTCCGGCGCCGCAGCTCCCGTACCGGCGTCGAGAGCCGGCGCTGGACCACGGTGAGGAAGAAGCAGGCGAGCACCGCGGCACCGGCCGCGATCGCTTCGCGAACCGAGTGCAAGCCGAGGGAGTTCACCCACCAGCCGGTGAACGCCGAGAAGCCGCCCCAGGACGCCGCCAGCCAGAAGTCGGTGTGGAAGCGGCCGCCGAACCACTCAAGGTTGTAGGCGGGGGCGATGAAGGCGCCGGCCAGGACCAGGGGCACCAGGGTGGGGGAGACGAAGATCGCTCCCGCGATGCCGATCGCCAGCGCCCCGAGGAGGCCGCCGACCGCCAGCGCGACGAGGGTGCGTCGAGAGAGCTGGGTGCCGAGCGGCCGGCCGTGAAGCTCGTCCATGCAATGAGCGCCGACCCCGACCGCGAGGAAGAAGGCGGCGATCGCCGCCGCCAGGCGACCGGCGTGAACATGCGCCGCCGCCGCGGCCCCGATCGCCACGTTGCTGACGTGCCAGAGCGTGTAGGGCGGGTGCAGCACCGTGACCAGATCGCGCCAGCCACCCGGGCGCAGGGCGTAGAAGGCGGCGCGAGGGCTGGGCTCAGCCGCCAACGGTGCCCCAGATGACGACACCACCGCCGAGGCTCATCGGCCTCACCTCGACTCGCCCGATACCCGCCGCCTCCCAGAGCTCGACCTGCCGGCGCACCGGGTAGCTGCGGTAGAAGCCTTCGATGCTGGGGCCGAGGAAGCGGCCGGCCTCGAACCAGCTCCGCGAGGCGAGGCGGCCGAGGGCCGGGAGGCCGACGCGGGTGTAGAGGCGCCAGGGCCAGAGCCAGATGCCGGTCGGAACGCGGAACTCGAGGCTCGACACTCGGCCGCCGGGCTTGACCACCCGTGCCAGCTCGCGCAGGGTGGCGGCCGGATCGTCGACATAGCGCAGCAGGTAGGTGAAGGTGAGGTGATCGAACTCCCGGTCGGCGAAGGGAAGGCTCTCCGCCTCGCCCTCGACCAGGGCGATGCGGTCGGCCAGGCGTGGATCGGCGGCCAGCATCGCCCTTGCCCGCCCCAGCATCGATGCACTCTGGTCGAGCCCGACCACACGACAGCCCCAGCGCTCGACCAGCGCACGGCTCACCAACCCAGTTCCGCAGGCGACGTCGAGCACGCGGTCGTTGGGACCGGCGGCGACGGCCTCGACCGCTGCTCGCCGCCAGCGCGGATCCTGAAAGAAGCTCAGCGCCGACCCGAGCTCGTCGTAGCGGGCGGGCAGCTCCTCGAACAGCTCGAGCGCATGTTGCTTGCGCTGGGAACGACTCGACGTCACGTCCTAGAGAGTCTCAGATGGAAGCTGTGTGTTGAGGATGATCTTCTGTGGCGATAGGCCAAGGCTTTGCTAAGAAGCGCCGCCTCGGCTCGATTCTCACCTCATGGCCAGCGGGCTGTCGCCCCTGCGGGCATCGTTCCTCCGGCATCAGAACGAGCAGGCTGGATTTTCTTCTGAGCGGTACCAGGCTCCATCGTCCCAGACGTACTGGATCGTCGCGACGATGTGCCCGGGGTTTATCGACCAAGTATCCATCGGCCCGAAGGCTCCGTAGTTCACTGCTTTTCCGGTCTTGGTGTCTTCCCACGCGGTCACCGGACGCCCTCCAGCGGTTCCGCTCTTATAGAGGTCGCCCGACAATTCCGGCACGAAACTGCCGCCTGCGGTCTCGACCCAGAGATAGTCGATCGCATAGATCGCCGACCCGGTTGGGGTGCCTACGGTGGGTGCCGATCGTTGAATCGTTCCGCCCAAGCACTCCTGTGTTCCCTCGATCATTCCGTTCCGCGACTGCGACATCGTCGTGGTCGTCTTCGTCGGATCTCCCAGCGAAGTCGTGCCGGGGTTCGACGAGCCAGATCCAGCCGTTATGCGAACGGTTGCTTCGGACCCCCGCCACCTCCCGGTGCCAGGAAACTGCGCGGTCAACTCGCCGCCTTCCTGTACATCCAAATCAAGCTGGTAAATGCCCTTCCGATTGGTCGTCGCACTCGCGAACCTCGTTGCTTCGTCTGCCCCTGGTCCTTGGAAGTAAAAGAGAATGCGTCCACCTTGGATTCCGCCATGGGTTCGAGAGCTGCGCAGGCGTCCGGAGACGCTGAACGTTTCCCCCGCTTGGACGGAGGACGGCGCCGTGATCGTGAGCGAGGTACGCGGCTTTCGAGCCAACGCTGTGGATGGGATCGCCATGACAAAGGCAGTGATCACGGCGGAGGTAATTAGACACTTCAGGTTCAGACGATGCACTGCCTTCTCCTGTCGGGAGTTGCTGGTGGGCATCGATGCTTTTTACACGGACGCCGAGAGATCTGCGTCGAGATGTCTCCGCAGAGGGCCAATAGGACGACGGTCGATCTCGCCTTTCGCCGCGCGGGAGTACGTGGTCCAGCCGAGGATGAGATGACCACGGGGATAGCCGTCTGACTCGATGGCCATCTCTTCGAGGATGATTCGAATCGATGCCAGCCAGCAACGGCTTCATCCGATCGGTCGAGATCGCCCCCGGCGAGGATGAGATCGATCGCGGCGCCTACCAGGAGCGGTTTCACCTCAATGAGGTCGAGGCCGACATCGTCGCGACCCTGGTGCCCCGGCTGCAGTTCCTGCTGAAGCAGCCCGGCGTCGCCAAGGTGCTCAATC
>Ga0209624_10000857_pt1 | contig 25739 bp, 20 predicted proteins | sample JacPinW_OM2H0_O1_FD_188565 | JGI IMG/M metagenome (GOLD analysis project Ga0209624, IMG submission 188565) | Forest soil microbial communities from Algoma, Ontario, Canada - Jack Pine, Ontario site 1_JW_OM2H0_O1 (SPAdes) (version 2) | ecosystem: Environmental > Terrestrial > Soil > Boreal...
CGGCGCTTTCGCCATGAGTGCGCAATGCAACCGCGTCGCCGTGGAAGACGGACACACTGAATCGATCTCCATTCGCTTGAAGAAAAAAGCCACTGCGCAAGAAATTATCGCGGCATGGAACGGCTACCGCAGCGAACCTCAAGCGTTGAAGCTGCCCAGCGCTCCGGAGCGTCCCGTTGTTTATCTGGAAGCTTCGGACCGACCGCAGCCGCGATTTGATGTTGACATGGGCGCAGGCATGACTACTGCAGTCGGACGCCTCCGGCCCTGCGGCGTCCTGGACTGGAAGTTTACCGTCCTCTCGCATAACACCATACGCGGAGCCGCAGGCGCAGCTGTCCTTAATGCGGAGCTTCTAAAAGCCAAGGGCTATCTGGGATGAGCCGCGATTCAGTAGCGCTGCCATCTTGGCGGCTGTCGTGCGAACATCTCTCTCCTACATGTGCGGATCGCGCCGAACGCAGCCAATCCCGCCCGGAGCTCGTCCGATGATCGTCATGAAATTCGGCGGCACTTCAGTCGAAGATGCCAAGGCCATCGACCGCGTGGCCGCGATCGTTGAAGGACGGCTGGCTCAGCAACCGGTCGTCGTGGTCAGCGCCATGGCGAAAGTTACCGACACGCTGCTGACCATGGCCCGCGCCGCCGGAGAAGGCGAGCGCAAAACCGCCCTCAAACTCTGCCGCTCCCTGCAAGAACGCCATTACAACACTGCCAGCGAGTTACTCGGCACCGCTCGCTTCACAGACTTTCACTCCGAATTGGGATCGGACTTCGAGTCGCTCGACGAACTACTGCGTGGGATTACCGCAGTCGGTGAAATTACACCGCGCACTACTGATCACGTCGCCGCATTTGGAGAAATGCTGTCGAGCAAAATCGTAGCTGCAGCTTTCGAGGCTCGCGGATTGAAAGGCGTCCACGTTGATTCCCGCGACATCCTCGTCACCGACAGCGGTTACATGCAGGCAGTTCCTCAATATGAGGAAACCAATCTCAAGCTGCAGCAGAAGGTTCAGCCTCTGCTCACCGCGGGACAAGTCCCTGTCATGGGCGGATTCATCGGATCCAATCGAGTGGGCATTACTACCACCATCGGCCGAGGCGGGTCGGACTTTTCTGCCGCGATCTTCGGCTCCGGCTTGGGCGCTGAGCGAATCGAAATCTGGACCGACGTCGACGGAATTCTGACCACCGATCCTAGAATCTGCCCCGACGCCCGCCGGATCAAAGTCATCAGTTTCGATGAGGCTGCCGAGCTTGCCTACTTTGGCGCAAAAGTTCTGCACCCGGCCACTGTGCTGCCCGCGATCCAGAAGAATATTCCGGTGTACGTGCTGAACTCGCGCAATCCTTCCTGTGCAGGAACGCGCATCACGACTCGTGCTCCGCAAAGCAAAAATATTTTTAAAGCAATTGCCGCGAAGAAGCGCATCACCATCGTCGATGTGGCCGCGCCTCGCATGCTGCTCGCTCATGGATTCCTGCGAGCGATCTTTGAAGCTTTCGATCGTCACAAAGTCGCGGTTGATGTCGTCTCCACCTCGGAAGTCAGCGTCTCTCTGACCGTCGATTCAAATCAAGCGATTCCCGCACTGGCGGCTGATCTTGCCAAGCTGGCAGACGTCAAATATGAAGGCCGCAAGGCCATCGTCTGTTTGGTCGGCGAAAACCTTCGTGACACGCCGGGGATTGCAGCCCTGGTCTTCCGCGAGCTAGCGGACAAAAAGATTCGCATGATCTCGCAGGGCGCCTCGGAAATTAATCTGACCTTCGTCATTGAAGAAGACGAAGTGCCCGAAGTAATCCAGCGATTGCATAAAACATTCTTCTCAGAACTAGACGCGGCAGTCTTCGCCTGACGTGTGTAGCGGCGGACGCATTCGTCCGCGATCCGATTGCGTAGTTTTCGCGCTCATCTAGCAACGATGATTCTTCCGCCCAGTTGTCCTCTGTGGTTAAATCTTTCTAGCACCCACCATGAATCTTCTTATCTTAGGTCGCGGAAAAACCGGCTCCCTGGTAGCGGAAGCTGCCACGAAGCGCAAGCATCACGTCCGAGTGGCGGGCGCGACAGAAAACGCGAATGGAGCCGCGCTGACGGCCGAGAATCTCAACGATGTCGCTACCGTCATTGACTTCACCACGCCGCACTGCGTTCTCGCGAATATCGAAGCCTGCGTGAAAGCTGGCAAGAATATCGTCGTCGGCACAACAGGCTGGTATAAGGAGATCGATCGTGTCCGGAACTTGGTAGAGCAGCATGGAACGGGCCTCGTTTATGCCCCGAACTTCTCAGTCGGCGTGAACCTCTTCTTCGAGGTGGTCCGTACTGCGGCTGCAGCGCTCCAGCACGATTACTCAGGACAAATCTTCGAACGTCACCACGTTCACAAGAAAGATGCGCCTTCGGGAACCGCAATTGCGATCCAGAATCTGATTCGCGATGCCAGCGGATCGAAAGAAGGGCCGGAAATAACCTCGTTCCGCGAGGGAGAAGTTGTCGGCCTGCATGAAGTCGTCTTCGAATCTGGCGCTGACCGAATTTACTTGTGTCACGACGCGAAATCCCGACTTGGCTTCGCCGAAGGCGCGGTGCTGGCGGCTGAATGGCTAGTCGGAAAAAAGGGTTTCTACGATTTCAAAGATGTCTGGCGAGATATTTAAGAACGCAGCTCGCACGACCTTCTTCCAGCTCCAATCGCCTCGTCATCCTGAGTTTCTTTCGCTCGATATTCGCGTTATCTTATTCTCATGCAACTTCGTGGCTGTGGCACTGCCCTTGTAACTCCTTTTCATCAGGACGGCTCCATCGACGACGCGGCCTTGCGCAATCTGGTTGCCTGGCAAATTGAATCTGGCATTGATTTTCTTGTTCCTTGCGGTACCACCGGCGAGACGCCAACTCTGACTCATGACGAGTGGCTGCATGTGATCGACACCACGATCGAGGTCACCGCTGGACGCGTGCCCATCATGGCCGGGGCGACTTCAAACGCAACCCACGATGCCGTCGAGAAGGCAAAAGAACTCGCCGCCCGGCCCGGGGTGAACTGCATCCTCACGGCCTCACCGTACTACAACAAGCCCACGCAAGAGGGCCAGTACCGCCATTTCAAGGCGATCGCGGAGGCGGTGAGCGACAAGCCGATCATCCTTTACAACGTTCCGGGACGCACCGCCGCCAACATCGAGCCTGCCACTTTGGTCCGCCTGACCGAGATCCCAAACATTGTCGGCGTGAAAGAAGCCAGCGGCAACATGACGCAAATCGCCGAAGTCGTGAACAGCGTTCCCGAAACTTTTCTCGTGTTTTCGGGCGACGACGCAGTGACGCTTCCGGTCATCGCACTCGGCGGAGTCGGCGTCGTGTCCGTCGCGTCCAACGAGATTCCGCACGAAATGACCGCGCTCACTCGCGCTGCACTGGAGAACGACTGGCCGACCGCCCGCAATCTCAATCGCAAGTATCTGCCGCTAATGCAGGCAAACTTCATCGAATCGAGCCCACTACCGGTGAAGGCCGTGCTCGCGATGATGGGCAAACTCGAAGAGGTCTATCGTCTGCCGCTTCTCCCGATGCGCCGCGACACGCGCTCCAAGCTGCAGAAGATCGCCACCGAAGCTGGAGTAGTCACAAAGCCCGCCGCTCCCGCGCCCGAAGCCGCCGATTTCTTCATCTACGAAAACTGGGTCGCTGGGCCGCATAAGATCGTCCTGCACCGCGGAACCTGCGGCCAATGCAGCCATGGCAAAGGACGGCCCTCCGGGCACGACGTGAACCATGCGCGATGGCACGGACCGTACGCAACCCTGCCCGAAGCCCGCGAAGTTGCTCACACAATGACGGGTGTACTGATCCGCAGCGAGTGCAAGTGCGTCTAAAGCTTTTCTCATTACCTAAGAACGCTAAGTGCGCTCAGCAATTAGAAGAACTCTGTCATCCCGACCGAAGCGAGCGAACGCGAGCGTAGCGGAGGGACCTGCTGTTTCTTAGCAGCGAGAGACCGATATCGGCCCCTAGCCGCGCCATCCCGTATACTTTTTCTCGCATGCAATCCCTGAAATCTTCCATCGAGCGCCTCTCTGCCCTGGGCGAAATCGAACATGATCCCGAGGCTCGTAAGGCTTTCCTCGAGTTCCGCGACCAACTGACGCAGGGCAAAATTCGCGCCGCCGAAAAAGTGGACGGCCACTGGAAAGTGAATGCCTGGGTCAAGCAAGGTATCCTGCTTGGATTTCGTCTTGGCGAATTGGTCGAGATGCCCGCGGGCCTTTCCTTCGTCGACAAGGACACCTTCCCGGCGCGCCAGTTCACGACGGCGGATCGCATACGTGTCGTGCCCGGTGGATCGTCCGTACGCGTAGGTGCCTATGTTGCACCCTCAGTAATTTGCATGCCGCCGATGTTTATTAACGTCGGCGCATACGTCGACGAAGGCACGATGGTCGACTCTCACGCGCTCGTGGGATCGTGTGCGCAGATCGGCAAGCGGGTTCACCTGAGCGCGGCAGCGCAGGTCGGAGGCGTGCTCGAACCGATCAACGCCTCTCCGGTGGTCATCGAAGATGATGTGCTGGTCGGCGGAAATTGCGGGATCTACGAAGGAACGCTGGTGCGAGCGCGCGCCGTGCTCGGCGCCGGAACAATCCTGACTCGCTCAACGCCGCTCTACGATCTCGTGAAGGGTGAGGTCTACCGCGCGACTCCCGATGCGCCGCTCGAGGTTCCCGAAAATGCCGTGGTCGTGCCGGGCTCTCGCGCGGTCAAAGAGGAGAGAGGGCCTTGGAAGTGGAATCTTTCCCTCTACACTCCCGTGATCGTGAAGTACCGCGACGAAAAGACCGACAGAGGGATCGAACTGGAAGACTGGCTCAGGTAGTCTTGCCGCAGGTTGCTATAAGGTCTTGGGGCAATCTAGAAAATTCGATGTGTGGATGGCGCGAATAGTGGTGGCGCCGCGCGACGAATGTAAGTTGCTAGAGGACGACAAAGCGGCTTACATCAACGTAGTAACGCTCGCTACCAAAGAAACAGAATGTCGTACCAAGGTTGAAGCCGCGATGAACGACTACCATTTCGAGATCGTAGCGGTCGAAGATATCTTTCTCTTTCGGGACGCGTACAACATCTCCGCTGAACTGACAACGATTGCAGAGGAGTTAAAGAAATCACAGAACCTCAAACACGTTCGGTTCACAACTTTGCACAAGTTCCCTCGAGTTATGTAATCGACTCAAGCGTCTACCCAACCTCAACCCCCAACCTCCCCGCCCCATTCGACGCAACCTGAATCTGCCCCAGTTTCCCAATCACCACATCCGCTTGCGTTAGCGCGTGCACCTTATACGTGCTTGTTATCCCCACGACCTTCATTCCGCCCGCGCGCGCCGACTGAATCCCTGCGGGCGCATCCTCGATGACTAGACAGTCTGCCGGCTCGAATCCCAGGCCCATAGCGCCCTTCAAATACGGCTCCGGATGCGGCTTTCCATTCGTCACATCATCCGATGTGACCAGAACCTGCGGCACCGGCAAACCACAATAACGCAAGCGATTCCTAGCAAGCAGCCTCGATCCGGACGTGACCACTCCCCAGCGCCCATCCGGAATGGATTTCACCAAGTCAACCGCTCCCGGCATGACCGTTACTCCGCGCTGGTCGCCAGCCTCATGATTTTCGATCGCGTCCGCTTCAACCTGTGCGTCGAGATGTGGCGCCACCCGACGGATGACTTCAATCGTCCGCACTCCATGCGCGATGGCCATGATTGCGTCGCCGTCCACGCCCTTCCGCGCCGCCCACTCGCGCCATTCGCGATCGACGGCGCGCGTCGAATCGACCAGAACTCCGTCCAGATCGAAAAGAATGGCTGCGCAGGAAAAGGTTGGCATTCCTGATTATTTAAACACAGCGATGCGGAGAAGAGTCCGCAGGGACTTGCGGAGTGCCTAATTCGTACCGGTCGGCAGACCCGGCGGTAGCGATGCGGCAGCGATGGCATCGCGCTCGCGCTGCCGGATCATCAAATGTCGCTGGCGGAAATGTGCGCGGGCGCGCTCACCCCACGCTCGTACGAACCAGTAATTTAGTCCTGCTCCGATCGCCGAACTCGCCAGCGGGATCACGCGCCCCGCCCACTTCTCAACGACCTCAGCGCTGGCCTTCGCGGCAATTCTCTGGATCACGCGAGGGACGAATTTGTTGACAACTTCCTTTTCCAGCAACTCGCGGCTGATGTCGACTCCGGCCGCGCTAGCCGCCGCGACCCACAACTCCGCAATCTCGTCGTCCGTATTGAATTCGAATCCGTAGAGCAGGCTCAGCTTCTGAACCGTGCGCATCGTAATCGCCGAGAGCACGCCCAGATCCGGAACGATCGTCATCAGTCCGCCCAGACCGAATCCCGCTCCCTCGACAGCGGCGACTTTCATTCCGCTGCGAATGATCGAATCGGCTACGACATCGAGTTCATTGATCTCCAGCGAAAAGACACCGTGATATCCGCTGATTGGCACGCGGTAGGCCGCTCGTAGCTGTAAAAGGAATTTATCCGGATCGACACGGACCGTCGAGTACGCGCGGGTCAGGCCGCCCACAAGAGCCTTTTCCACCCGCCGCCTCAACCACGATTTGCGCTGTTCCACCATCGCTTCCACCTTATAGCACGGAGGAGCGTGAATGCCATCGGGGGAGAGCTGCAGATTAGTCAGAGAACGAGGAACAGGGATCAGAGGCAAGGGGCCAGAAGCTAGGGACCAGTGAACAGTGGTCGGTGAATAGCAACCACTAGCCACTAGCCACTGATCACTAACCCCTGCTCACTGGCTCCTGCTCGCTGACCCCTAGTCCCTGCTCCCCTGTGCTAGCATCATGTTTACTCAATGCCAACTGGAAAACTGCAGGTTATCCCTCTGGGCGGGCTGGGCGAGTTCGGTATGAACTGCATGGCCGTTCGGTGGGGAGACGACATTCTTGTGATCGACGGCGGATTGATGTTCCCCGAGGCGGAATTGCTCGGCGTGGATATCGTTGTCCCCGACATTTCTTACCTGATCGAAAACCGTCAGCGTGTTCGTGGCATTGTCCTTACCCACGGCCACGAAGATCACATCGGTGCTTTGCCTTGGATTCTTTCGGAACTCAATGTTCCGGTGTGGGGAACCGAGTTCACTCTTGCGTACGTTGAAGACAAGCTTGACGAACACGGATTGCTCGATGACGCTGACTTGCGCGAAATGCGCCCCAACGAGCGTTTCAAGGCCGGAGCTTTCACAGTCCATCCGATTCAGGTGACGCACAGTCTGGTCGATTGCGTCGCGCTCGCTATCCACACACCGCTCGGCGTGATCATTCATACCGGTGATTTCAAAGTCGATCCCACGCCGACCGACAACAAGCTTTTCGATCTCCACACATTCGCGGAATACGGTAAGCAGGGAGTTCTGGCGCTGTTTCAGGACTCCACCAACGTTGAGCGCAAGGGATACACGCCGAGCGAGAGAGCCGTCCGCCGCAAGTTCGACGAAGTCTTCGCGCACACGAAGCGCCGGCTTTTCATCTCGTGCTTTTCCTCCTCGATTCACCGCATCAATCTCGCAGTGCAACTCGCGCATGAGCACGGACGCAAGGTCGCATTCATCGGCCGGTCGATGAACAACTCCGCCGAGATCGCCGAAGACCTCGGCTACATCGAAGTTCCAGAAGGGCTGGTCATCAATCCCGGCGAGATGAAAAACTTCCCTCCGGAAAAAGTCTGCGTGCTGATCAGCGGCACTCAAGGCGAACCGATGTCGGCGCTGTCGCGCGCTGCAGTCGACAATCACAAGCACGCGAAAATCGAAAAGGGAGACACGGTCGTTCTCTCGTCGCGCATCATCCCCGGCAACGAAAAAACCATTTACCGGATGATCGACCACCTCTTCCGTCGCGAAGCCTACGTCATCTATGAAGATGGAACCTCGCCGCCGATCCATGTCAGCGGACACGCCAGCCAGGAAGAACTCAAGCTCATCATCAATCTGGTGAAACCGCGCTATTTCATCCCGGTGCACGGGGAGTATCGGCAGCTAAAGCTGCATGCGGAAATGGCGGGAGCGATGCACGGCTCGGTCGGCAAAGTCATGCTGATCGAAAGCGGTGACGTTCTCGAATTCGACGAACTCGGCGCTCGCAAAGCGGGCAAGGTGAACGTTGGACGCGTCTGCATCGATTCCGGCAGCCGCACCGATGTCGTCGAAGACCTCATCATCAAGGACCGCCGTCACATCAGCGAAGACGGGATCGTGCTGCCGATCATCGCGATCAATAAACTTTCAGGTGAAGTCGAAACGGCGCCAGAGATCGTGACTCGCGGCTTCAACGTCGGCGAAGATGGCTTCATGGAAGGCGCCAAGCGGATGGTCGAAGACACGCTCGCCCATTCCAGCGAAGAAGAAAAAGCCGATTACGGCGTGATCAAGGAAAAGATTCGCGCTGATCTGAAGCGCTACATATCTAAGCAATCGCAAAAGCGCCCGCTGATCATGCCGGTCATTCTGGAGATCTAGCTGCGGAAGTTTTCAGGGTGAGAGCTGCCAGAAGCGCCGCGCGTTTTCACCCAAAATAGCCTCCAGCGCTTCGGGACAATTGCTGCGAACGTAGTCTTTCACTACGTCCATGACTCGGCCATATTGCCCCGCAACCAGACACACCGGCCAGTCTGAGCCAATCATTAGTCGTTGGCTTCCAAACGCGTCAAACACCACGTCGAGGTAGGGACGAATCTGTTCCGGTGTCCAATGATGCCAGTCCGCTTCCGTGACCAACCCGGAGAGTTTACAGAACACATTCGGAAACGCCGCCAAGTGGCGGATCCCGTGCTCCCACACACCAATCTCCCCTGCCTTGATCGGCGGCTTGGCCATGTGATCGAGCACAAACCGCTGTCGCGGAAATTTCTCTACAAATTCCGCCGCCACCGGAAGATGCCGCGCGTAGATCAGAATATCGTAGGCGAGATCAACCTCTTCCAGCAGTGAAATGCCGCGAAGAAAGTCCGGCCGCAAGAGAAAGTGGTCATCCGGTTCCGCTTGCACAATGTGCCGGACTCCAACTAATTTTGGATTTTCCGCAAGCGATTTGAGTTGCGAATGAGCCTCCGGAGAACGAAGATCCACCCACCCCACAACGCCATGGATTCTCGGCGAGGCCGCCGCCAATTCGAGGAGCCAACGAGTTTCTTCCAACGTCTGGCGAGTTTGCACCGCGACCGATCCGTCAAAGTCATTTTCGGAAAGCCCGGGGACCAAATCTTGAGGCAGGAAATCGCGGCGGATCGTGGACATCGATTCATCGATCCATCCATATTCAGCGGAGTTGTAGAGCCAGAAATGCTGGTGAGCATCGATGCGCATGGCGGCGTTTCGTTAGCGATCTGAGGCAGGCTCCCACGATTTGGGAACATTCACATACGAACGGTCCAATTCCGCAACGGATCGACATCCGAGCAGTCGCAGCGTCCGCTCCAGATCAGTTCTTAGAATCTCGATAGCACGCACAACCCCTGCTTCTCCGGCTGCCGCCAAGCCGTACGCGTAGGCGCGTCCGCAGAGCACGGCCCTCGCGCCCAGGCAGATCGCTTTCACAATGTCCGTGCCGCGCCGGACGCCGCCGTCCATCCACACTTCGATCTGACCATTGACCGCTTTAACGACCTCGGGCAAAACTCGCAGCGATGCTGGAACGCCGTCCAGTTGGCGCCCGCCATGATTCGACACTGAAAGAGCTGCGGCACCGTGATCGATGGCCCTCCGCGCATCCTCCGCCGTCAGCACACCCTTGACCACAATCGGCCCCCCCCAGTGCTCTCGAATCCAATGAAAGTCATCCCAAGTCACCGCAGATTCAGCCAGCGCCGAAGCAACGTCAACGAGCGGCATCGGACCTTTGCCTGGAACAACCACGTTTGGCAGCAAAGGAACGCCGCCGTCCATCAGGAACTGAATCAGCCAACCGGGGCGCGACAGAATTTGCGGAAGGTACGGAAGCTTTTCAAACGGCCCTCCGCTAACGAGCTCTTTCATCCCGTTTCGAAAGTCGCGCTCGCGAATGCCAGAGACGGGAGTATCAATGGTGACAACGAGAGCTGAGAATCCCGCAGTACGCGCCCGGTCAATGCTCGCCTCCGCCGCAGCGCGGCCGCCCATGAGATATAGCTGGTAGAACACTGGTCCCGTCGAGCCCGCTTTGACGTCTTCCAACTCGTGCCCCGAAATCGTCGAGAGGATATACGCTGTCCCCGCGTTCCCGGCAGAACGTGCGGCAACAACTTCGCCGCCCGGATGCATGAGTCGGCTGTATCCCACCGGAGCCAGCAGAAATGGCAGCGCAAGTTCCATGCCAAGAACGCGCGTTCGGAGATCGCACTGCGTCTCAACTACCGCATGACGCGGCCGGAAGGTGACGTCGTTGAAGACCCGGCAATTTTCCCGCAAAGTGACTTCGCCCTCGGCGCCGCCATCGAGGTAGTCGAAGACCGCCTTCGGAATTCGCCGCTGCGCCGCTGGGCGGAGATCGCCGATGCAAACCACCCGCGGCGATTGCACCGCCCGGTGCCGCTTTGTCTTCTTCAAGTCCGCCATCAGCTTAAACTTCGTAGATAGTAACACTGCGAGAAAACGGGCCGGTGCAGTCAAGAACTAGGCATCCTTCTATTTAGGAACTCCAGCGCATTCTTCATCTCGGGAACACACTCGGATACGCGTTTTTGTCCTCCTTCCGTTTACAATCTTGTGGGCCTCGCATTCCCAGGCAAGCATACTTGAAGCAAGACGGCCTTATTTTAAGAAGCTCATAACGCGGTGGCTCGCGAGGAATTTCAGCAGGAAGGATGAAATGGCTTCACTGAAGGCTCTGAGAATCCGGGCTCTCATCCTTGCATCCGGTTTTGTTCTCACTGCGTCGAGCATTATTTCTGTCAGCTGCGGGGATTCACGGGTCAATTACTTTCCATCGCAGATAGGCCAGAGCTGGGACATGATCGCGGATGGGACCGGAGACATAACTCACTTCGAAATCGTGAATCCGCCGACATCGGATCGTACAGATTTGGTCAATATTCGCATCACAAAAACGCAGGCGCGCGCTTATTGGCAAAACAACAGTGCAGGCGCGGAGCTGTGGTGGGGTATGCACCAACTCGGAGATCGACGCTGGGTGGCCGACTACAGCATTGCGAACTTCACTCCGCCAAATTTGATGCGGTTCGACTATCTACACTTTGACGCTAATTCGTATATGGTGATTCCACCCGCAGGTGCCCCTGCCGGCGACTATTTTGGCTACTCTCAGGATACCTGGTGCGTCGGAGACAACTATTGCTCGGTTCCGTGGGTCAAAGTCATGTGGCTCGCTCGGATTTCTTATCCAACTGTCAGCACCCCCTTCTACAAAGGGCCTGCCCTTCTTAACGAAGAATTTGAGTGCGCCCAACCTATTGCGTTGAGCGAAATAACAAACCCGCTCAAGTGTGCACACGAACTCTGGTACTTCGCCCCGAATATAGGGCTGGTACAGATTACTCCAGAGTGGGTGTCTCTGCCCTGCGATCCCAACTGCCCACCAGGAACGCAAATTCCGCCGTTTCCTCCGGCGATTAGGAGAATCAGCTAGATGCTCGCGCGCGCGAGGATCGTAGATCCTTCGCCGATGGCCGAGATTACCAATCGAAAAGCTCAAAGCACTATTGACAACGAGATCGATACGGTTGGTACTTTCGTGGTACCGTGATTTCCGCGCTTTGTGGACCGAAAATGGTACTTTCATGCCTTGCGTCGACCGGACCGAGCTTGAACCTTGTGATTTTTCGCTAACGTTCTAAGATGGATGCGTGATCAAGGAGAGCACTTTGAAGCGCGTGCGCGTCCTCGTTGCAAACCAACCCCGTTTGATGCGCGAGATGGTGATTGAAACGATCGCAGATCAACCTGACATTGAAGTCGTCGGCGAGGTCGTTCATGAAAACGAATTGAACGAAATCGTTGAGCAAACTCAGCCCGACGTACTGATCCTGTCACTGGAAGAACCCGAGAGACCTTTGGGCAAATGCGGCTTCTTGCTGGGACGATATCCGAGCATGCGCATTCTGGCGCTTGCTCCGGAACAGAACCGGGGTGTTTATTATTGGGCCATGGTGGATATCCGGAACAAACCGGTCGAGAGCTCAGAGGCCGGTGTCCTAAGCGCCATACGGGAAAGACCTGGTCTGGTTGGATTAGCGCGGATTTAGGATCGCGTACTTGTGCACCTTGGGAGTTGGCGATTGACGAATCGAAAAGCACTGGGTTCCGCGAGTTTCAGCGGAGCAGTAGTGGATGGAAAGAAATGCGTAAAGATTGTTCTATGCGCCCTGCTTGCAGTTGCGAGCGGCGGGTTGGCATTGTTTGCTCAAACCCGGCAGCAGTCGGCTCCCCCACAATCCGAACTCGCACATCAGAATATGGTTCGCGTGGCTGCTTCGGTAGGACAGTTGGTCGCTATTTTTCATAAAGACCCCGGCCTGATGGTGGAACTGAAGCGGTGGGTCGCCAAAGACGCAACCGACCATGGTCAGCTCATCGCAGATGCCGACCTCACGGAAGAAGCCATCTTTGACCGTCTGGAAAATGACGTCGCTTTCCGCTCAGTCGCCACGGAATTGGTGCAAAAATTCGGCTATCTGCGACCCACCGTGAACCCGGAGTCCCCTCTCGCCAAGGAACAGGAACTTCTCATCCAGGAACGAGTAAAGTGGCTCGCCCAAGATGAGGAAGCCGAACGTGCAAAGGCACGTCAACTGGAACAGCAGCAACCGAGCCGTACCCAGTACTGCGATCCTCGCATTAGCAGTTGCGCCAACCAAAACCAAGGTATCCCCTCGAATCAACAACCTCAGCAACAGCCGGGAACAAACCAAACTCCAACCGGCATTCCGGGGCTGGATAATCCACCACTCAACACACCGATTCAACCTTACGGTCCTCCACAGCAAACCGTTCCTCAAAACAATCCTGCGCCGCTGTACAGAACCGGCACAGGAGAACCGACAGATCAGGGTGAGCCTGGCTCAGGACTGGGTGGCTCTTCGATGTACGGCCAAAATTCCGAGACTGGGCAGTCTGGAGGCTCATCCCGTCAAAGTGGCTTGAACGCGAACCAAGCTCGACGGGGGGGTGCGGGCGAAACTGGAATCGAAGATTTGTCGATGTATTCCGACTTCGCCGACGAAGATATGTACGGGAACCGCGACGGCAGCTTATACCCGAACAATGTTGCTTTCGGTTCAAATCCGTACAATCCCTATGGTGGAAGATCGTATGCCCCTGGGAACGGCAGATCTACTTACGACCTCGGCAACACTCCGAATGCTCAGTGGAATGCACGGCGTGCGCGAGAATCGGTTAGCCCGACCCAACGACTCGTACGGCGCCCGAATCCCTACGAAGAGATCCCATCCTTGTATGACATGTACCTCCAAGCGTCGGCTCGGCCCCCGGCAGTCGAGCGCTTCGGAATGCAGCTTTTTGAGAATGGCACGCGCGATCTGCAAATGATCCCGATGGATCTACCGGTTGGGCCCGAATACGTACTCGGACCGGGGGACGGTGTTTCGATCGACTTATGGGGCGGAGTTTCTCGCAGATTCTACCGCGTGGTGGACCGGGAAGGCAGAGTCAGTCTCCCCGAAGTTGGCCCGTTGCTGGTTGCAGGCAAGTCTCTTGGTGAGGTTCAGGAGTCCGTTCAAAAGACGTTGCGCACGCAGTTTCGCGATGTTTCCGCTGACGTTTCATTATCCAGGCTGCGGACTATTCGAGTGTACGTCGTGGGAGATGTTGTCCGTCCCGGAGCCTATGACATTGGCTCACTTTCCACTCCACTCAATGCACTGTTCACGGCTGGTGGCCCGACCGGCCGCGGCTCCCTGCGAATTTTGAAGCACTACCGCGGGAACGACCTCATCCAAGACGTCGACGTGTACGACCTTTTGCTCCATGGCGTTAAGGGCGATATGCAGAGACTCGAGAACGGCGACACCGTCATGGTTCCTCCTCTTGGTTCCGAGATCACCATCGAGGGCATGGTTCGGCGTCCTGCGATCTACGAACAGAAGAATGAAAAATCATTGGCAGACGTGATCGCTCTCGCTGGTGGCTTGCTACCAACCGCAACAATGCAGCACATCGAAGTGCAACGTACCATCGCCCACGACAAGCAGACCATGTTGAACTTGGACATTCCGCAGTCTGATCCCGCGGGAGATGCGACCAAACAGCTGGAATCATTCCAGGTACAGGATGCTGACAAGATACGTATTTTCCCAATCGCTCCCTACACGCAGGATGCGATTTATCTCGAAGGGCATGTGATCCGCCCCGGCAAGTATTCGTACCGCCAGGGAATTCGAGTGACAGATATCGTTGGTTCCTATAAAGATTTGCTGCCGGAACCAGCCCTGCAATACGCGGAAATCATTCGTCTGAATCTCCCGGACTATCGGCCCACCGTGCAGAGTTTCAGCGTTGCTGAGGCGTTGGCTGATCCGAGCAGATCGCCCCAATTAGAGCCGATGGATACCATTCAATTTTTCGGCCGGTACGATTTCGAGAATCCTCCGAGCGTCTCGGTCTGGGGGGACGTGCGTTCGCCAGGCACCTACCAGACCTCCGGAGACATTCACATAAGCGATGCCGTCCACTTGGCTGGCGGACTTGCACCAGATGCAGCAACAGGGGACGCGCAGGTCTTTCGCTTCATGCCGGATAGTACTCTCAAGATCTTCAACGTGAAATTGAGCGGCGCCCTCGACGGCAATCCAACCGATGACATCATGCTGAGTTCGCGCGACCGCGTTCTGATCCATAAGAATGCCGCGGCGGTAGACCCTGCGACGGTCTACGTAAAAGGCGAAGTCGCGCGGCCCGGCCGTTATCCTCTCACCGCTGATATGCGGATCTCTGACTTGGTTCGCGCTGCCGGCGGTTTGAAACAGAGCGCCGACACGGAAGTGGCCGACCTGACTCATTATTACTGGAAGGGAGACAAGCAGGTTACCGGCAGCCAGCAGCAAGTCCCTCTGCACGAGGCCCTGACTGCAAGTTCGGATAAGGATTTATCGCTCAACAACGGTGACGTACTGACGGTTCCGCAGGTTCCCGGTTGGAACGATCTCGGAGCATCGATTTCCGTGCGTGGCGAAGTTGTGCATGCTGGCAGCTACGGAATTCATCCCGGAGAGCGGTTGAGCTCCGTCTTGAATCGCGCTGGCGGTTTTGCCCCCGCCGCTTATCCCTACGGCGCAGTGCTGCTGCGATCTGAAGTACAGAAAATCGAACAGAGATCGTACGGGGAGCTGATTCAGCGAGTCCGTGAACAGCAAACCGCGGTAAAGCTCACTGCAGCCACAACCACCGACCCGGACCAGAAAATCTCTGCGGAAACGGCCATGGTTCAGTGGCAGAGTGCTCTCGACGATCTGATGAGCAGTCCTCCCTCGGGGCGCGTAACAATCCAGATTTCGTCCAAGATCAAAGATTGGGAGAACACTTCCCGAGACGTAGTCGTGCGGGCTGGCGATGTTCTCGTCGTTCCGAAACGCCCGAGTTATGTGCTCGTACAGGGCCAAGTGTATGGCGCCACTGCCGTTGCGTATCGGCCAGGGAAGAGTGCGCGTTGGTATCTGACGCAAGCTGGCGGCTTCACCAATATGGCGAACAAGAAAGCCACCTTCGTGATTCGGGCGAACGGCACGGTGATCGGAAGCCACAATTCGTTCTGGGTATCCGGCGACGGACTAAACGCGGCCTTACAACCGGGAGACATGGTGGTCGTTCCTGAAAAGGCATTGGGTGGACCACCCATTTGGAAAGCGATCTTCACAAACGCGCAGGTCGTGAGTTCCATCGCCACCAGCGCAATCCTGGCTGCTTCCTACTTCTAAAATGGACGATCAAGGCTAGTTCGTGAATCGATTTGTGGGAACTTTATGCGCCAGGATAGTCGGAATGTGCTTGTTGGCGCATTGCGCGATGGTACATGCACAATCTGATCGCCCGCCTGCGCCGTTTGATGGGCCGCACGCGTCGACCGGGGAAAGTCAACAGAGCGGACAGGCGGACTCCGCGAATCCGCCTCTTCCGGATGCTCCGCAACCCAGCGAAAGCGAAAACAAAGTCAAAACTCTTCCGAAGGCATTTCTCCACGATCAGATCGGCATGTGGACGAGTCCGGCACATATTCGTTTCTCGGACACTACATGGATGGTTCCGCTTGGAGGATTCGCGGCGGCCCTCTTCGTGACAGATTCCGACGTCAGCCGTCATCTCTCGAATACACCAAGTACGCTGACCCAATACCGCCATATCTCCGATTACACCGCGTACTCCATGGCGGGAGGCGCCGGAGGACTTTACTTCCTCGGGCTTCTCACCCACAACGAGCATCAGCGCGAAACCGGCTTTCTCAGTGGAGAAGCGGCCATCGATGCTCTCCTTGACGTCGAGGCTTTGAAATATGCCCTCGGTCGCCAGCGGCCTTACCAGGGAAACGGCACTGGTCAGTTTCTAAAGGGTGGAGCATCATTCCCATCCGAGCACGCCGCCGGAGCTTGGGCAATCGCTGGAATAGTCGCCCATGAGTATCCAAGTCCGTTCATGAGATTCTTGTCCTACGGGATGGCGACCGTGGTGAGCGCCACTCGCATCACCTCCAAGGAGCATTTCCCTTCTGACGTTCTTATCGGCTCGGCGATTGGATATCTGACCAGCGAGTATGTCTACCGCAAACATCACAATCCTGAACTCCCTGGAGGAACGTGGGAGACGCCTGCGTTTCGGCCGGATCGCCCCTCGCATTGGGAATCCAAGTTCATGGGCTCACCCTATGTCCCACTAGACAGCTGGATATATCCGTCATTGGAGCGTCTGGCAGCTCTCGGATTCATCGACAGCGGCATCGCAGGAATGCGTCCATGGACGCGCATTGAGTGTGCTCGTCAACTCAGCGAGGCGGCCGATCGCATTTCTGAAGACGAAGGGCATAGTGAGGCTGTACGGATTTATCAAGATCTGGTTCGAGAATTTAGTGCGGAAATCGATTGGCTGGGCGGCGGAAACAATGCTGAACTCAGACTGGAATCGGTCTACACGCGAGCCACAGAGATCGTCGGCAAACCGCTGACCGACGGATATCATTTCGGCCAAACCATCATCGATGATTTCGGTCGGCCAGAGGAGCAGGGATTCAACAACGTTTCGGGACTTTCTGGCTGGGCCACCAACGGCCCGTTCGCGTTATACGTCCGCAGCGAATTCCAGCATTCTCCGTCGGTTCCTGGCCTTCCCCTGGCGGCCCGCCAAGCGGAGTCGATGGCCGATTTCTGTTGCTTCAACGCTTCTATTCTCGCACCGCCCTACCCGGTGCCACCTGGTACACCGACCGCTGCCATCGATCGAGGACGTCTCCTGGATTCTTACGTTGCGATGAACCTTTCCGACTGGGAGCTGTCCTACGGAAAACAGAGCCTGCAGTGGGGACCCGATGAAAGCGGCGGAATGATGTTGAGCGACAATGCCGAACCCCTGACCATGTTCCGGGTCAACCGCGTCACTCCCTTTAAGCTTCCAAGTTTTTTGGGAGTCTTGGGCCCGATGCGCGTGGAGTTTTTCCTCGGGCAATACTCCGGGTATCAATTGATGCTAACCCCTTCGGGGCTAGTCGGCCAGTATGGCCAATCATTGCATCCGCAGCCTATCGTCCACGGAGAGAGATTAAGCTTTAAGCCCACGGCCAACTTTGAATTCGGCTTATCCCGTACCACCGACTATGGTGGGCCTGGCTATCCACTGACCTTGCACAATTTTCTTAGAAGCGTCTTTTCTACCGGGCTCACGCAACCGGGCGTTGCCGACAAACCAGGATCGCGCAGGTCGGGGTTAGATTTTAGCTATCGAGTGCGGAACAGCCTGACGTTCTATGCCGATGGCATGACCGAGCATGACACGTTCAGCCCACTCGTCGGCCCCGACGTAGCGGCTTGGCTTGGCGGAATCTATATTCCGCGGTTGCCCGGGCTTCCGAAGCTGGACTTCCGTGCCGAAGGTATGTATACCGATCCTCCCATCGGTGGCAACGTGGGCCACGGTTTCTTCTATTACGATCCGACTTGGATCAGTGGTTTCACGAATAACGGCCAGTTGATGGGGAATTGGGTTGGACGAGAGGGCCAGGGTGTACAAACTTGGACCTCCTATTGGTTCACTCCCCGTAACAAACTACAATTTCAGTTCAGACATCTCAAAGTAAGCCATGAGTTCGTTGAGATGGGGGGCACACTGACGGACGGGGGTGTTCGGGCAGACATGTGGGTCCGTTCGAACTTCAGTTTGTCTGCGGGAGTTCAATACGAGACCTGGACGTTCCCAGTAATCTCCGCGACAAAGCAGACGAATGTGAGCTCGTCGATACAGTTGACCTTTTGGCCTAAGGGCCTTTTGCGCAAGCACGGATCAGACGAATGAGAATCTCGAATCTGATAACACATAGGAAACGGGTGCCACAGCCAGCTTTTCGCACAGACTCAGTTCTAGCCGAAAGAGGCCCGGGAGCCGGCAACCTCTGGAGTATGCAATGGCTCTAGTCAAAATATTGCGGACTGTGCGACAGCAAGGCCCGCGCTCGGCATTTCGGAAAGTGGCGAAGATCGCCCCGGCTTATCTAGCGGGAATGAGCCTCTGGAGGGCGCGTCGATGCCGATGCTGTGAACGGCTCACGATCTTTCTCGCCGACAGGAACGGCTCTGCCGAGTCTCGCTCCTGCTTGTTCTGTTCCGCGAACGAGCGCTACGAACTCCTCGCAATTGAGATCAGGCAGAGATTTGGGGACCGCTTACCGGAAATGAGCATCTTGGAGTTAGACCCGAGGTCTCCGTTGAAAGTTTTGCTCTCTGGGGCACGCAGATACATCAGGTCCTTCTACGAAGAAGGATGTGTATCCGGGGAGAGGGACGGCGCAATTTGCGAGGACATCACCGCGCTCAAATTCCAGAACAACTCTCTCGACTTGATCATTTCGTCGGATGTTCTTGAGCACGTGCCGCGCTTGGACAAGGCCTTCACCGAAACTGCCCGCGTCTTGAAGGCCGGCGGGGCTCATCTCTTCACCGTACCACCTCGCCTTACGACCAGGAAGCGGGCGGTCATTGAGGACGGTAAAGTCGTCCACATCGAGCCTCCCGAGTACCATCTTGACCCATTGTCTCCCGAGGGAGTACTGGCATTCTGGGACATTGGCCCCGATCTTGGGGCTTCCCTTCCGACCGACGGCTTGGACATCAGGATCGCCCGCGGTCCCGTCGGAGATGCCGGCAGAGTGGTATGGATCGCCGAACGTATTGCCAGTTAAAGAGATATCCGCATGGCGTCAGAAGGGCCGAAGGTCATGATTCGCTTTGCGGGAAATGGGTTGGTTGGTATATCGGGTTGTACAGACGTAGACGTCCTATTGGTTCCTCCCTCGGGACCAGCTAGAATTTGAAAGTGGGACTTTTTCAGTTCTTTATCGACCACGAGGGCAGTCTAACCCGACATCCTCGATACAATTGTCTTTCTGGTCAAAACTGCTTCGGGGCGCTAAGACGGGGAGACAGTAGGCGCAGATTCGAAGTCTTTTTTTGCAGCCGTTATGGCGACTAAACAAATCACGAATCGTGACCCGAAGTATTCCGATCCTCATCTCGAGGAAGATCTCATCATCGAGGTGGAGGATGCGGCAACCTATCGGGGACGAACTGTCGCCAGACTCGCGCTCCTCTGGCACAACCGCCGCGTTCTGCTTCGCTCCGCTGCGGTCGGGCTTGTGGCATCGACTCTCATCGTTCTATTGATCCCAGTGCGATACACGTCGGTGACTCGGTTGATGCCGCCGGATCAAGCCGGTGCTGGTATGGCATCGATGTTGGCGGCGCTCGGCAAGGGTGGCAGCGAGTTGGGAGTCATTGGAAGCGAACTGCTAGGACTTCGCACATCGAGTGACCTGTTTGTCGGCATTCTGCACAGCCGGACGATTCAAGACCAACTGGTGAACAAATTCGATTTACGCAAGGTTTACGGCGTGAGTCGATGGGAATCTGCTCGAAAACAACTGGAAAACCGCACAGACGTTGCCGCAGACCGGAAGAGTGGGATCGTGACCATCTCTGTAAGCGATCACAGCCCGGAACGCGCCGCTGCCCTCGCTCATGAATATGTTGCGGCCTTAAACCGTGTCGTCTTAACTCAAAACACTTCGGCAGCCCATAAAGAGAGGGAATTCCTCGAGCAGCGCATCGGCGAGGTTCAGCAAGCCCTCGAGAAGGCGGAGAAAGATTTCGGCGATTTCGCCAGCAAGAACACGGCTATCGACGTTAAAGAGCAGGGACGGGCGATGATCACTGCCGCTGCCGATGTCGAGGGCCAACTCATCGCAGCGCAGACCGAACTCGAAGGCCTTAGACAGATCTACACTCCAAACAATGTCCGTGTCCGGTCCGTACAGGCCAGGATCGAAGAGCTTCAACGTCAGTTGCAGAAATTAGGAGGCGATCCCAAATCGGCCGATGCTGCTTCCTCATCCACCTCAGACACTTACCCCTCCATCCGCCAACTCCCCCTCCTTGGCGTCACCTATGCCGACCTCTATCGCGACACCAAGGTCCAGGAAGCGATCTTTGAAGCGTTGACCAAACAGTACGAAATGGCCAAGGTGGAAGAAGCGCGCGAAACACCGAGCGTTAAAGTGCTCGATGAGGGAGAAGTGCCCGAAAGAAAATCATTTCCGCCGCGAACGTTGTTGATTCTATTCGCGACCGCCTGCACCGTAATGCTGGCCAGCGTATGGATTCTGGCGTCAGCTCGCTGGGATGAGATTGATCCCACAGATCCCCGAAAGACTCTCGCTCAAGAGGTCATTCGGTCGATAAAGAACAAATGGCCTCTTAGAAAATCATCTGAACTCGATCATCAGCAGGACCTCTAATCCCACTGAGCGCAAGGACAACCACTCCAAATCTATGACCACCAGCGTGAGCGTCGAGTTAGATCAGACCAACATCTCGGTCGAGCACTGTCCACTCTGCCCGATTTGCGGGGCGCAGGGGATTCAGCTCTGCGAGGGGTTGAGCGACTGGCTCTGGGACGTGCCCGGCGAATGGAGTTTGCGCAGTTGCTCGTGCGGTATCGCTTGGCTCGATCCGAGACCGATCGCTGACGATATTCCGAAACTTTATGCGCGATACTACACTCACGGCGCCGCGGAACCCACCGCGCTTGAGCCGATTCGCCGCCAAGTATCGCAATGTATTTTGGCACGACTGGGATACGCCGTTGAGTCTCCTTCCGGCTGGGTGCCAAGATTCTTGTCGCACGTCCCTTCGATCGCCCGCGCCGCGGCACTGGAGGTCTTCGCCTTACCCGCATCGGAATCTGGCGCGTTGCTTGATGTTGGCTGCGGGAGCGGGCAATTCCTCAGCAAGATGCAGTCTTTCGGGTGGACCGTTTCAGGAGTTGATCCCGATCCCTCAGCCGTCGCCTATGGCTTGAGTCAAGGACTCCAAGTCTTCCAGGGGACAATAGCTGACGTTCCCGAAGAGAGCCATTATGACGTTATTACTCTTAATCATGTGATTGAGCACGTATCCGATCCCGTGGAATTACTGCGGCAGTGCGGAATGCGTCTGCGCAAGGGGACAGGGCGAATCATCCTCACGACTCCGAACCTCCAGAGCTTGGGTCATCGTTGGTTCGGCCGCTATTGGCGCGGCTTGGAGGTCCCGCGACACTTGATGCTCTTCTCCATTCCGGCGCTGAGCGAATGTGTCAGCGGTGCCGGTTTGCGGGTCAAGTCCATACAGAGTGAGACTCGCTTAGCTCGAATGATTTACAACACTAGCCACTACGCTCGGCTAGGTAGGCGGCGGGTCGGGGACATTGCAAAATTCAAAGGGACGACGAAGATGGCTTCCGTGTTGTTTCAAGCCCTGGAAGACACTTGGAATCTTTTCGCAAGAGATGCAGGCGAGGAGATTTTCTGCAGCTGCTACCGCGAAGAATGAACGCAAATAAATGCAACCAGTCTTCGCGTCTTCCCGCCGTCACACTGCAACCCAGGATATTTGATCGATGGCCCAGACAAAGATTCTAGTCGCGATCGCCAGTTTCGGAGTGAACAACGACTCGTACCTGGCTTGTCTGATCAAGGAATACCAATCGATGTCGTTTCATGTCGACATTGTTGTTATCTCGAACCTACAAAAAGAGGTTGGGCCCGGCGTCGAATTGTCGATTGTCGATCTTCGAGGGAAGAATCCGTGGTCCTTGCCCTTTGCCCACAAGAAGCTTCTGGCAAGTGGCGTGGACCATTACGACCTTTTTGTGTACTCGGAAGATGACACACTGATCACCGAGGCCAACCTTCGCGCGTTTCAAAGAGTTTCACGTGTGCTCCCTGAAACAGAAATAGCTGGTTTTTTTCGCTTCGAGAGAACTCCTCGCGGAGAACTTCACTTCCCCGACGCACACGATCACTTTCATTGGGATCCAGCTTCCGTCCGTTCGAGGGGTGAATTCAAGTTCGCTCATTTCACGAATGAACACTCCGCCTGCTACGCGCTTTCACGGCAGCAACTTCGCCATGCGATCGATTCTGGAGGATTCCTGGTCGAGCCTCACTCCAACGGGAAATACTTGCTGCTCGAGACTGCGGCAACCGATCCTTACACTCAGTGCGGCTTGACGAAGCTCGTTTGCGTATCGCACTTTGAAGACTTTTTAGTTCACCATCTCCCGGATAAGTATGTGGGGATCGGCCTTGGCCTGAACGGGTTGGAGTTTCAAACGCAAATCGATGCGCTCCTGCGGATTGGCCAGAATGGCTGTCGCCCTGTCTCCTTATTTCAAACGGAAACCAAGCTGCGGTATGAATACTATTCCAAGAATTACTACGAACCCGTTACGCCGGCGGTGTTATCCGCGATTCCAAACAATGTTCGACGAGTGCTCTCGATAGGCTGCGGATGGGGTGCGATCGAGGCACACCTCGCGCAGAAGGGGTTGCGGGTCGCGGCAGTCCCCCTCGATGACGTCATTCCCAGCGCAGCAGCAAGGGCGGGTGTCAAACTCATTTGCAGTGATTTCGATGGAGCTAGAAAAGCATTAGAAGACGAGAGATTTCAATGCATACTCTTTTCAAACGTCCTTCATCTCGTCCCGAATCCAGTCGAAATTCTTGCCTCATTCACGGATCTGCTTGCCGACGGGGGCGTAATGATCCTTTTGTCACCGAATTTGCCGCGGATTCTGGCTTACTGGCGGAGCCGCTCAAATGGCCTGTTTTCGGGTGCAGTGAACTTTGACAGCACCGGAGTCCAACCCACTTCCCGTCGAATTCTCCGAGCTTGGTTGCGCAAGGCTGGTTTGAAAGTTGATCGCATCACAAACGTCTTATCCAGACAAGGTCAATCGATCGGCAGATTCACTCTCGGTCTAACAGATGGCATCTTGTCTACGGAATTCATCGTTACTGCCAGCAAGGCATAATGATTCCTGCCAAACAGAGTGTTCCGAGTTCCCAGAAATAATAGATGACAGAGCGAAGATCATTTTTGAATGCCTTGAAGTGGTCGTACACCGCCAATTGGGGCCAGCAAGGGTTTTCCGCGCTGTTCGTAGCTATTCTCGCCGGTCTGTTGGGTCCGCGCGACTTCGGCACAGTGCAGATCGCAGTCGTTTATGTCGCCTTCCTTCAAATGTTTCTTGATCAGGGATTCATGACCGCCTTGATTCAGAAGAAAGATCTCAAAGTCGAGCATCTGGATGCAGTGTTCTGGATCGGGCAATTCCTGAGTGTAATTCTGGTCGTGGTCAGCATCTTGTTGAGCGGGTGGTGGGCCAGGAAAAACCACGCACCCGAAGTGGCAGTCATCATCTCGGTACTTTCTCTGTCTATTCCACTTCAAGGACTGGCCACCGTACAGACCGCATTGTTGAACCGGGCGATGGACTTCAAGAGTCTGTCGATCCGGTCCAACGTGGCGGTTCTGGTGAGCGGTATTGTCGGGGTTGGTATGGCTCTGGCCGGGTTTCACGCTTGGGCCTTGGTAGCACAACAATTAGTCCGAGACTTGACGGCGGCCGTGCTGCTATGGAGGTTGAGTCCATGGCGCCCTCGTTTTGAGTTTTCGGCGTCGCACCTCAGGGAACTGACCAGCTTTTCGTTATCGAATTTCGCGGCCCAACTGGGAATCTTCGCCGATGTACAGGCCGCCTCTGTCCTGCTGGGATTGTTCTTCGGACCAATCGCAGTTGGGCTTTACAGAATCGCGGAACGCGTAGCAAACGGCATTCAGGCCGCGGTGACATCCTCAATCCAAGCCGTTTCTTTGCCGGAGTTTTCCCGATTGCAGGACGATCCCATCGAATTGCACAAAAGCGCGCTTGCCTGTATTCGATTGGGTTCAGCTTCCTGCTTGCCAGCGTTCGCCGGTCTCGCGGTCGTAAGCGCTCCGTTGATGGCTACGATCGGCCCGAAGTGGATGCCCGCGGTGGACGCCCTCAAGATTCTGAGCATCCTGAATATGGCACTGATGTTCGCCTACTTCACGGGTCCTCTGTTGCAAGCACTTTCCCGACCACATCAACTCGCCGTTCTCGAATGGGCGCGGGCGGCCATTGGATCGGCCTTCGTCGTCGGAGCCGGATCACTGGTTCGGCATGGCTCTGTTGGATCGCAGATTGCGGCTATCGCCTGGGCTCGCTTCGCCACCGGCGTGTTCATCGTGATGCCCGTTTTCCTTCTTATCTTCACGCGATTGTGCAAGATTTCGCTGCGTGATCTAATCGTGACAGTCATCCCTTCGGCCGTCGCATCGCTCGGCGTGGTTGGCTCGGTAATGTTGTTCCGCATGTCAGGCTGGCTCGGTAGTTCTAGGCCGTCGGTTATTCTCGTTGCAGAGGCAACCTTAGGAGGCCTCGTGGGCGTGACCTTGTTGTTCTATCTTGATCGGGAATTGCGATTCTCACTCATGTCCCTTTTACAACGAAGGTTCGCCCGGCACTGAAATCGTTTTTCACACGGGACTCGCCAACTCGTTTCGTTCCGACTCATTTGCGACTCCGGACAGCCCTTTTGAGGCCGGAATGCACCACGTACTCGCTTCGTTTCTCCCGGCTATCCACAAAATCTCCTATAATATCAATGGCATACACTGGCAGTTGATAAAAGAAGGATTTGCGTTCGTAACTCCAGGGGGATTTTTGCAGAAGGTGTCAATCGTTGTGCTGAATTGGAACGGTTGGAAGGACACTGCGGCGTGTCTCTCCTCCATTCGGCTGTTACGCTATTCAAATTATGAGGTCATTGTGGTCGACAATGCCTCCACCGATGATTCGGTAACCCGCATCCAAAAGGCGTTCCCGGAAGTAACAGTCATCGAAGCGGGGAACAACTTGGGTTTCGCGGGCGGCTGTAACGTGGGTACGCGGCACGGTCTCACTCGAGGCGCCGATTTTGTCTGGCTCCTAAACAATGACACAACCGCGGATCCGGTCGCACTGCAAGCATTGGTTGACAAAGCGAATGCTGATCCACGCATCGGAGCCGTAGGATCAGCAATTTACTATATGGATGCCCCCGACCGAACTCAGGCATGGGGCGGCGGTTACATCAACTTCTGGCTCGGGCGTTCCCGTC
>Ga0209624_10000858_pt1 | contig 25737 bp, 24 predicted proteins | sample JacPinW_OM2H0_O1_FD_188565 | JGI IMG/M metagenome (GOLD analysis project Ga0209624, IMG submission 188565) | Forest soil microbial communities from Algoma, Ontario, Canada - Jack Pine, Ontario site 1_JW_OM2H0_O1 (SPAdes) (version 2) | ecosystem: Environmental > Terrestrial > Soil > Boreal...
GCGAGCGTGGCGTGCAGGATCGGCCGCCGGGCGGTTGGCGCGGCGGGTGCTGCTTTTTTTATCAGTATGCATAATACACAGAGAGATATCATGCGGGAAGCGAGTGCGCAAGAGCGAGCTTTGTAAGGGTTCTAGTACGAAATGAAGAAATGCGCAAAAAGGAAAAGTGAAAAAGAAAAATGAGAAGGGGTAGATTCAGAAACGCTTGCTGAATTTGACGAATCAAGCCGCGTCGCGCCCCCGTGGTGGGTCTGCTTCCGATTTAATGCGTTTATTAGGACTTGGCCGCGGCCTTATTCGGTCGGTGTTCCCGTTATAATGTCCGTTGTGTTCCTCCGCTTCGTGACCACGCGTATCGACGAAGACTCGCACCGGCCACAGGGTGCGCTCGTTGCGTCCTATTCGCTGTTGGACTCTGGGGCTCTTAGCTCGGACGAATGGAAGCGACTGCGCGAGATTCTGGACTGGTTCAATGCACACTTGCCACACCCACCTGAGGGATTCATCGCGGGAAGAGCTATTTTTTGGTTTAAGTCGACCGCCGCTGGCAGCATTAGCCGGATTTGGGAGCTGGTTTACCTGCTGCGTCACCACTCTTACCACGTCGAAGTGCATAGGTGTCGACACTTAGCAAACGTACTCTATGAAGACAAGTTTCAGGTCGCCGCATATCCGTCAAAGCGAGATGGGAAAATCACGGTCCGCTGAGTCGCCGCGTTGTTAGACTTTTATGAACTGTCGCGCTAACTCCCGGTTAGTCGGCTTACCGGACATTTGGTTTTGGGGCTATTCCAGCAGGCCTATCACCAGCGCGCTCCTTAGGGACAAACCCGTGAGCCGCGGTGTCAAAAAATCCGGGCGAACAATCTGCCGATGCCACCTTTCGAATCACCCGATGGCGAAAGCTGTGACCAGGGGTATGATTCCCGCTAAGGGGATGAGGCCATGAACTGTCTAAGGCATAGACTTCTGCTGGTGAGCCGCGTGGTTTCGTTATTAATGAGCACTTTGGCCGTTAGCTCGTGCACTTCGGTTCATGATAAGACGCTCGCCGAGCGTGGCGTCACCGAGTTCCATCGCCAGTTAGATTCCGCACAATATCACACGATCTATGCTGAGGCTGACGAGAGCATCCGAAAATCGAACAATGAAGCCGAGTTCACCACCTTCTTGCGAAGAGTCCACGAAAAACTGGGAAATGTTCGCCAAAGTAAATTTCAGACCTACAGCGTGGGCTGGTCCACGGGTGTTGGAGTATCGGCGACTCTCATTTATGCGACGGATTTTGCCAATGGCAAAGCTTCCGAAACCTTTGTATGGCGGTTTAGTGATTCAAATGCGCTGTTATTGGGATACCACATCGACTCTAATGCGTTAGTCATCAACTAGGAGGTCGCGACCTCGACAAGAAGGTGGTTGCGTCCGCGCGGAAGTTCGACTACGAACCGTGAAAGTTGGGTTTGAATCTGTCTAGCTCCCGAGCCTTCGGTAAGATTCCGAGTCCGCGCCCTGGATCTTTTCTAACGTAAACGCATGATGGCGGGTGAAGATCGCGGGCAAGATGCCCTTCGAAAACTCAGGGCGGGCAGGGCAGGCCCGCGCGACGAGAGAAAGGCTGCCGGGCTGAAGCCACGGCGCTACAAGTGCCAGCCGCGCGCGGTTAGCCATTGCGTGGTCCTTACAATGCAAAGGGATGCGGCACCCAACGTCCAGACCGACTCATCGAAATTCCTATGACGTGCCGAAGCAGTGCCACGTGAGTCTATCCGGGTAATGTCAGAAAAAACCGCAAGCTGCGCCGCCCGGCCAATCTACCGCGCCAAGCTCTTCGGAACGAGTTCTTCGCATTGTTAGTGGTTGTTCGACAACCCGGAAGTGGGCCAGAAGCGGGCTTCTGCGAAGTGCGCCAGATCGGGTACCGACAAGTCGGCCTCTCGGTAGCGATTGGTCGGTCACTGCTGACGTGTTTGTCGTTACTAATCCGACCGACGAACCGATAGCTTCCCGGTTGCCCGTCATCCGGCCGCAGGCGGTACAAAAACGACAGAGATCGGCAAACGCTAAGAGTCGGGCGGCTTGGTCCAGGAGCGTTCGACCTTGGGCGTTGACTGAGCTCCCAGCGGTTCGCGGAAAGGATGCATCGGAATCGGCGCGTACTCGACCTCGATGATCTCGAGATGCTCCGTCTTCGCTGGCGCGCGCAGCTCAACGCGGTCGCCGGGGCTCGCCTTCATTAGCGCATTAGCGAGAGGCGAGCGCCAGCTGATGTAGCCGCGGTCGAGGTCCACCTCGTCGATGCCGACGATCGAGACGACGTGTTCAAAGCTGGCGGCGTCCTTGTAGGTCACGGTTGCGCCGAAGAAGACGCGCGTAGCGGCTGGCCTCGACCGCGGAGCGGCGGGATCGACGACCACGGCCGCGTCAATGCGTTTCGTGAGAAAGCGAATCCGCGAATCGATCTGTCCTAGCCGTCGCTTGCCATAGAGGTAGTCGGCGTTTTCACTGCGGTCCCCGTTACTAGCAGCCCACGCTACGACCTCCACCACCGCGGGCCGCTCGCGACTCAGTAGGAACACATGCTCGTCATTCAGTCGCTGCAACCCGGCGGGCGTAATATAGTTTTTGACCGCTGGCCCCGCTGGCTCTGGCCGAGGTCCTCGGAGCGGCCGCTTTTCTCGAATTTGCCAATCTGCCATGGGATTTCGTGTACTTCTGGGTGACCCAATCTCGAAAGGTCCGCGCCTTGACCCCGATAATTCCTCGCACGGTGAAGGTGACGTACGCGGGCTAGATGTCGAATGATACATCGGTCTTTCCTGTGGCACTCTTAGAAAATGCGGTGACGCATCCGATTGCATATCAACGCCAAGAAGTATGCGGTTCACCTAAGCGATGAGTCGACGAGTGCCCAGTTCCAATGGATTGTTTGTGTTCGACCTGTAGGCTCACAAATTCCGGGCGCTTTGTCGGCTACAGGGAACTAATCTGGCCCGGCCACAGCGAGATTAGTACTGGAAAGTCGGCTTGTAGGAGTGATCGCGATTGCTCCCGGTTGACGGGGTAGCTGGGAGTGATTCCGGGCCAGAGGTCCCGTTCTAGGGAATCGCCGCGGGCCAAACAGATTTCACCATGACGTATACTCGGATAATCGGACATTGAGGGCTAGTTTCCGATCAGTGCGTGAAGGCCTCGACGTTCCGGGTGCAGCGACGAAATAATTAGTAACGCCTGGTGAACCCCACCAGCTCCGGCTGCAAACAACAACATAGGTCACGTCGAGCTTCGACGTGACCCACGCGGTCTCGGACAATCTTCGGCCCTGCGCCTTCGCGCAACACGGCTGGAATACGGAAGCTCCGAAAACACCCTTTATTGCGCCAACCGGCCAGGTGCGAATCTCTGCGCGTGGTGGTTGCAAGCATTCGCGGACAAAATGGAATGCGGGTGTGTACGTGCGAAATCTGCCATCGAGAAACCTATGCGTCCGTCTGCGGGGTTCAAAAGATAGGCGTGAATGTCGCCCGCGCGCGGCCCGCTGAGCACCGTTGCCATACCCGAGATTTGTCCGCGATCATTGATATTGCTAGCCGAGATTATGAAGAGGTTGGAATCCGCGGGAATTAGCGTGTTAAGGTCGGTCAACACACCATCCTGCCAGATGAAGCCGTGGGACCAGTTAAAGCTAGAGTCGAAGCTGTTTCCCACCACTTGGCCCCGGTCGTTGATGCCGGTGGCAAAGGCGGCAAAATCTCCCGGCACAGCGCCGAGGTTTGTGACTGCGCCGTCCGCGCCGTTCTGCCAAACACCGGCATAGAAGGTTGTGTTGTCGGCACTGCCGACTTGCCCGACGATTTGGCCGCGGTTGCTAATGGCGTAGGCGAAATTGGAACCTGTGGCTCCGAGATCCTGAAGCACGAAGACAGTGTTGTCTCTCCACATTACGGCGTGGGTCGCTGTGGTGCAGTTTCCCGAGTAGCCTACGGCTTGGCCTCGATCGTTAATCCCGAATGCGAAACCGTCTACATCGTTACTCACCAGAGGAAGAGCATCGGCCTTGCCTCTTTCCCACAACGCCGGCAACGCAATCCGATTGTTGGTTGTGCCGGCTGGGCATGTGGAGTCCAGGGGACCGTCTTCGGCAAATCCGACGGCTTCTCCGCGGTTATTGATGGCGCTGGCCTGCCCATTATTTCCGCCGAGCGTCGGAAGAGCGCTCATGTGGCCGTCTCGCCAAAGAAACGGAACGCACGTAAGGTGCGTGCCGAAGCCGCAAATGTCTTCGCCGTTCGGATCTAGATTAGCTGTTTCGGACTGACCAACGGCTTCCCCCCAGTCGTTGATCCCGCCCCAGTTAATCCAACTGTTGCCGTCGGGTTTTCCAAGCGTGCCCAAGTCGATGTTGAGTCCGTAGATGCTTATCACAGCGCGGCCCCTTGCAACTGACGTAAACAAACTATTCTCGGGCGGGTTCACGGTCCCATCCATGTTCTCCGTCCACCCCTGATTCGTGAGGCCCATGGCCATGCTGAAGTTGTCTTTGCTGTTGTTAATGCCCAAATCGGTGATTTTGTAGCTCTGTTGAGCGTACGCACTGCTGAAGCAACCCAGGACAACCATCGCAAACCAGGGTATCCAGAAATTTCGCAACCATCTTAGTGCGCTCATCTCTTCTCCTTTTGGTGAGAACAATGTGTTGAGAGCAGCATTGGCCCACAACTCGACAAATACTTGCTGAGGGACGAAGTGAGGGAGCATGTGATGTTCCACGTTGATAAGGATTACGTGACACAACAGGCCGAAAACTTCGGAGTTCGAAAACGAGTGGCGGACTAACAAAATCCTGGGACGGACCCAAAGGGGATAGAGCGGCCGTTTCTCCCACTTTTCATACCATTATTATTGACTTGCGGATAATTATAGTTACCATACGTACTGGTTGGTATGTTGGCAGCCCGCAAGAATCCGAAACGTAGAGCGACTCAACTGCGTGATCCTGAGCGCACGCGGGAGCGTTTGCTGCGAGCGGCATCTCGCGAGATCTACAGATCGGGTTTCCAGAGTGCAAGCTTAGACATGATTCTGGCCTCCGCTCGCGTCACCAAGGGAGCGCTGTACCACCACTTCAAAAACAAGGAAGCCTTGGGATATGCCGTCGTCGAAGAGATCATCTCCCCTGACGTCCATGGCACATGGGTGCGGCCTTTAGAGAACGTCAAGGATCCTATCGGCGCTTTGATCGGCATTGTTCAAGGTATATCCGTTCGGCCCGAGGATGTATGCGGCGGCTGCCAGTTGAACAATTTGGCGCAGGAAATGTCTCCTCTTGACGCGGGATTCCGGAAGCGGTTGGAGACAATCTTCGACGCCTGGCGTGACACGGTTGCCTCCGTTTTGCGGGAGGGCCAGATCCACGGGAGCGTTCGCCGCGAGGTGGAAGCCACCGACGCCGCCGGCTTACTGATTGCGATGGTCGAAGGCTATGGTTCGCTGGCAAAGAATGCTCAAGATCCGAAAGTAATAAAGGCGGGGATCAAGAATATCGTGGCCTGGCTGAGGTCTCTGCGCCAGCCCGGCAAGCGGAACTGATTGCATCGGCTCTAACGAACGGATTCGGCACCGATACATACCAATCGGTTCGTAGGCTCGGGGAGTTCGCACATTCGAAACCCGCAGGCAGGCCGAGGCGGAAGCGGTCGAGGGACTGATGGAACGTGAAAAACGATCGGATCTATTCCGACAGGCGCCACGGATCGCGTTCAAGGCCAAGGGTAGCATCCTACTCTTGGATTTAGCCGATATCATGGCGGTACAAGCCGAAGGTAATTACGTTTCGCTGCGACCCCGGACTGCTCCCTATTTGGTGCACGCTTCCCTCTCGTCGATGGCGGAGAAGCTCAAACCTACGGTTTTATTCGCATCCACCGCTCGGTCGTCGTGAATATCTCGGCCGTGGAGGAAATCCAAACTTTACCGACTGGTGAGTACAGACTGCGTGTAAAAGGTGGGAAGCAATACTTGGTGACGCGTACATACAAACATAATCTCAGAGATCTGGCTCAACTGTGGGTCGGCTCAGAGCGGCTTTGCGGCTAACTGCCCAAAACGATTCGCACGGTGACGGGAGGCGACCAATGCTACGTCTGCTTATATTGGCGTTTGTCTTTGCATTTATGACTTTGCCGGCAGCCTTCGCTCAAACGACGGACGCGGGCTATCCCGATGAGTTGTCGCCCTCGCTGGCGGGGAGTGCCAAGGCGATGCACGCGTTGATTCGCCGAGATCTAGCGGAAGCGGCAGAGAATATGCCTGCGGATGAATACGCCTTTCGACCGACGCCGCAGGTCCGGACCTTCGGCCAGATTATCGGACACGTGACCGATGCGAACTTCTTCTTCTGTTCGCAAGCTGCGGGTGAAAAGTCGCCAGCGACCGCTGACTACGAGCAAATCACTGACAAGGCCGCACTCGTTAAGGCGTTGAACGATGCGCTCGTCTATTGCGACCGGGTGTACGCAGCGACCACCGACGCTAACTTCATTCAGCCGATGCAGATCGCGAATGTTGGTGGTACGGGGTCGACCAATACCATCCGGGGCGCCGTGCTGATGTACAACATCACCCACAATAACGAGCATTACGGCAACCTTGCTGTTTACATGCGTCTGAAGGCCCATGTTCCGCCCTCGACGGCCCGGGCCCAGCGGCGAACGCCTGCTTTGTAGTGCGGGTTCAACCAATCGATGCAAGACCATCTACGAAGCTAGCGGGCGCGCCACTTTTCGCCGGTTTCCTCCTTGGGGTCTGCCTCGGGTTGGCCTCCGGCTACCCGCCAGATCGTCATGATTCTCAGTGATTTCTACCCGCCGTGCGACTTTTCTTGTTCTTCAATTCGCTTTTTGAATTCAGCAATATCCAGCCGCGTTTGACTATGAAACGGCTCGTTCTTAGTTGCGAACCAGAGCTCATTATTCGTTTGGTCAAACACAGAGAAGCGTACGGGGGTAGGTGATACGTCTATATCATTGTGTGGCGGGGTGGGTCTGCCTTTGGTGTCTGCCGTGAACCGAAGGACCAAATCGGCATCCTTTGCTTCCGTCAAGATTTTGAATCGTCCCCACTTCGTTAATGCGTCGACGGCTCGGTCTGTAATCTCCGAGTGGCCCGTTTGATTGTCAATGTACACGGTCTTTGCAGCTATCACACTGGCTGGAAGCGGGACATGCTTGTCCTTCGCATGAATCGGGTAAACGACGAGTGCGATTGCGAGTGCTGCTACAGCTGCAGTTGTTTTCATTCTCTTTTTCCTTTTTTAGTTCTTCGAAGCACGACTCTTCGGCTCTGCAATATATATCCTTTACTGGGGTGTGTAGGAAGGGTTGGTTACGAGGTACTTGCCAGGCCTGAGAAACTTGTTACTCTTCAGATCTTCATACCTCCCAAGCAAAGCTCAGTCCAAACGGGCGTTTAACTATGGCAGGGCTGTCACGAATTCCCTGAGAGAAATTCTGAGATCGTCCCCTTGGGCGCGCCCACAAGCTTCAATGTCTTTCATCGAGTTCCGTCGATACACTTCAGTTCGTTTCGACTTTACCTCCAAACTCGGTCCGGATGAAGCCAATCGAGTTTTCACTTGTACGGCTGATGCGTTATGTGTCCAAGCGGCGCTTTCCGACGTTTTCCTATCTGCCCAGAACGGGCTGCTGGCGGGTTTGCCGACAACCGGTCAACTAACGATGGGTTGTGGGAACCGTCAGAAAAAACCACGCGCGCTGTGTCCGGTAAAATACTCCCTCGTGAAAACTACGAAGTTGGTGAGAACGTCACTGTGCGGTTGAATGAGCGACTAAAGTAGAGTTGGTAGGAGGACACTACCAATTGGCGATCTCCTAGAAACAATCCGACGCCGAGAGTGCGAACGTGAAACACCCTTCCGTGAAAGAGACAGCGGGAGGGTATCGTCTATGTTCAGGAACCAATCAGATGGCTGAGGGGGCATCAGCCATCTGATTGGTGTCGCCGCTGCTTCGCATTGCGGCGAATTACATCACCAACCGTAAATTTCCTGGATCGTCGTGCTGACCAAGATGCGCGTGGCCGAGACATTGCCGGCGGCGTGCTGGATGTCGTTGCCATCCGTGTCGTACTGGTCAATTGTGAACGTGCCGCTGTACGATTTACCGTCGGAGCTCAGCGTAATGCTCTCCTGAATGTTTGCCGGACCCACGAGGTTACCGTTTCCATCCCAAGCCAACCCAAAGTGATTTAGCTTGTAGGTGTAGCGTCCCGTTTGTTCCCACACACCCATGCAGAAGGCTCCAGTTCGAGGATCGCGCAAAGAATTGAGGATTTCGGTGCCGTCGGAGTGCCATTCGGTGAAGCCGTCGTCGACCACGGCCGTGCCTACCGTGAACGTGGAGTGCCAGAAACCGATGATTGTCACGAATCCGAAAAATTGCGGCTTCTCGATGGCGGCAGGCTTGGGCGCCGCAGCGCTTTTCTCCAAGAAGGTGGCGGCTTTCGATAAGGGGGCGATACCTGGTGTGACTGCGCACTGAGCGTTCGCATTCGTGGCGAGCAGCATGGTGGCGGCTAGCAGCGCGAAGGCAACGACAATGGATTGGATGATTCTCATGGTTGACAGCTCCTTTTGTTCAGCTTGGTGTTCGGCGGTGGCCGACGCGGGCGAAATTAGCACTGGGTACGGCGGTCGTGGCAATGGACGGATGGTGAAGATTCAGTGAAGCGGTAAGCTTTTGAATCGACATGGCTTCGTTGTTGCTTATTTACCTAAATGCTATACTCCGCGCAAAGAAAGGTTCAACCGCCGGTGCCAGCGAGTCTCATTCAATTCGAAGATTTTGAAGTCGATGTATCTCGTTTTGAGCTGCGCCGCGCGGGACGCCCGCTCAAACTGGAAAAATTGCCGATGAATTTGCTGTTGCTACTGGTGTGGGCGGACGGCCGTCTGGTGACCCGCGAGGAAATCCAAGAGAAGCTCTGGGGCAAGGAAGTATATGTGGATTCTGAGCACGGGATTAATACCGCCATCCGAAAGATCCGACAGGTCCTCGGCGATGATCCAGACTACCCGCGATTCGTGCAGACCGTCCAGCGCAAGGGCTATCGGTTCGTCGCGGCCACGACCGATGGCCTGAAAACTTCGAGGAATGGAGATCGGGCGGGGGGAAGTAATGGTCAGGCGGATCATGCATCGCTTGGCGGAAATGGAGCCGCCGGGTTAGTTCATCCAGTTGCGACTGGCGCCGCAGATACACCGACACCGCTCTTTTTGCTACGTCGACTGGTGATGTGGATCGGGGCAGCGGTTTTGCTGCTTTTGCTCTGGCCGGCATACCGATTTGTAACGCGCCAACTTGAGACTCGTAGCGCCGCGCGCGTCACCGCCCGCTCTACCGCCGATTTACCGCTACGAAATTTGCCGGGCGACTCAGCGCAATATCATCTCGCGGATGGAATGAAGGACACCATCGTTGTCGCAGATTTTGCCAACAACACGGGCGATGCGATTTTTGACGACACGCTGAAAACAGCGCTCAACATTTCCCTGCGGCAATCGCCTTTCTTGAATGTGCTTTCCGAGGGCGAAGTGGCGAAGACGCTGCGACTGATGACCCGTCCATCCAGCACGAAACTCACGCCCGAGGTAGCCCGCGAGCTTTGCCAGCGGGCAGGCAGCAAGGCCTACCTTGCCGGATCGATTGGAAGTCTGGGCAGCGAATACGTGCTGGGGTTGAAGGCCGTGAATTGCCAGAGTGGCGACACGCTGGCTGAGGAGCAGGTGACGGCAGCGTCCAAAGAGAAGGTGCTGGACACGCTGGGCGAGGCGGCCTCGAAGCTGCGCGGCGAACTGGGCGAATCGCTGGCTACGGTGCAGAAGTTAGATGTTCCGCTCACAGCGGCCACCACGACTTCGCTCGAAGCTCTGCAAGCGTACAGCCTGGGGACAAAGGCAATTAACGAGAATGGCCGTCCCGCCGCAGCCCTACCGTTCGATCAGCGCGCAATCCAACTCGACCCTAATTTTGCCGTGGCCTACACGGTACTGGGCGACATTTACGTCAGTCTCGGGGAGCCAGAGCGGGGTAGCAAGTACTACACCAAAGCATTCCAGTTGCGGAAACACGCCAGCGAATGGGAGAAGCTGCAGATCGAGGCCAACTACTATTCTCATGTTACCGGAGAACTGGATAAAGCGGCTCAAACATTTCAGGAGTCCATTGAGAGCTACCCGCGATATTTCACAGCGTACGTTGATTTGGGAGGCATGTACGCTCAGCAAGGAAAATATGAAAAAGCCGCGGAGATCACGAGGCAAGCCTTGCGCCTGGGACCGAATTCTCCGGGCGATTTGTACGCCAATCTCGCCGCCTCCGCGCTCGCCTTGCAGCATTTCGACGAAGCGAGGCAGATGGTCGGCGAGGCGCAGGCGCGAAATTACGATTGGTATGGTCTCCGAGGTGATCTCTACGCTATTGCCTTCCTCCGGTCGGACTCTACGGCGATGGCGGAGCAGCAGCAGTGGCTTGCAGCGAAACAATATGAGACGTATGGACTGACCCTGGCATCCGACACCGAGGCGTATGGAGGTCATCTGGGCAGAGCACGGGAACTGGCCAAGCGGGCTGCAGCCTCCGCCATCCGGGCGGACAGCAAGGAAACTGCGGCCATATTCCAGACGAATGCTGCTCTCGAACAAGTCGCTTACGGCAATCGTGCGGAAGCCCGGCAATGGGCGGCAGAAGCTCTAAAGCTTGCTCCGAAGAGTCAGGCCGTCGAGAGTGAGGCCGCGCTTGCGTTTAGCATGGTGGGTGATACCGCACGAGCCCAATCGCTGGAGCAAGACCTAAACGAACGCTTCCCGCTAGATACTCAGATCCAGTCACTCTGGCTGCCAGCGATTCGGGCGCAATTGGCACTGGACAAAAAGAACCCGTCCGCCGCACTGAATGCCCTGCAAGCTGCTTCAGCCATCGAGTTAGCCAACAATCCGTTCGCCGGCAATATCTCGTGCCTCTATCACGTGTACGTACGCGGAGAGGCATACTTGGCAGCCGGACAGGGTGATGCCGCAGCGGCCGAATTTCAGAAGATTCTCGACCACGGCGGCATCGTGTGGAACTGCTGGACGGGAGCGCTGGCGCATCTGGGAGTGGCTCGCGCGAATGCAATGCAAGCGAGAACTTCGCAAGGCGCGGATGCCGCCCGAGTCCGGGCACTTGCTGCTTACAAAGATTTCCTCACGCTTTGGAAAGATGCCGATCCCGACATACCCATCCTCGTTGCAGCGAAATCCGAATACACGAAGCTGCGGTGATCCGTTTTCCCACGGATCGTGCTCAATCTTCTCGATATTTGCAGACAACGCGGCGAGAAGGCCGCAGTGCGAATTCTAATAGGCGGTGTGCTGCGCGTGTCACTCCACGTTGATCGAGATTCCCACCGATTGAGTTACCGCGCCTAGCGTGAAAGACGCTGTTGCGCTTTGATCAATGCCGACGGGAGTGCCTCCTGTGCCGCCTCCGCCGCCTCCGCCGCCTCCACCGCCGCTGGAGCTACTTCCGCCTCCTCCGCAAGATGCAATCGTCGACAGACCAGCAAACACGAGCAAGCTGACTGCAAACTGAATTCTGCGGTGCTTGCGCATCAACATTAAGGCGAGGACTGGGAGCAAGATCAGCAGGCTGAGCGTAATCAACGTTCCGGTTCGAGGCGGGGCGGGCCGATTTTGTAAGCCGGGCGCCGACGTCGACGAACCAGTAGTTTTGAAAGTCAGCGTCGCTGTGGCCGTCGTTGCGGTTGAGCTCAGGGTGATACTCGATGGCGAGACGCTACAAGTAGTTAGCGCAGGCAGGTACGTGCACTGTGGCACCAAACTAAAGGTCCCAGTTAGCCCGTACATCGAGGTGAACGTCAGCGTTGTGCTGGCTGACCCGCCAGGGCTGCTGATGGTGACTGCGGCCGGATTCGCAGAAATTGAAAAGGTCGGCGCAGGCGTTACTGTCTGTGCCGCGGATCCGGTGGAGGTGGCGTAATTGCTGTCTCCACTGTATCCGGCATATACGATCTGAGTGTTTGCCGGGAGTGCCGAAGTTGTGATTTGTGCCTGCCCATTCGACAAAGGCACCAGATTCCCTATTTGGGTGTCGCTTCCGTTCGGGCTATTCGTCGCAAAGAATCCGACCATTCCGGTGAGTGACGGGCCGCCCGGCTGGACGGGAGCAACCACCGCAGTAAGAATCACGGTTTGGCCCTGTTGTATGGCAGGATTCGAAGTGGTGACGGTCGTAGTTGTCTGAAGCAAATTTACGGTTTCGTTGACGCTGTTGCTACACAGCGAATAATTTGGATCGCCGTTGTAGCTTGCGGCGATTTGAAGGTTACCGCCCGGAAGCGAAGATGTTGTGGTCTGGGCCATTCCATTTGTTAGAGGCACGGTGGCGAAATTAGTAAAGCCATCGTTAAACACGATTGAGCCCGTAGGACCCGGCCCACCAGTTTGGGTAGGGGTAACTTGTGCCGTGAAAGTGACACTCGATCCGTGGGCGATCGTGGGATTGGACGATACGATCGAACAGGTCGCCGGTATTTGCATATCCACTACAAATGGCAAAGAAGTGGAGGCCGCATAATTACCGTCGCCGCTGTACTGACCGGTCAAGGTGTTGTTGCCGAGAGCGAGTTGCGAGGTCTGGACCAGCACTTCCGCCTGAGGATTGCTGTTGAAGCTTCCGGGCATGGATTGGGTGAGCGGGGCCGGAGTGCTCACCGGCGTTGTGCCGGAAAAGAATGTCACTTGCCCCGTCGGGCCGGCCCCCAGACCAACGCTCGAGATGACGGCGCCCAACTGTATGGTGTTGTGGTAAATCTCAGGACTGCTCGGTCCGCTTGCCGAAATGGTGGTCGGGGCCTTCGTGATCGTGATCGTTGTAGTTCCCGTGTTTGCAGTAAAGCTACTGTCTCCGCCATAGGCTGCTTGAATATTGTCCGTGCCGCCGGGAAGCTGGATGTTTTGATCCTCGGTGTATCCAAGACTGTTCAAATTATAAGTGCCCCCATCTAGGGCAGTCCCATTGTTAGTAACCGTGACGCTGCCGGTGGGACATCCCAACTCGCCGGGCGCATTTTGGGCGCATGTGTCGCCGGAATTGCTGGTGACGTTCGTGCGCAAGATACCGAGCGATCCATATTGTGCGCTCGTGGCATTGGGGCTTGTCTGCAGGCCGGTCGTCGGATTGAACAGCTCGTAGACAATTTGCACTTTGCTCGCCTCCGGAGCGACCGTCACAGAAACTGGGGCGGAGTTGCTGGAGGAAAATGTGCCATCGCCGGGATAATGCGCCGTCACTGCATAAGTGCCTCCGGGAAGTGCATTGGTCGTGCCTGACGCATTGCCATCGGTGAGGCTATAGCTTTCGACGCCGCTCTGGCCGCTGGAACCTGTGCCCGCAATGAGCGAAGCGTAGCCCGTGGGCGTTCCCGCGGCGCCGGGTGCGGGCGTTACATTGACCGCGACGTTCACGGAGTGGCCATGGGTGATGTTCACAGGGCTGGGTGTGAGCGAAAGCGTTGTCAGGCTGCCAAGCGTCGTGACTGTGCTCCACTTGGTTACCAGAGTGTTTGCATTCACGGAGCCGAGGCCGGTGGCCAGGTCATAACCAGCGGTGGTGCTATAGCCGGAAAGGACACCGTAGGCGTCCGCAGGATTCGTGACCGTGCAGTCCGGACTTCCTTTGGCGCAAGGCATCGCGATTGTTCCGCCAACGGTTACGTCGTGGAACGCCGTCGGGACCTGCGCATTCAACTTGTAGAGAGTGTAATTGGCGTTTCCTTGGCGCGAATTTGTTTCCTGATTCACAAGCGCCATGATGGCGGCGAAGGATGGCGAAGAAGCGGAAGTGCCGCCGATGCTTAGGAACTCTGTGCTCGGGTCCGATGGGTCGCACGAAGTCGAGCCCGTCGGCACGAGGTCCGCCTCGCAGATGATGTAGAAGCTCCCCGATGGAGAATTCACCGCCGAAAAAAGAGAGACATCGGGAACGTTTCTGCCGGGATCGTTCGGAACGCCGGCGCCCACTTGCCAGGATGGCTTGGCGTATCCGCCTTCGCAGCTGGAAACGCTCTGCCCATCCGAAACGATGCAATTGCTCTCGCCACCGGATCCGCCAACGGAAGTTACGAAATTAACGAGATTCGGGTTGTTGCAGTTCGCCTCAGCGTTGGTGCTGTAGCCCAACAGCGAGCCAAAGACCCCGTTTGTGCAGGAGTCGTTCCAGGTTGTTTCTGGAATGTAGGACTTCGCAGACACGGTCGGGATGGCCGTCGGATTATTCGACGGAGCGGAATTGGTCAAATTCCAGTAGGTCGAGGCGTCGATCAGATCGTTGAAATCAGTGCCGCCTACGGCGACATTGTAAGGAGTGGAGGAAAATCCACTCACCGTCAATCCTAACTTCGCGGGCGCCGGGGCGGTGCCATCATCACGATCGCACACCGCCGAGCCGCTGTCTCCCGTAGCCACGAGAACGGTTATTCCCTGAGCAGCCGCCTGCTGCCAGAGCTGATTGAAAAATTGATTGCCCGTCGTCCCCAGATCCAGTTCGCAGATACCGAAACTCACGTTCATCACGGGTGCGAGATTATTGTCCACTACATAAACGGCCGATAGATCGGCGCCGAGACTCGATTCTGTTGATTGCGAAACGACGAGATCAATCGTAGAGTTCGGGGCGATAGCGCCCGCCCACTCGACGTCCAAGTCCGCTTCCGTTTCCGCGCCGCCAGGATCAAGCCCGGGATCGGGGCCGCTCACAATAACGTTGAGCTTCGCTGGCGTGGAGAGACCGAAGAAAGTGCGGAAGCTCGTTACGTCCTGCGTGTTGATATTGCTCTCGGCCACAACGGCGATCGTCTGGCCTGTTCCATCTATGTGTGTCGGCGTCGCGTTCCACAGCGGCAGAGCATCGTAAATTGTTCCGAAGTCGTAAGGACCAAGCGCATAGCAGTTGGCAGGCTGTACGCCGCATCCGTTCGGAGCGGACAGAGTGAACAGCGATGACGGCCCGGGAGTCAGGGCGACTGGTTTCACTCGGCCCGTTTCTTTCGATTTTGTGTAGAGGCCGCCGGAATGATGCAACCATTTCCTGGGGAAATTGTGCAGTGTGTCTATGCCTGCCACGGCCGCTGACAGCGCTGACGGAATTGCCGGGTCGCTCGCATTTGCCCAGCGTTCGACACCGTTCACGACGTACTCGTGAATCTCGGTATGGAAGGCATTCTGAACCTGCGAGGCCGTCCCGGAGAATTCGATCACGGTTCGGCCGGTCGAAACTCTCGTTACCGCAAAGCCGTGCGATTGCAGCCAGGAAGTGATTTCCTGGATGTCCTCGTCAGCCGGTCCGAACTGTTGTCCAAACTGTTCGGGCGTCAGCCAAGAGTGGTAGCTCGGAGATCCTTTAGCTTGTTGCTGGTCGAGCAAGCCTTCGAGCGACGTCTCCTGCTCAGGACCTCGCTTCAGAACGAGCAGCATTCTCCGCATCGGCAAGTCCAGCGGGGCTGCGCCGCGGTCAAATTCTGCGCGAGCCAAGGGGTAAGTGTTACCGCGCAAAGTTGTCGTACTTTCGTCCTGGATGGGAGCTGTGATTAGGCGCCGCTTGACGGCCGATTGGGCCAGGGCTGGCGACGGAAAAACAATCGATGCGGCTAAAATCGACCAAAGAAAGGGAATGCAAATGCTAGAAGGTCGGACGACAATACTACGCCTGAAGGCTGGGGAGCCCATGAATCCACCTCGTTCGGGATAGGTGACGTTGGGTGTTATATACTATAATGTATTAGTTGAATCAAGTACTGAGTGAAGGTGAATAGTTCAATGTAGGCTTTCCTGCGAGGTGAGGAATGCGTCGCTAAGCCCTTTCACGTCGCATCAAGAGCAAGCTACGCTGCGCGAAGGGAACGTAGAGCAGCGCCGCGGTCGCCGCGAGCGCAAGGCCGATGCCGATTGCATCCACGAGCAGGAGCGGCGCCAGGGCCCAAAATTCGTCGAGCAACAGCAGAAGCGGAAACAGGCGGCGAAATTTCTCCCCCAAACCTCGATATCGAAAGGTGATGGCCGCGAGCAGGTAGAGTCGAATGGGAATTCCGCAAAGTGCTGCGACCAGCAAGAGAACGAAGATCCACTTCGGATGCGGCGTCAATTCCGCCAAAATCAGATTCACCTGGTGCACGTCCACCAGGGCCGCCACATAGAAGCTCAGGTACATCACCTGAATCAACGAAAATAGCAGCCGCACGACGCCGTGAGATGCCGCCGGAAGATCCCGCGCATCACTTAAGACTAAGTTGCGCGGTTCGCTGACGTCGCCCTGGGTTGCGGCAGGAATGGTCATTTGCTCAGCGGGCGCAATGCTCTGCGCTCCATTTAGAACTTCCACTGACGCGATGAAGCGGTAGCCGCGCCGGGGAATCGTCTGGATGAAGCGAGGATTTTCGGCGGTGTCGTTCAGAGCTTCGCGCAGTTTGTTCACAGCAGCATTCAGGCTGTGCTCGTAATCCACAAAGGTGTCCGCCGGCCAAAGCCGCTGGCGCAGTTCCTCGCGCGTGACGACCTGACCCGGACGACCGAGTAACACAAGTAAAACTTCGAGCGGCTGGCGCTGAAGGCGGGGCCGCGCCTTTCCCTCCTTACGCAGTTCGCCCGTATCGCCCTCCAGCTCATACAGGCCGAAGCGGAAAATTGAATTTTGGCTTGGCGTTTCGGCCACTGCCTCGAATTCCTCCTCAGAATGCCGCAATTTTAGATGATGCGGGCCAATAAGCCTCTGAATTTCTTGCAATTACAGAATGACCTCGACTCGACTGAAATTGACTCGGCGTGCATTGCGTTTACATCGCGCCGTGCGGCATTCTCGCGGCGCATCAGGGAGGCAGCCATTCGAAACCGAACGCCAATGGGGATGCAAGCCGGACTAATGATCTGGCTCGCTACTGCCCCCGCTGCGGCACCTCCGACGGAACTGAAACTGGAAGCCACGCAGGGGTTCGACCGTTACGTGCAACTTACCGAGGCCCGCATGCAGCACGAGGTGGCGGCGGGCGCCAACTTCCTGCGGGTAGACAACCTGCCTGAGCCGCGCCGCACTCAGGAATATGCCCGGCTTCGGAGTGGAGACATGGTCGCGGAAAGGCTGCATACGAGCGATGTCTCGGGTGAGATCCGTGTGCCCGGCGCCATGATACATCACTGGCTCGGAACCATCTTCATTCCGGGCGCCAAATTGGCGGACGTGCTTACCATCGCCGAGGATTTCGACCGCCACGCCGATTACTACAAGCCGGACGTCGTGCAATCGAAAACCTTGGAGCATTCGGGCGACGGCTACCGAGTCTTCTATCGCCTGCGCAGGGAGAAGATCATCACGGTGATTCTCGACACTGAGTACAACGTGCGCACTCATGCGCTCGACCCCACGCACGCCTACAGCGAGTCGATCAGCACGCGAATTGCGCAGGTGGAACACGCAGGCGAGCCGGGAGAACGCGAATTGACACCGGGCCACGACGATGGTTTCCTCTGGCGGCTCAATTCCTACTGGCGCTACGCCGAGGCCGATCACGGCGTTTACGTGCAATGCGAAGCAATTTCGCTGACGCGCGACATTCCTACCGGCCTCGGTTGGCTCGTCGGACCGTTTATTGAAAGTGTGCCGAAAGAATCGCTCGAGTTTACGCTCGAATCCACGCGCGCAGCGGTCTTGCATAGAGCGTCCCACGCGAACCGGTAGACCTCACGGTGCAGTTTGCATTTTCGAGTTCGTAATTGATCTTTTTTATGTACGTGAGGAAGAAAGCCATGATTGAGGAGGAGACTCAAATGGAAGACACAACCAGCCTGGTGCCCGAAGTCGCAGTAACCGGCAAGCTCCAGATGAAAGCTCCCGCGCGCGAAACGCTCGCTAGCGAAACGAAGACGTCCATTGCGTTCAAGGATGCCGTGCGCGTGCAGGAGAGCTTCACCGCCGTCGCCGAACGTAAAGCGCTTGCGTGGCTTGCAGCGCGCATGCCGGCGTGGGTCAATTCCGATCACCTGACGCTGCTCGGCTTCGTCGCTATGCTCCTGGCAGGTGTGAGCTACGCGATGGGGCGCACGCATCGCGTTGGGCTGATGCTGGCGTCTGCTTTTCTCATCCTCAACTGGTTCGGCGACAGTCTCGACGGCACGGTGGCGCGGCTGCGAAACCGCCAGCGGCCGCGCTACGGATTTTATGTGGATCACATGGTTGACATGTTTGGCGGCCTTTTCTTGATGGTCGGCCTTGCGGTTTCCGGCTTCATGGACTGGCGTGTCGCGCTCTGCATGTTCATCGCGTTCCTGATGCTCTCGGGGCAGTCGTATCTCGCGACATACACGCTGGGAACCTTTCAAATGTCCTTCGCAAAATTCGGCCTCACCGAACTCCGGATTGTGCTCGCGCTCGGAAACATCGCGCTGTGGCTGGATCCCGGCGCGCGAGCTTTCGGCTCTGCGTATCGCGTCTTTGACGTGGGCGGAGTCATCGCCATCGCGGGGATGACGGCCATGCTCGTCGTCTCGACGATCTCAAACACGGTGAAACTCTACCGTGTCGAAACGCTGCGATCGTGAAGGCGCGTTCATCGGGAGTTGAGGCTTCTTCGTTGAAGCGCTGTCAGACTGTCTGCAGATAGGCGGGGGCGAAGACTCCGGTGACGAATGATTCGAGTGTGGTGGGCGTTGTATTTTTTATCGAGCGCTTTTCCTGGGGCGCGATTAGGCCCACGTTCGCGCCATTCCACATCTCAACGATCAGTTGTGCAGTCTTTTGAGGTAGTCCCATCTTCAAAAGCGCCGGCTCAAGCATCGGGCTAGGAATTTGCACGTATTCGAGATTGGGCTTGCCGATAGCGTTGCCGACTATGGAAGCCGCCTCGTTCATGGAGATGTCCCGCTGTCCGTGTAACTCCTGGATCGAACTGCCGGAAAAATTACGAGCCGCGAGACGAAGGGCAGCATACTCGCCGATGTCTTTCGTGGCTATCCACGGGATTGGCGCATCTGCCCTTAAACCGCCCGGCACCGTTCCTGTCGAACGCAGAGGTGCGATACTCATGAACAGATTTTCCATAAAATACGCTGCGCGCAGATGGAGGACGTTGAGCCCGGCGACTCTATTGAGCTTTTGTTCCTGATTATGCAGGCCGACGATGGGGCCAGTGTTTTTCGCGTGCTGAGCGCCGATACTGCTTAGATTAACGACGAACTCTACATGGGCGTTGGCGATTGCTGCGGCGTAGGAGTCGGAAACGCGTTCTTGATGCGCCCTCAAATCCCGTTGTGAGATGTCCTCGGGCAGAACCAGATAGACGGCGGAAGCGCCGTTGAAAGCTTCAGTCATTGAAGTGACATCTTCGACGTCACCAACGAAAGGTTCCGCGCCTAACTGCTCGAGCGGTGTCAACTTCTTCGCGTCACGCCCAACCACGCGAACTTTTTCACCTTTGGCGCGCAAGGCTTTCGTTGCTGCGCTTCCGGTGCGTCCCGTTGCAAGCGTTACTACGATCATCTGGTGCTCCTGTTTGCAGCAAGGCAAGTTTTAGCTGTGAGGTACGCATTGAGGGTCAGACGTCACTGCGTATCTTTATCACTGTGCGTTATCAGTGTGCGTCTTTCTCACTGTGCATCGTTGGGAGCGGGAGTTCCATCTGACCACGTGGACACAGCAATCATGTACTCGGTAATCGGCTCCGGAGCGCCTGCGAATTGGGGATTCAACATCACCGGGGAGCCCGCTAAATCCGCTCCCCACGACTTGGGATCTGTGAGCGGAACGTAAAACATCAGATGAGGAACCCAATGCCCGGCTGAGTCGTTCAGATAGCCCTGGGGCGACATCATGAAGCACATCGCGCCGGGTGCGACGGGTGGTAATTCTTTTGCATCGAAAGCCTTGATGCCCTCGATGATCTGAGGTTTGGATAGTCCGGCCAATACCAACTCCGTTCTCTTAAATGTCAGGGGCAGGATCGAGCGCACTGCGGGTGGATTAAAGCAGATTGGACCTCGCATCTTCGGATTCCAGAACTGCGGAAAGTCAAACTGGGACATCCATGATCGCTCTACGATGCAAACGAAACCATTCTTGCCCTTGACGGCGGTTTCGTAGCCATGGCGGCCGAGGATCATGACTTCGGCATCAGCAGAAATCGACGGTGGCGCTGCGCTACGTGCCATCGCGATCTCGGCATTCCGATCGGCGATGAGGTACTGATCGACGGGAGCCATGTTGGCATAGGACGCAGCGGTGGCTTGAGCGCGTGCCTCCGAAGAAACGCTTAGCAGCAAAGCGAGAAACAATGCTGCAAATATGATCGGGTTCATAATGTTTCGGGCTATCTTCATGATCCATTCTCCTCTGCAGTTCACCTTATGCTAATACAGGAAGAATCGCATTCTTGCAAAGCCAAAGGTGCGGCAATCCTAACGCGAGACCGAGCCCATCGACAGTGCCTAATCAATTGGAAGCCCCTCGCTAGAAAACGCAGCAAATGCAGTTGGTACCATCTCCGATAGGTAAGCACGATTCTTTGCGGTGATTAGTTCATGCCCCGAATTTTCGATGGTCAACAATTCAGTGCGTGCTGGTATTAGCTTCAGCGCTGCCGCCAGTTCTTCATTCGTGCCGAAGGCGTCACGGGCGCCATGGACGAACAAAGCCGGGGTATGGAGGGTTGGGAAGTGAGCCGTACGTAACTCAGAAGGCCGATTCGGAGGATGAAGCGGATACGACAGGAGTAGCAACGCATCGACCAGCGTTGCATCAGACGCCGCCAACATTGATGCTTGCCTGCCGCCGTAGGAATGTCCGCCCAAGAAGACACGACCCAAAACTTTTTGCCTCATTGCATCGATTGCGCTTCTTAATCCCTCTTGATCGCGTTCAGCGCTGCCGCGAGGCGGCGGCCCATGTGGCCGCAATTGGCGGTAGTTAAGATCACATCGAAGGACTGTCATTCCGGAGTCGGAGAAATTCGTTGCCAACGCAATCAGAAGTTGGGATTGGCAGTTCGACCCAGCACCGTGAGTAATGACGAGACAATCGCCCGAGGCATTCGCTGGAACGTGAAAATAGCCTCGCACTGGAAATTCTCGATGACTATCTGCAAACGGTAAAATTTCAGACTTGTTCACGGTTCAGAATACCCTTTGCCTCTTTTATCAGAAAATGTGCCGGGATGCGTGGCCATCGTTTCAAGTTCAGATTGACGATCCCTGGAGCGGAGCCAGAGCTCGACGACAAGTGTGTTGATGGAGAATCCGATCCAAAAGGCGATGCCGAAGAACTGGCTTGGTTCAAGGTGGGTGAGACGACTGGTGGCGAAGAATATTCCCATCACCGGACGTGTTGTAGCAATGCCAAGGAGAATCACGATCGCCCGCAACATCCATCGCCGTTTCAAAAGCCATTCGCCTCTTCGCGCATATTGGTAAGCGCGAAACAACGAGAAGAGAAAAAGACTGTTAAACAGTAGAACAGCAGAGCGCTCCGTCCATCCGCCGACAGAATACACGCTCATTAAGTAGGCGGTTATTCCAACCACTGTTCCAAGTGGAAAAATCAGGCGCTGCGGCCACGCAGCGTTGGCGGGGATGCGGAAAACAACTAGAGGCGCTACCAATACAAACGCCAGCGCGGGAACAATGTGCGCCAATGTAAGCGTTGCATGCGACGCGAATACGGCATCCAGTGCGAGCAACTGGGGCGGCCCGGCTCGCGGAGGTGAAACCAGCGTAAATAGCCGCCTGAAGACGACCGCAACGGAGATGGCGATGCACGCCCAGAAACCTGTGCGTAACCAAAGCGAAGGCCGATACTCTTTCCGCCGGCCAGCGTCTTGAGTACTCGCCTGTGCGTTCATACGCTCCCTGAAACAACATACGCTTCTCAGGAATTGCGATCGCGACTTGTATCTTGCAGCGGTCCCGGACAACGAGCCCACCGTCCCCGCGGAAATATGAACAAACGGAATCGGTGATTCGGCATCGGGGCCTCCTGAAGTTGTATACGCGGAAGGCAGCCAGAACATTTCACCGAGGTCAGGCAGTGAAACTAAGTCCTGGTGAGTTACGCTTTAGATGAGGTGCTCTGGAGCGAGATGCCGGGCGCGTAACTGGCCTCTACAATAGCGAAACTTAATTCTCGCGCGCGACGACAGAACTATTCACAGAGGAATCGCGGTGGGCCCGGCCGATGCTGGGCCCACCACAAGTAGGTTAGTGAGGCTTCTCTTCGTGCGCTGGAGGCTTGCTTTCGGCCTTCGGCGTAGCTTGGTGTTGCGGCTGACTTTTCGGCGCGCTCTGCGTGTGCGCAGCAGGTGCGTGCTCTGCTTGCGGCTTTGGCGCCGGCGCGTTGTGAGTCGTAGTGGCCGGGTGCTCGGTCGCCGCTGGATGCGTGGTGCTTGCGGCCGGCGGGCGATCCGTGTGCGTTGTAGCCGCGGGATGCTCGGTCGTCGCCGGATGCGTGGTACTTGCGGCTGGCGGACGATCCGTGTGCGTTGTAGCCGCGGGGTGCTCGGTCGTTGCCGGATGCGTAGTGCTTGCGGCCGGCGGACGATCCGTGCGAGTTGTAGCCGCGGGGTGCTCGGTCGTTGCCGGATGCGTGGTGCTTGCAGCCGGCGGACGATCCGTTCGAGTTGCAGCCGCTGGGTGCTCGGTCGTCGCCGGATGCGTGGTGCTTGCGGCCGGCGCACGATCGGTCTTAGTCGTCGTTGCTGCGCGAGGTGCGGGGCCGGCTGCACGTGCGGCGACCACGCCTTTTCCGCTGAATTCCCCCGGCTTGGCCGTTGCTGCGATTGCCGGCTTGCCGTGGTTCACGGACGCGAGCAATTCGTGGTTCGTGCTGGCCGCATGTTCGTGCTGTGTCTGGACGGCTGTTGCCTCGACGTGATGATCGCGTGCCGCAACTTCTTCCGCAGCAGTCGGGCGCGCCTGAATTCCGCCCGTGCCGCCGTTAAAGCTGACGTGGGACGAATTGTTTACGACGACAGTTTTGTTGTATACGTTATGAATGACCGTGACGTTGACGCGGTTCACCGACTGGTTGTAGAAGAAACCGCCGTTTCTCCATTCTCCTCCGACGTAGCCCACGCCGCCATAGCCGAAGCCATAATTAACTCCGCCGTAAAAACCTATATGGGGTCCCCAATACCCGCCATGCCATAGGTAAGCGCCCTCACCCCAGCCCCAATATCCAGGAGTCCAAAGGAAACCAACCTGCGGCGCCTCGACCCACGTTCCCGGGACCCAATAATATCCGTCCGGTCCATAGGCCCAGTATCCCGGCGTCCAAATATTATTTGGCGCGGGGCAAATCGGCTGTTCATAAACAGGGAGAACCGGAGGAGCAATGGTAATAGAAACTCCGACCTGTGCCGCGGTTGCAGACGGCATCGAGAGCACAACTATTGAAAGCAAGAGCGAGACCAAGAACGTAGTACGCATTCGCATCACCTCAGATGTTTAGATTAGCAGGCGCGGGCGGTTCTAGCCATTGAGGTAGTGCTAGAAGAGACATCACCGTCCACTCGAGCGACGTTCTAGATTGGCTATAGATTGAGAAGGTCGTGATGAAGACCCCCGGTCGGCAGGAAGGGGACCGCCGAATGCTAGTCAAAGCTAGTTAAAGGTTACTCTTGGTTCGGCGCGGATTCAAGCGGCGGACACGCGACGCACCCAAATGCGCTCGGTGGCGGGCTTGCCGACGTGCATTTTTTTGCCGGGCGCGCCGGCAAGCGAGAGCGTCATCGTTTCGTCATATTCGCGATTGGTGACGTGGACTCGCGCTCCAGGCTTGAGGTTCAATCCGGTGAGGAATTCGAGGAATTTCGGATCTTTCTCATAGACGCGCAGAATTTGATAAGTGTGGCCGAGAGCGGAATCGGAAAGTCGAATCGCGCCGTGTTCGCGACGCAGCTTGGTCATACCGCCGAAAAGCGGGACGCCGTGCGGGCAACTGCTGGCGTGGCCGAAGCGCTTCAGTAGAAGAGCGGCGACTTCGGGCGAGATTCCGTGTTCGAGGCGCTCAGCCTCTTCGTGCGCGCGCGTCCATTCGAGGCCGATCACTTCGGTGAGAAGCATTTCAGCGAGGCGATGCCGCAGCACGAGGTGCTGCGCGATGGAGCGGCCTTTTGCCGTTAGTGCGATTCGACCGTCGCGGCCGACTCGCACGTAACCGCCGCGGGCCATGCGCTTGAGGGCTGCCGTGACTGCTGGTGGCGTGACGCCTAGATCCTCGGCCAGGCGCGCGCTGATCGGCAATTCGTCTTCCTGCAGAGTTTCGAGGATCGCCTTCAGGTAATCTTCTTGAGATACGCTGGTTTTTTCTCGCCGCACAATTCTCCGTTACGTCCTCGTCGCGCTGATTATATTCCGCGCCGATTGCGGGCTAGGAGCTTTGTCTTTCTGCTCGAGCTTTCTGGCGCAATCGTTCGGCCAATTCTTCGATGCGACCTTCGATATCTTCGCAGATGCGGCGGTAGGTTGCCAAATCTTCTCCGTACGGATCCTCAACGTTCCAATCTTCCACGGGCATGTCCGGGAAAATCGTGCGCCCTGGAATTCCTGTCATGTTGATGAGCAGGTCCGGCGCGATTGCGGATGCTTCGCGGACGCCTTTCGATTCGAGGCCGCTGGCGTTCACACCTTTTTCCAGCAGGATTTTTCGTGTGAGATCGGCGATGCGTCCGAGCGGAGAGATCCCGGCGCTTGTGGCTTCGATCACGTCGGAGGCTGAGTGGCGCGCTATCGCTTCGGCTATCGGGCTTCGGCAGGAGTTGCCGACGCAAACGAACAGGACTCTGGTGCGTTTCAATTTAGCGGGTGGCGGCTGGATCATTTGTGGCCGTTGCGGGCCATTTTGATGAAATATTCATGGATTGTCGAATCGTCGGTAAGCTCGGGATGAAACGTGGCCGCGAGAATTCGTCCTTGCTCGACGAGCACCGGGTGGCCGGCATCTTCGGCAAGAACTTTCACATCAGGGCCAACGGAGGCGATGATCGGCGCGCGGATGAACACCATTTCCAGCGGCGCGTCCTTGAGTTTCGATGAGCCGAGGTGAACATCGCTTGAGAGCTGACGGCCATAGCCATTTCGCAGGACGGAAATATCGAGGAAGCCGAGCGATGCCTGATCGGGATTATGCACTTCGCGAGCCAGTAGAATTGCTCCGGCGCACGTTCCGAAAAACGCGCCGCCATCCGCGGAGTATTTTCGGAGCGCTTCGAGCAAACCTTCTTCGGAGAGAATCTTCATGTGCGTGGTGCTCTCGCCGCCGGGAATAATCAGCCCGCGGAGGCCGGCGAGATCGGCGGGCGTGCGAACGTAGACAGGCTCAACGCCAAGCCGCTCTAGCATTCGGCCGTGGGCTTCGTAGTCGCCCTGAATTGCGAGAATGCCGATTTTCATTTCGCTCGTCGCCTGCGCACCGAAAACCCTTCGAAGCTCAAGGCGGGTCGGTGCGGCGCTATACGGCCTAAACTGATCGAGACTTTCCGTACGGACCGCAGATCCCTCACTTCGTTTGATTGTATGACGAAGTGCGGCTCCGAGAGCCTACCGAGTAAACTTGAATTTGCCAAGACAAGGCTCGGATAGGAAGGAGCCGCAATGAAGATTATAGGATGTGATTTTCATCCGGGCTACCA
>Ga0209624_10000859_pt1 | contig 25720 bp, 19 predicted proteins | sample JacPinW_OM2H0_O1_FD_188565 | JGI IMG/M metagenome (GOLD analysis project Ga0209624, IMG submission 188565) | Forest soil microbial communities from Algoma, Ontario, Canada - Jack Pine, Ontario site 1_JW_OM2H0_O1 (SPAdes) (version 2) | ecosystem: Environmental > Terrestrial > Soil > Boreal...
CAAGATCGCAAGCGTGCGGAACAGCTGCAGGCAGATCTTGCACACACCAATCGGATCAGCATGCTCGGAGAACTGGCTGCCTCCATCTCGCACGAGTTAAAGCAGCCGATTAGCGCAGCCGTGATGGATGCCCAGGCCAGCTTGCGATGGCTGAACCGCGATCAGCCGGACCTGGACCAGGCGCGCCGGGCAACAGCGGCGATCGTGAAGGTCGGGAAGCTTGCAGTCGACATCATCGATCGTCTGCGATCGTTGTATAAGAAGACGCCTCCACAGCGAGAGCCGGTCGACGTCGACGAGATCATCGGCGAAATGCTCCTGCTTCTGCGGAGCGAAGCCTGCGAGTATGCCGTTTCAATCCATACGGATCTTGCCGCCGATCTTCCCAAAATCACAGCAGACCGGGTGCAACTTCAGCAGGTACTGATGAACCTCATGCTCAATAGTATCGAAGCCATGAAGGAGACTGGCGGAGTGCTCACGGTCAAGACGGCACGCGAGTGCGGTGAAGTGATGATCTCAGTCAGCGACACCGGAGTAGGATTGCCGGCCGGAAAAGCGGACGAGATCTTCAATGCCTTCGTCACCACGAAACCTCAAGGCAGCGGCATGGGACTCGCGATCAGCCGTTCCATCGTGGAATCGCATGGCGGCCGTTTGTGGGCCACATCCCACGACGGACGAGGCGCAACGTTTCATTTCACTCTGCCAACCGCAGTCATTGAAGTGCCTACGTCAATTTGATTTCGGGTACCGGGTATTCTCTTTGCCGGAGGCAAAGCCGGGTACTCCATATTCGCGACGGTCTGATCGTCGCTAATGTGGGCCATCGCGCAAAACGCGATCCATCTTTCGAAGACTCCGATCAGCAATTCCCAAAACGGGAAAGATCGAAAATATTCTTCCAAAAAGTGGCATGTTATTAGCGCCCGAAAACCACCATGCAAAACGCCACAACTCACCACGAAATCACCACAACTTCACCACAAAAAACCATCACGAAAAACACACTTTTCCCGCGACCCACCTCAAAAACAGCAGCAAAAAGCGGCCCAAATCCACACGGGCCGCACGTCAGAAAAAATCGGAAGACCTACATCAGATTCTTAGAAAAATTGCGCATTCCCAGCACATGGAAGTCCTTCAACCCGGCCTTCAACACATACACCAGGCGATTATTTCCATTGGGATCAGTCGGCCTCAGAAAGAACCCGGTCTCCAGCACAAAATCCTTCGTATTGCTGATAATCCCTTCAATCATCTCGCCGTCATAAAAATAAACCCGCACCCACAAACCCTGCACAAGCGGCGCATGTTCATGAAAATGCAGGGCTCTATGGCGCAGATCCCCATCGAATGTCTTGACAAAGAACACAGCCTTCGCGTCCTTCGTCGAAACATCTTCGACCATCCCTGTATCGATCAGTTTTATCCGAATCGAATCAAGCGGATACATAGGATCATTGCGCAACAGCTGCTCAATCGATCCCAACTCATGAGGCTCCACCACACCCCGCACCGCGCGCCCCTCAAACCTGATGATGACGCGGTATGCATCCTGCTCTTTTTCGCCCTTCTTCAACCCTGCGACACGTGATTCCGCGGCGACAGATCGTACTGCTTGATCTTGTACAGGAGCGCCTTGTAGCTTATCTGCAGATCGTTTGCCGCGGCCTTCCTGTTCCATCCAACACCCTCCAACACCTGTGCAATCGCCGTCGACTCCGCATCACCCTTCAGGTTGCGAACCATCGCTTTGAGCCCTGCTCCATTCGGCGCTTCTGGAGCTACGGCCCCCGCCCCCTGGTATGCCTCTGAAGGCGAAAGCTCCTCAATGATCGACCTCTCTTCACCAAGCACGAGATAGCGGTTGATCACGTTTTCCAACTCGCGCAGGTTACCGGGCCACGGGTGCTCGGCCAAAGCATTCAACAGCTTCTCCGAGAATGGTAACGGATCACGAGCATACCGCTTGGCTCCTTTGCGCATGAAGTACTCCGATAGTACCGGAATCTCTTCCCTGCGTTCCCGCAGCGGTGGAATGCTCAGGGTAAACCCGTTCAAACGGTAATACAGATCTTCACGGAAGGTCTTGTTCGCCATCGCCTCTTTCATGTTGATGTTCGTGGCCGCGATCACACGCACATCCACCTTCATCGGCGACCGGCTACCCAGGCGCGAGAAGGTCCCATCCTGCAACACCTGCAGCAGTTTGGCCTGCAGGATGGCCGGCATCTCTCCAATTTCGTCGAGGAAGATGGTTCCGCCGGTGCAGACCTCAAACTTGCCGGGCTTGGTCTTCACCGCGCCGGTAAAGGCGCCCTGTTCGTAGCCAAACAGTTCGCTCTCCAACAGGTCGGCTGGCACTGCAGCGCAGTTCACCTTCAGAAAGATATTCTGGCTGCGTGCCGACATCTTATGGGTGTATAGCGCAAGGATCTCTTTGCCGGTGCCGCTCTCTCCGAGGATCAGAAGCGGAATGTCGGCGCGCGCAACCAGGGCGGCCTGAGACTCCAGGTCGCGCATCCTCTTGCTGGAACGCACAAAAGAGTGCGTCTCATTCAGCGGAATCTCCTTCAAGGCGTCAGCGGCCGGGACATTCTTCTCCGCCGAGGCGAGATGCTCTTCGATGGCCTGCTCGACGTCGCTTCCGACGAAAGGCTTCATCACGATGCCGCGGACTCCGAGACGGATTACCATCTCAAGGTCCCGCAACTCTGCGGAGCACGACAGGACGACCACAGGCAGATGCGGCTTGGTGCATCTGATATGGGTCAGAAGGGGCAGTGGGTCGCGGCTGGTATGCAAAGCAAGCAAGAGCAGGTCAGCTTGCTCGGCCTTCTCCAACCGGTCGAGAAGGGCCTGTTCTTCTGAAAACAGACTGACGGAATATCTGGAACCAAGAGTCAACCGAAGATAATCGAGCACAGCAAGATCCGGCTCAAGGATGAGGATCTGGGCCCGAGACCGGGAGCTCGAATTTAAGGCAGAAACCGGATAGGATAACGCAGCTGACATACAAGTACCCCTGATTTGCCGGTTTGAATTCTGTTGCCCAAACCTGGCGTGATTCTAAAAACTGGCCTGACTTTGATACCAAAAGCTACTTCCGAAGTTGCGAATCGGGGAGTCTCCGCAACGACCTTACTCAGCGAATTCTAGATGGTTCCAAAGAACTTTGACACAAAAATGTTAAGAACTTTGCCGACAAAAGAGATAAAGGTTTTCCACTCCACTGCCGGAGTAGGGTTAGCTTACACGCCATCACCTCAACGGAGGAAAAAAAACAGGATATTTTTTCGCCAGGTTACTTTAGTTGTAGGAGACTCTCTAGACCTTGAATTCCCAGACAAAAGGGCGGTTTTCCCGTCTGGTTACCCAATCCTTTATCAATTCAACCCCGGAGAGGTAGAATGTCTCGTGATTTTTTTCTCTTATAGCCCGCGATTGGTTATCCACGTGCAGAGTCATGCACATTGCGAAAATGCGGTTCTGCCCAACGCCGATAGGAAAAAATGACCTTGGTTCAAAATGCCGAATCCGCAGCCTCTCTCAACCTGCCCCCTCTGGACATTATCTTCGGCAAAACAGCCGCGATGCAAGCTGTCCGAAACAAGCTTGAGCGAGTGGCGGAGACTGACGTCCCTGTTCTGATCCAAGGCGAGAGCGGCACGGGTAAAGAACTATGTGTGCGTCTCTTACACACTTTCTCGATGCACGCACATGGCTCCCTGGTTAAGGTGAGCTGTCCGGCCATCCCCCATACTTTGCTTGAAACCGAGCTATTCGGCTATGAAAAAGGGGCCTTCACAGGCGCCATGTCGACCAAGCTTGGGCGCGTCGAGCAGTCTCACAACGGCACCCTTTTCCTCGATGAGGTCGGCAGCCTGGATCTCGCCGTTCAGTCGAAGCTGCTGCAGGTGTTGCAGGACGGTACCTTCGTCAGGGTGGGAGGCCATGAACCCCGCTCCATCTCCACCCGGCTGGTCTCGGCCTCCAACAGCGATCTCCGTAATCAGGTCGAGGACGGCACATTTCGCCTGGACTTTCTCTTTCGCATTAACGCAGTGACCATCAATCTGCCTCCGTTGCGCCAGCGAATTGCAGACCTTCCCATTCTGATCGACTACTTCATCGATCACTATGCAAAGGTTTTCCATACAACACCCGAACTGCTCTCAAGGAGCGCGGTTCGTTTGATGCAGAATTACCACTGGCCGGGAAACATTCGCCAGCTCGAAAACCTCATCCGGAGTTACGTACTGATCGGAAGCGAAGAGGCGTTAGTCGCTGAGCTCATGCCTGAGACGCCGCGCGGCATCGTGACCGAGATCGACCTCAGCGAGCCTGTATCGCTCAAGAACATTACGAAGAAAGCCACTCAGGACCTCGAACGTCAGATCATCCTGAAGGTTCTCCAGGAAAACAGCTGGAACCGTCAAAAGACGGCGAAATGGCTTCAGATCAGCTACCGGTCGCTGCTCTATAAACTGAGCGAGGTCGGTATGCCTGAGGTCCCACCGCGGCCCCTGCGCATTCCTCATCTGGTGAAGAAGGAGGAGCGAGGTCTGAAAACGGCCTTGTCTTCCCGCACCCGAATTTACTGATTTTGTCCGTGTGAGATCACCTTCGCTGCCTAACAGCAGATTCGGCTGAGACTTTACTGTGCCCCTTGCCGACGCAAGATGGTCTTTACTGTTTCAAACATAATCAGCAGATCAAGCCCCAGAGTCATGTGCTTGATGTAGTACAGATCGAACTCGAGCTTTTCTCGGGCCTCTGCCAGCGTCGATCCATATCCATAACGAACCTGCGCCCATCCCGTAAGCCCCGGGCGAATCATGTGGCGAAGGTTGAAATATGGAATCTGTTCCGTAAGCCAGGGCACAAACTCTGGCCGCTCCGGACGCGGGCCGACAAAGCCCATATCACCGCGCAGAACATTCCACAGCTGAGGCACCTCGTCGAGGCGGGTCTTGCGCATGAATCTGCCGACGGGCGTCACCCGGGGATCGTCCTTGGTGGCCCACTTGGCGCCGGCAACTTCCGCATCGGTACGCATCGTACGAAATTTGTAGACGCTGAAATTTCTTCCGCCGAGACCGACGCGAGTCTGCGTGAAGAAGATCGGACCAGGAGAGGACAGCCGCACTAACAACACAACGAATGGAAAAAATGGAAGAAACAGCAACAGCCCGACCGCGGCGGTCAGCGTCGATACGATTCGCCGGGTAATCTGCTGCGAAGGTTTTACCCGGAACCCTTCGCTATAGATAAAGCTGCTCGGGTGCAGTCCATCCAGATGCAGTTTGCCGGTCAACCTCTCCAGCAGGCTCCCCGCATCCTCGATGATCACTCCATTGAACCGGAGCCTCAGCAGTTCATTGACGGGAAACTCGCCGCGGCGGTCTTCGAGCGCGACGATAACCCGATCGACTCGTGGCTTCGGGCCAGAAAATCCTTCGAGCGCGGCATTGAACGCTTCTTTACGCTCTCGCTTGTCGATCAGCACCCCATCCCAGCCGACCACCTTCATTCCGGCATCCTTGCGCGCCTGCAACAGCTGAACGATCGTCTGGGCGCGTTCACCGGCACCCAGAACATAGACCCGTTCTCGAAACATCTCCCTGCCGATAATCCATTCGTATGCGCTTCTCCACGCCACGAGCGCCGCTGTAAGAAACATCAGCCCAAGCATCAGGACGTAATGAGCGATGTCCGCACCGGGAAACAGATAAATGATGGCGGAGAGGAGAAAGGAGAGAAATCCGAGGACCAGCAACAGGCGAAAGTAGATCTCCCAGCGCGCCGAGATGCGTTGCGGCTCGTACAGATCGAAGTAATAGGAACAGAGCAGTGTCAGGATTGTCAGGCCGAGAATCTTCAGGCCGCCGTACTCATAATTCAGAACGAGGTACGCATCCGGCCCCAGCAGCAACACCGTCGCCAACAGGAAGCTTCCGCATACAATCAGCGCTTCACAAAGAAGGAGAACAATGGTACGGGTGGGGTAATACACGTTGAAAAGCCGGATCATCGTCCCAGTCGCTCCGTATTACTGCTTGGTGCTGTCGTAGCCGTAATAGTTGCCGACCTGCGGCATCTCCGTGACGGCGTTTAGCACGAAGCCCAGAATATTTGAGGCCTTCAGTTCGCTCTGTGCCCGTTGAGCGACCGAAAACTTCGTTATTCCTCCACGCGCAACCAGAAGAACGCCGTCGCAGGAACGTGCGAGGTTCACGGCATCGGAAACGGGCAGCACCGGCGAAGAATCCACAATAATCCAGTCGAAGTACGGAGCCGCCTGCCGGATCAACTCGCCAAATCGCGGGCTGCCTGAGAGATCGGCTGCTTTGTCTCCACCATTGCCTCCGGCGATGAAGGTCAGGTTCGGCAAAATTGGTGTTGCTCCGGGGGTTGGGGTCTGCAAAGGCTCAGGCCGTTGCATGACCTCCACGACGCTCGCCTTGCCCGCGAGGTAGTCGGCAAGCCCTGGATGCGATTCGCACCCCAATATCTGGTGCAGCGTATACCTTCGCATGTCTCCGTCGATCAAGAGCACCTTGCTGTTTTTATGGCGCGCGAGACTGAGCGCGAGATTGGTCGAGACGAAGCTTTTGCCTTCCTGCGGCAAGCCGCTGCTGACCAGGATCGTCTTTAAGGGGTTGATATCGCGAAGCTCGAAAATCCGCGACCGCAGGCTGCGAAACTGCTCGACGGCCGGTCCGCGTTCGAGCAATGCGGGCAGCTGAGCGAGAGAAAGTGCCCAGGGACGAAGCGGAATTCTGCTCAGGTCCAGCGACCCGGTTCCCGATAACTCCGGCGGATAGGGCGCCGGGGCGCTTGGCATATCGTGGAAGCCCGATACGGGTAGCAGCATGTCGTCCGGTTCGGCCAATGCTGCTGCGGCACCCAGCACCCCCGCGGGGTTCGGCTGCTCTGGAACCCGCAGCTCTGGCTCACGCCGGTCTAATTTGCGTTCGGATTCTGCTTTCTGAAGTGCTTCGTAAATTCGGCTCATCGATCTCGCCTTCCCTGAGTCTCTCTATTGAACGTTGCCAAAAAATCGTCTTCTGAGGCTGACCGCAACTGCGGCCCTCCGTTGCCAAGCGCCGCTGAAGAAAGCATGAATGGCTGCATCTCCAGTTCAAGGTCGGTTGAAACGCTCTCCACAATCGACGGCGTCACCTGCCGCACCTGCTCCACAAATGCCAGGATCAGCGAGTGCTCGCACACGAGATTGATAAGGCGGGGAATCCCGCGGCTGTAGCGATGAATCAACTCGAGCGCCTCGTCGGAGAATAGTGGCCAGCTCGCTCCTGCAATCCTCAGGCGCTCGGCGACGTAAGCATGGGTCTGGTTCTCGGTCAGCGCCTGGGTTCGGCACCAGAGCGAGACGCGCTGGCGTAGTTGCCGAACGCTCGGGTGGCGCAGCTTCTCTTCCAACTCGGGCTGACCTGACAGCACGATCTGCAAAAGCTTCTCGGAAGAGGTCTCAAGGTTAGTCAACAACCGAATCTCCTCGAGCAGATCCCATGAGAGATTCTGCGCTTCGTCCACGACGACCACGCAGGTCTCTTCCATCCGAAACCGTTCGATCAGCCAGCGATTCAACTGCAGCAGCATTCCCGATTTCGTTCGCGCCTGAGGGACGATTCCGAAGTCCGTCAACACAAACTCGAGGAAGTCCAGCACATCGAGACGGGGGTTGAAGACAAATGCCGTCGAAACCCTCCGTCCGCTGAACGAGCTCAAGGCCCTGCGCAGCAGCGTCGTCTTCCCCGTTCCTACTTCGCCGGTCAATACGGTGAATCCTTTGCGCGCCGAGATTCCATACTCCAGGCACGCCAGCGCCTCCCGTGTGTGCGGCATCATGTAGAGGAACCGAGGATCGGGACTGGTTCCGAACGGGCTGCTTTGCAATTTGAAAAAGCTGTTGTACATCCTTAACCACCCGCATTCATCAGCGGCTTACTGTCCGCGGTAAGATTTGGAGTTTTGCGACCGAACCATTTCCTCTTTGGCTTGATCACCTCTTTATCGCCGGTAAAGGCAATGATGCCCAGTGTGGGTAACTTGGTAAACGACCAGATATCGCGTTCTGTCCGAAGCGCTGTGTCCATGTATTCCAACAACGCTACGATGAGTAATCCCAGGCCTAACCCCGCGGCCAGACCACCGCCCACAAAAACCTGCCGTTTCGGAGACGATGGAGCCTCGGGGAGATTCGGCTCGTCCATCACGCGGAACTGTTCTCCTTGCTGCCGCTTTTCGAGATCGACCGCCATCTTCGAGTCTTCCATCTTCTTCAACAGACTTTGGTAAAACTCCTGTGCCGTTGTGTTGTCGCGAGTGATGGATTTGTACTCTTCCTCAACCTCGGGACTGGAGGCGACACGCTCCTGATACAAGTGGAGCTGTCCCTGAATCGCGGCCTGATCTTTTTTCTTCATAGCGATCTCTTGATCCATGGCCTTAAGCTGGAGCCGGAATTGCTGCATGCTTACCGAATCCGTAGCCTTGGCCGTCGTCGACAGCGGTGTCGTGGGAGCAGGCGCAGGAGCGTCTTTAATCTTCTGTCTTACTTCTGCAATCTTTCTCCGGACGGAGACCACGTCGGGATAATCGTCCGTATAGCGGGAGGTTAAATCAGACTCTTGCGACAGCAGGCTCTGCAGTTCTGTCTGCAACGCCGACTGTCCCATTCCCCCATGCTCCGACGTCGGCGATGCCAGATTCTGCTGTTGAATCGTCATCATCGACTCAGCATAGGCCCTGTTCTGCTCCATACGGTTAATCGACTGTGTCGCGGCATCCAGCTGAGTATTCAGCGTTGTCAACATATTGATATTGGTTGATTCCGCGCCTGGCAATTTGCCGATGTAAGTCTCCTGAAATTTTTTCAGCCTTGCGTCCTGTTCGTCGAGCTTAGACTTGGCGTCGGCCAACTGAGCCGCCAGAAATTCAGTCGTTCCCGCCGCCGAAGCGGCGCGATCGTTTAGATTCTCACTGACAAAGAGCGATTGGATCTCACCACACACCAACTGTGCCGTACGTGCGTCGTTCGCCTTGAACGAGATGTAAAAACCGGGCAGTCCGTTCGTCCGCGCGATCTCCGATTGAACCGGCGTGATTCCGATATTCTTCCGCGTCAAATCAATGCGATCGTCCATTGACAGTTTGCCACCTGCGAACAGATTGAAGCGCTCGATGATCGGCTGAAGCCGCGACCGGCTCAGAATCTGTTCCTTCATCGTGGCCAGCCGCCCGTTGAGGTCTTCCGTTACCACAGCCTTGACGTAGGACTCCGGAACCTTCTGCTGCTCTACCAGAACCAATGTCTGAGAGATGTACTGCGGTTGCACCAGATAGGTGAGACCATAACCAATGAAGGGGAAGACGATGGCAGGAAGCGCGATAATCCACCATCTGCGCTTCAAAATAGTACCGTAATCCTGCAACGTTAATGCACGATGACCTAACATGGTGACTCCTTAAAATTGACCCAAACGGGTGGAGCGGGGTGTGAAGGTCACCCCGATACCGACTGACTGGGAGTTTCCGATGAAGGCGTTTCCCGTCTGCACAGAATTGGCGCTTGATTGATGTTGAACCGAGTAGCTTGCATACCCCGACCAGTGGGGGCCGAAACCGCGGGTCAACTGGACGCCGCCAAAAACAGTTTCGAAGACCTGGTTGACCTCAACAGGGGACCCAACAACCAAAAATTCTTCCAGGCTCGTGGAATGAGCATATCCCACATCGGCCGATGCAACCCATTTGCGGCCGTACGTGTGCCCGACCGAGGCAAAAACGCTGTCTGATATCGCTCCGCCAAGAACCCCGGAACCTGCGTTGACCCCACGGCTGTAACCCAGCGATGCGTTGGTGAGCTTGTGGGTGTAGCCAAGGCTGGCGGAAGCTGCAGTAGAAAGTCTCGTAGGTATCAGCGCGCTGTCCGAACTCGAGATCCAGACCGGACCAGCCGAAGCACTCATACTGAGGCTATGGCTAAGCAGCCGCTGATAGGAGACGCTAATGGCTTTCGTTTGAAAATCCGGATAACCCACCGAAAGCCCGGCGTCGCCGTAGCCGTATGTGCTGTAGGCTGCGCCCACACTCGCAGAGCTTCGCGCATCGAGCCGTTGGTTGACGGCAACCGTGCCCGTCTCGCCGTTACTGTCCAATCCTGCGTTGTCGTCCATGAAGTGGATGGTCGACCAGGAACCCGCCCCGCTGATCGAGGTACGCGGGCCGATCTGCCTCTCTGCGCTGCCACTTAATTGATTAACGAATCGGTCGCCGGAGTACGTCAACACTCCCCCGGCCGGCCCCTGGGCCGGTCCTTGAACAGGAAGAGCTCCAAGATCGCCAACACCGGGAATCCCCGAAAGACCCGTTGTTGGCGACTGGGGTAGGAAGCTGAAGGAATCAGAGATATTGAAGGCCCAATGCCTTGTGATTAAGCCCTGGGTCACTGCAACATTCCAGTACGTGTAGGTTCCCTGCCCCTGATTAGGCAAGAGCACACCACCTGCCAGAACCATGCTGAACGGCTTGGTCTCGCTCTTGGACGTAAAAGCGGCATCCCCCGACAAGTTTGTGGAGGAGGTGGTCTCGCCGGAACCGTAGAACCCGAATTGGACGATCTCCGATCCAGTCATAGCATAGTGAAGTGTTCCGTCGAGTGGAAAACCACTGGAGTTCGCACCCGTAGAGCTGATGGTGGTGTTAGGAACCGCCTGACCATACAACAGACAACCTACCGACAAAAGGAGCGCCGACACGCCTACCCAGATCTTCATAACATCCTTCATGGAACAACAATTGTGTCTCCAGGAAGAAGCGTGATCCCCTGGTTTTCGCCTTTCAGCGCCTGCTTATAGTTGAATGGGAACTTCTGCTCTTTTCCGTCCACGGTGCGCAAAATGTATATCTTCTTTGAATTAGCAAACTGATTCAGGCCACCGGCGGTGACGATCGCCTGCAGAACAGTCATTCCTGGTGTCATCTGAATCGGCCCCACACGTCCGAGTTCGCCCACAGTAAAGATGCGTTGGCTGTTCACGCCAAGGACGGTCACCGTGACGACAGGGTCTTGAATGTATTTCTTCAGCTGCTGACTGATGTCTGCCGACAAAGCCATCGGAGTCCGACCAGCGGCGCGCAGGTCTCCAATCAATATCATCGAAATCATGCCGTCAGGTCGCACCGGAACTGTCCCTGAAAGTTGCTGCTCGTGCCATACCGTTATCTGCAGGGAATCATCGGCTCCGATAACGTACCGTTCAGGGTCGATAGGGCCGCCAGTGTTGGATGATGTGGACCCGGCAGCCGCCCCGGAGGGTACCGTCGCGGGCGGTTGCTTTGGAGCAGCGGGGGGGGTCGGCGAACCTGCCGACGGAGTAGATCCCGCCGTCGACGGGGCTGCCGATGAGGTCGGCGGCTGAGTCGGTGGTTGGGCTGGGGGCTTGGCTTCCTGTGCGAAACTCGTGGCTGAGATCGCCGCCAGCGCTATGGTTGTTTTGAAGCAAAACCACTTCATGAAAGTGCTCCCTGGTGTCCCCGGATTCATCGGGCTGGTCCGTGACACACTTGTACATCGTTCCTACGACGTTCTTTGCGTCCGCGGCGTTGCCGGGAGCACATGGACGGAACGACTTTCTTTTCCGTCCCAATCTCCGCCAGCTATAGTCTACCGATAAGATGCTCATCGGCCGTAAATCCGTGAACCTGGGCGGATATGGCCAGTCACCCTATCAAAATGGCATGATTGCCGATAGAATACGTTAAGCAATCTAGATACCAAACCGAGCAAGTGGCGGAATATTGCAAGAATTCTGCAATTTCTCTGACCGGATGGTCGCTCTCATGAGTTCAATAGGAAGCCTCGACGAGACTCCCGCAAACACCTTTTGGATAGATACCATCACGTATGCATATGCAGACTAGCAGCATGACTGTGAAATATTTTTCCCTCATGGGGGAATCTTGCATACCACTTTCGTTCGCTGATGACCCGCGCGAATAGAGAACGCCAGGCCGTCTTAAGAGGTACGCTAATTGCTTACACGCTGTCTCTGAAGTATAACGTCATACGGTAGCCATTGGAACGCGTTTAAAGAATATGCCTTACACCCCGGAACTCGTCCCCACGGAAGCCCTCGGGATTCCTCACGCCAAAGAATCCGGGGGATACCGCCAGTGGTTACCCTATGCGATCCTGGGCGTTCTTCTGGCCGTTCTCTATCATCGAGTCGCCGTGAAGTTGGTGTACGACTGGTACACCCTTACCGACTACTCTCATGGCTTCCTGGTTCCTCTGTTTTCTGTATTTCTCATCTGGGAAAAACGAAAGGTGCTCAGCAATATTCCGGTTAAGCAGACCTGGGCCGGAGTGCCTCTCATCGTATTCTCTCTTGTCGTCCTGATTCTTGGGACCTACGGGGTGGAACTCTTTACCACCCGTATCTCCTTTGTTATGTTGCTCGCCGGAATCATCTGGACTCTTCTCGGTATGGCCATGCTGCGGGCGGTCGCATTTCCGCTCCTGGTACTTATTCTGGCCATTCCCATTCCCGCGATTGTCTTTAATCAGATCACCTTCCCGCTGCAGCTTCTGGCTTCGAGGATCGCCAGCGAGATCCTGCCTGTATTTCACGTCCCAACTTTGCAGGAAGGAAACGTCATCGAGCTGCCGGCCATGAAGCTGGAAGTTGCCGAGGCCTGCAGCGGAATCCGTTCTCTGATGAGTCTGTTTACTCTCGCCGTTTTTTACGGCTATTTCCTCGAGCGCACGACCACGCGCCGCGTGATCCTCGCCCTCGCCAGTATTCCCATTGCCGTAACCGCCAACGTCGCCCGAATCGTTGGGACTGGCTTGTGCGTGCAGTACTGGGACCCGGATAAAGCCCTTGGCTTCTTTCACGAATTTTCGGGTTGGGTCATCTTTGTAGTCTCCCTTGGCTGCCTCTATCTCGTGCACCGTGCTATGCGGCTTATTCCATCCGCAGAGGCTAAAACGTCATGAAGTCTTTCCGGTTCTGGGTCATTATCGTTCTGCTTGTCTCCACTATCGCGGTTCTGGAAAGCCGTGGAGACGTGGATCTCGTTCCCCCCAGCGTGCCCCTCAGTCTCATGCCCCGGAATTTCGGCCCATGGGCGGCACAGGACATTCCCCTCACCGACGACACGCTGGAGGTGCTTGGTAAGGGAGATTTCCTCAACCGGATCTATACGGCCGAGCCAACGAACGGAAGGACCACAGTTCCGCCAGTCAGCCTCTTCATCGGTTATTTCCCCACGCAGCGCACCGGTCAGACGATGCACTCGCCTCTGAACTGTCTGCCCGGAGCCGGTTGGACCTTCGACTCGAAGCAGTATGTCGACATTCAGGACATCAACGGAAAAACCTACCATGTCGGCGAGTATGTCATCACCAACGGCGACATAAAACAGTTTGTCATCTACTGGTATCAGGCACACGGCCGGAGCATCCCCAACGAATTCGCCGCCAAAGGCCACATGGTACTGGACGCCATCCGTACGAACCGGACCGATGGCGCTCTGGTTCGCGTCATTACGACGGTGATGCCGTCGGAATCCTTACAGACAGCGCGAGATCGCGCAATTCGGTTTACCCAGCAGATGGCGCCCAATCTGCCAAGATTCGTTCCAGACTAACCATGGGTTCGAGATTGTCTGCTTAAGTCAAAATCGAGCTCGTTCGAACATAATTTGAGGAAATGGCAATGAGAATGTCACTAACCCGGGCCCCTATTCGAGTTTCAGCCATCTTGACCGTATCGCTAGCACTTGGGCTCACCATGGGGTGCCATCGCGACCCCAATAAGCAGAAACAGCGCTATCTGGAGAGCGGTAAACGCTACGCCGATCAAGGCAAATACAAAGAGGCGACCCTTCAGTTCACCAACGCCCTGAAGGTCGACCGAAACTTCGCAGAGGCACACTATCAACTCTCCAAAGTCCTGTTTAAGCAGGGCTCGATCATGCCCGCCTACGGCGAGTTGCGACGGACCGTCGATCTTCAGCCGAATAACATTCCGGCGCGCATCGACCTTGGAAACCTTCTCGTCGCGGGCAAACAAGCGGACCGCGCCGCTGAGCAGGCAAATGCGATCCTCGCCCTCGATCCCAACAACGCAGACGCGTACGCGATACTCTCCAGCGTGGCCTACGTGAAGGGGGACCGTGCCGAAGCGCTGGCGAAGATACAGAAAGCCCTGGCAATCGATCCCAACCGGGCCAACTTTCATGCCTCCCTCGGCCTGCTTCAGGGTAGTGACCCTGTCAATCCAACCTCAGGCGAAGAACAGCTCCGCAAAGCAGTGTCGCTTGACGACAAAAACGTGACAACGCATCTTCTGCTGGCTTCCATCCTGCAGAAGAAAGGTGACCTCGCAGGTGCCGAAGAGCAAGTGAAGGCAGCCATCGCCGCCGACCCGAAGAATGTGACGGCCCGCGCCAGCCTGGCCGATCTTTACATGAGGCAGAACGACAACGCCAAGGCGGAGCAGGTCTTGCGTCAGGCAAGCGAGGATCTTTCCGACTCCGAGAGCGGCGCAGGCATGCTTGCCACCTACTATGTCCATACCAACCAGATCGTCCCTGGTGTGGCCGCCTACGCTGACCTCGTCGCCAAACACCCGAAGAGCACACCGCTCAAGGTCGCGTATCTGCGTCTCTTAATTCTCAACAGAGACCTTCCAAAAGCCAGGACCGTCGGAGCCGAACTCTTCAAGACAGACCCCAACGTGCCCGAGGTCGCAGTTCTCGATGGCATGATTCTGTTGAATGACGGCAAGATCAATGATGCGTTCAATGAGCTTCAGAAAGCAGCCAAGGCCAACCCCGACAGCCTTGTCGTCAAACTCTGGCTGGGCCGGGCAGCGCGCGCCAAAGGCGATCTGTCCCTTGCTCAGCAAAGCTTCCGCGATGCCCTCAAGATCAACCCAAAGAGCCTCGAGGCGCAAGCCAATCTGGCCGAGATTTCAATGGCAAACCGCGATTTTACCGGCCTCAAACAGATAGCTGAATCCGCCATGAAGACCAATCCGCAACTCTCCGCCCCTTATGTCTGGCGTGGAGTTGCCGAAGCCAGCCAGAAATCCTACGAAATGGCGGATGCCGACTTCCGCCAGGCCATCAAGCTGAATCCCAACGACTCTGAAGCCTACCTGGAACAGGCTAAACTACGGATCGTTCAGCAGAAGATTCCCGAGGCCAGAACCCTCCTCCAACGGACGCTCGATCTTAATCCAAATTCTTCCCTGGCCCTGCGACTCATGGCGTCCACGTATTTGTACGAGAAGCAGCCCGCCAAGGCGATCAGCCTGGTGCAGCAGCAGATCGCCAAGTCTCCTCAAAACTCCGACATGTATACCCTGCTTGCCGATCTCCAATTGGCCTCGGGAGACGCGAAAAGTGCCCTCGATTCTGCCCAGAAGGCAATGCAGATTGACCCGTCCAACAGTGTAGCGGCCATTGCCTACTCCCGGGCCGAAGTAAGCGCCGGAGATCCGGGTAAAGCAATCGCGAAGTGGCAACAATGGACAAAAGACCATCCCACGGATGCGCGTGCTTTCACTCTCCTTGGCTCTCTCCAGGATGCGCAGGGTGACCGGGCAGGAGCCATGGACAGCTACAAGAAAGCCCTCGCCATCCAGCCCGAACAGCCGATTGCGGCCAACAACCTTGCCTTCCTCATGGTCAACAGCGGACAGAACCTCGACGTCGCCCTCTCTCTCGCCCAGGTTGCCCGTCGTGCCATGCCCACCTCGCCCAACACGGCAGACACGCTCGCGTGGATTTATTACCAAAAGGGGAACTACGCCTCTGCACGCGATCTGCTGGAGGACGCCACCAAGGCCGATCCTAACAGCGCTTCCATCCACTACCACCTTGGGATGACCTACGCCAAGCTGTCCAACAGCACGGATGCCATCACACATCTCAAAAAGGCTGCGGCTCTGGCGCCAAACAGCCAAACAGCCAAGGATGCTGATAAGGAGCTCGCGCTTCTCGGATGATGCAAACGCAACACGGGTGCGGCCCGCCGTGTCGAGGAAACTACGTTTTGGCAGGACGGGACAACAGACTCTCGTAGGCTTGTGCCGTCTTTTTCGCGATGAGAGACCACGACTGCTCGCCGAAGTTCATCTTACGCACACTCTCGGCGAGCTGCTCACGCAGCGCTTGGTCCTCAGTGAGCTTGATCAGGGCACCGGCAAGCTCATGAGAGTCCTGTGGATCCACCAGCAGCGCATTCTCTCCGTTGGTAAGCAGCTCCCGAAACACAGGCAGATCGCTTGCAACAATGGCTTTGCCCAAGGCCAGGCCCGTCGCAAGCGCTCCGCTGGTAGTAATCGCCCGATACGGATAAACGACAACATCCGCAGCTCGGTAGAGGGTTACTAGTTCTTCCGTCGAGATGAAGCGGAAATGCAACTTCACCCGCTTCAAGCCCAACTGCATCACCAATCCGCGAATCTGATCGAGTAACTCCGGCGCACCGGTACCGGCAATTACGAGGCAGGCAACTTCGTTTTTCGCCTCCACTTCCTGCCAGGCCTGCAGCAGCAGATCAATCCCTTTGTAAGGGAAGATAATTCCCTGCCATAAAACCAGCACCTCCCGCGGCTCAATGTCGAAACTCTGCAAAGTGTGCTGCAAGCCGCTAGCTGGAAGATCATAAAAAAAAGGCCCGTGGGGGATCACTGATATCTTTTCCCCTGGTACGGCGAACTCAGTCTCAAGCCTCATCTTGATGTGACTGGAGTGACAGATAATTCCGTCGACTACGCGGTAAAGCTGATCGAACGTCTTTCGATGAGCGTCGCCCGTATCGTGAGGAAGCAGGTCGTGAACTGTCAGCATGATCTTCGATCCACGTTTGCGACAGAATCCGATGAACCAGGAATCGAGTGGTAGCTGCCACTTCAGCATCGGAAGATATTGAACATGGACCACGTCGGGGCGCGAAACCATGAAGCGCACCGTTAATGCGGATAGATTCAGGATCGCCTCAAGCGATTTCAGCACCCTGCGCGGAAGCCTTGGCAGGCGATACTTACCGACGACGTCCATCAACCCCGGGTCAACCTTGATTCCGCGACCTGTGAAGCAGGTCGGGTCGAGATAATAGGAAATAGATCCCACCGTCAAATTGACATGCTCATTTAACAGAGCTCTCGAAAGATACGCCGTGTAATACGGCACGGTTGCCCACAGATCCATCATGAAGACAGTGGGCCGCGGGGAGCCTGAACTCATCTCGAATTTCCTTGGCACGGAATTGTATCGGCCTCGCAGCGACTGATATTGTTCCCAAGCAGACCGTCATACACACGCGTAATCCGTCTCATCATAGCGTCGATCGTGAATCTCTCCTCAACGCGCTTTCTCCCGGCGCTGCCCATCTCCCGTGCCTTCGCCGGGTCAGCGAGCAACTGGGAGATGGCAAGCGCGAGGGCTGTGGCATCTTCCGGCGCAACGATCAGCCCACTTACGCCATCCTCTACGGCTTCGGCATTGCCGCCAACGTTCGTTGCTATTACCGGAAGAGAAGCAGCCATGGCTTCGATGATGGCATTCGAGAAACCTTCGCTGCGAGAGGGAAGAACAAAGATATCCGTAGCGAACAGAAACTCCTGCGGGTTCGCAACGCCTGCGACAAACTGCAAATGGTTCTCGAGCTTGAGTTCACGGACAAGCGTTTCCAGTTCCTTTAAATAATCCAGCTCCAATACCTCGCCGGCAATACGGAATGAGACCTCCGGATAGTCCCGCAAAACCATTGCAGCAGCCCGGATGAAGACATCGTGCCCCTTCACCCGGCGAATATTTCCTACGGTCCCAACCGTCATGCTTCCCGCAACCTTCGCAGGCCGGCTGGTTGTCTTCCAGTGAGAGATATCCAGGCCGTTATAAACAGTCTGGACGCGGGCCGGAGCGATGCCATCGACTTCTATGCCATGTTGACGGACTTGTTCTGAGACCGCAAAAACGATGTCCGGCATACCCGAGAGAAGACGATAAGCAACATCATGCTTGCGGCCCCTCAAAATCCCCATATCTCTGCGGCTCCATATCAGTTTTGCGCCGGACATTGTCTTGGTCACAAACCCGGCCCAGATATCTGAGCTCTCAAAAAACGTCTGTACGATCTGGATTTGTTCACGCTTAATGAACTGCCGAAGCGAAAAGGCAGCTCGAATTGCATCAAGATCATAGGTGCGCCGCAACGGAAGCAGGTAAACCGCACAAGGCGGCGATTTCAGGCCACTGCATTCAGGGTGTACCGAAAACGTCAGGATAGATGCGCGGTATCCGTATTTTGGCAGAAGGGACGCCAGCTTAAGAGCAATACGCTCTCCCCCGCCAAAGGTCTCAGAAAACTGGTCGACAACGAGTAAGACATGCGGCAATGCCGCATATTCCCTGTCGTCGTTATGATCCCCGCATACCCTCCTGATCGTAGTCATAGACGCACTTTCACTGCTCCAAATCGACCTTTTTCGGGTTCCACCACGAACGAATTTAGCGATACATCAGATACGGATTGCTCGGCACACCCATCTCAACTGGCGCCACCGGTTCATTTACCGGCGACGCTTCCAGTTCCAACGCGCGAGCTGCACAAGCACAAAGCACAAACAGGAATCCGATAATCTCAGGGAAATCCCATCGGTCGCCGAAGAAGTTGAGAATGATGCTGGAGATGACGGCAAGAAATAACCCCAGGCCAAGTCCCTTATAGAGAGGGTCTGACGCGCTCCGGAACAGCTTGTAGCTGAGACTCAACATCTGCTGCAGCAGAACCGCAACCAGCAGCATTCCTATAATGCCTGTCTCAACCATCACTTTTACATACCAGTTATGCGTATCCATCAAGTTACCAGCGTGCGTTCCATATCGATACGTATCATAACCCGTACCCAGAAGCGGGTTACTCATCATGCTCTCTTCTGCTTCCTCCCACAGCTTAACTCGAGTACCCGCTGACGCTTCGAGGTGGCCGTTCGAGTTTTCGGTCATATTGATACGCTCGGTCACAGCGACAGGAACGATGACCTGCCACGTAAAGACAAACGCAAGCATCAGCAAGACCAACTTGCGGTCCTTAAGAATTCCCAAAACTAACGTAGCCGCGAGAACCGCAATGTAGGAAGCTCTTGAAAAGGTATACATCGTCGCAAACAATGTGGTCCCGATAAGCCCGTAAATGAGCCACTTCTGCTTTCTCTTTTTGACAAACTGCGCAAGACCCCAAAAGAACATGGCAAATTGGGCCAGAAACGCCGCCAGCCCATTTGGACCGGCCCAACCCATTGGCCCGGCATCGCGTTTGCTCTCGTCAAAATGAGCAACCGATCTCGACATGCTCTCGAGGATGGAGCTGCGATCGATGAGCAACACCGAAATCGCGATAAGGATGATGACAATTCGTATCGATTTCCGATCTCTGATCGCTAACCCTGCCGCGACAAATATCATGGGAATCAGAAGATAGTCTTTCCAGTCAATGAAGCTGGAATCGGATAGCCACAAAGGCGCCGGCGCGTTACCCAAAGCTGTGCCGTACCACATCGAAATGTAGAGGTAGACAGCGGTTACCAGCCAGATAAGATAAAGCTTCGTCTTAGGAAGAGTCTTGCCGGCAACCAAAGACCCGATGATGATTGCAAAGACAAGAATGGTAATAAGATTCCCGCCCAGCGGATAATCAAGAAAATGGTCCCGCATCGTCCGATAGGGAATAAACGGCATCAGATAATAAAAGCCCAACGTAGGACGCCACAGGGCGAGAACGCACATGACGCAGAATCCCAGGTAGGCAACTAGCGGAATGTAATGGCCCAACCCGGTACCCAAACCCATAACCAAACTCCTGACTCTTTGAAGCAACTAATTAAAACTCAATTTAAAACTCAATCAGCGCCCTGGTTCAACGAACCCACAACTTTTCTCTTCTGGTAATAAAGTTATACAAAGCAAGCGCTGCAGCTGCATTCAATGTTACGAATGTGCTTGCAATTGCGACTGGCTTTACCCGCCGCATCGAAGCACTCACCAACCCGGCTGCTGCAAGCGCATAGAAAATTATCTGCAACCAAAAGATAGCGCGATAGAACGGCCCTGCCGCAGCCCAGCAAGACAGAAGCATAACAACCATCAGTAGCGGAACGATCAGTCGAAGAATCTTATGACTCAAGAAACGAAACAGAAGCGGATTTTCAAAGGAAAGCAACCACGGGGCAAGACGTAACAACTGATAATTTCCAGTCAGAGTTCGTACCTTCCGGCTGAATTCCTTGCCGGGCTCGCTGAAGAGCCGATCGCGTGCAACCGCCGTTGGTTGAAAAACGACACGCCGCCCCATGCGGACGACATTCATTGGCACATAAACATCGTCAAGAATTGTTCCAGCCGGAATTTCGCTGTAGAGTTCGCGCCGAATTGCATAGATCGCGCCTGTCACTCCTACAACGGAACCCGATGCCGATTCGAGCTTTCGCACTGCCTTCTCTATCTTCCAATAGATGCCTAAAGCATTCACATGAGATGCGCCCTCTGGCGCCTCCAGCAACAGCTCTCCACTCACGGCCCCCACATCTGGATCAGCAAAGCACGAAGTCAGTTCAGAGACGGCCTCAGGATCAATCGGCTGTCTCGCATCGAGGAAAACCAGGATATCCCCGGTTGCTCTTCGAACCGCTTCATTGAGTGCTACGGCTTTTCCTCTAGACTCGTGCAGAATCACCGGGACGACCCCCGCAGCTTCCAGTATCTCGTTCGTACGGTCCGTCGACCCATCCGAGGCGACAATAATCTGCATTCGATCCACGGGATAACTCAGCTGCCGAAGGTTCTCAATTTTGGCAGGCAGATTGGCCTCTTCATTTCGTGCTGCAATCACAATGGATACAGAGGGAACGATCTCTTCCTTTCGAAAAGCACGCTTGTGGATGCGGAGCTCAAGCCACAACCACAGAAGATATCCCACATACGCATAAGCGATGAGGGAGAAGCAAAGCCAGAAGAGAGCTATCATCACGGACACACCGGCCACAACCTATTGAAAACGCGAGGCGTGCGGCTGCCGTGATTCAACCGTCGATAAATCCTCAGGTCCGCAGGAACCGGAACAAGGCCATCGAATCTGTCGCTTACGGTAATGCAAGTCGCCAACATTTCCGAAGCTCCTCGTCTAGGCTCCCGCCGATACGCCACCCGGCCCAGTGGCACCTGTAAATCGGCGCCCGCTCTTATTATCGACGATACGCGGAGTCTGCGGCCGCACACAACACCGCTCCGTCACACCTTCGTGCTACTGTCCGTCTCAACTCGGTTCCCCTCAATGTCGCGCCCTCAGGAAGGAGTCACGCAGCGTCGCCATTCTGTCTTCCCGCCACCATACTCCGTGCCGATCTTTTGCCGTTTCTCAGATAGTCAATCAGAGCAGCTGGCAAGAAACTCCCCGCATAATAAGCCCATGTCCTGAGGCTAGATCCCTTGCTTTGCAAGCTTAGTCGCAAAGCCTGCCGACATTCCTTCATCTTGCCATTCGCAAAGAGAAAGGATCCCCTCAAAAAATACGCCTCGGCGAGCCTCCGGACGATGGTGTCACGCTGACCTGCTGTAAGATCCGGCAACTTCAGCGCTTTCTCGAAAAATATGACGCCGTACCTGGTCCTCAAATCGCTATCAGACGTCATATTAGCCGCGCCCTGACGCCGGTGAGTCAACGCATCCTGAACCAGCACAACCTTCCACTTCTGGCATATGCGCAGCCAAAGATCAACATCTTCGTGAGAACGCATGGACTCGTCAAACCTTCCTGCCTGCTCAAAACAAGTGCGACGCATCAGCACCGTCGACGGAAGGATGAAGCCGCTCAAAAGCAGCCGGTCGAAGACGTAACCGCTGCCTGCCAGGGGCCTGCTCGACAAAAACGACGGAATGACTGTGCCGTCGTCATAGACAACTCGCAGGTCGGTGTAGGCCAACCCTGCTTCGGGGTCTGCTTCCAGTAACGGAACCTGTTCCGCAAGTTTGCTGGGCTCCCACCAATCGTCCGCGTCGAGCAGAGCCACAAACTCTCCGGAAGAAGATTCGATGGCACGGTTGCGCGCAGCGGGTAATCCACGATTTGCCTGCCGAACATACTTAATGTCGTCCCCGTATTGGCGAATCACTTCGCTCGTATTGTCCGTTGAGCCATCATCCAATACGATGATCTCGAAATCGCGAAAAGTCTGGCTCATCGCGCTTTCAATTGCCTGCCCGAGATAATGCGCACAGTTGTAAGTGGGGATGATTACAGAGACTTTGGGCATTACCTGATATCCTACGACGGCGAATCAACGACTACCAGTGTTATCGCACCCACATTTCAGAACGCTGGTATGATCGTCTTATCTACGCACCCTCTTAACCGTGCCCAGCACTAAACGATTTGCATTCAATGTGATTATGAACTGGATTGCCATGGCGGTCGGCATGGTGATCCCTTTTTTCCTCACCCCAATCGTCGTTCGGACGCTTGGCGCGACGGCATACGGAGTCTGGATACTCGCCGTCTCCACCGTCGCCTATCTGAATCTTCTCGATCTGGGACTTCGCAACGCAGTCATACGCTTCGTCTCAAAGGCGGATGCCCAGGGCAAGATTGACGACGCCGGCGTCGCAATTGCCGCGGCTCTATGGTTTCGCCTGCTGATCGCGGGTGGTGTCGCCATTTTCAGCATCGCGCTGGCTGTATTCTTTCCGCACCTCTTCAATATTCCTTCCGATCTCAAGCATGCTGCTCAAATCACGGTGCTCCTCTGCGCATTGGGAGTTGCCGTTACGTTAGTGTCCGGTGTGTTCGGTGCCGTACTCGCCGCGATCAACCGCTATGACCTCCTCAGTTTGATCGCAACACTTCAGGTTCTGGCAAGAGCAATTGGTGTCATTTTGATTCTCCGCCACGGCGGAGGCCTTATCGCCCTCGCGTACTGGGAACTCGCCGTAATACTCACTTCCGGGCTCGCAATTTGCACCGCGGCTTTGAAGACGTTTCCACCCTGCAGGGTTCGGCTGGAACGTCCGCATCTCGCAACAATCAAAATGATCTGGTCCTATAGCTTCGCGATGTTCCTCATCATGATTTCCTCGCAGATCATCTTTAGCACGGACAACCTGGTCGTCGGAACGTTCCTCTCTGTCGGCCTTGTTGCCTACTACTCCATCGGTGGGAGTCTGATGCTTTACTCCAGCCAGGTAGTAGGAGCTCTATCAACAACTTTTATCCCCCTCGCCAGCGGTCTGGAGGCGTCCGGCAAAACCGCGGAGCTGCAAAAACTTCTTCTCCGCGGAACCCAGGGCACACTGGCCTTGGTGCTGCCGATCGGACTAACTCTGCTGATACGCGGAAAGACATTTATCGGTCTTTGGATGGGAAAACAATTCAGCGAGATATCGGGAACTGTCCTTCAGATCCTGCTGATTACCCTCTTCTTCATGATCGCCAATAACACTGCCAGCAACATCATGTTTGGCACCAGCAATCAGAAAGCCGTGGCGAAATGGTCGGTCATTGAAGCTATTGCGAATTTCACCGTCAGTATCGTGCTGGTCAAAACCATCGGCATCTACGGAGTTGCGTGGGGAACCTCAATCACAATGTCGATCGTTCACTTGATCTTCTGGCCCCGCTATGTTCAGAAGACCTTAGGAGTCCCCGTTCGAACATACATCTGGGATGGCTGGGTCAAAATTACCCTGCTCTCCATACCCTTTGCTATCGCCACTGTCTTCGTCGAAAAGCACTGGCTCGCGAGATCTCTTCCGGTCTTCGCCCTTCAGGTTCTCACCACGTTGCCGGTTTATATCGTGTTCGCGGGTATGTTCTTCCGCAATGATGCGTTGAATCTCTTGCGTAGATGGCGAATGTCCAGAGTGGGAAACGCGCAAACCATCCTCTAAATGGGCAACACCAACGTCCGGACCAGATGCCAATGTCAGAACCCATGGGCAAGATGCAATCGGATTGCTATAGCTTTCGCGACGGCCCTAATCAAATGCGCCAGACGTTTCATCAACGCAAGACACCCGTCCGCGAGTTGGCGAATCCAGCCGAGAAATCGTAACCAGAGGCCCGCATCCAACTCGTTTCTCCTTGACGATGTAGAGGCAGGCTTGTCATCCTTCGTGTGCTCGTAGGCACCCAGGCTTGGCGGATTCGGCCGCTCAACACCAACAATGTCCTTCGTCAGGTCTTTGATGGTCGCGCCTGCCCCAATCGCAGGGCTATCAAACGCAAGCCGGAAATCGATCGCATCCATCTCCGATTCATTCGATATTCGAAGCGGCGGCTCATTGAGAAAGCGCGGATCGGCACATAACTCCTTCTTGCCCGAAATAGCGAGACATCGCTCGCGGAAGTTGTAATAAAGGTTATTGCTTCGCACGGCCCAACCTAAATTTGGCGGAAAGATCGCAGGCAGATTGTTGCAGTCTGTCGCGGTCATCGCACAAAAAGTTGCAGACTTTCGATTGTCGTTGTATCCATTGTCCGAATAGCCCATGAATATATTGTTCTGCAGCGAAGTGTTGGCGGCGGAACAGTTATTGCTCCCCGCATCGCAGAAGTAGCCCACGGCAACGTCGCCGTAGCCAACCAACGTGTTGTTTTGGACAGCGTAATTTCCGTAAGCGTAGAAGCCAAGGACCAGGGGCCCTCCGCCCGCGCGACAGAAATTGACACCCGGCACGATAGCGGTCGCGGGTTCATCGCCGATCACCTGGCTTAATCGTTTGCAGTTGCCCAGGGCAACATTATTTTGAAACAAAACATTCTGGGAGGAGCCGAGCTTGAACTGGTTGCCAACATTGCCGTACGCCTGCGAGTTAGTGATGGTAAGGCTTTGCATGCCGGAGTGAAGAAGATCCAGGCCGTCCTGATAGTTGTAACGCCAGATGTCGTGGTCGAAACTCCAGTTGCCGGTTGTACTTCCTGTACCGAACCCGTCACCGTAGCCGCCCGTCTCCTGATCGCGGCACTCAATGTATGGGTAATTGTGCACCTGTGGGTGCTCTTCAACGCAGCCGACAAACTCGGTGAGAGAGTTGGTCAGGGTCAGTCCGCCAGCAACCGAGATGTTCGAGTAGTTATGCGGACCGTCGTCCATGTCGAATCCGGCAAAGGGAACGCCTCGGATATGCAGGTAGTTGTATACAACGCCCTGACCTGTAGGACCGTTGATAGCTTCTGCGGCAAGGCCGTGGATAAACATGTCATTGAAGGTCACATTGGACGTTAAGGCTGATTCGGTTATACCCCCCTGCCCGTAGTTACTATTTCCAGGGCAGCGGTTGGTAAACGCACCACTGTAAGCGCAGGGCTGCACCTGCGTTACTTCAAGGCAAGAGACGTCGACAAACTGCGAATCTCTTACGTTGATGCCTACCTTGGATGCCCACGACACCAGCAGCTTCGTCTTGGCCGAATCAGCGTGGCAACTGCCGTAGTTCTCGCCGAAAATGCGAGTGTGATGAGCCGCAGTGCCGGAGGGGATGCTCGGCATGAAGCAGTCCGGGTTGCCGCAATTGACCGGCTGGAAGCCGGTTTTGCCACCGAAGGCTGGGCTCAACGCGTCCATACCGATGTTGTAGCCGTTGGGACTCTGCCGCACGATGACCGTGTCGCCCGGGCCGA
>Ga0209624_10000860_pt1 | contig 25679 bp, 26 predicted proteins | sample JacPinW_OM2H0_O1_FD_188565 | JGI IMG/M metagenome (GOLD analysis project Ga0209624, IMG submission 188565) | Forest soil microbial communities from Algoma, Ontario, Canada - Jack Pine, Ontario site 1_JW_OM2H0_O1 (SPAdes) (version 2) | ecosystem: Environmental > Terrestrial > Soil > Boreal...
TTTTTCATGAACGCCAGCTGCTCGTCGATGCACCGCTTCGGCACGTCGCCGCGCAAGAGCCGCGAGAACGGCGCCTCGAACGCCCGCAGCATCTGCAGATCCTCGCCGGCGCCGAAGGAGCGCGCGATCTCGTCCAACTCGCGGAATTCCGGGAATCGCTCGGACCGTTTCTGGTGCATCAGCGCTCGTGGCTGGGGCCGCTTCGTCATGTCGACCTTACTCTCGTGTGCGTACGTTGCGGTCGTGCCGCAACCGGTGCGATTGTGTTGCATGTCGAGCGCCGGCGGTGCGTTCGTCTTGGTGCCGCACCGCCGGCGCTCCGTCGGCCGGACGGTAGATCAGGAAAGGACGACGACGACGCCCTTCGCGATCTTCACGATGATCGTGACCGCACCGCCGGTGACCGGTGCGACGGGAGTCTGCAAATCGTCGAGCTTGAAGTTTTTCATGTTCGTGCAAACCTTTCGGGTGCGAAGTGATGATGAGCGGCGTCATGAGCGACGCCGTGCGTGAATCGTTTGCCTGCACGTTGCGCGTACCTGTAGCCGCGATAGTACTAGCAATACACACTTCGCTGAACGAGGTCGCCGACGATCCGGTTCTCGTCGCGCAGCGCGGTCGCGATGACTTCGTTCCGCCGGTTGACGTCGAGGGCCGCGAGCGAGATCAGTGACTGCGCGCGAACCCGTGGGTTCGCGTTCGTCAACGCGATGTCGCTCAGCAGACTCGCAGTGCGTCCGTCGCCGGTTCGTGCGGCGATGTCGCACAGCGTCACCGCGGCCTGGTCGTCGCGACGCGTGTAGCCGCTGATCTCACCCGTTTCTGCACCCGGATCGAGGTCGAAGTCGAACTGGATCTTCGCGCCCTCCGCTTCGTTGTGAATCAGGAGATTCAGCGAGATCGAGAACTCTTTCGCGGGCAGCTGCGAGTGGATGTCCTTGGAGGCGCGGTAGAACATGATCTTTCCCTGGGGAAGCGACGTGTTCTCCAGGAACGTGACGTCGACGCGCTCGCCGATCTCGCCCTTGACCGAGTCGTAGTCGTACTCGTAGATCAGCGTCTCGTAGCCCGAGCCGAGATAGCCGCCGGTGAGAAAGCAGAAGTTGTGATCGTGCGGGCGGTCGTAGTAGTACATCGACCGTTCCGCTTGGTGAATCCTCGGATCGTCGGACGGCGGCCCCCAGGTTGCGGCGCGGACGGTGAATTTCTTCGCGTTGTGCAGCACGAAAACCTGAGAGGTGTAGAACTTGAACTCGTTGCGGTTCTCGCGCCACGAGCCGAGCTGCCGATTGACTTCGTTCGCCATGACGCTCGGGTTGTTCATGAGGGCTCGCAGCTTCGGAGCCGAGGCGAGGATGCAGTCGTAATCCGTGGTGTCGATGGACGTTTCGGCGTACTCGACGTACTCTTCGAGGCTCAGGACGTCGTCCGTTTCCAAATACAGCGTGTTGGCCATATAGCTTCTCCCAAAGCAAACGGTTCGAGAGTGTCTCTCGCCGGTTTTCATTGCACGAACGCCGGGCATCGTTCCCACGCGATTCGCAGAACCGGTAATCACTAGTATTGAAACTAGTGATGCTGCTGGGGCGGCTCCTCAACCCGCGCGCAGTACGGTGCCGTTCTCGCCGTGCTGCTCGCGATACAGCTCGGCGTACAGCCCGCCCCGCCCGATCAGCTCGCGGTGCGTCCCTTGCTCGACGATCGATCCGTTGTCGAGCACCAGGATGAGGTCTGCCGAGGCGATCGTCGAGAGCCGGTGCGCGATGACGATGCTCGTGCGCTCGTGCATCGCGGCTTCGAACGCCACCTGGATCGCGCTCTCGTTCTGCGAGTCGAGCGCGCTGGTCGCCTCGTCGAGGACGAAGATGAGCGGGTTCTTGAGCAGGACGCGCGCGATCGCCAGCCGCTGGCGCTCGCCGCCGCTGAGCATGTAGCCGCGGTCGCCGACGACCGTCTCGTATCCTTCGGGCAAGGATGCGATGAAGTCGTGGACGCTCGCGGCGCGCGCTGCCGCGGCGAGCTCGTCCGCGGAGGCGTCGGGCTTGGCGTAACGCAGATTGGCCGCGATGGTGTCGTGGAACAGATACGTCTCTTGGGTCACGATGCCGACGTGCCGGCGGAACTCGCGCGTGTCGAGCTCGCGCAGGTCGACGCCGTCGATGAGGATGCTGCCCGTCTGCAGCTCGTACAGCCCGGTGAGCAGCTGCGCGACGGTGCTCTTGCCCGCGCCCGAGGGTCCGACCAGCGCGGCGACGCGGCCCGGCTCGATCGCAAAGCTGACGTTGCGGAGCGCCTCGCGGCCGTCTCGATATGCGAACGAGACGTGCCGGAACTCGATCCGCCCGTGCAGGCGGGGACCGGCGCCGCCGGGGACGGCACGGCTGCGCTCCGTGGGGAGCGCCAAGTAGCCGTACACGCGCGCGAACACGGCCCGCGCGGCCGCTATCTGCAAGTGGATGCCGATGAAGCCGGTGACCGGCTCGTAGAGCCGCGTCAGCAGCGCCGCGAACGCGACGACCACGCCTGCCTGGACGCCGTAGCGAATGCACATGAAGCCGCCGCCGAGCCACACCAGCGCCGGGCCCAGCGACGAAGCGCCGCTGATGACCGCGCCGAAGCGCTGCGACACGGCCGCGAACCGGTTCTCGATCTCGAGCAGATCCGTCGCGGCCTGCTCGAACCGAGCCGCCTCGAACGATTCGCGCCCGAACATCCGCATCAGCGTGATGCCGGTGACGGAGAGCGTCTGCTGGACGATCGCGGCGATCGCGTCGTAGCGGTCCCGCGCTTGGCTCTGCACGTCGAACAGCCGTCCGCTGGCGGCCTGCGACGGCAAGAGCATCAGGGGTACCGACAAGACCGCCAAGACGGTCAGCTTCCAGTTGAAGGCGAACATCGTCCCGAAGGCGACCGCCAGCAGCATCGTGTTGCTGACGGCGGGCATGAGCGATCCGCTCAGCAGGTTCTCGACCGCAGAGACGTCGCCGGTCACGCGATTCATGATCGATCCCGCCTTGCTCTCGGAATAAAATGCGATCGGGACTTTGTGCATGTGCGTCACGAGCCGCACGCGCAGGTCGCGGACCACTAGGCCCACGAGACGCGCGTTCAAGTACGCTTCGCATGCGCCCAGCACCGCCACGAGGACGCTCGCAGCCACGACGGCGGCGACGAACAGGGCGAGCTGCGAAAGGTCGCGGCTGGGCAGCACGCGGTCGATGATTCGCTCGGTCGCGACTGCCGGAACGATCGATAGGGTCGCGCTCAGGCAGATGATGCCGACCAGCGCGAGCGCCCGCAGCCAATGCGGTTTGAAGAGCGCGACGACGCGCCCGATCTGCTGCCGAGGGGAGAGATCCTCGAAGCGCCGCTCACCGAGAACGTGCACCGGCGGCGCTCAGCTGATCTGCCGGCTCTCGAGCTGCCCGTTCGGCGGCGCGTCGTCCAGGAGGCCCAGGGCGAACGCGCGCGCGACGACCTGCGCCCGAGAGCGCGCGTTCAGCTTGGCGTAGAGGAGCCGGACGTACCCCTCGATCGTCGCTTTGCTCTTGCCGAGCATTGCCGCGATCTCTTTGCTTTGATAGCCGTCACAGAGCTTCTGGACGATTTGAAGCTCGATGCGCGAGAGCGCGGCATGCCCGCCGCTCTGCGTTTCCTGCAACCCGCTTCTATGCACGGTTACGCCTTTCAAAGCAAACGAAAGAACATCAGCGAAGACGGCTACGAACGAATCAGCGACGCTCCTTGGACGAGCGAACACGGAAAACTGTTTTTATAGTATGTGTGGCGGCTATGAAGAATTTCTGAGGCGACCGACCGGCACTATGCAGGGCGCGCGCTCGACCGGCCGGAAGCCGGCGACGCGTTCCGAACGGGCCAGAACTGCCTATCACTACTGCTAGTGCAGTGACGCCCGAGATCGTGAGGCTGCGATCTCGAGGAACGGCTCGAACCGCCGCAGCCTGCCGTTCCGTTTCAGCGCAGCAAATACATGACGGTCGTTTCGAGCTTCGCGGGATCGTCGTTCCAATCGCCGTACATCTCCCACGATGTGCCGGCAAGCGCGCGACCGTTGGCCGCAGCGAAGGCTCGAACCGCATCATGCGTCTGGCCGAGCCGGTCATAGGGCCCGATGTGCAGTGCGGCCGCGGCTTCGCCCGCCGGCGTCTTCACGGGCCCGACCTCGCCCGAAGGCTCAAATTCCCGCACGACCTCGACACCAAAATGAACATCCATCGGATCGCTGCGCCGCGCCGGATGGTGATAGAGGAAAACATTGTGTCCGTCGGTCCTGAGGTCCGGCTGCGTGCGCAAAAACGACCAAACCTGATCGAGCGCCGGCCGCCAAACCGCGCCGACGCCGTCGATCGCCACCGTACGGCTCACTGCCGCAAGAATCCGCGGCGAAACCACTTGGATGTTCATCGGTCGGTTTTCCAGTGGGGCATGCGCTTCGCTATGCCGTTATTCTAGCATTTTCGACCGGACGGAGCGAGTATGGCGGCTATGGTGCGAGCTCGTCCAGGATCTAGGCGGTAAGGCGCCGGTTGCAGGAAGGTCCGCGACGCGCCGCGCAGCGGCGCAGACTATGCGACGAGCCGGGCGGAGGATGGGGACCGACTGGAAGCCCGTCGTTCTCTACGGGGCGCTGCTGGCAGCGGGCACGGTCGCGCTGCAGTGGATCGATTACCAGCGGCTCGCGCGGGCTCATTCCGACCAACTGTACACGTTCCTCATCGCCGGCGGCTTTCTCGCGGCCGGCGTCTACATCGGCGCGCGCGTGCTCGCCGGGCCGCCGCCGTCCGGGCCCGGGGGGAACGCCAAGGCTCAGGCTGCGCTCGGGATCAGTCCGCGAGAGCTCGCGGTGCTCCACGAGATCGCGGCGGGCCGCTCCAACAAAGAGATCGCGGCGGCGTTGAACGTCTCGCCCCACACCGTCAAGACCCACGTGGCGCGGCTGTTCGAGAAGCTCGGTGCGAACCGGCGGACGGAGGCGGTCAACAAGGCCCGCGAGCTCGGAATCGTGCCGTGACGGCGCGGAGATTCGGGTGATTTCGCCCGAATCACCCGTTTTACCGATTGCGGCGCCGCGCGCGAGCGCCGATGCTGGGTCCAATCTCGCTGAAGGAGGACCTGATGCTTCGAATGATTTTGTCGTACGGCTTGGTGGCGGGTCTCATCGTCGGGGTGCCGCTGTCCGTTCTGACCATCGCGATGAACGGGCACGCGATGACGCGCTTCGGCATGGTCATCGGCTATACGCTGATGCTGATCGCGCTCAGCACCGTGTTCGTCGCGATCAAGCGCAGGCGTGACGTGGACTTGGGCGGCGTGATCAGATTCTGGCCCGCCTTCGGACTCGGGCTGGGGATCAGCTTCGTCGCAGGGATCCTCTACGTGGCCGCCTGGGAGACGGCCGTGGCGGTGACGCACAGCGATTTTGCCGGCACGTACGCAAACGCCCTCATCGACCAAGAGAAGGCCAAGGGCGTCACGGGCGAGGCGCTGGCGAAGTTCGTCGCGGGGATGGAACAGTTCAAAGTCCAGTATCGCAACCCGCTCTACCGGCTGCCGATGACGTTCGCCGAGATCTTCCCCGTCGGCGTGCTGGTGTCGCTGGTGTCCGCCGGCCTTTTGCGAAACAGCCGCTTCTTGCCGGCGCGACGAACGTAAGCGGTGTTTGCGCAGCTCCGCGGCTCCTGCGGTATAATGCTCGGGTGGCACCAAGCGTCTTAGAATCGATCGGCAACACCGATATCGTTCAGTTGCGCAGCGTCGTACCGCCGCACTGCGCAACCGTCATGGTAAAACTCGAGTGGCAGAACCCGACCGGAAGCATGAAAGATCGCATGGCGCTCGCAGCGATCGGCCGCGCCGAGGAAGACGGACGTCTCCAGCCCGGCTATACCGTCGTGGAGTATACGGGCGGCAGTACGGGAGCGTCGCTCGCACTCGTCTGTGCGGTGAAGGGTTATGGGATTCACGTGGTCAGCTCGACGGCGTTCAGCCGCGAGAAGCTCGACCACATGGCGGCGTACGGCGCCCAATTGACGCTTCTGCAACACGAAAAGATCGACAAGCAGCTCTTTCTCGACATGATCGGCGCCGCGCGAGAACTAGCCGCGCAGCCGAAAACCTATTGGACGAACCAGCTCGAGAACGTGGACATGGCGCACGGCTACGAATCGATCGGTCGGGAAGCGTGGCGGCAGGCCGGCGGCCGAGTTGATGCGTTCGTGCAAATGGTAGGCACGTCGCACTCACTGCGCGGTGTCGCAACCGCGCTCAAGGTGCACAACCCCGCTTGCATGATCGTAGCGGTCGAGCCGGCGGAATCGGCGGTGCTTTCGGGCGGTCCGACCGGGTCGCACGGCATTGAAGGCGTCGGGATCGGATATATCCCGCCTCTTTGGCAATCGTCGTTGGTCGATCGCATCGTAGCGGTATCCACCGAGGAAGCAAAGACGATGGCGCGTCGGCTGGCGCGGGAAGAAGGGCTGTTCGCCGGAACCTCGTCGGGAGCAAACGTGTGCGCCGCAATCGAACTCGCGAAGGAGCTCGGCCCGTCCTCGACGGTCGTCACGCTGATGATCGACTCCGGCCTCAAATATCTCAGCACGGATCTGTATTCGCCTCCGAAAAGCACCTATCACGCCGTATGAACAGGGCAACGATGCGAGCTCGTGCGCCCAACCCGAACGCATTGCGCGCGCTCGCCCGCGGGTATCATCGCGAGGGTTATGGCTCTGTTCAATCGTCCGCCCGGAATCGCAGCAGGGGTCCTCGTCGTGATCGTGGGCCTTGCAATCGGAGGCTGGCTCGCTGTGCTCTCCCGGAACCAGGTTCAGCCGGCACGCACGGTCGCGCGCAGCAACGCCGCCCCGGCCCCGTTGACGACCGCCTCGCCGCGCAAGAAGTCGCCCGCCGTGGCGAGATCGACCGTCGCGCCGACGGTCGCGGCCACGGCGGCCACGACGGTCACGCCCTCGGTGGCTGCGACGGTCACGCCCACCGCGGTTGCGACGGTCGCTGCGACGGTCGCGGCGGCGCCTGCGGTTACCGCAGGGAATGCCGTGCAAGGCGCGTGGGAGATCGACGAAGCGAACGTTCAAGTCGGTACGATCGTGTGGTCGGGAAGTGCCGTGCTCTCGCGCGGGAACACGATCGCGTTGGACGTGCGCAAAGCGAGCGTCGGCGGCCGCTCCGCAACGAAATGCGAGCGCGAGACCGAGCTGCGCGCAGCATTCTCCGTTGGAGTGCCGGTGCAGACGGTTCCATACACGGAGGTGAATTGCCAGGGCGCTTCATCAACAGGGGAGGTGCGCGTAAGCGCCTTTGCGACCGACGGCCGCTCGTTTCGCGGCAGTTTTTGGCTCGACGACGTGAAGCTCGGCGATTTCGACGCGCGAAGACGGTGATGATGTTCGGCCGCATGACGCTCATAAAAAGCGTGCTTGGCGGGTAGGAATGCGACCATGCAGCCGCCCGAGACCACGGTTTCCGAGCCGCCGCGCACGAAGGACGAGCGCTATCGCGAGATCGTCGCGACGCTCGCGCGGCACGGTTTCGGCATCATCGAAGACCACTTCGTCGCCGACGACGCCGAACGCGAGCGCTCGCGCGCGGATCGTCTGCGCCAGGCGTGCGAAGAGCTCGGGCCGGCGTTCATCAAGCTCGGGCAGATGCTCTCGACGCGCGGCGATCTGCTCCCCGACGCGTACCGCGTCGAGTTCGCGAAGCTCGTGGATGCCGTTCCCGCGTTGCCCGCCGCCGTCGTCGCGCAGGTCGTTCGCGAGGAGCTCGGCGCGGAGCCGGACGCGATTTTCGCATCGTTCGATGCCGAGCCGCTCGCGAGCGCGTCGATCGGTCAGGTGCACGCGGCACGCCTGGTCGACGGCAGCGACGTCGTCGTCAAGGTGCGCAAGCCGGGCGTCGAGACGCTCGTCCGGCTCGACCTGGAGATTGCCGCCGAGCTGATCGAGACGTGGGCGCCGCGCCTTCCGGCCCTCGACCAGTACGACGCCCGCGGCGTGCTGCGCGAATTCAGCGACTCGCTGCTCGCCGAGCTCGACTACCGCCGCGAGGCTGCGAACGAACGGTTCTTCGCGACGGCGTTCGCGGACGATCCGGGCTTCGCGATCCCGGCCGTCGTCGACGCGTACTGTACCGAGCGCGTGCTCACGCACGCCCGCGTCTACGGGCGGAAGATCACCGAGGCTTCGGACCTTTCAAACCGTCGCCGCGCCGCCGTCTCCCAGCGCCTCGCGCGGTTCGTCCTCGAGCCGGCGTTCGAGCACGGCATCTTCTATGCCGATCCGCATGCCGGAAATCTGTTCGTCCAGGACGACGGCGCGATCGCAGTCGTCGACTTCGGTACGGTTGGGCGCCTCACGCCGGACGCACGGCGGCGCGTCGCCGGGATATTCCTCGCGATCGGCCGGCGCGACGCGGAACGGCTGACCGATCGCATCATCGAGGTCACGGCTCCGCGTGCGCCGGTCGACCGTCCGCAGCTCACGAGCGACGTCGAACGGTTGCTGGAACGATACGTCGACACGTCGTTCGACGACGTGCCGCTGGGGAACGCGATGGGCGAGCTCCTGCACGTCCTTCGCCGGTATCGGCTGCGGCTGCCGTCCAACCTGGCCGCGTTCATCAAGGCGCTCATCATGTGCGAGGGCCTCCTGCAGGCGCTCGATCCGCAGGCGAGCCTGTCGGACTACCTGCAACCGATGGCCGGGAAACTGTTCTACCACGGGATCGCCGGCGGCGACCATGCGGCCGAGCGCCTTCGCGATTCAGCGCTCGACGCGGCGCAGCTTTCCGTCGAGCTGCCGCGCCGGATCGACCGCGTGCTCGGCGAGATCGAGCGCGGAAACCTGCGCGTGTGGACGCGCGTCGAGGACGTGGACGCGCTCGTCAACCGTCTCGAGCACATGGTGGAGCGCGCGAACGTAACGATGCTCGCGGCGGCGTGTATCGTGGGGCTCGCGATCGTCTTGCAAATCTACCACCCGCAGGAATGGCGGCAATGGATCGCCGTCGCCGTGTGGATCGCGATCGTCGCCGCCGTCGCCGCCGTCGTGCGCACGCTGCTGGGCCTGCGAAAAAAATAATCCCGCCGGGCAGCGTGCATCAGCGCGGAGCGGGCATCCGCCGATCGAGAAAGTCCGCGATGATCCATGCCGCCCCGGCAACGGCAAGGTTCTCGGTGTTGCCTGCCCAGGCAATCTGACTATGAGGATTGATGAATGCCGCCGGGAGCCAGATCAGCAATCCGAACATCACCAGCATCAGCGTCAGCAATTTGGACGCTAGCAAGGCTTGTCGCCCCGTGAGCAGTGCGATTGCCGCCAGCGCAAAAGCAATCGTGGTCGTCACCGCCCAGAACATCTGTCCGGGCGGAATCCACTTCGGAACGAACGACGCCGTAACGCCCAGATAGAACAGCTGCTCGAGCATAAACGACACGACGCAGACGGCAAAGCAAGAATAGCCGATCCGCGTTGCCTTCGGTGCCCATGCGGCGCCGCTCGGCGCGAAGGATGCATAGACGACGATCGCGCCGGCCACGAGCGAAAACTGCTCGAAGAAGTCGCCCCACGAATTGTAGATCAGCGGGCCGTGCACGATGGCCGGTACCGACAGCAACGCGAAGATCGCATAGATCACACCCAGTGCCAGGGCGCCCGCTTGCGCCGTTCTGCGCCATTGGATCGCCAAACCCCCGAAGATTTCCACGAGCGCGGCAGCGTACACGGGCACGTCGCGATACGGGGTGTTACCGAGCGGCTGCAGCTGCTCCCAGATATTGAAGTCGTGCCATGCCAAGTTGCAGGCGGCAACGCAAAGAGCAGCCACGCCGAAGACGTGCCGCCCGAAATCGATCCTCATGCCGGGCATCCGGGCGCGGCTTGAATTTCAGCCGCGCCCGAATGTCTTTGCGCTGCGATCAGGGTAGGTCGAACCGGTCGAGGTTCATCACCTTGTTCCACGCGGCCACGAAGTCACGTGCGAACTTTTCTTGCGAGTCGTTCGAAGCATAGACTTCGGCGAGTGCCCGAAGCTGGGAGTTCGAGCCGAAGATGAGGTCGACGCGGGTGCCGGTCCACTTCAGCTCGCCCGTCACGCGATCGCGCCCTTCGAACGTGTCCTGTGCTTCAGAGACGCTCTTCCACGTCGTGCCCATGTCGAGCAGGTTGACGAAGAAGTCGTTGGTGAGCGTCCCGGGCCGCTTCGTGAAGACGCCGTGCTGCGACCCGCCCGCGTTCGCATTGAGCGCGCGCAGGCCGCCGACCAGGACCGTCATCTCGGGCGCGGTCAGCGTCAGCTGCTGCGCGCGATCCACCAACATCGCTTCCGGCGTGATGGTGTACGCGGCCTTGAGATAGTTGCGGAAACCGTCCGCTTCGGGTTCGAGCACCGCGAACGACTCGACGTCGGTCTGTTCCTGCGACGCGTCCGCGCGCCCCGGCGTAAAGGGAACGGATACGTCGAACCCCGCGTTCTTCGCGGCTTGCTCGACGGCTGCGCAGCCGGCGAGAACGATCACGTCGGCGAGCGAGACCATCTTACCGCCCGCCTGAGCGCCGTTGAAGTCCTTTTGGATCGCTTCGAGCGCGTTGAGCACCGCCGGCAACTGCGCCGGGTTGTTGACGTCCCAATCCTTCTGCGGTGCAAGGCGCAGGCGCGCGCCGTTCGCACCGCCGCGCTTGTCGGAGCCGCGGAAGCTCGCCGCCGCGGCCCACGCCGTCGCGACCAGTTGAGAGATCGAAAGTCCCGACGCCAGGATCTTGGCCTTGAGCGCGGCGACGTCGCTTTCGTTGATGAGCTCGTGCGTCACGTCGGGCACGGGATCTTGCCACAGCAGTTCCTCCGCGGGGACCAGCGGGCCCAGGTAGCGCGCACGAGGTCCCATGTCGCGGTGCGTGAGCTTGTACCATGCCCTGGCGAACGCGTCTGCGAACTCAGCCGGGTTCTCGTGGAAGCGCTTGGCGATCGGCGCGTACTGCGGATCCACTTTGAGCGCGAGGTCCGACGTGAGCATGTTCGGCGCGTGGCGCTTGGAGGGATCGTGCGCATCGGGCACGGTGTCCGCTGCCGCTTTGTCGGTGGGCGTCCACTGGTTGGCACCGGCCGGGCTCTTCGTCAGCTTCCACTCGAAGTTGAACAGATTGTCGAAGTAGTTGTTGTCCCACTTCACCGGGTCGGTCGTCCACGCGCCTTCGAGACCGCTCGTGATCGTCGCGGCGCCGTTACCGTTGCCGTAGCTGTTCTTCCAGCCCAGACCCTGCTCTTCGATGCTCGCGCCTTCGGGCTCGGGGCCGACGTATTTTTTCGCATCGGCGGCGCCGTGCACTTTGCCGAAGGTGTGCCCGCCGGCGATGAGCGCGACGGTCTCCTCGTCGTTCATGGCCATGCGGCCGAACGTCTCGCGAATGTCTCGCGCCGAAGCGGCGGGATCGGGATGGCCGTTCGGGCCCTCCGGATTCACGTAGATCAAGCCCATCTGCACGGCCCCGAGCGGCTTCTCGAGCTCGCGGTCGCCGGAGTAGCGCTTGTCGCCGAGCCAGCTATCCTCGCTGCCCCAGTAGATGTGCTCTTCGGGCTCGTAGACGTCCGCGCGCCCGCCGCCGAAGCCGAACGTCTTGAATCCCATCGACTCGAGAGCGCAGTTGCCGGCGAACACCATGAGGTCGGCCCACGAGATCTTGTTCCCGTACTTCTGCTTGATCGGCCAGAGCAGCCTGCGCGCTTTGTCGAGGTTCGCATTGTCGGGCCAGCTGTTGAGCGGCGCGAAGCGTTGCGTGCCGGAGCCCGCACCGCCGCGGCCGTCGCCGGTGCGGTACGTGCCCGCGCTATGCCACGCCATCCGAATGAAAAGCGGCCCGTAGTGCCCGTAGTCGGCCGGCCACCAGTCCTGCGAGCGCGTCATCAGCGCGAATATGTCGTTCTTGAGAGCGCCCAGGTCGAGCTTCGCAAATTCCGCAGCGTAACTGAACGTCTCGCCCAGCGGATTCGACGCGGGAGGATTCTGGTGAAGCACTTTGAGGTTCAGCTGGGACGGCCACCACTCGCGATTGGTCAACCACCCGACCGGCTCGTGTGTCCCTTTGGGAACCCCGTGCGGCACCGGGCATTCACCGTTTTTGTCGAGGTGCGTTTCCTGCATAGAGCTCTCTCCAGTCGTGGCTGCGCCGCTACGAAATCAGCGAGCGGTATTCCAAACGGTACCACGTCCGAGTCGGCAAGTAAATTCGATTTTTCTGGAGGTTTTATATGGGAATACCGAACTAGAATCCCTATGCGCCCGGCCTCCGTCTCAGCTCTCTCCCTGCGCGACCTCGAGTACTTCGTCGCCGTCGCCCACGAGCGCCATTTCGGGCGCGCCGCCGAAAACTGCGGGGTCAGCCCGGCGACGTTGAGCGAGCAAGTGCGCAAGCTCGAATCGATTCTCGGCGTCACGCTCTTCGAACGGACCAAGCGCAAAGTCGAGCCCACGGTGCGCGGGGAGGCGCTCCTCCACCAAGCCGAGGCTTTGCTCGGCGAGGCCCGGCGTCTGCTCGAAGAGGCGCGCCGAAGCTCCGAGCCCCTCTCCGGCGAGTTCCGGCTGGGCGCGATCGCCACGCTCGGGCCGTACTATTTGCCGTCCGTCATCTCGCTCGGGCGCCGGCGCTTCCCGCGGCTCGCGCTGCGCGTGCGTGAAGCGACGACCGACGAATTGCTGGTCGCGCTGCGTCACGGCGAGCTCGACGCGATCCTCGTCGCGCTGCCGGTTCCGATGGAAGGCCTCGTTGCCGAGCCGCTGTTCTTCGAACCGTTCCGGCTCGCATGTCCCAGCGACCACGAGCTCGCGCAGCGCCAACACGTGCGCGTGCGCGACCTCAAGCGCGGTCCGCTCCTGTTGCTGGAAGATGGCCACTGTTTGCGCGACCAGGCGCTATCGCTGTGCGACCCGCGCCCGCTGCCCAACCAGGGCCGGTATGCTAGTTCGCTCGAGATGCTGCGCCACATGATCGCGGCGGGAGAAGGCGTCTCGGTCATCCCGCTGCTCGCCGCCGCCGAGCACACGTCGATGCACGGCATGATCGCCTACCGGGAACTCGACGAAGCACGCGCGGGCCGGTCGATCGCGCTCGTCTGGCGCGCGACCGAGACGCGAGCGAACGACATGCGCGAGATCGCGGCGTTCATGCGGGAGGATCTGCCCGCCGGCGTACGGCTGCTCGAAAACGCCGCCGTCCCGCCTCTCGCCGCCGCGGCGCCGCCGGCACCGCAAGCGTGAAACGGGAAGATGGGTCCGGGGTCGTGCGTGTCGTATAACGCGGCCATGAACGGCCAAACGCAGACCGACGGCTTCCATCTCGTCCTGGACGCGCTCAAGCTGAACGGGGTCGAGAATCTCTACGGCGTCGCGGGGATTCCGATCACCGATCTCCTCCGGCTCGCACAAGCCGAGGGCTTCCGCTACATCGGCTTCCGCCACGAACAATCCGCGGCGAACGCCGCCGCGATCGCGGGCTTCATCACGGGGAAGCCGGGAATCTGCATGACGGTCTCGGCGCCGGGCTTTTTGAACGGGCTGGTCGGGCTGTCCAACGCGACGGTCAACTGCTTTCCGATGGTGCTGATCAGCGGTTCGAGCGATCGCGCGATCGTCGATCTCGAGCAGGGCGACTACGAGGAGATGGACCAGCTCAGCGTCGCGCGCCCGCACTGCAAAGCGGCCTATCGCATCAACCGCCCGCAGGACATCGGCCTGGGCGTCGCGCGCGCGATTCGCGCCGCGGTCTCCGGCCGGCCGGGCGGCGTCTATCTCGACCTCACCGCCGAGGTGCTCGGCTCGGCGCTCGACGTGGAATCGGCGCGCAAGTCGCTGATCGAGGTCGTCGATCCGGCGCCGGCGCAACCGCCCACGCCCGAAGCGGTGACGCGCGCGCTCGAGCTGCTCGCGTCGGCGGAGCGTCCGCTGGTGCTGCTCGGCAAAGGCGCAGCCTACGCGCAAGCCGACGCGGAGATCCGCGCGTTCATCGAAACGACCGGCGTGCCGTTCCTTCCGATGTCGATGGCGAAGGGGCTGCTGCCCGACAATCATCCGCAATCGGCTGCCGCGGCGCGCTCGTTCGCGATCGGTCAGGCAGACGTCGTCATGGTGGTCGGCGCGCGCCTGAACTGGCTGCTCTCGCACGGCAAGGCGCCGCTCTGGTCGGACGACACCAAGCTGATCCAGATCGACATCGCGGCGACCGAGATGGACAGCAACCGCGCGATCGCGGCACCGGTGGTCGCCGACATCAAGTCGGCGCTGAAGGCGTTCAACGCCGCACTGAAGCCCGGCCAGGTGAAGCCGAGTCGGAAATGGCTCGACGACATCAACTCGCGCAAGCAGAAGAACATCGAGAAGATGGCGGCGCGCCTGAGCGCCGAGCCGAGCCCGATGAACTTCTCGAGCGCGCTGCGCGCGGTGCGCGATGCGCTCGCCGGCCGTCCCGACGTGTACGTCGTGAACGAAGGCGCGAATACGCTCGACTTCGGGCGCAACATCATCGACATGTTCGAGCCGCGCCATCGCCTCGACAGCGGGACGTGGGGCGTCATGGGCATCGGGATGGGCTACGCGATCGGCGCGGCCGTCGAGAGCGGCAAGCCTGTCGTCGCGCTCGAAGGCGATTCGGCGTTCGGCTTTTCCGGGATGGAGATCGAGACGATCTGCCGCTACAACCTGCCGGTGGTGACGGTGATCTTCAACAACAACGGGATCTACCGCGGCGATCCGAGCGGTGACGCACCCTCGCCGACCGGGTTCATCGCCGACGCGCGCTACGAGCGGATCATCGAGGCGTTCGGCGGCACCGGCGTGCACGCCACCGACACGGCGGGCTTGCAGAAGGCGGTGAGCGACGCGCTCGCCGCCGGGAAGCCGGCACTGATCAACGCGGTGATCGATCCGACCGCGGGAACCGAGAGCGGCCACATCCAGAGCCTCAACCCGAAGAGCGCGCTCGTTTCGCCGTAGATCGCGCCCCAAACGATCCTAGAAGAGCGGAATCGAGTGTTGAAGGAGATTGCCGAGCGCTGATTCGGAGTCACTTCGACCGCGGGGCCACCGTTGCGTCGCTTTGGCCGCTGGCGGCGAGCGCTTTGGCGACGAATCCTGAGGCCTTCATCTCCTCGACGAACGCGCGCACGTAGTCGGATCCGTCAGCGAGCGCTTTGGGTATTCCGACGGCTTGTTCGATGACCATGAAGCGGCCGGGCAGGACGCGCACGTCCGCGTGGTCCTTTGCGAAAGCGACGATCGGCTGTTTCACCCCGGCGGCAACGTCCAGGCCGTCCCGGAGCAACGCGTCCATCGCTTCGGCGGAGGTCGCAACCCTGACGAGTTGCGCACTCTTGAGCGCGCGCGTCAGGTAGAGATCATAGGCACTGCCGCGCCCGACCGAGACGCGAACGCCCGCGCGGTCGACATCGTCGTTCGCGCGAATCGGCGAGGCGGCCGGCACCATGTACGCGCCTTCGATGATGACGTACGGCGCGGTGAACGTGATCTCGCTCGACCGCAACGGATCGATGGCGAGAAACGCCACGTCCCACGCGCCGGTCCGCAGCGCGTCGAACACCTTGCCGGCGGCGTCGTAGGTGACGAAATCGACCGGCACGCCCAGCCGTCGCCCCAGCTCGCGCGCGAGTTCCACGGAAACGCCCCGCGGCTCGCCGGTTTGCGGGTCCTTCTGCGCGAGCACCGGATTGCCGAAGTTGATAGCGGCGCGAAGGTGGCCCGAGGGTGCAAGGGTCTTGGCGATGTTCATCGAGCCCTCATCGGCCGTTGCGACCGTGGTCATGCAGCAGAGCGCGATCAGGCCGCAAAGCGTCTTCAGCCAGCTCATCGGTGAAGGGTTCTGTGCAAACGGCGCGAGCACTTCAAAGCCGATCGCGAGGATCGCGCGATGCGTCCCCGTCAAACGCGAATTCGAAAGCGACGGTCGATCTCGCTGCGGCCTTCCGGCGTGATGCGCAGGGCTCGGTCATGAGGGTTGCGCGCAAGCCACCCGGCGGCGAGGAAGTGGTCGAGCACGCACGCGCCGAGACTCCCTGCGAGATGCGGTCGCCGTTCAGTCCAATCCATACACGGCCGAGCGAAGCTCCGGCGGCTCTCCCGCGCGCGATCGAGCGCGATTCCCATGTCTCGTAAGAACGCCTCACCGCGACGTGTCAATGCGAAGTCGCCGCTGTCCTGGGCGAGCGCGCGCTGCCCGATGAGTGAGTCGGTTACGGCGACACCGAGCCGGCCTGCGAGGTGGTCGTAGCAGGAGCGCGCTTCGCGCATCCGCTGCAGCGTCGTCGTCTGGCTGAGCGCGACGATCGGCGTGGACCGCGCGACGGCGGCGAGCGCTTCCATGGCGTGCGCGACGTCGGATGAGGCGATGCGAAACAAGCGCCGGCGGCCGGCCCGGTGGACGGCGAGCAGGCCGCCGGCGGCGAGCTTTGCGAGGTGCGCACTTGCCGCTTGAGGCGACGCGCCTGCGCGAAAGGCGAGTTCCGACGCAGGCAGCTCGCGACCATCGAGAAGCGCGAGCAGGATCGCGGCGCGGACCGGATCTCCGAAGAGCGCAGCGATCTCGGCAACGTTCGGATCGGTCGCGTGGCGGCCGGGCGGGCGAAGGGTCATGCCCGACATCCTACCACCCGAACACTTCAGGATGACGTGAACCGTCGCCCGCGTTCACGTCACGGGATGTTCACGATCCATTCCGTGCCGAAGCGATCGTGCAGGATGCCGTACCTGCCGCCCCAGGCGGCGCTTTGCAGCGGCACTTTCACGTTCCCGCCCTCGGACAGTACGGCGAACGCGCGCGCCCCCTTCGCAGAATCGGGGATCGTCACGACGAGCGAAATGTTGCCGTCGGCGGGATCGATCGTGCGCGGCCCAGGCCCATCCGATGCCATGAACGATATGCCGGGCGCGCGAAACTCCGCTTGGGAAACCTTGTTTTGAAAGCTCGCGCCGACGCGGTGATCTGCGCCGGCGCCGGCGTTGCGAGCGTTGACCGTGTATGTTCCGCCGAGGGCATCGGCATACGCGGTCAGCGCCTCTTCGCAGCGGCCGTAAAAATAGATGAAAGGAGCGAGGCTCATCGCGGGGTCGTTCATGGGGTTCTCCGTATCTGTTGAAGCAAGTTTGCTAGGCGATCCAGGCCCTCGCCGATGCCGTCGGCCATCCCCGATTGCAAGATGCGGTCCCGGATGGTGATCGACGGAAAGCGGGCGTGGATCGTGACGTCCGTCGCGCCGCCGGCGCTCGCGAACGTGACCGTGAAGACGCCGGCATCATCGGTGTAGACGATCCGTTCGTTTTCCGAAACCTCGTCGTACACGCCGGAGTTGGCGTACACGTCTCCGCTTGCGGTGCGCATGTCGATACGCCAACGACCGCCGGGCCTCAGATCGAACTCATGAACCGTGCTGGTCGCGCCGTCGACGCCCCACCACTGTGCGACGTACACCGGGTCGGTCCAAATGCGATACACCAAGTCGCGCGGAGCGTCGAATCGACGCCGGATGACGATGACCGGATCGTCGGCCGGCTGGGTCACGGTGTCTCTTTGCGCGCGTTGGCGATGATCGTATCGATCTGGTCGAAGCGCTTGTCCCACAGGCGCCGGTAGCTTCCGATCCAGCCGGCCACCTCGCGCAGCGGTGCAGCATCGATGCGGCTCGGACGGCGTTGCGCGTCACGACCGCGCGTTACCAAGCCCGCGCGTTCGAGCACCTGCAAGTGCTTGGAGACGGCTCGCGGCGTCATCGCGAACGGCCGGGCGAGCTCGGCGACCGAGGCGTCGCCCGTTGCCAGGCGGGCCAGCATCGCGCGCCGTGTCGGGTCGGCCAGAGCCGCCAGCGTTACGCTCAGCCTGTCTTCCGTCTTTTCGGTACCGTTCGGTTCTGGAACCATATGGTTCTATATACGCGATTTCAAGGCGCTCGTCAATCCTTGAGCCACCACTTGCACTCCAATGATCTAGTGTGATACATATACACCGAAGTGCATATCAGCGCGTTTCAAGTGCTCTCGGACCCCAACCGGCTGCAAATAGTCGAGTTGCTGCTCGGCGACGAACACGCGGTCAACGATCTCGTAGCGAGGATGGCGATCCACCAGTCGGGGGTGTCCAGGCATCTGCGCATTCTCGAAGAGGCGGGATTCGTGCGCATGCGCGCCGCCGGGAGCAAGCGGCTCTATTCACTGCGCGCGGATCGATTCAGGGAGCTCGACGAATGGCTCGATCGATATCGCGAGCTGTGGAACGCGCGGCTCGACTCGTTCGGTGAGGCCCTCGAACAAAAGCAACGGCGGCGCGCGCAAAAGCGCCGGAGGAGTACACAGTGACCAAGCAGTTGACCTTCGAGCGGTCGTACCGCGCCAGTTTGAAAGACGTGTGGGATCTCTGGACGACCAAATCCGGCATCGAGTCGTGGTGGGGCCCCGGCGGCTTTGCGGTCACCGTGCGGAAACTCGATCTTCGGCCTGGAGGCGAGCTGCTGTATGCCATGACGGCCGTCGGCCCGGAGCAAGTAGCGTTCATGCGCGACGCCGGGATGCCCGTCACGACCGAAGCGCGCGTCACCTATACGGAAGTCGTGCCGCTGCAGCGCCTCGGCTACGTGCACGTCGCCGATTTCATCCCCGGTGTAGCACCGTACGACGTCGCGCACCTCGTTGAACTGCATTCGTCCGCGCGGGGAGAGGTGCGTATGGTCCTCACCATCGATGCGATGCATGACGATGAGTGGACCGAGCGCGCCGCGGCCGGCTGGGAGAGTGAGCTCGGGAAGCTCGATGCCTTGCTGAGCTAGTCGGAGAGTCGCGCTGCGACCTTTCTCGCAGGCGAGGGAGCGTCTGCGAACGACGGGGAAAAGATACTCGTCGTGACCGCGGTACCTTCGATCGACCCTCAGCCCGACGTCGTGCTCGTCGGCGCCGGCATCATGAGCGCGACGCTCGCCGTCTTGCTCAAAGAGCTCCAGCCCGATCTGCGCATGGTCCTGCTCGAGGAGCGCGACGGGGCGGCGCAAGAGAGCTCGGACGCGTGGAACAACGCGGGCACGGGGCATGCGGCCTTCTGCGAGCTCAACTACACGCCGCAGGCTGCGGACGGCACGGTCGACATCGCGCGCGCGCTCAAGGTCAACACGCAGTTCGATCTCTCGCGCCAGCTCTGGACGTACTTGGTGCGCAGCGGCGCGATCGCCGATCCGGACGCGTTCATCCATTCCGTCCCGCACATCAGTTTCGTTCGCGGCGCCGCGGACGTGTCGTTCCTGCGCAAGCGCTGGGAAGCGATGACCGCGCACCATTGCTTCGCCGGGATGGAATACTCGGAGGACCACGGCGAGCTCGCACGGTGGATGCCGCTCACCATGGAAGGGCGCGATCCGAACGAGACCGTCGCCGCGACGCGCATGGCCTCCGGCACCGACGTCGATTTCGGCGCGCTCACGCGGCTCATGATCGCCTATCTCTCGACGAAACCGGGCTTCACCGTCGCCTATCGCCGGGAAGTCACCGGGCTCAAGCGCACCGGCCGCCGCTGGATCGTCGACGTGAAAGACCGGGCGAACGGGCGCAAGGAGCGGCTGAGCGCGAAGTTCGTCTTTCTCGGCGCGGGCGGCGGCGCGTTGCCGCTGTTGCAGAAGTCGGGGATTCCCGAAGGGCGGGGGTTCGGCGGCTTCCCGGTCAGCGGTTTGTGGCTGCGCTGCGACGTCCCCGCGCTCGCGAACCGCCACGACGCGAAGGTCTACGGCAAGGCGTCGGTCGGGGCGCCGCCGATGTCCGTTCCGCACCTCGACGCGCGCGTGATCGACGGCAAACGCGCGCTCCTGTTCGGCCCGTACGCCGGCTTCTCGACGAAGTTTCTCAAGCACGGCTCCGTCGCGGATCTGCTGCTCGCGATCAGGCCGGACAACATCGGGCCGCTGCTCGCGGTCGGCCGCGACAACCTGGACCTCACGAAGTACCTCATCCGCCAGGTGATGCTCTCGCCGCGCGCGCGCTTCGCAACGCTCGCAGAGTACTTCCCGAACGCCCGGCAAGAGGAATGGAGCCTCGCGGTCGCGGGACAGCGCGTTCAAGTCATCATGCCCGACAAGAAAAAAGGCGGCGTGCTGCAATTCGGCACCGAGGTGATCGCGAGCGGCGACGGTTCGCTCGCGGCGATTCTCGGCGCGTCGCCGGGCGCGTCGACGGCCGTTGCGATCATGCTCGACGTGCTCGCGCGCTGTTTCAAGGACGAGCTGCCGGGTTGGGTTCCGCATCTGAAGCAGCTGATTCCGTCGTACGGGCGCTCGATCGCGGACGACCCGGAGCTCGCGCGCCAAGTGCGCACCGAAACGGCGGCCGCGCTGCATCTGTCGCAACCGGAAGTATCCGTTCGCTGAAAGCGATCGTGGGAGCAGTCGCGAATGGCCGTGCGCTCTTGACAACGGGTGAGCGCTCGTGCATCATGGCATTCTAGCTCGTAGCTAGTCAAAGATGATTCGCGAGCCGGTGCGCCGAGGGTGACACCGGCTTTTGCTATTTCTGGAAGGGTACGAGATGAAGTTCCGCAGCGTCATCGCAGCGTTTCTGCCATTCGTCTGCCTCGATGCCGGAACCGATGCCGCGCCCGCCCAGCACCGAATCAATGCGTGGACGACGCCGCACGTGCTCACGATCTCGGACGGCGGTGACCTCAATACGCTCAACCCGCATCTCGGACAGTCGGCACCCGTTGCGAACCTTTCCGAGATGACGATGGCGTGGCTGGTCCGATGGGACAAGCACAACCGGCCATACCCCGAGCTCGCGACCGAGGTGCCCACACAAGCCAACGGCGGCGTCAGCAAGGACGGGCTGACGATCACCTACCACATTCGCAAAGGCGTGAAATGGGCGGACGGTGCGCCTTTCGATGCCGACGACGTCGTGTTCAGCACCGCGGTCGTGAACGATCCGGCCAACAATGAAGCGGGCCGGTTCGATCAGATCGCGTCGGTCGGCGAGCCCGACAAGTTCACGGTCGTCTATCATTTGAAGAAGCCCTACGCGTCGTCCATCGAGGCGTTCTTCTCGAGCTGCTGCGCGAACCCGAGCATTCTGCCCAAGCACCTCCTCGCGACATACCCGAACATCAACGACGTCCCGTACAACGCGCTGCCGGTCGGCATCGGGCCGTTCAAGTTCGAGCGCTGGGACCGGTCGAAGCAGGTCGTGCTCGTCGCCGATCCGCTGTACTGGCGCGGGCGGCCGAAGCTCGACAAGATCGTCTACAAGATCGTCCCCGACCGCGACCAACTGCTGGCGGAGCTCACCGCGCACAAGGTCGACATGTGGTATCAGTTCGGCGGAGGCTATCTCGAACGTATCCAGGCGCTGCGCTCGTTCACGATCGCGCGCCGTCCGAGCTACGCGTACGGCCATTTCGACTTCAACCTCACGCATGCGGTGGTTGCCGAGCTCGCGGTGCGACAGGCGCTTCGCCTCGCGCTCGACCGGAAAGGGATCGTCGACGAGCTCGGACACGGCGTGGGCGTCGTGCAGGATTCGGCGACGCCGGCGACCGCGCCGTATTTCGCGGACGTGGGAACGACGCCGTACGATCCGGTGAAGGCCGACGCGCTGCTCGACCAGGCGGGTTGGGCTCGCGGTCCGGACGGCATTCGTGCCAAGAACGGCGTTCGGCTCGATCTCGCCGTAGCCGCTACCGCCGGCCAGCGCGACACCGACCGGCAACTGGAATTCGTGCGGAACAACTGGAAGCGGATCGGCGTCGACCTGCACGTCGAGCATTACCCGCCGGCGCTCATGTTTGCGCCGGTGCAGCAAGGCGGCATCCTGTACGGCGACAAGTGGGACGTCGTTGTGTTCGCGTGGGCGGCCGACCCGCTCGGCGACTATTCGGGCAATTACGGCTGCAACGCGTTTCCGCCTGACGGTCAGAACGATCTGCACTGGTGCAACCGAACGGCCCAACATGCGATGGAGGCGTTCTTCGGCCACTATCAGCAAGCGGAACGCAACGCCGATGTCCGGATCGTCATGCAAGAGCTCGTCAAGGACGTTCCGACGATCGTATCGTCGCTGCGCGAGGACCTCTTCGCGTACAACAAAGACCTCAAGAATTACGACCCCAACAACATCACGCCGTTCGACAACATGATGGACGTGGATATCTAGAAGCCGGCCACGAGCCTATGCTTCCAGGCGCCGCCACTGCACCAGGGCGAGGGCGAGGTACACCACCGTGAGCGCCGCCATCGCGGTCAGGCCGGCCGTCATCGTGCGCGCGGAGTCGGTGAGGTCGAACCTCCCCCACACGTACGAGAACGGAATGACGTCGCTGACCACGTCGAAGATCGCGTGCACCGATCGTCCCACCGGCGCCGAAGCGTTGGACGTGCTGCTCGCAATCCAAGGCACGATGATCGCGACCACCCAGCCGATGCCGAGCACGATCCCGGGCCCGCGTTTCACCGACGCGCTCAAGCCCGTCAGAAAGGCATACCACGCGATCGGCGAGACCAGCGTGGACGCGATGACTAGCCCCGCCGACGGTCCCAAGCCGAATCTCGGTACGCCCCAGAACGTCAGCGCCACGATGAGCGCGAGCGCCGTTGCCGCTTGCGCCACGGCTAGCGTCAAGAGATCGACGAGCATCGCCGTGAATCCGTAGCGCGTGCGCGAAACCGGCTTCGTCCACACCACTTCGAGGTGGCCGTCGTTCTCTTTCGACAACGGTCCCCCGAGGAGCGTCGCTACCAGCAGCCCCATCGGAAGCGTCATGCCGAACAGAGCATCGAATTCGCTCGTTTCGTAAGCCGGGCCCCTTACTTGGTGCGTCGAGGCGGCAGCGTCTTTCGATTTCACTGCGGCGGCGCGAGCCAATTGGTCTTCCGCGGCCTCCCTCGTGTGTGCCAAGGTGAAGGCGACGACCGAGGAGCCGTGCCGGTCGATGATCGCGTACACCTCGGCTCTCGGGTCGTTGACGATCGTGCGCGTGTCGCCGTTCGGCAGCCGCTTGCGCGTTACGTGCGCGGTCTTCGAATGCTCGAGGCGGGAATAGTAGTCCGTCGTCGCCGGCTTCGGTGGTCCCCACGAGAACCGGATGACGAGCGCCGCGACAAGTATCAGCCCGATCAGGATCGCGACGATCCGCAGCGCGCGCATCGCGCGCAGATACTCGACGTAGTAGACCATCACAGGCCCTCCGTGACGCCGGCGGTTTGCCGGGCCGGGTCGACCGCGTTCAAGAAGATGTCTTCCAGACTGAGATCGACGACGCGAACGCTTTGCGCCCCCATCTCCGCGAGGCGTTGCGCCTCGGCCTCGCCGCCGCTGCCCACCGTGAGCCGCACGATCCGGCCGGTCTGGTCGATGCGCGAGATCCGCCCGTCACTTGCCAGGCCGTTCAGTGCGATGGCGTCCGTCTCGAAGGTTCCTTCGACGATCTTCGAGCCCGCTTTGAGATCGTCGACCGCACCCGACAGCACGACCCGTCCGCCCCGGAGTACCGCGATGTGATCGGCGGCGCGCTCGACCTGTCCGATCTGATGCGACGAGAACACCACGGTACGGCCGCGAACCGCGGCTTCGATGATCAGCTTGAGGACCGCGCGCTGGTTGAGCGGGTCGAGGCCGCTGGTCGGTTCGTCGAGGATGAGCACGTCGGGATCGACCGAGAAGGCCAGCACGACCGAGAGTGCGGTCCGCAGGCCTTTGGAGAGACTGCGCACGCGCGACCGCGGGTCCAGCGCGAAGAGGTCGGTGAGCTCCTTCGCACGTTTCGCGTCGAAGCGCGCGAAGTCGTGACGCTGCATGTCGAGGTGCTCGCGCACGCTCATCCAGCCGTACAGCGTGCTGCGCTCCGCAACGTAGCCGAGTCGTGCGAACGTCTTCGGTGTCAGCGGCGCCCCGTCCAGCAGCGTCGTTCCCGCGCTCGGCCGCGCGAGCCCGAGCATGCACTTGAACGTCGTGGTCTTCCCCGCGCCGTTCGGCCCCAGCAAACCGAAGACCGACCCGGGCGGTACCTCGAAGCAGACGTCGTCGAGCGCGGTAAAGGCGCCGTACCTCTTCGTCAGATGCTCAACGGAAAGGCTCATTTCTTCTCCGGAAACCAGCGCTTCAGTGCGGCTTCAAAGAACGCGCGAACTTGCGCGGACGTCAAGCCGAGCGACTTCGCCTCGCGCACGGCCTGCATCAGCCCTTGCGCGGCGACCGTGTTCACCGCGCCGCGCGACGACGCCGTGGTGCCGTCGTCGCGAACGAAGCAGCCGCGGCCGATGGCGGTTTCGATGATCTCCGCCCGTTCGAGCTCGCGGTACGCGCGCGCGACCGTGTTCGGGTTGACCGTGAGGTCGAGCGCGAGCTGCTTGACCGTCGGCAGCTGCTCGCCGGGTGCGAGGAGCCGGAGCGCGACGGATCGTCTGACCTGCTCGATGATCTGCAGGTAGATCGGGACGCCGCTGCGGGGGTCGATCGTGAACACGGCAGGCATACTAGTGTACTAACAGACTAGTACACTATGGGCTCCGCGTTGTCAAGGGCCGGGACCGGAGCGCGGGCGAGGCTAATGCACCGGAATGAAGCGATTCGCGTTCTTGCTCTCGGCTTGGTTCGCGTGTGCGCCGCTTGTCGCGGCCGGCGCGGATGCTCCACCGTCGTTCGGCGCCGTCATGGAAGCGTATCTCGCGGATTACGCGCGCGTGAATCCCGTGGCTGCGGACTCGCTCGGGATCCAAACGTATGCCGACCGGCTCGAGGACGTTTCCGCCAAAGGACACGCGGACGGCATCGCGTCGCTGAAAGCCTGGCGCACGCGGATCGCCGCGACGGCGCGGCCCGATGACGAACCCGGCGTCCAAGCGGACCGGACGGCGATGCTGAACTCGATCGACGCGCAACTGGTCGAGGACGCGATGCTCGCGCCGTGGCACACCGATCCGCAGGTTTACGTCGGCCTGCTCGGCCAGGGCGTGTTCGTGCAGCTCGCGCGCGAGGGCGTGCCGGCCGACGTGCGGTTCGGGCACATCATCGCGCGGCTGCGCGGGATGCGCGCCGTCAGCGACGCGGGGATCGCAAACTTGCAGCACACCACGCAGCCGGCGCAGCAGCTCGCCGTCGCGCAGCTGGACGGCGTGCTGGAGCTGTACGACTCGCTGCCGCAGGCGGCGGTGCAGCAAGGCGCGTCGGCGGGCGTTCGCGCGCAGCTCGCCGCCGCGCTGCCGGACGCGGTGGCCGGCGTGAAGGCGTTCCGGGCGTTCGTCGACGCGCCGTTCAAGGCGCACGCGACCGACGACCCGCGCATCGGCAACGCGGCGTACACGAAGCTCTTCCCGCTGGTGACCGGTGTCGATCTGACGCCTGCCGAGCTGGAGGCGCGGGCGAAAGCGCGGATCGCCGCGACGCGCGCCGCCATGCTGACCATCGCCGAGCCGATCTACGCGCGGATGTTTCCCGACAAGCCCGTCCCCGCAACGGGCGAAGCGCGCACGAACGCGGTGGTCGCTGCCGTGCTCGGCGCGTACGCGCAGCAGCACGCCGCGCCGGCGACGCTGCTCGACCAAGCGCGCGCGGACGTGGCCGAGAACATGGCGTTCCTGCGGCGCACGGGACTGATCGCACTGCCCGTGCCCGACACGCTGCGCGT
>Ga0209624_10000861_pt1 | contig 25674 bp, 23 predicted proteins | sample JacPinW_OM2H0_O1_FD_188565 | JGI IMG/M metagenome (GOLD analysis project Ga0209624, IMG submission 188565) | Forest soil microbial communities from Algoma, Ontario, Canada - Jack Pine, Ontario site 1_JW_OM2H0_O1 (SPAdes) (version 2) | ecosystem: Environmental > Terrestrial > Soil > Boreal...
AACGAGTCTAAGCAAATCATCAGGCAATTATAAACACACCACCCTAAACCTAGGCTCACCAATGATTTCCACTGGTCGAAGCTGACTCAAGAATGTTTTTCAGGAAGAACTTCTCGGGCCGTTCCTATATCGACTCAGGTTCTCGCCGGCCAGGATGTTAAGTAGCAGCCTCAGCACCCAGTCGCGGACAGATCGCCATCGAGGAGTTCGGACGAAGTTTTGCCGGTGGGCGGTTCGAAGATGGGTTGACCTCTTTTCCGTCGTGCATAGCCGAGAAACTCGGCTATGATTTTGCTCCGAGGAGGGATCCTTTGAGCCAACCGCTAGATAACCAAAAAGCTTCCTTCTATGGCCGGTTCATCCAAGCAGCTTACGCCATGTTCAAGAATCCGCAGGGCCCGGACCCGCTCAGGCCCGAGCCTACCGGTATTCCCGCCACATACGAACTCGGGGCGTGGATACACATGTCTGACTTCATCCTCGATGTCACGGAACCAAAGTTCTACGGCATCGTTGCCCACTGTCTGGACGATCAGGATTCGCGCATCATCGCCATCCGTGGCACCGAAGGTGCGATCGAGTGGATTGATGATGCGGCTGCGATTCCTGTTCCGTTCCGCCAAGTCCCTTCTGCAGGTCGCGTAGCCCAAGGGTTCGACAAGATCTACAGCACCTTAAGAGTCGTGAAGCGCCATCTGCCCGGAGCCCCGGCCCGAGCGGTGGGAGCGCCACCCGAGACATTCAGCGGCTCATTCGCCGACCAACTCGAGCAGCTGGCAATCATCCGCGAAGCTGAACGCGGGATAGCGCCGCCTTCAGCCAACAGACACGAGCGCCCGAAGCGGCCGACCATAGTGGTGGGACACAGCCTGGGTGCGGCGCTTGCCACCCTGTTCGTGATGGAGAATGATGCAAAGAGAAAGTTCGATATAACTTCGTCCTGCAGCTTCGCATCACCGCGCGTCGGCAACATGGAATTCGTGCATCTATTCAACCAACTCCCGATTGATTCTTGGAGACTTGTCAAGGTGAGGGACGTCGTTCCAAAGCTCCCACCCCATATACCCATTGTGCTCGACTACGGTCATGTCGATGCCGCATACCAGTTCAATTCTTCTGACTTCGCAAAGAACAGTCTGCTGTGCTGGCACAGCATGGAGACCTACCTGCACTGGCTCGACCCGACCTCGGCATTACTGCCGGAGTGCGTTCGGTAGCCTGTAAGAAGCCGAGTGATGACCAAGCTAGACACTTCGCAGGTGACTCACGGGGGTCGAGGCGGCCAAGCCATAGTCCGACCGACGACGATTCTGAAATCTGAGCGACTGAATGCTCATCTTGGCGCAGAGATTATTTTGGCTTCAGAAACTTTCCAGCATACGGGAAGCTTCAAGTTTCGCGCTGCTTATACCGTCGCATCCCGTGTGCCGCAGAAAATGCTTATCGCCGCTTCCTCTGGGAATTTCGGTCAGGCCCTTGCCTATGCGTGCTTATTGTTGAAGAAGTCTTGCATCGTTGTAATGCCAACAACCTCGGCCCAGGTCAAAATCGACGCTGTTCGTGAGTACGGCGCAGAGGTTGAGCTCGTCGATGTCGGAGCGAAGAGTCGCGCCGAACGAGTTGCCGAACTTTCGAAACAGCATCCTCGAGCCTACGTTGCCAGTGCCTACGACGACCCCCATGTGATTCTCGGAAACAGCTCGCTCGGCAAGGAACTGAGCGAGCTCAAGCCTGTGCCGGACGTTGTAGTTGTGCCGATTGGCGGTGGGGGCCTCAGCTCGGGCGTCATCACGGGAATCGAACGCGCGCGGAAGAAGATTCAGGTGATTGGAGCGGAACCCCTACTGGGAAACGATGCCGCGCGGTCGCTAAAGGCAGGAAAAATCATAAGAAATGAGAGCGAACCACAAACGATCGCTGATGGTGCCCGGACGATCAGTTTGGGTAAACGCAATTGGAAGATCCTAAAACGAGGTCTGAAGGGGATCGTTGAAGTACCGGAAGAGCAGATTGGGGAAACGGTGCGTCTGCTCTTCGGACTCGCGAACCTAAAGGTCGAACCGACCGGGGCACTCAGCGTAGCGGCCGTGATGACGAACCCTAATCTCTTCCGCGATCGGCTGGTTTGCTGCGTAATTAGCGGCGGCAATGTCGACCCGATCGTCTACGCGCAATTGATACAGAGTTAGAACAGAAATGCGCTCTTGGATGTGAGAATTCGATTCTGCATTCGCTTTCATAGTGCACTTCTTATCCCCGAAGCCATCACAACTCGCTCTGCACCGCGGCTCATCGGCCAGTACTCTCAGGCAGAGCGGATCGGAACCTCTTTGTCTGCTGCGGGGCAATTGACCATCGGATTGGACGGCAACATCGACATCGGTACGATCTGGGTGAACTTTCCGACTGCCTTCACAGTGTGCATCGCGAGCAGCATGGAATACCTTCAGCGCAGAAGGCGTGGAAAATGTGGCGACCCCGGTCGGAATCGAACCGACAACATTTAGCTTAGAAGGCTAACGCTCTATCCAGTTGAGCTACGGGGTCTCGGTCAGATTCTACCAAGAAACTTGCTGGCGGCTGTCGCGAAGACTGTCGAATTTAACTCCTAAAGCAATCCTTGGGCGTCTGCCCCCACGTCTTGCTAACCGGGGAAATCCTAACTCGGTCCCTCCGCCATCGGGAGCCATACTTGGAAACGTGTGTCACCAGGTTTTGACGTGAGTTGAATATTGCCCCTGTGCTTCTTCACAATCCTCTGAACCGTATCGAGGCCAAGTCCTGTTCCCTCCCCGACTCCCTTTGTCGTGAAGAATGGTTCGAAGATATGTGGCTGTACGTCGGGTGGGATTCCCGGACCGTTATCGTCGATTTCAACCACCACGCAATCGTCGTCGCGGTAGGTCCGAATTCGAAGCTCGCCCTTACCACCCATGGCGTCGATGGCGTTGTCGATGAGGTTGGTCCAAACCTGGTTCAGCTCGCTGCCGAACGAATTCACTAGGAGAGGAATGCGTTGGTAATCGCGTTGCACGACGACTCCGTGTTTGAGCTTGTGGTTCAGGATGGTCAGCGTGGTTTCCAGGCTCTTGACGATGTCCACGTTTTGCAAAGGAGTCTGGTCCATGTAGGTGTATTCCTTGATGGCACGGACCAGGTCCGAAATTCGCGAGGTACCGCTCTCAATCTCGTTCAGCAGAGTCGCAACCTCAACCGACGCCGCGATCCGCACCAGCGCAGCGCGGGCGGTGTCCGCATCGAGCGTCGCAAAAAGCGATTCGAGCGCTTCCGGCTTGACGTTCCGGTGCGCAAGATCAGCCGCCATCTGCCACATGTCGGTCTGGCCGTGACTGCGCAACAGGGAATCGATCTGGTCTTCCAGGTCGCTAATCGTCAGCGCATCGGAGGGAACTTCGTCTCGTTGGATAAATGAGGCTTCCAACTTTTCGATTTCGGCTTGCTGTGCAGGGGTCAACTCGCGCTTTCCGAGCTCGTGGCTTGCGTCGCGGATTTTCTTAAGAATGTCACGCAACTGACTTGCGGCGCGTTTTGCAGCAGAAGCCGGATTATTGAGCTCGTGCGCAAGACCCGCGGAGAGTTTTCCCAAGGAAACCAGACGGTCGCGCTGCTGCTCTCGCCGGGTGGTCTCGCGAATCCTGTCGGACATCAGGCCGACCAGACGCTGTGTCAGTTCCGGCATTTTCTGCACGAGCTCGGGAAATAGCGAAGAAGGAAAACGCAGAACCCTCGCGTCCGTGACCGCACGCGTACCCACCGTAAACTGTTTCATTCTTGAAAAGGGCAGCACTCCAGTCACATCTCCGGGCTTCAGCAAAATTACGATCGGTTCGCCACCGATTTCGCCGCGCACCTGAACCTGGCCGTCCAGAATGACAAACATCGCGTCGGCCGGGTCGCCCTCGCGAAAATATGTTTCGCCGGCCTTCAGAGCCAGTTCCGCTGCCTGGCTGAGGAACCAGGTAATCTGATCGTCGGGTAGACCTGTGAATACGGGGACGCGAAGGAGCTCTGAATTGTCGGCCATTTATACCTTGCTCAAATATTGATGGATGAACTGCACCGCAACCGACCCTTCGCCAACACCCGAAGCGACGCGTTTCACCGAGCCGTGGCGTACATCGCCCACAGCAAACACACCGGGAACATTGGTCTCGAGCAGAAACGGATCCCTGTCAAGAGCCCACCCCTTCGGGTGCTGCCCCTCTCGAATGAGGTCAGGGCCTGTCAGGATAAACCCGCGTTCGTCGCGCTCAACCAGATCCGCGAGCCAGTCGGTTCGGGGAAGCGCTCCAATAAAGATGAACATCGCGCTTGCCGGCACCCGCTCGATCTTGTTGGTGTCTGAGCAAAGGAACGAGATCTCTTCCAGGCGCGTTTCGCCGTGAGCTTCAACCACGCTGACATTCGCCCAGACCTGTATCTTCGGCGTCTCCTTTATCTGGTCGATTAGATACTGCGACATGGTGCTCGATAGGGAGCTTCCGCGCACCGCAATAACCACCCGGTCAGCATACTTCGCGAAGTTCATGGCTGCCTGGCCCGCGGAATTCGCGCCCCCTACCACGTAGACGATTTCGCCCTTGCAGGACAGAGCTTCGGTCGCGCCGCCACCGTAGTAGACACCGGCCCCCCGTAGCTGATCGATACCCGGCATTTCCAGGCGTCGCCACTGCACTCCGGTTGCGATCAGGAGGGCGTGGCAGGAGATCTCACTCCCGTCCGCGAGCTTGATGATTCGGTAAGGCCCCTCAGTCCGGATCGCGACAGCCTCCTGCGGTGACAGGATTTCGACTCCAAAACGTTCCGCCTGCACGACCGCGCGCCGGGCCAGATCGCCGCCACTGAGTCCCATCGGAAATCCGAGGTAGTTCTCGATGCGCGAGCTCATTCCGGCCTGCCCGCCCGGGGCTTCGCGCTCGATCATAACCGTGTGCAGACCCTCGGATGCGCCGTAGACTGCGGCCGCAAGACCCGCCGGTCCTCCACCCACGATCGCCAGGTCATAGAAGTTGGTTTGCGCACGAGTCCGCAGGCCAACCCGTTGCGCGACTTCGGCCGGCACACTATCAAGAAGTTTCGTGCCGTCCGGGAAGAGTACGACTGGAAGGCTTGACGCTTCCGGGCCCAAGGCGTCCAGAAGACGCTTGGTGTCTGGATCATTGGCGGAAGCCTCGACGTCAATCCACTGATAGGGAACCCGGTTTCGTGCCAGGAAATCCCGCAGCTCATACGAGCGTGGGGACCAGCGGGTTCCCAATACCCGGATCCCCTCAAACGCCGGCCGGTAGGAAGCTTGCCAATCATCGAGCAGATCATCCAGCTGCGGATAGAGGTGCTCCGCGGGAGGATCCCACGGCTTCAAGAAGAAGTAGTTAATGTTGGCGTGATTGATGGCGCTGATCGCGGCGTTCGTGTCGGCGTAGGCCGTAAGCAGGGCGCGCTTTGCACCGGGGAAAATCCGCATCCCTTCCTGCAGAAATGCAATGCCGTCCATGTGAGGCATGCGCTGGTCGGCAAGAAGAAGAGCCACGCTGTCGTTCCGCACCTTTAGCTGTTTTAGGAGGGAGAGCGCTCCTTCGGGTGAGTCGCTCCCTATCACACGGTAGTCAGCGCCGTAATGCGAACGCAAGTCGCGCTCAATCGCCCTCAGTACGTCGGAGTCATCGTCTACACTCAGCAGAATTGGTTTCGCCATGATCGGTCCGATCTTTGGTACAAGAGGTAATTCTAGACTTCTGGGCCACTTAAACAACATAAGATGATGAAACCCGGGTTTGGTCGCAGGGTGAACCCCACTGTGGCTAACGGATCCCTAAGATGGCAGTAGCCTGGCTATGCCCCGAGAATTCCTCGTCGGGTGCGATGCTGGTAACCTACAGCGCAGACACGAAAGACTCTTATACAGAAGGATTCGCTCTCGGCCGGGATACCAATTAGGCGGGCCCAATCTTCTGTGCGCAGCGATTTGATCTTTTCAATCTAAACGAGAACCATTCCGAGGAAGCCAATCGCGCGTCCTGCGAGTCCAACACCGAACCACAGGCCGAGCGATACCAGGGCTGCAGCTCTTGACCATGATGAGGGAACAATACCCGCATTCGATTTGATTACGCCGCGATGCAGGGTGAAGTAGAAGGCAAGCGCGAGGAGAAACAGCAGCATTTTCAGTCGAAACGAGGGACTGTGGTAGTACTTCATGGGGCCCGTCAAAACCAGAAGCGCGCCAGAAACCAGCATTACGCCCAAGCTTCCCCACAAGATCGGTGAGAGTTCTCTCGCAACCAGCGAACTCGGTTGACGCCGCAAGCCGATTCCGAGCAGCCGGAGGTCAACGATCAGGATCGATCCTCCGAGCGCGGCAAACCCAAGCAGGTGAATCGTCTCGATGATGGCGAATCCCCAGGTCGAGTGACGAAGATAAATACTGAATGATGAGTGACTCAGCCACTGGAAAAAGTGCAGTACGGACATCAGTTCAAATCCTTCCTACCAGCCTAGGTTTACCGTATTTCACCTATACGATGAGCAGCCAGAAAACGATTTCTAGTGGAAGTAGGCAATTGCCCGCCCGGCCACGATTGTTGCGCTCCAGAGCGTCAACGAGAGAACGGCTGTTACCCTGGCCTGTAGCGGAGCCACGAGCGCATCGTCCCACGCGGCCACTCTGCGATAGATGGTGGAATGAAAAATCAAGGGGTTCAGTCCAACCAAGAACAAGAGCATGAGCTTGATTCGAAAGACGGGGTTCACGTAGGCTTTTTCAGCCTCCGACCAGAAAAGAAGGAAACCGCTCACGAACATCACGACGAATCCGGACCAGGTCAGCGGCAAAACCTGTCGAACGATTGACGAGACCCTTTCACGTCTGAACAAGATTCCAAGCAGACGCAAATCGACGACAGCGATTGTACCGACCAGCAGCGTGATGCCGAGGACGTGGGCGGTCTCGATGATGGGAAAGGCATATGTCGACTCGCGAATCGAGGTACCGATCGTTGAGTCGTGAAGCCATTGGCAGAGATGTACAAGCGGCGACATATTCCCGGACACTGCTTCCTTTCCCCAAATCGAACCCTTCGGATCGAACCTCCAAATCGTTCGGGAGCGGTTCGTCTCCCACTCGGGGCGACCAAGTCCCAGGCGGCACGCCCAAGCGCGACTTACTGGTCTTTATTGGGATCTCCGGGACCGCCGTCCCCCGGGGATCCGGTGAACACTTTGCGCCCGTCAGCCAGGGTCACCAGCCTTGCGCCGACAAGGCGCGAACCGTCCTTGGCGGTAAAGCCTTCGACGGTCACGTGATCGCCGATTTTTAGCGAATCGTGCGACCAGCCACGGTGGATAAGCTCGACCACGCTCGTGCTTTCCACGCCCCAATTCGCGACGTTGCCTTTGTCGTCCTTGACGTCAATATAGAAATAGACATGGGGGTTCTCCCACTCTACTTTCGAAACAATCCCCTTCAATGCGATCGGTTTGGTTTCATCGAATTCCGCCGCAAAAGAATGGTGCGCAAACACCGGTAATGCCCCGAGCAACGCGATGATTGCGGTCATCGCAACTTGTCTAGCTTTCATGTCTGTTTCTCCCGTTTGTGATCTATGTCGATACCAATTCTTAGTGATCGGTCCCGATTGGAGCAACCGGCGGCAGATTCTGGATGACTTGCTTGTCGTAGCCGCGCGTTCCGTCCTTGGTCCCAAGGCCGGGCCCCAAACGATCCCGATCGAGGTTGTTTTCATCGCAAGAGAATTCGATCAGTTCGTATTTCTGCAGCTTGAGGTTTCTGGTGATCTTGATTGGTTTGGTGTAGTACTTCGGGTCGTCAATGGTGAGGTCAAGCTGCAAATGGTCCGCGTCGGGGCGCGTCCATCGTTCGATCAAGTGCAGGGAATCGCTTTGTGGATGGCCGATATTGTCGGTCCAGACCTTGTCGCCCTTGAAGCCGACTAAATCCACAACAAACGTATCGCCATCCCAACTGCCGACGGCATCGCCAAAGAAGGATGGTTCCGGCTCCCTCGGATGCTGGCGCCCATCGACCGGAATGATGCGCCAGTTCGTGTCCCGCTCATACAGGAAGGCCACGCGTTTTGGAGTCTGAACGATTTCAAACGGCTGAGCATCGAGATCAGCCCGCGGCTGGCCGATGATGATGCAGAGGGACTGCGGATCCACAGCACCCGTCATGTTGTACTGATAGGCGGCTTCGCCCGCGGATGTGTAGGGCAACTTCCCCTCCGGAAAGTCCTTATTGATATATATGCCCGGCCCGTTCCACACTCCGGACAGATCCGGTTTGCCATCCGGCGTCCGCGGGGTGGGACGCGGCGCGACAGATGGCTTTGATGTCACGGAGCTGCCGTTGTCGACGAAATTGGAATCGGCCTTCGGTGGCGCAGGATTGCCACCAGCCGAGACCGACTGAGCGAGAGCGGCGGCTGGACTCAGCAACGCCGCGGCCAGAAACGCTTCTGCAGGCAGGAACCACGTACGTCGAGGATTCACCACGTTCATTTCTCCTTTTCGGGATGGGGGTGTCTTTTACGGTTCCTTCTTCTCGGCTGTGGTGCTAGGAGGTGGAGGCGTGATGATTTTGGCGAGCGTGCCCCCAGCTTGCTCGTAGGTTTGAACTCCGATCGTGCCGACGACTGTAAAGCCGTTCTTTGTCAGGATGTCGGCTGCGCGCCCGCCCCGTGCAGCGTGGTTCGACACGGTTATGATCGTGCGGTTCTTCGGAATCCAGTCGAGGCTCTTCTCAAGATCGCCGATCTGCACGTTGAGGTAGACCGGAAAACCACCAATGTCCTTGATTTCGTCCGGGCGGCGTACGTCAATGATCAGAATCTGGTTGGGTTTGGAGAACAGGTCGTCGAACTCCGCGCGTGTTAACACTTTTGCCTGAGACTTCGGCGCCTGCGAATTTTGTTGTCCAAAGGCCACCGATGTTGCAAGAAGCATCAAGAACATCAACTTTTTCATTTTTCCCTCTCTCCTTTGATTTTATTGCTAGAAAAGCACTTTCACTCCGAGCTGGACCTGCCTCGGATTTCCTGCGGATTGAATGCGGCCAAAATTGGGATCACCGACCACGGCGTCGGGAGCTGCAAACGCCGGCGTATTGGTGAAATTGAATGATTCGACGCGGAGTTGAGCGCTGACGCGTTCGGTAACCTGGAAAGACTTGTGGGCCGCCAGGTCCACATTGAACAGGCCGGGCGCACGAAGCAGGTTTCGTTTCGCGTTACCAAAAGTGCCCTGAGCGTTCGGCACAAAGGCGGCCGTATTGAACCATTCATCGACGGTCGGATTGGTGAGGTGCCAGTCCCCGACCACGTCGGGCCTGTCGTTCTGGCCGGTGTTCGATGGATCGGTACTTTCGGTCAGGTTGACAGGGAATCCAGTGCTGGCCGTCACGATCGGATCCACGGCCCATCCACCCAGGAAAGCGTCGGTGACGCCGTTCCAGTGCTCTCCGAACTTCTTGTTTTTTCCAAATGGCAGCTCGTAAATGGCGCTGCCCACAAAGTGCTGTGTCACATCTTGGCCTGCGACCGCATACTCGGCAGCCCAATCGTTGGGATTTTGAAGCCCGGCTGCGTCACCGAGCGCCATGGTTTTGGAATAGGAATAGGAAGCAATCAGCGACAAGCCATTGGAATAGCGTTTCTCAAGTTTGGTTTGTAGCGCGTTGTACCGGCTGTAGCCGCTTTTCTGGATTCGCTTGATGTTTGAGAGACTGATCGTATACGGCGTGCCCGGAACGGCCGTCGACGTAAAGATGCGTCGGGAGTTCAAACTCCCGACGGGGTCGGCGGTGAGGGGTGCAGGATTGCCGTCGATGGACCACCAGTTGTGGTCGAAGTTGTTCCCGACGTAGCCAACCTCGAGCAGGAAACCGCCCCGTAGCTGCCGCTGAATGTTCAGATTCCACTGATAATCGGTCGGCGGAACGCTCCTTTGATCGAAGGAAACCAACTGAACGTTTTTGGCGTTCGCCACGGACAGTGCGTTGCTTGCGAATCCATCCTCGAGGAAGACCGATGGCACCGTCGTGCTCGGGTTCTCATTCACGACAACGCTATCGGGCGGGTTTTTTTCCAGCGATGACATGCCGCCCACGGTAATGACGTTGGAATAGAAGATTCCATAGCCGCCACGCACGACGGTCTTATCGCCGAGGCTGTAGGCGAATCCGAAGCGAGGAGCGAACTGATGGTAATCAACGTTCTGCAGCGCTCGGGACGCGATGCCGCTCCCGTTCGCTCCGGCAAGCACGAGCTGCGGAGTGCCCACGTACGGATCGGTATTCATCTCGAAGTTGGCAATCGCGTTGTGCACGTCGACTGCGGGAGGAGTCAGTTCGTAGCGCAGGCCGATATTGAGGGTGAGGTGACGGTTCACTTTCCAATCGTCCTGAACAAAAAGGTTTGTTTCGGGAATGCGGAAATTCAGGTTCGCGTAGGTCGAAACGCTTGCCGCAGAGGCGTCACCCAGCAGGAAATCCGCAAAGGGATTGCCAACGGGTTCGCCCAGCGATCGATCGCCGGTGTACTGACCGTTGAAATTGAAGGTTCCGCCGGAGGTTTGGGAACTGTGGAAGTTGGTCTGCAACCAATACTCCTGCACGCCGAATTTGACGTTGTGAGATCCCTTCGTCCAAGTGAGATCACCGGACAATTGCCGGTCTTGAGAGATGTCGGTATTCGGCACGTTCGTGACGCCCAGGCTAGGCAGACCCGTAATGAGGAGCCCTGAAAAGCCAGGGTTGGTCTCATTCACGCCGGGAATGCCGATTCCAGTCAGGTTCTGCTTGGGTAGCGTGTTATTCCAGAACAGATCGTTCCAGCCCACAAGGACCGAGCTGACCAGGGTCGAAGACCATATGCGGTTGTAGCCCAGCACGAAGCTGGTGCCGTCCACGGTCTGAGATCCGGTTTTGCTGGACGCGGGCCCGTAGGAGAAGTAGCCTTCGCCGGGAGCGGGAGGAAGCAGCGATGTTATCCCCAGGTCGTCGACCTGCGAGCTGTACCGAAAGTACAGATTTTGTTTCTCGCTCAGGATCTGGTCTACGCGAAGATCCCAGCGATGGGCATTGGTATTCTCCGGGCTGGCATAGACAAAGTTGTTTGCCGTTGCCGTCGAGGGATCCGCACCCGCCCCGATTAGCAGATTCACAACCTTCTGGGAGATCGGATCGATGCTGGTCGCAGGAATCACATACTGACCATTCACAATAGGGAATGGCACGCCGGGAGTGGATGGGTCATAGATGATCGGATTCTTGGGGCCAGCCGGGAATTCGCCGGCAAGTTCGGCGGCATCAGGCAGGGAGTTGACCGACGTGTAGGTTTCCCGAATTCTGCCAAACTCCACGTCTCCAAAGAAAAAGGTTTTGTCATGAAGGATCGGGCCACCGATCGCGCCCCCGAATTGATTTCGTCCAAACGGCGGCTTAGGCTGATCTGCAGGCGTAAAGTAGTTTTCTGCGTCCAGCGCTGCGTTCCGCACAAATTCAAAACCTTCGCCACGAAACTGATTAGAGCCGGATTTAATCGCTGCGCTGATCACTCCTGACGAAGAGCGGCCATATTCGGCCGAGTATCCATTCGTTACCACTTTGAATTCCTGGAGCGCATCAATCGACGGCTCGACGATGTCTTTCTGGCCTGCATTGCCTGACGGCGACATGCCTTGATTGTTGTTATCCTGACCATCGAGAAGATAGGCAACCTGGGCACTGGGCTGCCCGCCAATGCTGATGCCCACATTGTTGACCAAAGGAGGTATGGTGCCGGCCGATAGCAAGGCCAGCTGCTGATAATTTCGACCGTTCAGGGGAAGTTCGGTGATTTCCTGGTTCGTAATTACGGTACCGACCGTCGAGTCTTGCGTTTGTAGTAGCGGCGCTGCCGACTCCACGGTTACTGACTGGGACAGCTCTCCGACCTCGAGGGTCGCATCCACCTCGCGGACGTCGCCGATGTTGAGAACCACACCTTTCTGGTTGAAGCGCTTAAAGCCGGGAGCCTCCACACTGATCTCATACTCTCCAAGGCGCAGGCGAGGCGTGCGATACCCGCCGTGGTCGTTCGTGTGGACCTCCACAACGGAATCGGTGGCTAGGTGAGTCAGCTTGACGGTCGCGTTCGCGACCGCCGCTTGGCCTGGATCTTGAACGGTACCCACCACAATCGCCGCGTCAACTTCTTGCGCTTTGCTGCTCACCGCCGACAGCAAAAACACAAATCCTAGTAGCGATACTGCAAAAGCTCTTCGTCTCGACATGAGTCCTCTCCTGGAGTACGCTGTGGCCGGTAGCCTCCAGGAGACTGGTGGGATGGCCGATTTCGTTTACCTGCCCGCTTGGGTAAGGTTGGTGCCTTCTCTCGAGCGATCCTCCTGGTCGGTAGGTCTTCGATGCCATGTCCAAAAGCAAAAGACCCACCTGCCAGGAGTATTTCCGGCGGTGGGTCCGTGAGCTGCAGCTCTTTGATCTAGCTGCTAGATTCTGAGGCTCAAGAAGGCGCACACGCCGGATGTACAACACGTACAGTCCAGCGTGCCTTCGGGCGCGTCGATGATCAGCACGACTTTTCTAAACCAGTATTGCCTGACCGTCACTTGTCTTGTCTCCGGGAACAACTGTCCAAATCGCTTCGCCTGTTTCCTCACCTGATCGCTAAGTTGGGTTTTTCCGCAGGCGCTCGGTCTTGCTCAGCTCCACGATGCGTCCTTCGTGAATCGTCAACAACACGGAGCCATAACGATTCCCGCGTACGGCGAGCGCGAGCTCCCTAAGGAGTTCACGTTCGCTTGCGGACAGCTCCGGCTCCGATTCGTGCGCGCTCGAAACACCCATCTGAGTCATTTCTCCGCGACTTGCGCCCCCAAAAAAAATCCCACCTACCAGGTATTTTTCTGGCGGTGGGTCCTTGGGCTTCGGTTCTCAGACTGGAGTGTTACATTCCGTCTGCCCTAGAAGACACACACGCGGCGCTTGTACAACATACACATGCCCACGCGCGCTCCGGAGCGTCGGAAATCATCTCGACCTTTGTAAACGAACGCGGTATAGGCGTCAAGTGCTATTTCACGGTTTCGTTGCGAAAAATTTCGCGCGACTGATTTCCTCGAACGTGCAGGCGATCGCCCCGAAGCGAACAACCGCTTGACGGACACTTCGCATCCGGCTAACGTACGACCGTGCTGCTGGCTCCGGCTGGTGCATGAACGCTTCTTCCTCGGTACCCTGCCAAGGGTCCGACCAACAATAACCGGCACTCGAACCACTACCTTGTATAGCTCCGCCGGACATCGCTTCGGGATTTTTCTCGGGGCGGGCCGCCGTCATTTCACTTAAGGGGAAATCTGCGAATGGCTGAACCCACACAACATACGCTGGGCGATCGCGCGGCATTTCAGCTTGCCAATGTCACAAAGACGCCGCCCCAGTATTCGGCGATCACGCCGCGTTGGCTCGTGCGTCTGTTGGATTGGAAGCCGCTGGAAGCCGGCACACTCCGCGTCAACCGGGTTGTGAACCAGGAGTCCGTAGAGGTCGCCTGCGGGACGAAAGATGAAAAGGCGATTCCGGAGTCGTTCGTGGACTACGAGGAAAAGCCTCGTGAATACACCTTGTGCGCTATCACGACGGTGCTGGACGTTCACACGCGGGTTTCAGACCTCTACAGCAACCCCTACAGTCAGATCGGAGAACAGCTGCGGTTGACGATCGAGAACGTGAAGGAGAGGCAGGAGAGCGAGCTGATCAACAACGCCGAGTACGGCCTGTTGAACAATGTCGCGGCCACGCAGCGGATCAAGACCAGGAAAGGTTCGCCCACGCCCGACGATTTGGATGAATTGCTAGCCAAGGTTTGGAAGGAGCCGTCGTTTTTCATTGCCCACCCGCGGGCCATCGCTGCCTTCGGCCGTGAGTGCACCCTGCGTGGAGTACCTCCTCCGACGGTAACGCTGTTCGGTTCTCCGTTTCTTACCTGGCGCGGCGTGCCAATCTTTCCGACCGAAAAGCTGAATGTCGATGGCCATGCGAAGCCGAAGAGCCATGGTGGCAAGACCAACATCCTCCTGCTTCGTGTGGGCGAAAAGAAGCAGGGCGTCGTCGGACTGTTTCAGCCCGGCCTTCCCGGCGAACAGACCCCGGGTCTGTCGGTACGTTTCATGGGCATTAACAACAAGGCGATCGCGTCCTATCTGATTTCGCTGTACTGCTCGGTTGCGGTGCTGACCGAAGATGCAATCGGTGTTCTGGAGGATGTCGAGGTCGGAAACTACCATGAGTCCAAGTGAACCGAAACCGGGCCCGCCGGCACCGGGCAATAGCAGCCCCTGGCAAGAGGTCTGGGTTACCGACAAGGAATTTCCGGCCGGTGTGCCTGATCCTGCGATTCTGGCGCGAATGGCCACGGAGTTCTTCACGGCACTGCCGGAATTCTCGCAATTAAGCGGCGCAGTGCCCGGAGCGCAGCCGACGCCACCAGCTATTCCGGCGAGCCCAGAGTCTCAAGTCAGTCCACGGGGACTAGCGGGAATTGCGCCATCAAGCGCATTCCCGACCGAGGCCGAGCTGCGCGCCCTTCCTGAGTCACTTCCTGGGTATTCAAAACCCTCGCCACCGGCGTTTGTTGAGACTCCTTCGTCGTGGATGACGACTCCCGGTATCTTTGGGGCAATCCCGTTTTCTGATATTCCCTCCTTCTCTTTCCTCGAGGACGCGCGCCCGATTTTCTCAAGCACCGCCGCTGCGGCGCCTGCGCCCACACAATCAATCTTCCGGGCGCAAGACATTACCGAAAGCGAACTTCGAACCGCTACGGCAACCCTGCCGGACGAGGGCGACCTCGCGGGGTTCAAGTCCCTCGGTGCGCCGCAGGTGCCGGGTGCGCGCGTGCGCCCGGAAGCTGCTGAGAAGTCTGTTGCGTATAGCTTCCTCGGCGAAGCTCGACAACTGTTGCCTGTGGATGTGGCGCCGACGGTGGAGCCTGCGAGCGCGCAGGCTGCGCTGCCTGACTTGGGCTTGTCGTCTCGTTCCTTCGAGGTGGTCGAAATACGGCGCGATTTTCCGATTCTTCAGGAGCGCGTCAATGGACGGCCTCTGGTGTGGCTTGACAATGCCGCGACGACACAGAAGCCCCAGAGTGTGATCGATCGCCTGAACCATTTTTATGCTCACGAGAATTCGAATATTCACCGCGCCGCTCACGAGCTGGCAGCGCGGGCGACCGATGCCTACGAAGGGGCTCGCGAAAAGGCGCGCCGCTTCCTGAACGCATCGAGGGTTCAGGAGATCATATTCGTGCGCGGCGCAACCGAGGGCATCAACCTGGTTGCACAGAGCTGGGGCCGCCAGAATATTCAGAAGGACGACGAAATCGTCATTACTTGGCTCGAGCACCACGCCAATATCGTTCCCTGGCAAATGCTTTGCGCCGAGAAGGGCGCACGGCTGCGCGTTGCGCCGGTTGATGACACGGGTCAAATCATTCTCGACGAGTACACCAAACTCGTCGGCCCTCGGACACGCCTGGTGGCTTTTCCGCAGGTTTCAAACGCTCTTGGAACCGTGACGCCCAGTGAGGAAATGATTGAAATCGCGCATCGCCATGGCGCGAAGGTGCTTGTCGACGGCGCTCAAGCCGTGTCCCACATGACAGTAGACGTTCAACTGCTCGATTGTGATTTCTACGTCTTTTCAGGACACAAGATCTTCGGCCCCACGGGGATTGGCGCGGTGTACGGGAAGTCGGACATTCTCGAGCGCACGCAGCCCTGGCAGGGCGGCGGCAGCATGATCACCGACGTCACGTTTGAGAAGACCGTTTACAACATACCGCCAGCGCGCTTTGAGGCCGGCACTGGCAACATCGCCGATGCCGTCGGGCTTGGTGCGGCCCTCGATTATGTCCAGCGTATCGGCCTGCCCAATATCGCCCGATACGAACACGATCTGTTGATCTACGCAACCGACGCGCTTCGCAGCGTTCCCGGACTCCGCTTGATCGGCACGGCCAAGGAGAAAGCGAGCGTTCTCTCCTTCGTGCTCGATGGTTACCGCACCGAGGATATCGGCACGGCCCTAAATCGAGAGGGCATTGCCGTTCGCGCGGGTCATCACTGCGCGCAGCCAATCCTCCGCCGCTTTGGCCTTGAGAGCACGGTGCGCGCATCGCTCGCGCTCTACAACACGTGCGAGGAAGTCGACGCGCTGGTTGCCGGACTTTGGAATCTCAAGCAGGGACGCCTCGCCGGCCTATTGTAGGGAGGCGTTTCTCAAACCCGCGTGATCCCCAATCTGACCAATTTCCTCCTGCGAGCGGCAGACCTCAATGAAAAGGGAGGCGCGGGGCGGAATCGAACCGCCGAAAAGGTTTTGCGGACCTTTGCCTAGCCACTCGGCGACCGCGCCATGGGTTTTCCGATCCGTCAGAAAGAGAGCCTCGCGCCGACCACAGCGAGCGTGCCGGCCAGAACTGGGCGGAGCACTTTGTCAGGAATCCGCGCGGAGATGTAACTGCCTATAATGACGCCGGGTATCGAACCCACGAGAAGCGAGACCAGCAGGACTCCGTCAATCGATCCGAGAAACCAATGGCCGATGCCGGCAATCAGCGTCAGCGGCACGGCGTGTGCGATATCGGAGCCCACGAGCTTGCTGGCCGGCAACTTGGGATACAGAATCAGCAGAAATGTCACGCCAATCGCGCCCGCGCCTACCGAGGAGAGTGACACCAGCACCCCCAGCACGGCGCCGAGTGATATGGTAAGCAGGGTGGTGCCTCGCCGACTCAGCTTGGAGGAAAATTCCGCGAGAGCATTCAGGATTCGCTTCCGGAACACAATCGATATCGCCGTAAGGATCAAAGCGAAACCAAGCACCGTGGTAATCACATTGCTGCCGCTATCCAGGCGGTTCCGGTAGTGAGCCAGAACAACGAGCGTCAGAGCCGTAAACGGAACGCTGCCGGCGGCAAGGCGTCGCACGATCGGCCAATCGACTGTGCCACTGAAACCATGCACCGCCGTTCCGACCGTTTTGGTAACGCACGCGTACAGCAGGTCAGTCCCCACTGCAGTGGTCGCTCGAATCCCGAATAAAATGACCAGTAGAGGTGTCATGAGCGCGCCTCCGCCCACGCCAGTCAGACCGACAAGTGTTCCTACCACGAATCCCGAGAGCGAATATCCGGGGCGCATCGAATGAAGCAGTTCGTGCATTTGCGGCGTTCCTTTCGTGTTGGATCGGGATTGTTGGGACTATCCTGTCGTGGAAAATCCTAATTCCTTGCCGCACCTCGCGCACCGATCACTATTCGCTGCCGTCTCCATTGGGATCGATCGCATGAATCGGCAGGTCATAGTGGGCCTCGGTGATCTGCCAGCGGCGATTCTCTTCGCGCTTTTGGGCAGCCCGATCGGGAAAAAGCTCCCGCTCGACCTCCGCACCATGTCCTGCGGAAGCTTGATCCTTGTACGTGATCACGACGCGGTATTCCCAGCGGGTGTCTTCGCCGGTGTGCAGACCCGGTCTGTACACCGTGTAGGAAGTCACGTAGCCGAGCTCTTTTTCGCGGTTCAACGTCGCGATCTGATATTTCTTGAAGATTTCCCAGAACTCGTCTGCATAGCCCCACTTGACCTTGTAGACCCACTCCACGAGGTAAGGTTTACTGCTTGGTGAGGTCGCAGAAGGCGATCCGGGCGATCCTTGCTGTGCGATTGTTCTGGGAATCGCGATGGCGAACAACAGCGCCGCTGCCGTCAGTAGCAGGCCGAGGCGCCAAGTGCTCTTTCCAGGATTCATATGGACAACCTCCAGGTTAATTTTGTGCGGCGATACCTCGGCGTACCGGGGTAGGCGGGCAAGTCAAAACAACGCCCAGTTAACGAATTGTTTGGCGGATCCTTGGTGGGGGTACCGGAGCAAAACAAAAAGCCCGCTTACCAATCGATCTGGCGAGCGGGCCTTGGAAGAGTCCCAATAAGACTATGCGGTTACAGTTGACTGTTCACACGCGCGTCCCAGCCCGCCAGCAATTAGCTGTGGGTACAACAACAGGACACGAGCGCGACCGGCATACTCATCGACGAAACAGTACAGGCGCGAATTTGCTCCGTCAAGGAATTTTTCACGCCTCACAAAAGCGGTTTATTGGCAGCACTGCCTAGGTTGACGCGTCCGAAACGGAGGGGTATTTTGGCAGCTTGAGAGCTACTTTGGCCGGTTTGCGCTATCGTTGTTCGCGCCCGACCCGACAACATCCAAGAAATCGTGAACACCAAGCTAGGACGGTTCTAGGTGTTCGCTTGAAAGCATGATGCCCCGAAAAACTCGCTTCGAAAAGCCGCCCGTGTCCTTTCAGACAGCCGCCCGTGGAATCGCGGAAATAGGCAAAGGTTTTTATTCGCGCGGGTGGGTATTCGGGACAAGCGGCAACCTCAGCGCGGTCGTTCGCCAGAATCCAGTGCAACTCGCGATCACAGCCAGCGGGTTTGACAAGGGAAGCCTTCGAGCTTCGCAGATTGTCCTGATTGACGCCCAGGAACGAGTCGTTCGAGGCAAATACAAGCCATCAGCCGAAGCCGCGATCCATCTGGCAATTGTTCGAGCACGCGGGGCCGGAGCCGTATTCCATACGCACTCGGCCTCCGGCACGATCCTCTCCGAACGTCATGCATCCGATGGTTACGTTGAGCTCGGGGGCTATGAAATGCTGAAGGGTTTCGAAGGCGTGCATACGCACGAACATACCGAGCGGTTACCCATCCTCGAGAATTCGCAGAACATGAGGGAGCTTGCTGCGAGGATCGCGGACCTGCTCGCAAACCAGCCGGACATTCACGGATTGCTTCTTCGGAGGCACGGACTCTACACCTGGGGCGGCAATCTCGGAGAGGCAAAGCGGCATGTGGAGATCCTCGAGTTCCTCACGGAAGTGCTGGTGCGCTCCGGCTCTACCTGAGATATTAGTTCAGTCGGTTTGCAAGTCGAGTGTGAAGGAGAAATGCCATGGCTCGCGTACGAATACCCGATGAACGACGGGACCTCACAGAATTCGAGGTGGTTCGAGATTATCTTGCAGGAATCGGAATCGAACACGAGCGCTGGCAAACGGACGCGATGTTGCCACGCGACGCAACGTCCGAGCAGGTTTTGAACGCCTATTCGGCTGAGATCGACCACTTGAAACAGAAGGGCAGCTACACGACCGCGGACGTCATCGACATTGGCCCGGACACACCTGGCCTTGACGCGATGCTGGCTCGATTTAATATCGAACACTCGCACGACGAAGATGAAGTTCGCTTCATCCTCGCCGGACGCGGGCTATTCCACATTCACCCGCAGCAGGGGCCTGTTATTGCCATCGAGGTCGGCGCCGGCGACTTGATCCGCGTTCCGCGGGGTACGCGCCATTGGTTTGATCTCTGTGGCGACCGGCACATTCGGGCGATCCGGTTGTTCCAAGACACGTCCGGCTGGACGCCTCTGTACACAAATAGTGGCGTCGACCGCAAATTTGAACCCGTCTGCTGGGGCCCCACGTACATCCGGCCGCATTCTGCTGCGGAATAGCGCGTGTCTCGGATCGAGGAAACAGGAATTGCGGTTGTCCTGCTCGACATCGAAGGCACAACTACGCCTGTCGACTTCGTATATCGAACGCTATTTGGCTATGCGAGACAAAATCTCTCAACATTTCTCGAAAAGGCTTCCGAGGAGCCGGAGATTCGCCGATGCATCGCTGGCCTCAAGGCGCAGTACGCCCTCGATCTGCAGGCGGGGCAAAATTCTCCCGAATGGCCGACAGGGCAAGGGTCAGAAATCGATTCTGCCGTGCGATATGGACTTTGGTTGATGGAGCGCGACAGCAAGGTTGGCCCCCTGAAGGAACTCCAAGGGCTGATCTGGCAGGAAGGATACCGTTCGGGCAGGTTGCGGGGGGAGGTTTTTCCAGACGTGCCCCCGGCATTTGATCGCTGGCGACAGCAAGGCAAAGAGATCTCAATTTATTCTTCGGGCAGTGCTCTTGCGCAGCAGATGCTTTTCCGTACAACCACATTCGGTGATCTAAGTGTCGGTATCCGAGAATTTTTCGACACGCGAATCGGGCTCAAAACCAGGCCCGAAAGCTATAGCAAAATCGCTTCGGTCAGCGGACATTCGCCGAATCAATTCCTGTTCTGCTCGGACGCGATCGGAGAACTGGATGCGGCGCGTTCTGCCGGAATGCACACGGTGCTAGTGGTCCGTTCTCCGAAGGCCGATGATCGGTCGGCAGGACACGCCGCGATCGGGAGCTTCGATGAGGTACTCTAGCCCGCGGCGCCGAGTTGCTCTGAAGCGGGCGCAGCTCGCTCTGTAAACGACACAAAAATGGCCATTTGGACTCTGATTTCTGGTCTGAATCAGAGGCGTGGTTCTAGAATTCCTCCGATTGCTCAAGCTTTGAATGTCTTCTGTCGATACGCCTAAGTCGTCTCGAACCTGATTCCTTTCTGGGTACGATCGAGCTTTCATTTTCCGTGCACCTCGTTTTATGGGTCCCCAATACGGAGTTTGCCGATCACGAGGCCAGCCAACGACATTCGTCGTAGGTACGGAGGTACTAATCGAGGGTCGGCCGTAGTACCAACTCGAATGCGACCATGTGTCTATCGATGTGAAAGGGGCTCTCGGGCACTATGGTGTGTGCACACCTGGAATTGACGAAGGCCAGGAATGGGCATTTCCGGCCCCGGGGCGAGCCTACGACAGGCGGCGCACTTGATTCACTAACCGTGGCGAACGACTCACGACACTCACAGCAAATGCACGCTCATCCAACAAACAATGCTCCCGTGTTCTCCGTCATATTGCCAACCCGTGATCGGGCGGCGATGCTGCGGAAAGCGGTTGCGAGTGTGCGCTCTCAATCCTTCCAGGATTTCGAACTCATCATCATCGACGACGGATCGGCGACTGACTACCTGACCGACCTTCCAACAGACCCACGCATTCAGGCAATTCGGAATCCGGAGAGCCTGGGTGTCGCTCACGCTAGAAATATGGGCCTCGCGCTGGCAAAGGGAGCATACAGGTGCTTTCTCGATGATGACGATGAGTACCTGAGTTCGTTTCTTTCGAGCACATACGCTTGCCTGCGGGACACGCCCGAGGAAATCGGAATCAGCTGGTGTGGCGCGAAATTTGTTCGTGAATCAAGCGAGGTTGGCGGCCCACCCGTCGTTCGCGTACGCGAGATTCCAGCGCACAAGGACCGCGAGGCTCTGCTTGAGGATTTCGTCAAAGTCGGGACGGGGCACGGCGTGACCATCAAAGCAACCTGTCTTGGCAAGGTCGGCCCTTTCAACGAAACACTCAAGGTCGCCTCCGACACCGACATGTTTTTCCGGATTCTGGCGCAAGGATTCACACCGCTTGCAGTGCCCGGTGTGCATATCGTCCGCAATTACCATCGCGGGACCAGGCTAACGGGTGCGGGTCTGTATCCGGAGAGGATTCGGACATGGGAGTGGCTCTTGGCCGAACATTCCAGGTTCCTCGATGAACATCCGAACATAAAAAACAACCTGCTGGCGTCTGTCGAGTCACTCAAGCAGAACGTGAGCAATGGCGGCAGTGATCCGCTGTTTCCTCTCGCCGCCACCGGCGGCAAAAACCTCCTCTCGAGGTTTCCTGCGGTTCGAGGGTGGCTCAGGCAGGTCCCGCTTCCGCGGAAAATTCGAAAGCAATTACAAATCGACTGATGGGAGACCCAAAAATGAAAAACGCTAATCCAGTACCCGACGACATGTTCGAGCGAGCCCGCAAGGCGTTCTTCGGGATCGCGGAGTCGCTACCGAAGAACGAAGAGAACACTCATGCCGACCGTGTGTCTGAACGAGCCGAAAAGAGTAAGCACATCAGGGAAGTGGTGACGGCCTAGATTCGCTTGAACGCTTGAGCGGTCTGGCAACGACGCGACTAGCTCCGGCCCTTCCCGGCAGGACCACAGGCTCATCCAAATTCGCAGCTTTCGCTTGGGCGACGCGACGCCTCAGCACATCGCTTCAACCACCTTCTGGGAGGCCTGATCAGGAAGCCCCGGACATCGGCGCAACATCCACCCCCACGTTCAGCGTGTGTTTGGCACCGCCTAGCAGAACCCCGTGGATCGGACTGACGTCGCTGTAGTCGCGCCCCCATGCGATCGTGATGTGACCGTCGGTGGGAACGCAATTGTTTGTAGGGTCGAAATCGACCCACCCGGCTCCAGGACACCATGCCGAGCACCAGGCATGCGAGGCATCGGCGCCTACCAGGCGCGGCTTGCCGGCCGGGGGCAGAGTTCGCAGATAGCCGCTGACATAACGGGCGGGAAGTCCCAGGGATCGCAGGCAAGCAATCTGCAGATGAGCGAAGTCCTGGCATACACCGCGGCGCTTTTCGAAGAACGCCTGGACAGGCGTTGTAACCTCCGTCGCCTTCTTATCGAACCGAAAATCGCGATGGATCATTCGCATCAGTTCGCTCACACCTTCAAGCAATGGTCGCCCCGCAGAAAACACCTGGCGCGCGTAGTCGGCAAATTCGTGACTGGCCGTCACGCGTTGGGATCCGAAAACAAACTGGCAGGCATCCAGGCCCTCGTCGCTATTGTCGTTGACCAGCGATTCGACAACTGTTTCCCACGGTGGCGAGAGTGAGAAATCCGGGTGTTTCAGTGTGTAGACTTCGAGTTCGCTGTTGGCTTCCACAATCAGGATGTGGTGCGGTTCCTCCAGTGTGAAAAAGGTCTGAATATTGCCGAAGTAATCGTCCACCGTTGACGTAGCCGCAGGCGCCGGCAGCACGGAAATATGGGTTTCGTGGCAAAGCTGTCCGGGAATATCCCGAGGCGTCAGACGCACCAGGTGATGCGACACAGAAACCGGGTCTTCGTAGGTGTACGTCGTTCGATGTTTGACGCGGTAGATCATGTGGTCCGTTCCGGTTCCGCATGGCTGAAATACGCGTGCGTAATGGCGTTGGACAAACCCGGCAAAGCGGCTTCGAGTGCGGCAAGGAGTAGATCGAGCCGCTCCCGACCTGCGCCGTCGCGCGGCTCACAAAGCTTGCGAACATCGCCGTGAAACAGGTTCGATGCCGCCTCCTCCATACGCTCTTGTTTCGCAACCGGCCATCCTGCACCCGACGGCATGCTGGACAGACTGCGGCAATGATCGGAGAGGTCCTTTACCTGGAAGGCGAGAGACCGTGGATTGGCCTCTTCGTTCATGAGCAGATCGAGGACCGGCGCGGGCTGCAAAATGGTGAAGTATCGGGACCGGTAGGCCATCGAACTATCGGCCACTTCCAGCAGCATCTCAAGCGTCGGCCAGGTCTGAGGCGTCAGCGGCACGATGATCGCGCGGAACAACTCAACCAGATGGACACACCGCTCCAGGCGTCTTCCAATGCTTAGAAAATGCCAGCCGGGACCCCGGGTCATATTTTCCATCTCGATCCCTCGGAGCGAGGCAAGCGTTCCGATGCACCCGTTCAAAACCGCCAGAGCATCTCCGACCGAGACATATCCCCAGGCCAGATTGTCGGTGCCGCGCGTGAGCGAGCCGAACTGATTCACGACGCGGAGTAAATCGCTTGACAGGCGATCCCGCACCTGCGCAGCGGACCGCCCGGCACGATACAGGGTGGCTGTCAGACTATCGCTGCGCTGCTCTTCAAAAATGCGTGAAAGAATTTCCTGTTCCAGGTCGCGCAGCAAGTCGGGATGCGATTCGGGCTCGTCCTTCGACAGTCGTGCGTGGGGAGATTCTAGACAGTCGTTCATCCTCATCAGCGATTCCCATTCCGCTCCGTCAGCCGTCCCCAGTTGCCCAGTGAGCCGAATCAGTATGCACCTGAGCATTCGGGCCAGGTGCTCGCAGCGCTCGGCATACCGGCCAAGCCAGAAGAAGTGATCCGCCGCACGGCTGGGTAGATCGCTGACAGCCCCGCGAGTCAGTTCGACGGGCACATCGCGCGGCCGCTGCAGGCTGAACGTATCGACAGGTTTGTCGGAAAGAACCCAGGTGTCCTTACTGCCGCCGCCGCGCTGCATCGAAACGACGGGCGTGTCCATGGACGGGGAAACCCGTGCGAGGCCGCCCGGAATCACCACCCAGGTGTCCCCTTTTGCCGCGAGATACACACGCAAAACAACGCGACGGGGAGTGAGGTCGTGTTGTTCGGACCAGGCGGGCGCCGACGAAAGGCTTAACAGCTCCTGTCCCGCGAATTCCTGCGGGCTCTCCTTGATCTGCTCAATCAGCCGCGACCGCGCCTCGGGGCCAAGCTTGCCGCCGAAAACAGGTTCCATTCCTTTGGAGGGAAATGCGGGCTTGATCACGAGTGAATCCAGATTATCAAGTACATGTTTGAGCGCGTGCGGCTGCCCGCACCACCAGGTCGCGGCGGTAGGGAGTTTTAGTTCCTCCCCCAGCATTCGGCGGCACAGTCCCGGGAAAAACGGCATGAAGGCAGACGTCTCAATGAGTCCGCTTCCCAGCGCATTTGCTACCGTGACGTTGCCGGCTCGCACCGCTTGGAGTAGCCCGGCTACGCCGAGATAGGAATCGGAGCGCAACTCGATCGGGTCGCAGAACCCGTCATCCACGCGGCGCAGAATGACATCCACCTGCTTGAGTCCTTCAAGCGTCTTCAGGAATACCCGGTTGTCCCGGACGGTCAGATCACCGCCCTGAACCAGCGTGAATCCGAGATAACGCGCGAGGTAGGAATGCTCGAAATATGTTTCGTTGAATGGCCCGGGAGTCAGCAGGACGACGCGCGGATTGGTGCGGGCCATGGGGGACAGGCGAAGCAGCGTTTCGCGAAACGAGCGAAAAAACGAAGCCAGGCGCTTGACGCGGAACTCGCGGAATAGATCCGGAAAAGTTTCCGCCATGACGATGCGATTCTCAAGCGAATAGCCGGCGCCGGAAGGCGCCTGGGTCCGGTCGGAAATTACCCACCAATCGCCATCTGGACCACGCGCCAGGTCAACAGCGAGCAGATGAAGGTAGGTACCGCCCATCACTCGAACTCCATGGCAAGGCCGCCAGAAGCCGGGATTGGCAAACACCAGCGCCGCCGGAATCAGTCCGCCATGAAGCAGGCGTTGCGGCCCGTACAGGTCGACCAGGATCATATTGAGCAGGCGAGCGCGCTGGATCAGCCCCACTTCGAGCTGACTCCATTCCGGTGGCGGGATTACCAGGGGAATCGCGTCCAGATTCCACGGCCGATCCATTCCCAGAGGATCGCCATAGACATTGTAGGTAACGCCGTTTTCCCGGATGCGCTGCTTTGCCGTCTGCCATCGGCGTGCCAGCTCCTGGTCGCCGAGAGCGGACAACGCGTGGATGAATTTGTCCCAATGGGGGCGGAGAACCCCCGGCGCCGGGCACATCTCGTCGTACACACCGGGCGTCTGGAGATAACCGGTGCTCAGCAGCGGTGCTTTCGCCGTGTCTGCAGAGATCTTCATTCGGGTTCAGCAGGAATCATTGATACTTTGCAAGGAAATTTCACGGCGTCCGCCGCAAATCCAAAGTCAGGGGGAACGCCGGATTGCGCTCTTCACCGGGAATCGCGATGATCCCCGG
>Ga0209624_10000862_pt1 | contig 25653 bp, 23 predicted proteins | sample JacPinW_OM2H0_O1_FD_188565 | JGI IMG/M metagenome (GOLD analysis project Ga0209624, IMG submission 188565) | Forest soil microbial communities from Algoma, Ontario, Canada - Jack Pine, Ontario site 1_JW_OM2H0_O1 (SPAdes) (version 2) | ecosystem: Environmental > Terrestrial > Soil > Boreal...
CCTTCGGCCACTTTACTGGCGACACTGTCGAGTTGGTACGGCACGCCGGCTACTCCTCGGCGATGACGGTCCTGCCGGGAGTAGCGCGGGCGTCGGACGACCGACTGCGGCTGCCGCGGATAATTGTGAACGGCGAGCGCGGCTTGTGGAACTTCCTGCTGCACGTCGCAACTCCTTACGAACGCCTGCGCCGGCGCCAGCGCGCACTCTGAGGTCGCAACCGTCCTAGTCCGATGTACTTTAAGAATGATGGCGCATTGTACTCTGAGTACCCCAGATCGTTGATATGTGTGCGGAACGCATTGCGAATGAGCGAAGCGTGGTCGTTGGTCGCAGAACTGTGCGCGAATTTCTAAGTATACTCAGCGAGCAAATTGAAACGCCATCTAAGCGACTCACCATGAACTCTTGTTTTGCAGCCGAACGGTACGACGTCACCTCTCTCCCTTTCATCCCGTTCTCCAACACCGGCGGCGAGGCCCTGAATAACAACGGTGTGGTCGTCGGCGGAATTGCCAACACTGACGGGTCTGTTTCACTCGCGGAATGGTCCAAAGGCGTGCTCACTAATTTGGGCGTCCCGCCCGGCCTTCCAAGCCACGACTTCAATATCCCCCGGGTGTTCGGCATAAACGACTGCGGGGCGGTCGTCGGCACCATCCACACCTCTGCTGGCGACCTGCCGTCACGTTGGTTTATATATGACCGGAATGGTTTCACTGTCCTACCTCTGGCAGACCCGACGGATCTGGGCGGCGCTGCAATCGGCATCAACGAGCGCGGAGAAGTGGTTGGATATGACCATACCTCGAGTAACAAGGTAGTAGGGTGGCTTTGGTCTGATGGCGCCTATTGCCGCTTACCCGTATCCGGAACCAACACGACCGCACTGGGCATTAATTCCAGCGGCACCATCATCGGCAACCGTCGTTTCCGCCTCATCCGGCGCCTTCTTACCGGCCGATTGCGTTCTACGGGCGAACGCGGATATGTTTTCAACCACGGCACGACTCAGCATCTGACTGGGTTTGTCTATGCGATAAACGACCTGGGTGAAGCGGCCGGGGGCTCCATTGTAAATGGTCAAGCGATGGCAGCTGTATTCAACAATGGCATCGCTACCGTAATACTGAATTTACCCAGCTCTGCGGTCGGAATAAATTCTGCTGCGAGCGTCGTCGGATCTTACCAACCCACCGGTTACAACGGACGACATCTCTTCCGGTGGAGTGCGAATTCTGGAGCGTTCGACCTGACACCGGACGGCTATCGTTCCGCGGAGGCGGCGGCCATCAACGACCGCGGCGACATCTTGGGTTTCGGAGAGACGCTGAACGGGAAATCCCAGTACTTTTTGCTCACGCCCGATCCCAATGGAGGGCTGACGCAGAAGGCACTGATTACCCCACCGCCCGCCGGCGCTCGGTAACGGGCCTTCGCTCGCGTGGTTAACGTTGATTTATCAGGCGCTGAAGCCGGCGCCCGACGAAGCCAGAGACCCTGCGTTGCAATCCAACGACCGGCAATATCTTCCGACAGTAAATCCGCGTTACTGCGAGTAATGGACTCCATAACTTGCTTCGATATCGACGTTCGTAACCGAAATGGCTCAGCTGTGTTCCGATGAGCGCCTCCGCAACGAAGACTTCTCGAGATGTCATCTCCCGCTTCCAACGACTGACGTCGGACGGATTCATGTCTCTACCCAAACCCGAATGAAATCTCTTTTCCCGAACAGGTATCGCGTTATCCACTTTTCCGTGCCACAGGAGCATCTGATCCTCGAACCGTTCATCAATAAAGGCACAAATCCTGCGAAGTGTCGCCTCCGGCTGTAGCACCAGATCTTCGTAAAGGACACGGAGAATTCGCTCATTGAGCGGCGTCTTGCCAAGCTTCATATCCAACTCAATTGCTCTCAACCACTCCCTTGTATATCCATGCATCCAGGGTCCGTGCCAACCCTGCCTCTGAAAGGACTTCGCCACATCGCGTCCGTCGCGAATTAGATGAATAAACTTTGCGCCAGCAAACATGGCGGCAAGAGGCGGTACTATTTCGATATAGGCCGGCGTCTTGTCTCCCCACCGGCTCTTGCCGTCAATCTCCATATGCCATCGATAGACAATTTCCACCAGATCGCGCAAACGTATCTCACTCAAATTGGCTACCCGACGTCGCATTTCTGCGGCGTCGAGCCCCATGTCGGGCCACGTGTAATGGTTGGTCATCACCGAAATAGCCCGATTTATTTCATTCTCCTGAAGCAATCTGTCGAACGGAAACGCCTCAACCAGGGCGGTGAGGTACCAGGTTTCTGAAGGTATGGCGATACGCGAGTGCGATGCCAACATCAGGCGGAGGAGTGTGGACCCCGAGCGGCTCGAGCCGACTATGAAAAACGGTGCCACGCTCGACTCCGCGTCAATTGAGCTCGCGCATAATAGGCGGCGCAGCCGATGGCAGTGACGGCCACAGCCCCCGGCCGAGCAACTGTTCTAGTTCCGCGACATCGACGGAAAAATATTCTTCGAGTTCCGCGCGAAACGACTGCCGCAGCGGCGGCCTCTCGCCCGCGACCCGGTTGAGGAGCCGCAGTGCACGCACGGGGTGGAAACCAAACGCATGTGCCGCGTGCCGCAGCGCCAGGAGTGCCGCCGGTGGCTGACGCAGCAGTGGCTGACGCAGCAGTCGATCCAGGCGGAGGGATCTCACCCCGACCGTCTGGTTCACTACCGGGAAAGCGGTCCTCGCGGGGTCGGGGGGCAATCCCAGAAATTCGAGCACCCGCGCGAACTGGCGCGACGAATCGGCAAAGAACTCCTCGAAGAGCAAGAACAGACACTGCTTTCGCGGCACCTGCGCCAACAGCCGACGCACTTGCGGCGCATAGGAATTTTGGGCTCCGTATTGCAACAGCTGAGGGTACGGCCAGCGCGGCGGCAAGTGCCGTCCCTCAAGGCGCGACTTCTGCAGTCGCCACGCCTGCTCAAAATCACGGACGTCTTCGAGGTGGTTGTTCCACCGGAAGGCGTGCATGGAGCGCACCGCCTCGATGGGGTTACGCAACATTACGATGATCTTGGCATCGACGTTGCGCGCCATTATTTGACCGATCGCGAGCTTCGAATAGAGGTAAAACACGGATGCCTCGCCAGTTAGCGCGTGCGGCGGAGCGGTCGAGAAGAGCGCCTCGTACTCCGCGAGGGTGCCGATGCGTAAGTCCGCAGCCAGGTCCAGGTCGCTGCAAAAGTAGTGTGGCTCCTTGTTTGCGGGCATGAACACCGCTGGATGCGCCCTGAGGTAGTTCCACAGCGAGGTGGTTCCGCACTTGGGGGCACCGGCGATGAAGAAATCCGGCCTAGGTCTCACGCCATGCCTCCACTCAGCGGACCCCGGTCATTCGCCGGAACACTGCGGAACTCTTCAGGAGTCCGTCATAGGTACCGCTGTCGGTGATTTTCCCGTTTGCGAGCTCGAAGATGATGTCGCATGAGCGCACTGTAGTCATTCGGTGCGCGATCAGAATAGTTGTACAGCGGCCGCGCAATCGGCCAAGCGTCGCCACGAGTTCCTGTTCCGTCAGACCGTCCAAAGCATTCGTGGCCTCGTCGAACACAAGGACGGTTGCTTCCCGATATAACGCGCGCGCAATGCCGATTCTCTGCCGCTGGCCGCCGCTCAACTGGATGCCTCGCTCACCCACCCTATGGTCGTAGCCTGCGGGGAGGGTCTTGATGAACTCATCGAGTTGCGCCAGGCGAATCGCTTCCAATAGGCGCTCTCGGTTGATGCCCGCGGCAGGAATTCCGAATGCAATGTTCTCCGCGATGCTCGAGTCCAGCAAGAAGATATTTTGTGGAACGTAGGCAATGCGGGACCGCCAGGCCGCGCGATTGTCCTCGTCGAGCGCGCTCCCATCCACTTCCACCCGACCTTCAGAAGGCACCAGCAGCCCCACGATCACATCCACCAGAGTCGTCTTTCCCGAGCCGTTGACGCCGACGATGCCGACCGCACCACGGGCGGGAATTCGCAAGGAGACCCCCTTGAGGGCCCAAGGTTGATCTGGGGCATAACGAAACGACACTTCTTCGAGACAAATTTCCTGTTGAGGGCGCACCTGCCATGCGCAGTCCGTTCGCGCTGAATTTGCCAGAGCGGTCACGTGAATTGCGCTTCGCGCGCGCCGCAAATCCGGCGCAATCAGGGCGAGCCCGGCGCGGTTGGCACGAATGTTCACCGACGCGGCAAATACCTGCTGCAGGGTAGGCAAGAGCCGGTACGCGGCAAATGCGAGAAACGTCAATTGTCCCAGCCACGGGCCGGCGCCATCCTCGCGGCCGCCGAGCACGAGCGCGAGGCCGACGAGGCCTACCGCGGCAACGCATTCCATGAGGTGCCTGGGATCTTCCGCTACGACTTGACTGTAAGCGGCGGCGCGGGAAAAGGATTCGCTCGCCCGCTCGAACCGGCCGCGAAAGAAATTCTGCGCCTGCAGAACGATGATTTCCTTGATGGCGCCGAAGCTCTCGTGGAGGATCCGCGCCTGTTCGATCGCAAAGCGCGACTGGGTTTGTCCAAGTTGCAGCAGGCGATTGCGCCGGAGGAAATAGATGAGAGCATAACCACCGGCTAGACCCACGATCATGACGAGACCGATCGTCGGCTTCAACAGCAGGATTGACAGGATGATGAACGATGCGGTGACCAGACTGGTCACCAGCATGAAGGCATTCCTCAGAATGCCGTTGGTAACCCGCGCGGTCTCATAGAGTATGTTGTTAAAGAGCGTCGTGCCGTTCGCGCGGATGTGAAACGAGTACGGGCGCGAGAGATATTCCCCGAACAACGTGGATTGCATCTCGGTGCCGATCCGCAGCGCCAGGCGGCTCATCGCCCGGGAACCCAAAATGTTAGTCAGATTAGCGATCAACATCACCGCACTGAACGCGATGCCGAGAGCCACGACGAAGCCGCGTTTGCTCGAGAAGCCGCCGTGCGCATACGCCCAGTGGAGCAATGCGTTGCGATCGATGAGTTCCGGCTGACCGAGCACCGCAAAGAAGGGAGCAATCGCCGCGATCCCGCTGACGGTCGAGAAGGCCATTGCCATCGAGACAATCTGCATTGTCAGGATGCTGCGCCTCTGCTTCGGCGTCAGAATACCCCAGAAATCGGCGAATAGAGTCATTGAGCTACCTGAACCTACAGACTCAAGACACGCGGGTCCCAATGACGGATGAGTTTCCGGGAGGCTCGAAGCTCCCACGGGTCGTCGTATCGCTGAAACCGATATCGCCACGACGCAAGCGCTCGCAGCGTGGCTTTTCCCCAATTGGAAGCGCGAACGTCCATGATGGTGGGGAATCGGCATCCCAATACGGTCGTGAAATCCACGATTCGCCGCCGCAAACGCTCCGACACCCACGGTGCACTCTGATGGCACCAGTAATCGATCCACTGGGGCTCGGCCCATTCATCGGCGGTGCGCGGGTACATCACAGGCATGCCGGCACAATCGCGATACTCGCTGGTTATGCTTTCCGGTCCGCCGCCTTTGCCGTTTTGCCGCCGCGGTAGCGGTGTGTAGACGTAAATCATGACTTCCGTGCCAGGATGAACCCGCTTGATCATGCGGATGAACTCAAAGGTCTTCTCGGTCTCTGCCTCGGGGTCTTGCGGCGGCGCTACCATGAATGACAGCTCCGGGACCACACCATATCGGCGGCATTGTTCAATGGCCTCCAGCGTTTGATCGCTGCGGGTGCCTTTACGAATATCGTGCAGCAACCAATCGCTGGGGGACTCTGCACCGATATAAGCCATGCGCAGCCGGCTCTTTTTGACCAGCGCCCAGGATGCTTCCGATAAATTCACCAGAGCATCGGCCCGTGCATAACACCACCACGGCAGTTCGAGTTTTGCGAGAACCTCCAGCAGCGGCACCATATCGACTTCGCGGTCGAAGAAGTTGTGGTCGTAGAACTGGACTGCATCCACGCCAAACTTATCCTTCATAAATCCGAGATCTTGCTCAAGCCTTGCCGCTGTTGGCAACGCCATCTTGCCGCGGAACATTGTCGCGACTCCGCAGAACGTGCAGCGAAACCGGCAACCCAGGGCCGCCTGATAGACGAGAGTGCGCTCGCCGAGGTAGGTCTTGGCTAGATATTTCCGCGGATTTGCGAACTTGTCGTAAGGCAGCATTCTATCGAGGCTGGCAGCGGAGAATTTGCGATCTTTGTTGTGCACAACCTCGCCGCGTCGCCGCCAAGACAGCCCGGGGATCGCTTCCAACGCCGCAATGCCGGGGTCTGCGAGTGCCTCCAAAAGCTCCACGAGGGTTTCCTCTCCCTGAGCGCGTATCACAAAGTCTACGTACGCCGCGTTAAGCGCTGCATCCGGACACACAGTCGGGAAAGCGCCGCCCCAAACTATTGGCAAGGTGGGCAGTTTCTCGCGAATTGCCTTTGATAACGCGATTGCCGAGCGCAGCTGCGGCCCGCCCATGACCGTAACACCCACGGCGGACACAGAGCCATCTCCGAGGGCGCGCACCGCAGTGGAGACGTAGTCTCGATCGACGTTGCCGTCGATGATCGTCGATTCGTACTTACCATCGAGTGCCGCTGACAAGCTCATGATCGCAAGCGGAAACCGCGCATGGCGGTGCGAAGTGATCGTGGGATTGATGAGCAGAACACGTTGCAAAACGGTCATCATCACCTCTGAGCCGGGACATCCCGGCACGTAAGTCGGAATACGGTCAGCCGCTCATTCACGAATCGGCGCTCGGCGAGAACCGAAATTTGCAGCCCCCGCTTGGAAAATTCTTCGAGGAAATGACTGCCATTGCCAAACGTAGACAGCAGCACTAGCGCCGAGCCCCGTGGCTTGAGGTGGGCAACCAGACCGTCGGCAAAACGCTCGGCCACGTCGCTTGATCGCCATGCCTTATCGCGATCGTCACGCGGGCTTCCTCGCAGGAAGGGGGGGTTAAATAGTATGAGATCAAACTGTTCACCGCGCACGGGCTCGAATAAATCCCCCTGCCGCACATCGATGTCGCGTTCCACGCCGTTTAAGAGGGCATTGACGCCGGCGCAGCGAACCGCGGCTGGGTTGATGTCTACCGCCACGACGCGGCGCGCATATTTCGCGGCGAATACCGCGCAGACTCCGGATCCCGTGCCCATGTCCAAAACTTCGTGGTCACGGCCAATCAGGTTCGAATCAAGCAGTGAGGCGAGGAATTCGCCGGTGCGAGGCACTTTCGGATTGAATACGCTTGGCGTGACGAGGAAGGGCATGCCATGCACACGCTCCACGCGAAAATCGTCGTAGCGATGCTTCCCCGCGAGTCTGTAGCCCAAAGCCATCGCCTTGCCGATGAGTCGCGTGATCAGCGGAGCTCGGGCTACTTTGAGCAAATCTTCAGCCGATGGCGCGGGACCGATCATGACAGCGTCTGCGTCGGCACCAGCCAGCGCGTGAACAGCATCTCGACCGGCCATCGGTAGTTGTCTTTGTCGCAGCGATAGCGCGCGAGTTGCTGCAATAGCCGTTTGCCGCGAGACACTCTTTTCCAGGCTAGTTCATGGAAAAATTTGAAGCGCTCGATGAGCTCGAATTTTTCGGCTGACACCCAGGGACCCGGTTCACCGGCCACATAGTCGAATTTAGCCCAGTCCTCGAGTGTTTCCGGCAGTCGAAATCCGCGCGCCACGGCCTCAATGACCAGCGCGCTGCCCGGATAGGGCTTGAAGTAGTAGATCGGCGTCAAGAAATCCGGACTCATGGAGCGCAGTTTCTTGGCGCAATCCAACGTGGCCTGAATATGCGCATCGGTTTCGTCCGGGAATCCCACAATGAAGGGGAAGTGGCCGGCGATGCCGAACCTGCGCATCTTTTCCGCAACTTCGTACACCTGCTCGATCTTGATGTCCTTGCGGATACGCTTCAGCACTTCGTTGGACCCGGATTCAACACCGACGAGCAGCCTGCGAAGTCCCGATTGCTTGCATCGCACCCACACATGGTCGGGGAGCCTAATTCCTTGATCGGCGCGCATGGTCGCAGCCCAGGTGATCTTCATGCCGGATTCCACGATCCGATCGGCCATGGCCTCGACACGGCCGGCTTTGGTGAAAAAGGTTTCGTCCTGAAAGTTGACGTCGTCGAAATGATAACGATCCCACAGCTCTTTCAAGCGCATCGCCATACGCACCGGTTCCAGACCCACCCACTTACGGCCGTATACAAACGGGTCGGAACAGAACGCGCAGCGAAAATTGCAGCCTTGGGATGAGATGTAGTCGAGCTGACGCTTTCCCTTGAGTTGGAAGTAGCGCTCGACGGGAATCAGACCGTAGTCATGCGCCCGAAAATTATCGACCTGGGCTAACGTCCGTGATGGATTTTCTTGAATGGTGCCATCACTGAGCCTCACGGTGCATCCTGCGCAATCATCCAGAGAGCGGCCTTGCGCCAGGCGATCGACGATCTCGGCGAATGTCTCCTCTCCTTGGCCGCGCACCGTCACATCAACCGACTGCTCCAGCAAGCATTCTCGAGAAAACATGGACGGATGCCAGCCTCCCCAAACGACGGGTAGATCAGGCCGCGCGCGCTTTGCGCAACGCGATATATGCAGCGCATCCGAAATCGGTGCGCCTGTGAGTACCGTGATCCCGAGGCACAACGCTTCGCCGATATGCGCGAGGATGGTCTGTTCCGCGTCAGGATCCAGGCGCGCGTCAATCGTCACAACTTCATAGAGATTCGGGTCCAGTTCCGAGCCGATGGCGAGCAGGGCAAGCGGCATGGTAAAAAAAACGGCCTGCGGATTGTAAAGCACGACCTTCAGCCGCTTTTGCGGCGACTGGGGACGGGCGAGGGGTGAAGAGGTCGCAGTCACACCGAAGCCTCCGACCCAAATCTTGCAGGATCACGCCACATGGTGCACACGCATGTCTTGCATTCGACGTGCTTGCCGGCTCGAATATTCGCACGCAGCGTTGCCATAGGATGGCTGTTCAACGCCGCGGATAAATCCTCGATCCCGCTGCTCGCCGCCGCGATGTCCGCGGGTCCCGATATAAAGAAGCAGGGCTGCACGCGGCCGGTCGCGCCAATCACGGCGGAAAATTCCGGTGCGTTGCATCGCACCGATGGATAGGTACCTAGTCCGTGAATGGCCGCGAAGTACTCCCGAACCTTACGCAGCTTTTTCGGACTCTCCGCGATGAAACCCGATTGAAAATCTTCCGCGTGGTCGAGTTCCATGGTGCTTAAGACCTGGTCAAACACCGGCAGGTCCGCCGGCAGCAGCGCCAGATCGCTCTTGAAGTCATCCGTGCGTCCAAAGGCGTGCGGATTCGCGACGTCCACCGCCAGAAAGGAAATTTGGCGGGCGCCAAGCTGTTTCGCCAGGGTGACAAACTTCGGCAGCTGCTTGAAGTTGGCGCGTTGCACCGTGACTCGCAGGCTCGGGGCGACTCCGTGCGCCGCTGCCGCACGGATGCCGTCGCAGACATTGTCGAGCGCATCGAGCCCGCGAATCGCCTGGTAGGTTTCCCGGTCGGTGCCGTCCAATGACACGGTGATGGCTTGGAATACCGCGGCGGCGCGCCGAGCGTGTTTTGCCAACGATAAGCCGGATGTCAACAGCCAGACTTTAAAGCCCTGCTCGCGCAGCAGCTCGGCGATCAGTGCCCAATCCGGATTGAGCAGGGGTTCACCGCCCGAGAGCAGTGCAACTTGCGTCCCGAGACGCTTAAGGCTCGGCAGCATCCGTTTGACGGCGTCCAGGCTCATGTCGGCGCGGCCGTGGCGCCAGTAATCGCACGTGACGCAGCGCGAGTTGCAGCGCTCGGTCAAGTAAAGCGTCACCAGCGGCAGGCGATCTAGCTGCGGATTTTCGGACAATCTACCCTCCAGTTCGATTCGCGCAGCCAAAACTACCATCGTAAGTGCCGCTACGCGGACGTTTGGTTGGGATGCAATGCGATAATTTCTGGACCGGCGCACGCCCGAAACGGTGTTCTAATCATAAAAAATGAGTGAAAAGGTGGCTTCAACTCTTTGATTTCGCTAAGCTCTCCGCTGTATGAATATCGCCCCAGACGGTCTCAAAGTTGAAAAAGTTCACGTGTGGCGTGGTGATCGTCATGTGCTTCAAGGCGTGAGCGTCGAAGTGCACCCCCATGAGCTGCTGCACGTTTCCGGCCCAAACGGCACGGGCAAGACCACGCTGTTGCGGGTCATGTGCGGCTTGCTGCGGCCGGAACAGGGCTCTGTCAGCTGGCGCGGGCAATCGATCGTGCGACAGCGTACCGAATACCAAGCGGCGCTAGCCTACGCCGCACATGAGCCCGCGCTCAAGGGCGATCTGACGGCGCTGGAAAACCTGCATTTTTCCGTGGGGCTGAAGCGCCGCACCAGTCCTGCGGAGCTGCGCACCGCGCTCGATCGCGCGGGAGTTGCCGCCTGCGCGGAGCTGCCCGCCCGAGTGTTGTCCGCCGGGCAACGCCGCCGGGTGAGCTTGGCGCGGGTACTGGCCATGCGCGCTTCCATTTGGCTGCTCGATGAACCCTATGCAAATCTGGATGCAGCAGGTTCGGAATTGGTGTCGGAATTGCTGCAAGCGCACGTGCAGGAGGGCGGCCTGGCTCTCGTGGTCGCACATCGCGATCTGGCGTTGCGCTGTCAGGTGCGGCGCTTGGAGCTCAATTCGTGACGGTCGGCGCCTGGGAGGCGTTTCTCCTGGTGCTGCACCGTGAGCTGTGTCTCAGTTTCCGGCGGCCTGAGCAACTATTCCAGCCATTGGTGTTCTTCCTCATCGTCACCACGCTGTTTCCGCTCGGATTGAGCCTGCAGTTGTCGGCCCTGCGAGACATCGCGCCGGGTGTGCTTTGGGTGGCGGCGCTGCTATCGTCGCTGCTGTCGCTGGATTCTTTATTCAAGAGCGACGCGGATGACGGTACTTTGGAGCAACTTGCCTTGAGCGGGCAGGGTCTAACCCTCATCGTGGTCGCAAAAACCGGCGCGCATTGGCTGGTCACCGGGCTGGCCCTGGTCATCGTTTCGCCCATTGTGGGGACTGCACTGGGCATTCCCGCGAGCGCATTTGCGATAATGATGCTGAGTCTGGCCTTGGGAACGCTCACCTTGAGTTGGCTCGGGGCCATTGGCGCGGGTCTGACAATCGGTCTGCGCCGCGGCAATGTGCTGCTTTCATTGATCGTCCTGCCTCTGGCGACGCCGCTGCTGATTTTTGGCGCTGCGGCCACAGACCGGGCGATATCAGGGACGAGCACCGCGGGAGCCATGTATTTTTTGGCGGCTTTGTGCGTGTTCACCTGCACCTTGGCGCCGTGGGCAGCAACGGCTGCATTGCGCATTACGCTGGAATAACGGTTGAGCAATCATGTGGACTTGGTTCTATAAACTCGCCTCTCCGCCCTATGTGTACGGTGTTGCGGCCGCGTTCATGCCCTGGCTCCTGGGGTTAGCGGCGCTGGCCATCGGTTACGGGCTGGTTGCCGGTTTGGGAATCGCGCCTCCCGACTACCAGCAGGGGGAAGCGTTTCGGATGATTTATGTGCATGTGCCGGGCGCACTGCTGTCCCTGACCGTGTATACCGTCATGGCGGTGGCCAGCGGCATCGCACTCATTTGGCGCATCAAAGTGGGTCATGCCGTCGCCGCGGCCTCGGCTCCCATCGGTGTCTCATTTGCCATTTTGGCGCTCATTACCGGATCGCTGTGGGGTAAGCCCATGTGGGGCACGTACTGGGTCTGGGACCCGCGCCTGACCTCTGAACTCATCTTGTTGTTTCTGTATGTGGGCGTGATGTCGCTGCGTTCGGCATTCGAGGACCCGCTGCGTGGCGATCGCGCCGCGGCGTTGCTGGCCGTGGTGGGCGTGGTGAATGTGCCCATCGTGCATTTCTCGGTCGTTTGGTGGAACTCGCTGCATCAGGGCGCGACGATTGTTAGACTAGGCGCACCCAAGATGCCGGGCAGCATGCTCTGGCCACTGCTGTCGATGTGGCTGGGATTCATGCTGTTTTACGGGGCGGTGCTGTGTATGCGCGTGCAAGCCGAAGTGCTCAATCGGGAGCGCCAGGCGAGCTGGGTGCGAGAGGCAATCAAATCATGACAAACGACTTCTGGTCCATGGGCGGCTACGCGCGCTATGTATGGCCCTGTTATGGAATTGCAGGCGCGGTGCTGGCCTGGAACCTCTGGGCGGCCCGCCGCTATATGGCCGCGGCGAAACTGCGAGCGGCCCGGGCGCTGGCGATGGCCTCGAGTGAGGCGCGATGACGCCGCGGCGCAAACGCTTGTTCGTCGTGCTCGGCATCTTGGGCGGTGTTGCGGCGTCGGTGTCGCTCGCGGTCATGGCGTCACGCGAAAACATCATGTTCTATTTCGATCCCAGCCAGGTTGTCGAGGGCAAGGCGCCGCTCGCGAAGCGCTTTCGCATCGGCGGCATGGTCGTGAAAGGCAGCGTGGAGCGCAAGCCCGGCGATCTTCAGGTTCGCTTCGTGCTGACCGACTTCGCGCATCAAGTGCCGGTGCAATACAGCGGCGTGCTGCCCGATTTGTTTCGCGAGGGCCAGGGCATCATCGCGCACGGCACGATGAATGCCAGCGGCGCCTTCGTCGCCGACGAGGTACTGGCCAAGCATGACGAGAAGTACATGCCTCCAGAGGTTGCCGCCTCGCTTAAGAACAAACAGGCTGCGGCTCCGGTCGCCGGCCGGCCGGCTACTTAGGAAATATCGCTGCCATGGCTGCTGAATTAGGCATATTCGCGCTCATCCTGGCCTTCGTCTTGAGCCTGTCCCAGGCTTTCTTTGGGCTGATGGGCGCGTGGAAAGCCAAGTCAATTTGGATGGGGGTGGCGCGGCCCGCGGTGACGGGTCAATTCGTTTTCGTCGTCATGGCATTTTCCTGCCTGGTCTATTGCTTCGTGAACAATGATTTCTCGGTGCTGTATGTGGCGCGCAACTCGAATTCGCAATTGCCGCTGTTCTACAAAGTTGCCGCATTGTGGGGCGCGCACGAGGGCTCGCTGCTGCTGTGGATCTTGATTCTGTCGATCTGGAGCGTCGCCGTCGCGGCCTTCAGCCGAGGACTGCCGTTGAGCTTTTCCAGCCGCGTGCTCGGCGTGATGGGGCTGATCAGTTCCGGCTTCATGCTGTTTACGTTGTGGACATCGAGCCCTTTCCTGCGCCTGATTCCCGCCGCCCAAGATGGCGCTGACTTGAATCCCGTGCTTCAGGACTTTGCGCTCGCCATTCACCCGCCGATGCTCTACACGGGATACGTCGGATTCTCGGTGGCCTTCGCATTCGCTTGCGCGGCCATGCTGGAAGGCCGGCTCGATCAGACTTGGGCCAAATGGACGCGGCCTTGGACCATCTTCGCGTGGCTGTTTCAAACCATCGGCATCGCGCTCGGCAGTTGGTGGGCTTACTACGAATTGGGCTGGGGCGGATGGTGGTTTTGGGATCCGGTGGAGAACGCGTCATTCATGCCGTGGCTGGTCGGAACGGCCTTGATCCATTCTTTGAGCGTCACGGAGAAGCGCGGCATCTTTAAAAGCTGGACGCTGCTGCTGGCTATATTCGCCTTCTCCTTGAGCCTGGTGGGAACTTTCCTGGTGCGCTCGGGTGTGTTGGTATCGGTGCATTCCTTCGCCACCGACCCGACTCGCGGTCTTTATATTCTGGCATTCCTGGTGCTGACCATCGGCGGCTCGCTGACCTTGTATGCCTGGCGGGCGCCGAAACTGTATGCGCCGGGTGGATTCCAATTATTTTCACGCGAGTTTTTCCTGTTGGTGAACAATGTCATTCTGGTGAGCGTGGCCGCGCTGGTGCTGTGGGGCACGCTCTCGCCGCTGCTCTACGAGGTGCTCGGGATTGGCAAGATCTCAGTCGGACCACCGGTGTTCGCGCTGATGTTCTTAGTCCCCGTCCTCCCGCTGATGGTGTTTCTGGCCATCGGCATGCATTCGGCGTGGCGCCGCGGCAAGCTCACCGTCACGGCGAAACCGCTCTGGTGGCTGCTGGGTGCGGCGGTACTGTTGTCGATCGCGATTCAGGGATTGGTGTTCAAAGAGTTCCACCCCGTGGGTCTCATCGGCTTCAGCTTCGGTTTTTGGATCATCTTCTCCGCGCTGCTCGAGCCGCTGCGACGATTGCGTCAGAAGCAAACGCTCACCGCGGCGCTGCTGGGGATGTCCATTGCCCACTTGGGCGTAGGCATGTTCGCGATCGGCGCCAGCGGCGTCGAAAGCTACAAAATCGAGAAGGACGTGGCCATGAAACCGGGCGGCGGCTTTGCCATCGCCGGATATGACTTCAAGTTCGTGAACGCCACCGATGTGCGCGGGCCGAACTACGACGCCGTGCAAGGCCAGATCGAAGTGACTCGCGGCGGCAAACCGGTGACCACGCTGTTACCGCAAAAGCGTCATTTCTGGGTGCAGCAGACCTTCAACAGCAAGGCCGCCATTTCGGTGAATTGGGCGCGAGATTTGTTCGTCGCCATGGGCGACCCCTTGGGCGACAACGCCTGGAGCATGCGCATTCAATACAAGCCGCTGGTGCGCTACATCTGGCTCGGCGCCATCGTCATGGCGCTCGGCGGATTGATTGCGGCCACCGATCGGCGCTATCGGCTCAAGGTTCCGGTTGCCTCGCCCGGCGTCGTCGCGCCGCCCAACCCGCGCGCGGAACTGGGCTCCGCCTGATGTGGAAGTTCCTGCTGCCATTTGCGGCTTTTGTCGCGCTCGTCGTGTTGTTCGCGTTTGGGCTCAATCCGAAACGCGATATCCATGCGTTGCCCTCGCCGCTGATCGGCAAGCCTGCGCCGGAATTTGCGCTGAGCGATGTGCTGGACGCATCGCGCACGGTCAGTAACGCGGCCCTGAAGGGGCAGGTGTATGTAGTGAATGTATGGGGTACGTGGTGCGTTGAGTGCCGCGTGGAGCATGAGACATTGCTCGCGATTTCCCAGCAGCATGTGGTGCCGATCATCGGAATCGACTGGTCGGTCGATCATGGGCCGGGTGAGCGCGACAAGGCGAAACAATGGCTGGAAAGACTGGGTAATCCCTACAGCCAAGTTGCCTTTGACAAAGAGGGCCGTACGGCCATCGACTTCGGAGTTTACGCTGCGCCGGAAACTTTCTTGGTCGACCGGCAAGGCAATGTGATTTTCAAGTTCATCTCAGGGATGACGCAGGAAGTGTGGGAAAAGGAATTTCTGCCGCGCATCGCTGCTGCACAGAAGGGCGCATGAGCCGGCGATCCCAAGCGAGATGGTTGGCGCTTACGCTTACAGTGACGCTGTCGGCCATGAGCGGGGCTTTCGCCGAGCCGCCGGCTGCCGGCTTGGACGACCATGCTCAGCTGCAGGATCCGGCGCTGCAGGTGCGTTTCGAGCGTATCGCCAAGGAGCTTCGATGTCTGCAGTGCCAAAACGAGTCGATCGCCGATTCCAATGCCGATCTGGCGCGGGATCTGCGCCGCCAGGTTCGCGAAATGCTCGTCGCGGGCAAAAGCGATGATGCGATTTTCACGTTCATGACGGATCGCTACGGAGAGTTCGTCCGCTTCGCCCCGCCGTTGAGCCCGAAGACGGCGCTGATTTGGGGCGCCCCTTTCTTCATGCTGCTGTTGGGCGGCGCCATCATCTACCGCGTCGTCCGGCAACGCTCGCGCATGCCCTTGGACGATTGATGAACGCTTTCCTTGTCGTCGCGGCTCTCATGGCTGCGATCGCCGCGACGGTGGTAGCCGTACCGCTGATGCGCGATAAAAAAAGCCGTCTCATCGGTGCGCTCGCTGCGCTGCTGGTGGCGGGCGCCGCCGCAGGATTGTACCCGCTGTGGTCGAATTGGGATTGGCATGCGCCGACGCAACCGCAGGCGGCCGTCGCGCCCGACGTTTCCGCCATGATCGCCAAGCTCGAGCAGCATCTGCGCGATGATCCAAACGATTTGGCGGGCTGGCTGATGCTGGGCCGCTCATATTTAGCGCTGCAACGCATGGACGATGCGGTCGGTGCGTACGATCACGCTCATCGCTTGGACGCCAAGAGCGCGGAGGCCGCCTTGGGCTTGGGCGAGGCCATCGCGCTGCGCGCCGGCGGCGAAATCACCCCGCCCGCATCAGAACTGTTCGAGGAGGCGCTGAGCTTGACGCCGAACAATCCGAAGGCGTTGTTGTACGGCGGGTTTGCCGCAGCGACCCGGGGCGATCGCGCACTGGCGCGCAGCCGCTGGCAAGCGCTGAAAGATTTGCACCCGCCGGCGCAGATCGAGCAAATGCTGGATGCACGAATCGCCGAGTTGGGGCCTGCGGGTGAATCGGGGACGAATGCGTCGTCCGCGGGGACGAGCGCGAGCGTGGAGGGGTCGGCACGCGCGCAAGTCACTGTCAATATACGCATAGCGCCTGCACTGAAATCGCGCCTGAAACCGGAGGCCCCATTGTTCGTATTTGCTCGAGAGCCCGGAAGCCAAGGGCCGCCTCTGGCTGCAAAACGACTGACGAGCGCCGCCGTTGGCACTCAGGTTCAATTGTCGGCTGCGGACTCCATGATGCCCGGCCGCGTGCTCGTGAGCGGACGGCGGGTTTCCATTACCGCTCGCGTGTCATTCAGCGGACAACCGACACCGGCGGCGGGTGATCTATACGGCGAACTTAACTACGACGTCGGCCATGACGGCGCGCTGGATCTTGTGATCGATCGCGTCGCGGACTAAGTGCAACAATGAGCGTCCATATTGATTCTGGGAGTGAGGACTACTCGGTGGAAGCGGCCATCAGTAAGGTGTTTGCTGGCGAAGCGTTGCAACGCAGCGGCAGCGGCTTTATGCGCGGCCACCCCGATGAGCAGATCACGCGGGATTGCCGCATTCTCTCGATATTCGAGGGAACCAATGAGGCATTGCGGCTGTATATAGCGCTGTCGGCGCTCAAAATATTACGCTCATGCCGCAACTTTTACATGGGCCCGCGGGTATTAGCGCATGGCCGATAACATTCGCCGAGCCGAGCGCAATGAGGACGAGGAGATGAATCACCCGGCGGGATTCATCCTGGACAATGGAAGTTATCCCTGGGATGTAGTGATATGAATATGACACCTGAGAACATGCCCTCGACTGAACATCGTGCGACCCTGGGGTCCTGGATTACGGGACGCGCCGGTGTGTGGGTATTTGCGGTGGCCGCCATTGTCTTGGTGGGATTTCTGGCCGTGCGTCTGACCAAAGTTTTGGCCGTCACGCCGGCGATCAGCAATCGACCGGTACCGACCGTGTCGGTCACCGAAATAGGCATCAGCAAGGTGCCGACCACGGTCAGCATCATCGGCACCATTGGTGCGCGTTACGACATGCCCATCGGGGTCGAAGACGCGGCCGGTCGCGTTGCATCAATTCTCGTTGAGGCCGGCGATCACGTGAAGCGCGGCCAGGTATTGGCGCGCCTGAATGTGTCGATACTGGAGCCGCAGGTCGCCAATCTAGAGGCGGCCCTCGAACAAGCGCACGCCGAAGCCGAACTCGCCGATGCCGAGTACCGCCGCGCGCAGGCCGTAGGAGCTTCCGGAGCGCTGTCGGCTGAAGAGACTGGGCGCCGCAAATCAACCAGTCTCACGGCGGCGGCCAAGGTCAAATTTGCCGAGGCACAACTGACCGAGGCCAAGGCGCGTCTCGCACGAGCGGATATTCGCGCACCCGAGGATGGCATCATCCTCACCCGCAATGTGGAAGTGGGGCAGACCGCGCTGCCGGGCGGAGAAGCGCTGTTCCGCTTGTCGAAGGGCGGCCAGGTTGAAATGAAGGGGCAGGTGGCCGAACAGGACCTGCCGCTGCTCAGCGTGGGTCAGCTGGTTAATGTGCGCCTTACCGGTACGTCCAAGACCTATCCGGGCACCATCCGCCTGCTCGGCGCCGTCATCGACCCGGCAACCCGCTTAGGCATGGCTCGAATCGATCTGTCACCGGATCCGAATCTTCGCCCCGGTGCGTTTGCGCGCGCCGAAGTCACCGTCAGCAACGCCGAGCGTGCCGTGCTGCCGCAAACCGCGGTCCTGACCGATGAGCGGGGCAGTTACGTCCTCATCGTCAACAAGCAAAACAAAGTCGAGCGCCGCGCGGTTCGTGTATCCGGCATGGTGCAAAGCGGCGTCACCATTGCCGAGGGCGTCGCCGGCACAGACCAAGTGATCGCCACAGCGGGCGCCTTCTTGACGGAAGGCGAAGTGGTCAAACCCATGCTCATCCTAGCGGGTAAGTCATGAGAAATATCTCTGCGTGGGCGATCCGCCATCCGGTCACGCCCATCGTCTTGTTCGTCGTGCTGTTCTTCATGGGAGTGGTCGCCTTCATCCGTTTGCCGATCAACCTCAATCCGGATGTGTCATTTCCGGCGGTGAATGTCGATATCAGCGAGCCGGGCGCCGCGCCCACCGAGATGGAGACGCAAATCGCGCAGAAGGTCGAGGGCTCGATTTCGAGCATCGGCGGCGTGCGCCACATAGTGACGTTTATTACGGAGGGGAGCGTCCACATCGGGATCGAGTTCCAGATCGGCACGCCCATCGATCGCGCCGTCACCGATGTACGCGATGCCGTTGCAAAGGTTCGCAGCGACCTACCGCAGGGAATATTGGAGCCGCAGGTGTCGCGCCAAGACGTGGACGGCGGCGCCTTCATATACTACGCGCTCAGCACGACCTCGCTGACGCCCGAACAACTCAGCTGGGCCATCGACAACACCATCACCAAGCGATTGCTGGCGATTAGCGGCGTCGCGCAGGTGCAGCGGATCGGCGGCGTGGACCGCGAGATTCGCGTCGAACTCGATCCCGGCCGGCTGCAGGCCATGGGACTCACGGCGGTGCAGGTCAATGAGCAGCTGCGCGAGCTCAACATGGACGCCGCCGGCGGCCGGGCGCAGGTCGGTGGGGGCGAGCAGGCCATACGCGTCTTGGGCGGCGCCAAGACCGCCGAGCAGCTTGGCGACACGCAGATCATCGTACCCGGCGGCAAGTTCGTGCGGTTGCGCGAAATAGCGGAAGTCCGCGACGGCATTGCGGAGATCCGCGGCCTCGCGCGCTTGAATGGCCGTGACGCGACGGCGTTCGGAGTATTCAAAGCCAGAGGCGCCTCGGACGTCAGTACGGCAAAGGCTGTGCAAATCGAACTCGATAAAATTTTGGTCGAGAATCCTGCGCTGCACCTGCAGAGCATATTCACGACCGTCGAGCACACCATTGCGACCTATCACTCGTCCCTGGAGGCGTTGGTAGAAGGCTCGGTACTGGCCGTGGTCGTGGTTTGGTTCTTCCTGCGCAGCTGGCGCGCAACCCTGATTTCCGCCTTGGCGATACCGCTGTCTGCGATCCCGACGTTCGCCTTCATGCAATTCATGGGGTTTACGCTCAACACCATCACGCTGCTGGGCCTTTCCTTGGTTGCCGGCGTGCTGGTTGACGATGCCATCGTGGAAATCGAAAACATCGTCAGGCATATGCGCATGGGGAAGAGCGGCTTTCAGGCAGCACTCGATGCGGCGGATGAAATCGGACTCGCAGTCGTCGCGACCTCGTTTACCATCATTGCGGTATTTCTGCCCGTCAGTTTCATGAGCGGCATCAGCGGCCAATACTTCAAGCAGTTCGGCCTGACCGTTGCCACGGCTGTATTCATTTCGCTGCTGGTGGCGCGCATGATCACGCCGGTGCTGGCGGCTTATGGGCTGCACAGCGATTCGCTGGTGGTGCATAACAGCGACGGGCCCATCATGACGCGTTATTTGCAGGCCCTGAATTGGTGCGTCGCCAATCGCTGGAAAGTCATTTTTGCAGGGGGAGTGTTTTTTCTGCTCTCGCTCGGCGGCCTCATGGCCATCCCGAAGGCCTTCGTGCCCGCCGAGGATTTTTCCACCTCCATTGTCAATGTCGAATTGCCGCCGGGCGGCACGCTGGAAGATACCGAACGGGTCTCGGGAGCGGCGGCGGAATTGGTTCGAAGGTCGCCCGAGGTGACCGATACCGTGGAGTTCATCGGCGGCGATGGCGATAACCTGCGCACGGCGACCATCTTCGTGAGCCTGGTGCCGCGCGATAAGCGCACCGTCAGCGAGAAAGAATGGGAGCAGAGGCTGCAACCGCAGCTATCGCAGGTACCCGACGGGCACTTGAGCTTCAACGGACAAAATTTCGGCGGCCGCGACATTTCCCTGTACTTGGTCGGCGATGATCCGGCGCTGGTTGAGGTCGCCGGGCATAAGGTGCTCGAGGAAATGCGCGCCATGCCGGAACTGCAGGACGCGCGCATCAACGGCGATTTGCCGCGGCCGGAAATCGTCGTGCATCCGCGGCTCGATATCGCGGCCGAATTGGGCGTCAGCGTGCAGAACATCAGCCAGACGATTCGCATCGCGACCTTGGGCGACCTGCCGCAAAACGGCGCGAAATTCTCCCTGACCGACCGGCAGATCCCCATTCGCGTCAGCTTGCCGGAGAACTCGCGGCATGACCTGACGACGTTGGAGAATTTGCCGGTGCCCACGGCTTCCGGCGCCAGCGTTCCATTGAAAACCGTCGCCGACCTGAGCTTTGGCCAAGGTCCCTCTGCGGTGCGCCGCTACAACATGAGCCGGCGCATATTTCTCGATGCCGATATGGTGCCTGGCGTCGAACTCGGCACGGCGAACACCAAGGTACACGCGTTGCCGGCGCTGAAGAATCTGCCCGCAGGCGTGCACTTGGTTGAAACCGGCAACACCGAATTCATGACCGAGTTGGTCGATGGCTTCCTCCTCGCCATTGGCGCAGGCATCCTCATGGTGCTGGCGGTACTGGTGCTGCTGTTCGTGCGGGTATTCCAACCCATCACGATTCTGTCGGCCCTGCCGCTGTCGCTCGGCGGTGCCGTTCTTGCGCTGCTCCTGACCGGCGTGCCGTTTTCGCTTCCCGTCATGATCGGAATTTTGATGCTCATGGGTATCGTCGCCAAAAATTCGATATTGCTGGTGGATTTTGCCATCGAGGAAATGCGCGCCGGCAAGCCGCGCAATGAAGCCATTCTGCAGGCGGGACACAAGCGGGCGCGGCCCATCGTCATGACCACCGTGGCCATGGTCGCGGGCATGCTGCCGATCGCCTTAGGCTGGGGCGGCGACAGCGATTTTCGTTCGCCCATGGCGATCGCCGTCATCGGCGGACTGATCACCTCCACGATGCTGACGCTGGTCATTGTGCCGGCGGTGTTTACGTTGTTTGACGATATTGAACGCTGGGTCGGACCGAAGGCCACGGCGCTGCTTGCCGGCACCCAGGCTTTGGGCGGCACCTCACCGGTACTCGCGAGCGATCAGCCCAAGCTCGGCCCTTCCACCGCCCGCGCCGAGCCTGGCGTGTGAAAATCCGGCTAGCGACGGCGCTGGTCATGGGCTCGATCTGGATGCTGCCGCGGCTTGCGGCAGCGGATGCGCTGGAGGCTGCCAATTGGGAGCGCCTGAACGGTTGCGGCGCCGCTGCCGCCGCCACGCCCTTGCAAAGCAATGCGAAGCTGCAGCAAGCCGCAAAGCGGTACGCTGACGGCGCATCGCTGCAAGGCGCCATGGCGGCAACCGGCTATCTTGCCGCACAGTCCTCGGCAATCCACTTAACCGGTCCGGTGAGCGATGTTGAAATCGAGCGTCTGCTCGGCGCCCACTACTGCCGGACGTTGCAAGATCCGCAGTTTCGCGATTTCGGTGCAGAACGGCGGGGCCGCAATCTGTGGATGGTGCTGGGTGCCCCCGTTGCGCTCGCGGCTCCCGGCGACGTGTCGTCCGTGAATCAGCGCATCTTAAGCTTGGTCAACGAAGCGCGCGCCGCCGGGCGCCGCTGCGGCGGTAAGTACTACGCGCCCGTGGGCCCGCTGGCGCTCGATGCGGCGCTGACTCGCGCTGCGCTCGAGCACTCGCGCGATATGGCCGCGCACGATGTATTCGATCATCGCGGGCACGATGGCAGCACGCCGGGGATGAGGGTGGATCGCGCCGGCTTCGGCGATCACCGCATCGTGGGCGAGAATATTGCGGCCGGCGCGATGACGCCGGGTGATGTCACGAAAGGCTGGCTCGCAAGTCCCGCACATTGCCAAAACATCATGGACGGGCGCTTTACGCTCATCGGCATGGCCTATGCCGAAAATCTACACACCCGCTCCGCTGTTTTCTGGACCCAGGACTTTGCAGCGCATCGTTTGAGCGCGGCTAATCCTTGATGTAAGGAAGACTAGTCCATGATGGCTTGGGGCTCTTCGACGATGTTGCCCCGGCGCGGCGGCCGTATCAGCAGCAGCAGCGGCGTCACGAGCAGCGTCAGGAGCAGCATGAACCAGAAATCGTCGATGTAGCCGATCATCGCGGCCTGTTGAGTGACCGCACCGTCGAGCAAGGCAGCACCCGCAGGGTTGCGGACATCGAACGCTGCGGCAACGGCAGGATTGTTCCACGCCGAACTGCCGCGAGTCACCCGTTCAGCCAGCGAGGCATGCGCAATCACGGTGTTGCGCGTCAACAGGGTTTGCACCAGCGAAATGCCGATGCTGCTGCCGATGTTGCGAACCAGGCTGTAGAGCGCAGTACCCTGCGCGCGCATTTCAGGGCTCAATGTGGCGAAGGTCGCGGCGCTCAACGGCACAAAAACCAAGCCGGTGCCGAAGCCTTGAATCACGCCGGGCCACACTATGTCGCTCTCCGATAGCTCGAGCGAGTAACCGGTCATTTGCCAGAGCGCAAATGCAGTGACCAAAAATCCGACCAGCAATGTCAGGCGCAAGTCGACTTTTCCAATGATGCGCCCCGCAATCAGCATCGCCAGCATCGTACCGATGCCGGTCGGCGCCGTGACCAGGCCGGTGGTTGCCACGGGATAGCCGAGCAGGTTTTCCAGCATGGTGGGGGTGAGCGCGCGCGTGGCATACAAGACCAGACCCACGATGAAGATGAACAGCAATCCGGTCACATAGTTCTGGTTCTTCAGCAGGCGGTAGTCGAGAAACGATTCCCTGGCCGGGGTCATCACGGTGTGCGCGACGAAGTAGGTCGCCGCGATCACGGCAACCACGGCCTCGATCCACGTCTCGGAGGAGGAGAACCAATCGTTCTGTTGACCGCGGTCCAACAGCAACTGCAGAGCGCCGAGGCCAATACTCAAAGTAGAGAATCCAAATACATCGAAGCGCGCGCTCCTGCGCCCCGGGTCCGGACGGATGAAGCGCCACATGCCGTAGAAGGCGATTACGCCGATCGGGAGGTTGATGAAAAACACCCATCGCCAGTTGTAGCTGTCCGTGAGCCACCCGCCCAGTGTGGGTCCCAGGATCGGTCCGACCATGACGCCCATACCCCACACCGCCATGGCGGAGCCTTGTTTTTCCCGCGGATTGATTTCCATGAGAACCACTTGCGCCAACGGCACCAAGGCAGCCCCGAAAACGCCTTGCAGAAGCCGAGCCAGGACGATCTCTGCCAGCGTGTTGGACATGCCGCACAGCGCGGAGGCCACGGTGAAGCCGGTAATCGAGGCGAGAAAAATGTACTTTTGGCCGAAGCGATCGCAGAGCCAGCCGGTGAGTGGCGTAGCAATCGCAGAGGCGACGATGTAGGCGGTCAACACCCAGGCAATCTGGTCTTGAGAAGCGGACAGCGTGCCTTGCATGTGCGGCAGGGCGACGTTGGCGATGGTGCTGTCGAGCGTCTGCATGATCGTCGCCAACATGATCGAGAGGGTGATCATGGGCCGATTGAGCGGGCGATTCATTGCTAGCTGCCCTTGGTCTCGATGATTCCTTGTAGGCCCTCGAGAAGTTCAGTGGCGATGAGCAGTTTTTTCGGATCGGTGTTCGCCAGCAATTCCCTGCGCAAGGCCACGCCTTCAGATCTGACTTTTTCGTAGATCTTCACGCCCGCCGGCGTGAGCACGACCCGCTTGACGCGCCGATCGGTGGTTGAAGCCTCGCGCAGAACCAAGCCCGCCTTCACCAATCGATCGATCATCGCTACCATGGTCGCGCCTTCCACGGCCAATTTGTCGGCGAGTTCGGATTGCGACAGAGGCGAGCGCGCCTTCGCCGCGATGGCGATCGTCATCCAGCTTGCCTGGCTGACTCCCAAGTATTTCAAGCGGCGATCGACGGCTTGGCGCCAGGACCGAGAGGTGCTGTGCAGTGCATCGCTAAATCGCTCTTCGAGGTCGCTCATTCACAGGACTCTAATGGTTAGCTATCTAAGCAATATATCACAAAATCACCCCGAGATATCACCCCTGGGTGAAAACATGGGGCCGCGAATCAGCTCCCTCCAGATAGACTTAGCGGCTATGAAGATGCTGGCTGTGAGTTGCCTATGGGCGGTCCTGTTCGCCGTGCCGACGCGCTCGATTGCCGAGGCTCTCGATGTGGTCGTGGTAACCGCGACGCGAATTCCGGAACCCGCGGACCAGATCCCCGCTGACATTTCCGTCGTTTCGGGCAGGGACATCGCCGCGCGCGGCGCGGCGGATATGGCAGCGGTCTTGAGCTTGGTGCCCGGTGTCGAGGCGCCGCCGGGCGGGGACGCGGGACCCTCGAGCGCGGTGCCGTCCTTTTGGGGATTGCACGAATTCGATGCATTTTTACTGGTGGTGGATGGCGTTCCTTGGGGCGGCGCATTTAATCCGGCCATCACCACCTTGGACTTTACCGACGCCGAGCGAGTCGAGGTGTTGAAAGGTGCTGCACCGGTGATGTACGGCGCAACCTCGTTTGTCGGCGTCGTGCATCTCATCCATTATCCTGCGGGGGAGGCCGCCGATGAGGCGGACTTGGCCTACGGTACCTATGGCTCCGTGCGCGGCTCCGCGTCGGTTGTGTTGCCGCAGATCGGCAGCTATCGGCAATCGCTCGTCGTCGACGGGCAGAATTTGGGTTTTGCCGATGCTCGCGAAGCGGTGACCAACGAGCACGCTCTCTATCGCGGCGCCATGCAGCTAGGCGCCGGCACCTTGAGCATGGATGCGGATCTGACGTTTTTGCGCGACGTGCCCCCGAGTCCCGTGCTTCGCGCGGGGACCTCGCTTTCGGCCCTTACGCCGATAAATGCGAATTTCAATCCAGCTGATGCCGCGATCAACGAGAACAAGTACCACCTCGCATCGAGCTATTCGCTGCCGATGAGTTGGGGCACCTGGGACACGCTCGCCTCTTTCGCCTATTCGGACGTGACTGATCGGCGAGCATTTTTGCATCCCGATCTGACCGGGACGGCTGACACTCAGAATCAGCGACGCTTCATCGATGATAGCTATGGGGATAGCCACGTGAGCGTGCCGCTGATGGCCGACACCAAGCTCATCGTCGGCGCGGACGTGCTTTACGGATTGGGCCGTCAGACCACGTTGAATGGCAACAGCGCGTACACCGTGCCGCTGGATGGTTCTGTTCTGCCGCCGCCGACTTCCGATTTGCCTGTGAATGAAGTGGGCACGCTCAACGATAAACGGCTGTTCGCCGGACAGTATGTGCAAGCCGATTGGAAGCCCGCCGATGACTGGGATGTGATTGCCGGTGCCCGTCTCAATGAG
>Ga0209624_10000863_pt1 | contig 25642 bp, 20 predicted proteins | sample JacPinW_OM2H0_O1_FD_188565 | JGI IMG/M metagenome (GOLD analysis project Ga0209624, IMG submission 188565) | Forest soil microbial communities from Algoma, Ontario, Canada - Jack Pine, Ontario site 1_JW_OM2H0_O1 (SPAdes) (version 2) | ecosystem: Environmental > Terrestrial > Soil > Boreal...
CGCGCGAAGGGGGCCCGCCAACCACATGCTATCTACACGGGTGAAGAAAGCCTTAGGCTCATACAGGTCCATCATCAGTCGCGCATACCCGCTGCTCAGCCTTTTCTGATTCATTTTGAGCGGGATGACATTCGTGCCGTGGAGCGGCGGGTCAGTCAGGTCAAGGCGTCTTTCCTTCTCAAGACGGGCGTAGAGCGGCGTCTTCGGAATCGCTGACAGCATACCGACCATCACCACACTGATCTGGGCCGCCTCGACGAATGCGAGCTGGTTCTCAAAGACATCCTCCGCGTCGCTGTCGAAACCGACGATCATGCCGGCCCACACTTCCAGTCCCGAGCGATGAATGCGCTCGACTTTTTCCACCATGGTCCCGCTATTGCGCATGTTTTGGGTCTTTTTAGTTTCTCGCAACGCTCGCTCGTCGATACTTTCGATGCCGACGAAAACGCCATTGAAATTGGCGCGGACCATCAAGTTCATCATCTCGGAATCGTCCGAGAGGTCGAGCGACGCCTCGGTGACGAACGTAAAAGGATAGCCTCGTTCCCGCTGCCAATCCCCGACGTGGCGGAGAATGTCTTTCATGACCTTCTTGTTGCCGATCAGATTGTCGTCGACGACAAAAATGAGGCTCGTCTTGGTCGCCAGCAGAGCGTCCAATTCGCCGATGATTTGCCGGCGGGTCTTAATTCGCGGCTTGCGCCCATAGATCACGATGATGTCGCAGAATTCGCATTGAAACGGGCAGCCCCGAGAGAACTGGATGCTCCCGAACGCGTAGCGGTTCATTTTGAGGAGATCGAATCGCGGCGTCGGCACCGTGGACATGTCGGTCTTCTGATCCTGCTCGTAGCGAGCCTGCGCTGCGCCGGCGCTCCAGTCCGCAAGAAAGCGCGGCCACGTTTCCTCCGCCTCGCCAACAAAGATGACATCGGCGAGCTCGCCAAAATCGTCTTCACTGACGCTGATCCACGGCCCTCCGACGACGGTGTAGCAACCCATGCCTTTGAGACGAACCAGGACGCTGCGCATATGATGTCGTTGGACGCTCATCCCCGTCACACCGACGATGTCCGCTCGACGGCAGCGCTCGTAATCGATCTCCTCGACGTTCTCGTCGATGACTGTGATTGAATGCGGTGGGGGAGTTAACGCCGCCAGCAACGGCAGTGCGCCGACCGGAAGATTTGCCCGTTTGCCTAAAAACGGCAACGCCGCCTCCAGTCCCCAAAACGACATTTCAAATTTCGGATTGATCAAGACAATGTCGGCCACGGCTCTTGATCCTGCGCGGCTATGGGGGAAAGGTATGAAAGCAATCTTTTGACGGTGGGCGCGGCGTTTGCAAGCGCCAAGTGAAATGCGCGTCACAGACTAACTTGATTGTCAGAAACTGACCCAGAACTCACTTGAGTCGGGTATTCCTCAAAGCGAACGGTTCATCCTCTGTCCGCGTTATAAACCAAGCGCGACTTGAAATCCTCCGAGCCCGATGTCCAAACCTGCCAGACAACGCCTCGATTTCAAGAACCGCAGCCATCAACAAGAATGGCTCGACCGCGACGATATCGACCCTCATGAACTTAGGGCGGTTCTGCACGATCTTGCCAGGTTCAATACGGCGTTCTTCGGTCACCGTCCTATTCTGAGATGGTTAGGCCGAATTCTTGGCCGGAAGACCACCGGCTCCGCTCCCACGATCCTCGACGTTGGTTGCGGATATGGCGACCTGCTCCGCGCAATCCGGCGGTGGGCAAACAAACGGAATCTGAAACCTGCTCTCTTCGGCGTTGACCTGAACCCGGAGACGATCCGGATTGCCCGGGAGGCGACGGATCGCGCCGATCAGATCGATTTCGCGGTGATGGATGTCTTTGACCTGCCTCCCGGGCGGAGGTTTGACATCATCGTGAGCAGCCTTGTCGGGCACCATCTCAGCGATGAAAAGCTTCGCGACTTTCTGGTTCTGCTTGAGCGCGCGTCGACCCAAGGATGGCTGATTTACGATCTCCAGCGCCATCGGGTTCTGTATGAAGTCATAGGCCTCGCCAGCCGCCTTGCAAGGCTGCACCCCATGGTCACGAACGACGGTCAGATCTCCGTGATGCGCTCCCTCACTCGCAAGGAGTGGACCGATCGACTCGCTGCTGCCGGGATCGAATTGTCGAACGTCAAAATACGATGGTTCCTGTTTCGTTTTGTGATCGAGAGGGGGAAAGTTTTTCCGCCCGGAACACAATGAACTCCGACGTAACGACCGGAACATTGGCGCCCGCTTCGCTTCGCACGTGGGTGGGATTTTCCATGATGTGCCTCGGCATGTTCATGGCGATCCTCGACATCCAAGTGGTCGCGACATCGCTGCCCACAATCCAACGGGCGCTCAACATCGCTCCAGACGAAATGAGCTGGATTCAAACGGCGTATCTCATTGCTGAAATCATCGCGATTCCACTAACGGGATTCTTGATCCGCGCCGCCACCATGCGGTGGCTGTTTACGGTCGCAACCGTCGTGTTCACGCTGGCGTCGATCGGCTGCGCCTTCAGCCCAACCTTTAAGGTTCTCATCGCATTCAGGGTCGTGCAGGGCTTCTCCGGAGGCACATTGATTCCGACGGTCTTCTCGGCCGTCTTCCTCATGTTTCCCACGCGACTCCAAACCTTCGCCGCCACCATAGCGGGCGTGCTCGCTGTGCTCGGACCGACGATCGGGCCGGTGGTTGGCGGGTGGATCACCGACGCTTACTCATGGCCCTGGCTGTTCCTGATCAACGTTCCCGCTGGAGTGATCGCCTCGTCCGTTGGGTTTCTTTCCCTGCCTAAGCATAAGCCTTCCATCAATCACTTTCGCCGTTTGGATTTTCTTTCCTTCGCGCTCGGCGCCGCAGCGTTGGTCGCGCTCGAAATCGCGATCAAAGACGCGCCAAAGCAGGGCTGGACCTCGCCGATCACCGTCGCCCTCGTCGCAATCTTTCTCATCTCGACGACGCTGTTTGTCACGCGGACACGGCGGTCCGACAATCCTCTCGTTGATCTCAGCTCATTTGCCCGGCGCAACTTCTCAATCGGGTGCTTGTTGAGCTTCGTTCTCGGCATGGGCCTATACGGCTCCGTCTATCTCATTCCGATATTCCTGGCCTACGCGCGGTCGCACAACGCCTTCGATATCGGAACGACGATGCTCGTGACCGGGCTCACTCAGGTGGTCTTCGCCCCAGTGGCCGCCGGTCTAACGAGACGCGTCGACGAGCGCCTCCTCGCCGGACTGGGTTTCGTTGTATTCGGCGTCGGGCTCGCCCTGAGCGCGTACCAAACGATGACAACGGACTTTAATGAGATGTTCTGGCCGCAAATCGTGCGCGGCGCAGCGATCATGTTCTGTTTGCTTCCGCCCACTGAGTTCGCGCTCGGAGAGCTCGCGCCCGAAGCCATTCCTGACGCGAGCGCATTGTTCAACCTGATGCGCAATCTCGGCGGCGCCATTGGCATAGCGATCATCGACACCATTATTTTCAGCGGCTCTCCACACTACGCGCAAAGCCTCGTCAGCGAGCTCACCTCGGGCAATCTCGACGGCGCCCGATCCATTGGCGCCTCAATGGATCTGTTGAGCGCGGCACTCGTAGATCCGGACAAGCGAGCTATTGTTGCTGCTTTGGTGCAGAAATCGGCTTTCGTTAAGGCGACCAATGACGCGTGGGCCTTTGTGGCCGCCGTCACTCTCATCGCGATGGTCTCGATTCCGTTCGTGCGGCGGCAGTCGAAAAGTGGAGGGGACAAGCGGGACGAAGTTTTCCGGGCCTAAAATTGAGCGCTCTTCTGAGAAGGTGTTGATGGCGGAAATTGCAACTCGACGGTCAGACCTGGCTCGTTCGAAGACAGCTTCACATTCGCCCCATGCACCCGCGCCACCGCGGCCACGATGCTAAGACCAAGGCCGTTGCCGGGCGTGCAACGGCTTTTCTCCGAACGATAGAAGCGTTTGAATATTAGGTCGCACTCATTCGCGGGAACCCCGGGCCCGTCGTCCGAAACCATGAGGACAGCGCCGTTTTCGCAGGCATCGGCGCTGATCCTCACCAGGCCGCTCGTGCGTCCGTGCTTGATTGCGTTGTCCACCAGATTGGAGATCGCATCAAAGAGAAGGTCCCGGTCTCCGAGGATTTCGATCGGTTCATTTCCGTCGATCTCCAAGCGGCTGCCTCGCTCCTCGGCGGCGGCGTCAAAGAGTTCGGCCACCTCTCTCGCGACAAGAGAAAGGTCGAGCGTGCGGAGCATGTTGGCCTGGGTCGACGCTTCGATCTGCGAGATGCGCGTCAACGCGCGAAACATCCGGAGAACGTCGTCAAGATCTACGATCGTGCTGGCGAGGAGCGCTTGATCGTCCTTGGCGTTGCGGGGTCTTAAGCTCGCGCGTTCGAGCCGCGCGCGCATTCGGGTTAGGGGGGTCCTCAGATCATGGGCGATGCTGTCGCCCACCTGCTTCACCTCCTGCATCAGAAATTCGATGCGATCAAGCATGGAATTGAGATTTGCCGCGAGTTGGTCCCATTCATCGGAATCGCCATGAACCGGTATTCGTTTCTGAAGGTCGCTCTCCATGATGGCTCGGCTAGCGGCATTGATGCCCTCTATCCTTCCGACCGTCCGGCGCGTGACGATGACACCCGAGGCCGCGCCCACAATGACAATAAACAAAGCCGCGAATGAAAACGCGTAAGCCATACGACGCTGAAATTGTCGGAGATCGGTAATTTCGGTTGCAGCGAGTAAATGGACCCCTCCGGCCAAGGCTGTCCATTGTGCCCGGAATATGCGCGATTCCGCGCCGTCTGAGACGAGTTCGAATTCGCCGGTCCCTTGCGGTTCGCGAGGCAACGATAGCGGCCATTCCGCCAAACTTCCGGCGACGGGACGATAGTTCGCGTCTGTCAGTAGAAACAGCCCTTGGCCTACTCGAGGATCGTTCGCGTTCCGGTTGATCTTTCCGGTCAACCCCTCCTGGCCCAACTCTTCGTATGTTTCGCGAAGGATCTGCAAATCCCCGTTGAGCACGGCGTCGGATTGCGCGGCCCCAAAGTTGGTCGATGTGTCAAGGATATAAACAAGGAACGCAAATAGAATAAGGCCAAAGATCGCGATGCAGAGGAGCGCAAGCTTGAAGGTCGAAGAATGGAGCGTTTTAACCAGGAGCACGCAGACAAAACCCAATGCCGCGGACGGTATGAATCAAGGGGTAGGCGTCTTCGCCGTCGACTTTGCGTCGGAGACGTCCAACATAGACATCAATGATGTTCGTTGTCGGATCAAAATGTAGATCCCAGACATTTTGCAAGAGCATTGAACGCGGCACAACCTTGCCTTGATTGCGAACCAAATATTCCAAGAGCTTAAATTCGCGAGGCAAGAGCTTGATAGCCTTGCCAGCGCGAGTCGCCGCCCTTGAGACAAGGTCTAGCTCCAGATCGCCGGCGCGAAGGATCGTCTCCTTCACGATCGTGGAGCTCCGACGCGCCAGCGCCTCTACCCGCGCCGAAAGCTCGGAAAGCGCGAAGGGTTTCGTCAGATAATCGTCACCGCCAGCGCGCAATCCGCGGACGCGCTCGTCCACCTCGCCAAGAGCGCTGATGATAAGTGCGGGCGCATCGTTTCCTTCGCCGCGGAGGCGCCGGATGACGGACAGTCCGTCGAGGCCCGGCAGCATTCGATCGATCAGCATCACAGCATAGGGATTGGTCCGCCCCAGGCGAAGCCCCTCATCCCCGGTCAAGGCCTGGTCAATCTGGTAGCCTTCGGTCGCCAGAAAGTCTGCGATTTCGGCCGACAGCTCCGGATCGTCTTCAACGAGGAGTATGCGCCGAAGGGATTGCATCAGGTGTTCTCGATTAAAGCCGGCAAAGCTAACACGGATTGCATTTTGCAAAACTCACTTCTCTGACAGATTGTGAAGCAATCGTCATTTGAGATTCGGTAAGATCGCGGGCCTACTCGGGCAGCGAGAATTCGGCGATCGCATCCAACCGTCGTCGTCGCGATCTTTTCTCCAACTTCGTAGTCAGACCGTAGGCGCCTAGTTTCATGAGCCAAGCCTATCTAAACCGCCTCAGCGTCGCCACTCCCGATAATGACGTTCATTGCACGTTCGTCGAGTTCGCCGAGCGCATGATGAAGAATAGACGCACGCGGCTTCTTTTCCAAAGAATGGCTGTGCGAGCGGACATACGACGTCGCTGGTCGACGCTGCGTCCCGCCAAGGCTGGCTTCAATGAGTCGCTCGACGATGAGGGGTTTTACGCCAGCGGCAATTTTCCCTCGACCGGCGCGCGTATGCGTAGATACCACAGAGAAGCGGCGCCCCTGGCCGCGAAGGCCGTCAATCGGCTGATCTCCCAGGAAGTCAGCGAGAAAATCACCCACCTGATCGTCACCTCCTGCACTGGGTTTGCAGCGCCGGGCGTCGATTTCGAAATTATTCGACGTTGCAACCTGGAACATTCGATTGAGCGAACGGTGATTGGATTCATGGGATGCAATGCGGCCATCAACGCGCTTAAGCTCGCACGGCACATTGTTCGTTCGGCTCCGGACTCAAGGGTTCTAATTGTGAGCGTCGAACTCTGCACGCTGCACCTCCAGGAATCGGAGCGCATCGAGCAACTTCTGTCATTCCTGCTGTTTGGCGATGGGTGCGCGGCGGCGATTGTGAGCGCTGACCCACATGGTTTTTCGCTCGACGCTTTCCATGCCGAACTTGCGCAAGACGCTTCAGACCAGATCACCTGGGACATCGGCGATTCTGGTTTCGACATGCTCCTCTCGGGCCAAGTTCCCACGACGATCGCCCACGCGCTGAGAGCGGGTTCGGAACGCATCCTCGCCGGGCAGGCGAGCAGAGAGTTTCAGATGTGGGCAGTCCATCCTGGAGGCCGGAGTGTGCTCGACGCTGTCCAGGACGCGTTCGAACTTGACGAAGCGGCCCTTGCGGCCTCCCGCGGCGTTCTCCAGGACTATGGAAACATGTCGTCCCCAACGATCTTGTTTGTCCTGGAGGGGCTTATGCGGGAGAAGCCGGCGAAGGGCTCCCGAGGCTGTGCGATGGCCTTCGGCCCGGGACTCGCCGCCGAATGCATGCTGTTCAGCGCCGCCGCCTGACGGTGAACCCGTGATGGCCGGGGCGTGCCTCGTCATCGGGGGCGGACCAGCGGGTGGCGTACTCGCCGCACATCTGGCGCGACAGGGCCGCCGCGTGATCCTGGCTGAGCGAAGCTCCGGTCCTCATGACAAGGTCTGCGGCGAATTCTTGAGCGAAGAGGCCGTGCGCGTGCTCAGCGAGCTGGACATTGATCTGGCCGCTCTCGGCGCCGCTCAGGTCGTCGCCGTGAGGCTCCACGAAAGAAGCAAAAGCGTCGCGGTGGAACTGCCCTTTCGTGCGTACAGCTTGTCTCGGCGGATTCTCGATGAGGCCGTTCTGGCCTCGGCTTCATCGTTCGGCGCGGAGGTGCGCCGCGGGGTCTACATAAAGTCGTTGGAGCGCAGCGGCTCGATGTGGCTCGCGCGTACCGAAGGCGGCGACGCGTTGTGTGGTGAGAGTGCTTTTTTGGCGACAGGAAAGCATGATTTGCGCGGATGGAGACGGCCGGCCAGTCGCAACGATCTGATCGGCTTCAAGCTGCATCTGTGGTTGGCGGAAGATCAGGTTGCGAAGCTGAAGTCGCATGTCGAACTCTTCGTGTTTCCAGGCGGCTATGCTGGGCTCACGCTGGTCGAGAACAGCGTGGCCAATCTCTGTTTGGTCGTCACGCGCCGGATGTTCGCACGCATAGGCGGATGGGACCTTCTATTCGCCAGCTTGCGCGATATGCCCGCCCTTGAGCAGCGTCTCATGGGGGCCCGGCCGCTGGTTACTCGGCCTCTCGCGATTTCAGCAATTCCCTACGGCCATGTGCAATCTGATAGCGAGGGAATTTGGCGGCTAGGCGACCAAGCGGCGGTCATACCGTCGTTCTGCGGGGAGGGTATTGCGATAGCCCTGCAGTCAGCGCTTCTGGCCGCTCAGCACTATATCGCTGGAAATTCGGCCGAGGATTTTCAACGGTCCTTTGCCCGGCGCATACGCGCGCAAGTCAAGCTGACAACGTTGCTCTCTCCGATCCTCACGCATCCCCGGGGACAGGGTTTCGCTATGATGGTCGCAACGCTGGCGCCAAAGCTTGTTAGCCAAATCGCGCTCAGATCGAGAGCGCCGAGACTCGCAGCGTAGGAGTCCCTTTCGGGGCGCCGGAGGGTAGCGTAGGTAATTGCTCAGCGTGATCGTTCGCAAACGAAGCGTAGGACTAAAACTTGAGTTGCGCATGTCGCTGATTCAAGGCGCGGTTCTTGGCGTGCGAAAACCACGCGCCTGTTTCGGCAATAGCAAGTGTTCGCTCTTACGGGAACCACAATGAGGAGGAAAGCGCCATGAAGCTCCTTAGCATGATTGCTTGCGGAGCATCGCTGTCGTTTCCGGCGGCAGCAACCGCCACAGATCTCGCTCCGCTCGACGTCCCCGCAAAGGCATTACCCGCGCCGACGGCCGATATCAGCCCGGAAATGCAGACTTTGGTCGGGTCTCCGCTCAATCCCAACTGGAACAAGCTGTGGAAGACGGGTGAAGAGGCGCGCGCTTTTGCTGATACTCGAGCCGCAAACACGGTCAAAACAATTCCCGCGATGCTGGCGCGCCTGCATGTCAAATCCGAAGCTTCGACCATCGACGGCGTTCGCGTTCACATCCTCACGCCCGACGAGATTCCGCCAGAGAACAAAGACAAGGTCCTGATCCACATTCATGGCGGCTGTTATGTGCTGTCCCCAGGAGAATCAGGGACGACTGAGGGAATCATCATGGCGGGAGACGGGCGCTACAAGGTGATCTCCGTCGACTATCGCATGCCGCCGGAAGCGTACTTTCCGGCTGCGGTCGATGACGCTGTTGCGGTCTACAAAGCGGTGCTTAAGGACACGCCTGCGAAAAATGTCGGCGTATTCGGGACCTCCGCCGGCGGCGCCTTGACCCTCGAACTTATCCTGCGGGCCCGCGAGCAGGGCTTGCCCGGGCCTGGAGCTCTTGCTTCGGGCACGCCGATGGCGGACGCGACCAAGACTGGCGACAGCTTCTATACAAATGAGAAGGTCGATAACGTTCTCGTGTCACGCGATGGCTTTTGCGATGCGGCCACCGTGATTTACGCCCATGGACACGACCTCAAGGATCCGCTGATTTCGCCGGTTTACGGCGACATGCACGGGTTTCCGCCCGCCATATTGACCACCGGCACGCGGGACCTATTGTTGAGCAACACGGTTCGCGTGCATCGCAAGCTGCGGCGGGCGGGCGTCGACGCAGTGCTTCAGGTTTACGAAGGCGAATCGCACGCCCAGTACCAAGCCGACGACACAGCGCCGGAAAGCAAGGAAGCGTTCGGTGAAATCGCGGCGTTCTTTGGGGCGCATCTCGGAAAGTAGCCGCGCAACGGAATTGACTCCGTCAATGCGCGTTCGATACGCGAGATGATGAGGCGCGCGGCCTGCGCGCCTCCGAGTCGAGCTGACCTCCCAAATGCAGCGTCGCCCGCTAACCTCAGATGCGCGGGGCGGCGCGCGCGTCGCGGCGCGCAAGACGCGTGAGGAGATAGTCGATCTCGGCCATCGCGGTCGCGCTGAGACTGGCCCCGGGCTTTCGCTGCGCGTCGGAGGCGAGAATGCCGCGCTTCATCATCACGTATTTGCGCGTGGCGAGGCCAACGCCCTGCTGCTGCTCATAGCGAACCAAGGGCAAATGAGCGTCGAAAAGGTCGTGCGCTTCGTCGCGCCGTCCCTCGCGCGACAGCCGCACCACGTCGATCAGCATTTCCGGGAAAGCATAGCCCGTCATCGCGCCGTCGACTCCGCGCTCCATCTCAAAATCGAGGAACAGCCCGCCATTGCCAGTGAGAATCGGGACGCGGCGCAGCGTGCCCTCCTTCTCAAATTGCCGAAGAGACGAAATCTTTTCCAGGCCCGGCCAGTCCTCGTGCTTCAGCATGACGCAGGACGCGTTGTCAGTGATGATCCGGCGGATGACGTTCGGAGTCATGATGACGCTAAGCGTCAACGGATAGTCTTGAATGACGAACGGAATGTCCGACCCGATCGCCTCGACCGCCTGCGCGTAATAGGCGACGATCTGATCGTCCGTGCGCAGCGATGGAGGCGGGGCGATCATCACGCCGGCCGCGCCCTTGGCCATGGCGCCGTGCGAGAGAGCGCGCATCGCCGCGAATCCCGGCGCAGAGACGCCGACGATGAACGGCAGTTTTGGCGCGCGCGCAACGCAGCGGATGACGAAGTCGATTGCCTCGTCGTGATCAAGCTTCGGCGCTTCGCCCATGATGCCGAGAATCGTACAACCGTCGGCGCCCGCTGCGACATAGTGATCGATCATGCGGTCGATGCTGGCCGCGTCGATGTTGCCGTCCGCGAGAAACGGCGTGGGGGCGATTGGAAAGACGCCTTTGGCGTCGACCGACAGCATGGAATCTGCCTCTGTTAGGATTGGCGGCGGTTTCGCGATGATGGGGAGGCGCCGCGCTTTTGGCAAGCGAAAGCGGATGGCGAGAGTTCCGCTGGCTTGAGCTATATTAGGACGGCGGTTTCGATTGCGCCGATCACGAGCGGGAGGAAGTTATGAATGAAAGCCGCAGCTTATCATCGGCCATGGCCGAAGCCCCGTCGCCGCCCTTTGATAGCGCGCCTTGACGCGCTTCTCGACGAAGCCGGCATGGACGCCGCGGTGATCTCGTCCAAGCACAACATTCAATATACCCCCGGCGGCTACCGATTCTTCTTCTTCGATCATTTCGACGCGATTGGCGTCAGCCGTTATTTGCCTCTTCTCGTCTATGTCAAAGGCCGCCCGGAACAATCGACCTATATCGTGCATGCGATGGAAAGCTACGAGAAGGATCGCGGCAAGTTCTGGACCCCGGCTTTCCAAACCGCGCGAGCGACCCTCGATTCCGCGCAGCTCGCGCTTGATCATCTCGCAAGGCTTGGCTCGGAGGTGAAGCGCGTCGGGGTCGAGCGCGCGTTCTTGCCCGCCGATGCGGCGGAACTCATGGCGCGCGAGCTCCCCAGAGTCACGTTCATCGAAGCGCACCTGCCACTCGAACGCTTGCGGGCCCGCAAGACCCGAGAAGAGCTGGATTTGCCGCGCGCCGCCTCCGAACTGGCGGTCGATTCCATGCTGGCGGTGATCGCCTCGCACGGGCCGGGCGCCACGAAAACGGAACTCGTCGAAGCGCTTCGCCGCGAAGAGGTGAACCGGGGCCTGACGTTTGAATATTGTCTCATTATGGCGGGGGCGAGCCTCAATCGCGCGCCTTCGACCCAAGTGTGGTGGGCGGGCGATATCCTGTCGCTCGATTCCGGCAGAAACTACAAAGGCTACATCGGCGACCTGTGTTGGATGGCGATTCAGGGCGAACCCGACAGCGAGCTCGAAGACCTGCTCGGCGAGATTGACGAAATCCAGATGGCGGCGCACAAACCGATTCGGCCTGGAGTCAAAGGCGGTGACATCTACGCCGACGCCGGCGAAGTGTTGGGGGGCTCGGCGCGCGCCAACTCAATCGAGTTCGTGGCGCATGGGATGGGCCTCATCAGCCAAGAGGCGCCGCGGCTGACGAGTCACGGCCGTCCCATATCCGGCCCATGACGTCGACCGCCCGCTTGAGTCTGGCATGGTCATCTCGATTGAGACGACGCTTGCGCATCCGCGTCGCGGCCGCATCAAACTGGAGGACACGGTCGCGGTCACCGACCACGGCTGGGAAGCCTTTGGCGACCGCGGTCGGAGCTGGAATCGAGCCGGCGGCCACGCTTCCTAGCCACGCGCCCGACGACTCCTCCCTCAGTTCGCCCGGCGCAGGCCGCTCGTGACCGCGCCGGCCAGCGTGAGCGCCGCGGCGCCCCACAACGCAATCTCCGTCGCGTGTGCGGGCGCGCGTCCGAGGGCGACCGCCACCAGCGCTGTGCCGAACGACTGGCCGATCAGCCGTCCGGAGGATTGAAGGCCGGCAGCGCCCCCGCTTCGTTCGCGTGGCGCGCTGCCGATGATCACTCGATTGTTGGGCGACTGGAAAAACCCAAAGCCGAGGCCGCAAACCGCGAGCCGCCATGCGAGTGAGGCCGGGCTGGCATCCCCGATACCAAGGGCGACCAGGGCCAGCCCTCCTCCCATCACCAAAAGTCCGATGCTCCCAAGGACGCCGGGGATGAATCGATCTGCCAGGCGTCCGGCGATTGGCGCGATCAAGGCGGTCGCGACCGGCCAAGGTGTCAGGAGGAGTCCGGAGGTCGACGCCGAGTGGCCCAGCCGGTTCTCGAAGTAAAACGGTAAGGACACGATGGCCAAGCTCTGCGCCCCGAACGAGGCGATGGACGTCGCTAGCGAAAGCGCGAACACCGGGCGGCGCAGGAGATCGACTGGGAGCAGGGGCGCGGGAAGCTTGAGTTGTCGCCTGACGAGCGCCAGGCCGATCGCTGCGCCGATGGCGATCTCGATCAGCGCCAACGAGGGGCCTCCACCTTGGCCTATCCGGTTGACGCCAGCTATGAGGAGCCCGAAGGTGAGCGCATTGAGAAGCACGCTCATAAGATCGAGGCGGCCGGCGGCGCGCGGCGTGGCCGGCAGCGTCCGCGCCGCCATCACTAGCGCCAGCGCGCCGATCGGCACGTTGATGAGAAACAGCCAGTGCCACGAGGCGACTGAAAGGATCGCCGCCGCGACGCTCGGGCTTCCGGCCGAGCAAACGGCGACCACCACCGCCATGTTGCCAACCCCCTGGCCAAGCCGCGCGTGGGGATAAATGAACCGGATGAGCGCTACGTTGACGCTCATGACTCCTGCCGCGCCAAGGCCCTGGAACGCGCGCGCGAATATGAGCACAGCGAAAGTCGGCGCGAGCGCGCAGGCGAGCGAAGCGACAGTGAAGAGGGCGAGCCCCCACCAATAGACGCGCCGGTAGCCCAATATGTCGCCGAGCGCCGCCAGCGGCAGAAGCGAGACGGTGACCGCGAGCTGGAAGGCGTTGACGATCCAGATCGCGTTCTCCGGCGCGACGGCGAATTGGCGTCCCATCGTCGGCAGCGCCACGGTGACAATGGTGCCGTCAAGCACAGCCATGCTGATCGCCATGGCGAGGGTCGTGAACGCCAGCAGGCGCTGCGGATTGGGGAGGCCGTCCTGCGCTTCGACGGCGCGAGGCGTGGATATTGACTCTGGGCGGTTCAATGCGGTGAGCCGTCCCCGCGCCTATGGCGCGCGGCCGTCAAACTGCGGTCCCCCACAAATCGTAGGCGTCGGCTCGGTCAATTCTGACCGTTACGATGTCGCCCGCGCGTAACGGCCGGCGCGTCGCGACGTGCACGGCGCCGTCGATCTGCGGCGCGTCGCCCTTGGTGCGTCCCTTCGCCTCGCGTGCGCCGCCCTCGTCGACGATGACTTCGAGGCGCTTGCCGACCTTGGCGGCGAGCTTCTTTGCGCTGATGGCTTGCGCGCGCTGCATGAAACGCTTGTGGCGGCTTGCTTTGATGTCGTCGGGCACGGGTTCAAGGCCGAGGTCGTTGGCCGCCGCTCCTTTGACCGGCTCGTATTGGAACGCGCCGACGCGGTCGAGCTTGGCTTCGTCTAGCCACTCGAGCAGGAAACGAAAATCCTCCTCGGTCTCGCCGGGAAAGCCGACGATGAAAGTCGAGCGGACGGTCAGTTCCGGGCAGATCGCGCGCCAGGCGCGGATGCGCTCCAGCGTCTTTTCCTGGGCCGCTGGCCGCCGCATCGCTTTCAACACCGCGGGCGAAGCATGCTGAAACGGCACATCGATATAGGGCAGCACATTGCCGCTGTTCATAAGCGCAATCGCCTCGTCGACATGCGGGTAGGGATAGACATATTGCAGCCTGACCCAAGCGCCGAGCGAACCCAATTCGCGGGTGACGTCGAAAAAGCGTGCGGCGACCTGCCGGTCGCGCCACAGGCTCTCGGCGTATCGGAGGTCGAGGCCATAGGCGCTCGTATCCTGCGCGATGACAATGAGCTCCTTGACGCCCGCTTTGACCAGCCTCTCGGCCTCGCGCAGCACGTCGCCGGCGGAGCGCGAGGCGAGCCGTCCGCGCAAGCTCGGGATAATGCAGAAGGTGCAGCGGTGATCGCAGCCTTCGGAGATTTTGAGATAGGCGTAGTGCCGCGGCGTGAGGCGCACGCCTTCGCCGGGGATGAGATCGGCGAACGGATCACGGGGCGCCGGCGCTGCGGCCCGCACGGCCTCCATCACGCTTTCGAACGCCTGCGGGCCGGAGACCGCTGAGACGGTGGGAAATGCGTCGCGGATCGCGTTGGGTTCAGCGCCCATGCAGCCTGTCACGATCACGTGACCGTTTTCCTTCAGCGCCTGGCCGATCGCGGCGAGGGATTCGGCCTTGGCGCTGTCCAGAAAGCCGCAGGTGTTGACGATGACTGCGTCGGCCCCGGCGTGGCCGCGCGCAAGCTCGTAGCCTTCCGCGCGCAGGCGAGTGAGAATCCGCTCGCTGTCGACGAGCGCCTTCGGGCAGCCGAGCGAGACGAAAGAGATGCGCGGCGCGGGAGGCTGCTCGGTTTCGACGATGTCGGTCATGCCGGTCGATTGCCACGCTGCGTCGGCCGCGGCAAGCGCCCCGTAGGCGCAATCAAAGCACAAGCTCAGGTCCGAGCGGCACAATGCCGGTCGGATTGATGCGTAGGTGGCTGCCGTAATAGTGGTGCTTGATGTGGAAGAAGTCGACCGTCTCGGCCACGCCCGGCAAGTGGTAAAGCTCGCTGAGATAACGGCTCAGCGCCGGGTAGTCCCTGATCTCGCGGAGATTGCACTTGAAGTGTCCGAAATAAACCGGGTCGAAGCGGATAAGTGTAGTGAACAGGCGCCAGTCGGCTTCCGTCACTCGCTGGCCGATGAGGAAGCGCTGATCGGCGAGTCGCGCCTCGAGCCAGTCGAGTGTCTCGAAGAGCGCTCTGAACGCCTCTTCATAGGCCTCCTGCGAGGTGGCGAAGCCCGCGCGATAGACGCCGTTGTTGACGGTCTGATAGATGCGCGCATTGATCTCGTCGATCGCCGGCTGGAGACCGCTCGGATAATAGTCCCCCGCGGCTGCGCCGACCCCATCGAAGGCGCTGTTGAACATGCGGATGATTTCGGACGATTCATTGTTGACGATCGTGCTCGTCTTCTTGTCCCAGAGCACCGGCACTGTGACGCGGCCGCTATAATCGGGCCGGGCTTTGACATAAAACTCGCGGAGCTCGCTCGCGCCGAAGATCGGGTCGGGAATGACGCCCGGGCCTTCCTCAAAGGTCCAGCCGCGTTCGCCCAGCAGCCAATGGACGACCGAGAGCGAGATCATGCTCTCGAGGCTCTTGAGCCGGCGGAAGATAAGGGTGCGGTGCGCCCATGGGCAGGCGAGCGAGATGATGAGGTGATAGCGATCGGGCTCCGCCTTGAACCCGCCGGCGCCGCTCGGCCCCGCTTCCCCGCTCTCGGTCACCCAGTTGCGAAACGGCGCGTCCGGCCGCACGAAATGACCAGTCCGGTCGTGAGGGAAATCCGCATCCCCGCGCCAAGTCCCTTTGACGAATTGACCCATTTCTCGTCCTCGTTGAATTGAGATTGTGGCCTAGTTAGCGCGAGCGATCTGGAAGCCCGCGAAGGACTGGCTGACCGGCATCAACTCCAGCCGGTTGATATTAAGGTGCGGAGGCAGCTCGGCCACCCACAACATGGTCGCCGCGATGTCTTCGCCGGTCATCGGCTTCACGCCGCGATAGAACGTATCCGACGCCGCCTGGTCGCCGCCAGTGCGCACCAGCGTGAACTCGGTCTCGACCATGCCGGGCTCGATCGACGTCACGCGCACGCCGGTGCCGTGCAGGTCGCTGCGCAGCCCGAGCGAGAACTGCTTCACGAACGCCTTGGCGCCGCCATAGACGTTGCCGCCGGCGTAAGGATAAGTCGCGGCCACTGATGAGACGTTGATGATCGCGCCGCGTCGGGCGATCAGCCCCGGCAGCAATTTATGGGTGAGCGAAGCGAGAGCCGTCACATTGGTGTCGATCATCTTTTTCCACTGGGCGAGATCGGCGGCTTGGGCAGGATTGCGGCCGAGCGCAAGGCCAGCATTGTTGATCAGGAGGTCGATGCCGCGAAATCCTTTGGGAAGTTGAGCCAACGCCGCGTCGCGCGCGGTCTCGTCGCAGACGTCGAACGTCGCGGGATGCACCTTGTCCGCGCCAAGGACGGCGACCAGCGCCGCGAGTCGTTCGGCCCGGCGACCGGTCGCGATGACGCGCCACCCGGCGGCCGTGAACGCGCGGGCGGCGGCTTCGCCGATCCCCGAGGTTGCTCCAGTGATGAGAGCAGTCTTGCTCATGCCGTCCCCCTTTTGGTCGCCGTCCGAGGCGCGGCGCTATATCATGAAGCAAGCGACCAGTTGAACCGGAAGCTAGACGCGGCCCGAGACCGGAATCAGCGCCCCGGTCACCGCCTTAGCTTCATCCGAGGCCAGAAACAGCATGACCGCGGCAAGGTCGGCGGGCGCAACCCAGCGGCTGAAGTCCGCTTTCGGCATGTCACGCCGGTTCATCGGCGTATCGATGATCGACGGCAGCACGGCGTTGACTGTCACGCCCTTGAGCTTCAATTCGTCGGCCAGGCTTTCGGTCAGCCGGTGCACCGCCGATTTGCTGGCCGCATAGGGGCCGAATCCGGAAGACGCGCGCAGCGCCGATTGAGCGCCGACATTGACGATCCGGCCAGCGCCGCTTTCCAGCAAATAGGGAAGCGCGGCCTTGCAGGCGTTGAGCGCGGTCTTCAAATTCATCGCGTACATCCGGTCCCAGCTGTCGACCTTGCCATCCGCGAACGTATCCCATTGAAAACCGCCGGCGATGTTGAGGAGCGCGTCGAGCCGGCCGAACTTCGCCTTGATTGAGGCCATCGCCGTCTCGGCGGCCGTGAGCGATGTCAGATCGATCCCCCCGACAATGAGCGTGTTGGCTCCGAGCCGCTCGGCGAAGCCCTCGGGGACGGTCGCTGCGTGATCAAGCAATGCGACCGAGGCGCCGCGCTTTGCCGCGGTCTCAGCGACAGCGCTTCCTAGCGCGCCCAAGCCGCCGGTGATGACGATCGTCTTGCCTTGCATCACGGTCTTAGGCCGCCTTCTCAACCGGCGCCTTGCCAGCCTTGAGCTCGTTGAGGGCGCTCGCGCGCTCGTTCGCCGCCTCTGCGGCGCTCGCCTCTTTCACGTGCCCGTATCCACGGATCGTCTCATATGCGCCGACAACACGAACCGACATCGGATGGGACGCGGGGGTCAGGCGCTGGGTGAGATCCGCGACGTCGGCTTCGAACTCGGCGACCAGGCGCCGCTCGAGCTTACGCTCCTCGCTATTGCGGAACGGATCGAGCCAGGTGCCACGCAGGAATTTCAGTCGCGCCATCATGCGGAAGGCGGTCATCGCCCATGGTCCGACCTCGCCCTTCTTCATCCGCCCACTTGCCGGGTCGAGGCGGGCGAACGGCCACGCGCCGATATGGAAATGAAGCTGATAGGGACCTTCAAATTCGCGCGCGAGGGTCTCTTGGAATTCAGGCGCTGCAAACAGGCGCGCCACTTCCCACTCGTCCTTGGAGGCGAGCAGCTTGTGATAGGCGCGCGCGACGGCTGTGCTCAGCGTCTCGCCCAAGCCTGCGTTTCTTTCCACCGCGCGCACGCGCTCAACGAGCGCGCGATACCGCGCCGCGTAAGCCGCATCGCGATAGTCCGTCAAATGGGCGACGCGACGATCGACCAGCGCATCGAGCAAGGGGGGCTCGTCAGCCTGTTCGTCAACGCCGACTAGCGTTTCGACGCTCGTCGGATCATGCCCGGCGCGTCGGCCCCATTCGAACGCCTGCTTGTTGGCGTCGATGGCGACGCCGTTAAGCTCGATTGCGCGTTCGATCGCCGCGCGTCGGATCGGAACCAGGCCTCTTTGCCAAGCGGCGCCGAGCATGAACATGTTGGAGGCGATCGGGTCGCCCATGAGCGCCGCGGAGAGACGTTGTGCGTCGAGAATGAGCACCTTGTCGCCCAGCGCGTTTTTCAGGCGTTCGATGAGTTCGTCCGCGTCCACGCTCCAGTTGGGATTGCGAGCGAAATCAGCGGTCGGGGTCAGATCGGCGGAGATGACCGCGCCTGTCTTGCCGCGCTTGAGCTTGGAGATCGATTCGTCGCCCGCGGCCACGATGAGGTCGCAACCGATCAGCGCGTCGGCTTCGCCGACGGCGATGCGGGTCGCGTGCAACGCGCCGGGTTCATGCGCGATGCGCACATGCGCGGTCACAGCGCCGTACTTCTGGCTTAACCCGGTCAGGTCGAGATTGGAGCTGAAGAGTCCGTCGAGATAAGCGGCGACAGCAACGGTCTGGCTGATGGTGACGACGCCCGAGCCGCCAATGCCAGCCACCAGCAGACTATAGCGTTCGTGTATCTCGGGCAGGATCGGCTCGGGGACCGGCGGCAGATACTGGCCTAACGGCGCTGTCGCCTCGGGCTTGCGCAAGCGTCCGCCATGTACGGTGACGAAGCTCGGGCAAAATCCCTCGACGCAGGAGAAATCCTTGTTGCAGCTCGATTGGTTGATACGCCGCTTGCGCCCGAATTCCGTTTCCAAGGGCTCGATCGCCATGCAATTGGAGACGCGCCCGCAATCTCCGCAGCCTTCGCAGACTTGCGGATTGATGAAGGTGCGGATGGCCGGGTCGGCCCATTTGCCCCGTTTGCGCAGGCGCCGGCGCTCGGTCGCGCAGGGCTGGTCGTACAGGATGACCGACACGCCCTTGAATTCGCGAAATTCACGCTGCGTCTCATCCATCGTGTCGCGGTGGCGAAGGCTAACGCCGTGGGGCAGCGGGACGCCCGCGTAGCGCTGGGGCTCGTCAGCGACGAGCGCCATTTTCTTCACGCCTTCCGCCGCGAGTTCCGCAAGGATTTGGACCGGCGTCATGCCGCCCTCAATTGGCTGTCCACCAGTCATTGAGACGAAGCCGTTGAAGAGGATCTTGTAGGTGATCGGTACGTCGGCTGCGATCGCCTGACGGATCGCAAGCGAACCGGAATGCGCGTAGGTGCCGTCGCCGATGTTGGCGAACACGTGGTCTTGACGAGTGAACGGCTGCTGGCCGAGCCACATTGCCCCTTCGCCGCCCATGTGCGAAGCAGTCGCTGTCTGGTTCGGATTAACCAGCGTCGCCATCCAATGGCAGCCAATGCCGGCGAGCGCCCGGCTTCCTTCAGGAACTGGGGTCGAACGGTTGTGCGGGCAACCGGCGCAGAAACCTGGGCTACGCATCGGCGCCGGACGGTTGCTGAGCATCGCGCCCGGCGCATCCGGCGCGCTCAGACCGCAGTTCGGATCGTGCCGCGAAACCGCTTTGACCAGCACCTTGGCGACGAGTTCAGGCGAGATCTCGCCGAAATTGGGAAAGGCGGTCGCGCCAGGCGAAAGGTCGAAGGCCAGCCCTTCGAAATGCTTGCCGACGATACGCGGCGCTCGCGAATCACCATAGAGAATGGAGCGGATCTGATCCTCGAGCAGTGGGCGCTTCTCTTCGATCACAACAATGAGATCGAGGCCGTGAGAGAAGTCGCGCACGATCACAGGATCGAGCGGCCACACCATCCCGACTTTGAGCAGACGCAGGCCGAGCGCTGCGCCGTTGTCGGCGAGGCCCAGATTGCCGAGCGCCTGTAAGAGGTCCTGCCAGGCCTTGCCGGCCGCGACCACGCCGATCCTCGCCTCCTCGCCCTCGCCGATGATGCGGTTGAGGACGTTGGCCCGCGCATAAGCGAGCGCGGCCGGCAGCTTATGATGATAGAGCCGCTCTTCCTGTGCGACCGGCGCATCGATCGTGCGCGCCCAAAGGTCCCCGGGTGGGTTGCTCGGCCGTTCGGGGATGAGGATGTCAGGCCGCTCGGGCCCGACATAAACCGTGCCGCCGCCTTCGGCGACATCGGTGACCACCTTCATGCCCACCCAACAGCCGGAAAATCGCGACATGGCGATGCCGTGCAGACCGAAATCAAGTAGCTCCTGGGTATTGGACGGATAGATGACCGGCATGCCGACGGCGATGAACAAAGTATCGGAGAAATTCACCGCGGTCGAAGATTTCGCGCCGTGGTCGTCGCCGGCGAGCGCGAGCGCGCCGCCCTTGGGGGAGGCGCCGGTGAAATTGGCGTGGCGCAGCACGTCGGCCGACCGGTCGACGCCCGGTCCCTTGCCGTACCAGATGCCGAACACGCCATCGACTGTCGCTGCGGGAAAGTTGTTCAGTTGCTGGGCGCCCCAAATCGCTGTCGCAGCGAGGTCCTCGTTAAGGCCTGGACGGAAGACGATGTTGTGTTGCGTGAGCTGCGGCGCCGCGCGCCACAGCTCAATGTCGTAGCGCCCAAGCGGCGAACCGCGATAGCCGGAAATATACCCGCCGGTGTTGAGGCCCGCCGCGGCATCGCGCAGGCGCTGCTGAATGGGCAGGCGCACCAGCGCCTGCGTCCCGGTCATATAGACCCAGCCCTCGGACGCGGTGTAGCGCGAGTCCAGGGTCGCCTCCGGCCGGGCGAGGGCGACGGTCATGATAGAATCCCTTCCGTGCTCTGGGCGACGGCTATGCGCCGCTCCCCGGTTCGCCGTCGAGGCGGGCGAGGTAGCCGGGGAACGCATCGTCGAACTCCGGAAAGTAGCGCCGAACGACGTGCATGTCGAACGCGCTCAAGATCGATTCCTTCGACTCGCGATCGAGGAGAAACCGCATCACGGCTTCGACGCCGCGCGCAGGCTCCGCGCCGAGCTCGATCCAGCGCTCCGTCTCGTCGGCCTGCATCGTCACCCGATGCCGGCTTTGGCCGCGTCCGTCGCGGACGATGACGTCGAAAATCAGGCCGCCGCCAGGGTCGGGGGTGACGGAGACCGAAGGCTCACTCATCTCTGATACCCATCGGCGGCGCGCGATTGGCTGCGTCCAGACCGGCAGCGACACGCTGAAAACAGAGCCATGCTGAGAAGGCTGCAGCCCGGTGAGTCCAAATTCTACAGAAGAAGCGGCCGATCCGCCAGACCAGTTCGCCCGTGTCCTCTAAGATCAGCAGCGATTGCGCGTTGTCTATGCGCCCAGCTTTTGACAGCCTCACCGAGGCGATTTCTTCGCCTTACTCGGAACCAATTCGACTGTGGCGCGTTTTAGGCTCCGCGACCCGGTCTTGCGGGGGAAAACGACAGCGGCCGCACGCGCCGCCATATCATGACCACGTTGTCGCCCAAAAACGTGCTTAGGTCGGGCGAAGGGGCGTCAGGAGTTTGTGGGTGGACGAATTAAACGCGCCGAGCATAGAGCGCGCGACGGCAGGCGCTTTGGCGGCGTTAGGGCACGCTTCGCTCGCTCTTTTTCTCGACGTCGATGGCACTCTGCTCGACTTAGCCGCCCGTCCCGACGACGTCGTTACGCCCGCGGGCTTGGTTACGACGCTCGCGCGCGCCGAACACAAGCTCGACGGCGCTTTGGCGCTGATTAGCGGCCGCTCAATAGAGGACGTCGACCATCTCTTTGCGCCACTACGGCTGCGAGTGAGCGGAGTTCACGGCGCCGAGGTCCGTTTCGATCCTGATGCGCCGACTGCGGCGACGGGGGCGGGCGACTTACCTCAGTCGCTGCTGGCCGCGCTAGGACGCGCGGTCGAAGCGTTCCCTGGCGTGTTCGTTGAGAACAAACGCTTCAGTTTCACCGTCCATTATCGACTTGCGCCGTCCGCAGAACAGCCGCTGCGCAATATCGTCAACAGACTCGTCGATTCGCTTCCGATCGCTGTAGATATCATGGACGCTCATTACGCGATCGAGATCAAGAGCCCCTGTTTTGACAAGGGCGGCGCGATCGCCGCGTTTCTCTCCACCTCAACGTTTCGCGGGCGTACGCCAATCTTTGTCGGCGACGATACGACCGATGAGAGCGGTTTCGCCCTCGTCAGTGCGCGCGGCGGGGTCGCCTATTCAGTTGGCGGTCCGCGTCCGGGCGCGATCGGCGCATTCGCGGAGCCGCGAGCGGTGCGCGAATGGCTCGCCAAGTTTGCCGCTGAAGAAAGCAGCGCATGACGGAAGGTAGTCAAACAAAAAAGCAGAATCTCGACCTGGCGTTGATCGGCAACAGCTGTGCGGCGGCGTTCGTCGATCAGAATGCCCGGATCGTGTGGTGGTGTTATCCTCATTTCGATTCCGATCCCGTGTTTTCGCGGCTGCTGGCTGGCGACGAGGAGAAAGGATTTTGCGACGTCACGCTCGCGAACTTGGTCAAAACCGAGTCGCAGTACGTGCGCAACACGGCGATTGTAGAAGCCATTCTGACCGACGCGAACGGCGCAAAAGTGCGAGTGTCCGATTTCGCTCCAAATTTCGAGCGGTTCGAGCGCGTCTACCGACCACCGCAAATCATCCGCCGCATTGAACCGATCGCGGGCCTGCCCCGCATAACGATCCGCGTTCGCCCGACGCACGATTACGGTCGTCCAACGACGAATTCTGTCGTTGGCTCCAATCACATCCGTTACCTAGACGGGGAGCAAGTTCTGCGGCTCACGTCCGACGCGCCACTTTCCTACATCATCAACGAGGTTTCGTTTCCCCTGACTCGACCCGTCAATCTCATATTCGGCCAGGACGATCCTTTCCTCAGCGCCATCGACACGACGGCGCGCGAATTCCTCGACCGCACGCGCGACTACTGGCAAGGCTGGGTGCGCTACCTCGCGCTGGCGTACGAATGGCAAGTGGAGGTCGTCCGCGCAGCGATTACGCTCAAACTTTGTACCTTCGCAGAGACGGGCGCGATTGTGGCGGCGCATACGACGTCGATCCCAGAGGCGCCCTCGTCGTCGCGAACCTGGGACTATCGCTACTGCTGGTTGCGTGACGCATACTTTGTGGTCGACGCGCTGAATCGACTCGGCGCTACGCAAATTATGGAATCTTACATCAACTACATCACCACCATCGCATCAGTCGACGAGGAGATACAGCCGCTGCACGGTATTGTGCCGTTCTCGCCGCTCGAGGAAAGGATCGCGCCTCACCTTAAGGGCTTTCTCGGCATGGGTCCTGTTCGAATCGGAAACCAAGCGGCAAGCCAGAAACAGAACGACGTTTACGGCAGCGTCGTTCTCGCCGCGACGCAAATGTTCGTAGACGAGCGCCTGCCCAAGATGGGGGATGAGGCGCTGTTCCGGCTGCTCGAGGGTCTGGGCGAGCGAGCCATCGTGCATGCCTTCGAGCCCGACGCGGGTTTGTGGGAATATCGCACCCGCGCGCAGCCACACACCTATTCGGCGACGCTGTGCTGGGCGGCCTGCGACAGGCTGGCGGGCATCGCGCGCCGACTCAAAATCGCCGACCGCGCCAAATACTGGGCGACCAACGCGCGCTCTTTGCGGAAGCGAATTCTCGAAGAAGGGTGGAGTGAAGAGCGCGGCGCCTTGACCGGCGCGTTCGGCTCGCCGGAGCTCGACGCCAGCGTCCTGCTGGTTGCCGAGCTCGGACTCTTGTCCTCGAACGATCCCCGATTCATCAAGACCTGCGACACCATTGGCCGCGAGCTCACGCGCAACGGCCGGATCATGCGCTACACCGCGCCCGACGACTTCGGCGCGCCGGAGACCGCCTTTCTGGCGTGCAACTTCTGGTATATCGACGCTCTCTATCAAATCGGCCGCGCGGACGAAGCGCGCGAATTGTTCGAATCGATTCTCGCGCGTCGCAACGCCTACGGGCTTCTCTCCGAGGACATTCATCCTGACGCGGGAGAGCTGTGGGGTAATTTGCCTCAGACATACTCCATGGCTGGCATCATCAATAGCGCAACGCGATTGTCGTCGAGTTGGGAGGAAGCATGGGCGCGCGACTGATAATCGTCTCCAACCGCGTGGCGGTACCGGATTCTCCCCGCACTCCCCTCGCCGGAGGAATGGCGGTTGCGGTGAAGGCTGCCCTAAAGAATCGAAACGGAATGTGGTTCGGCTGGAGTGGCAAAGTCTCAGAGCAACCGAACGCGGAGCCTCAGGTCGTCGATATCAACAAGATGACGTACGTCCTTATTGATTTATCGCAAAACGATATCCAAGAATATTACAACGGCCTCGCCAACAGCGTGCTCTGGCCGATACTTCACTATCGGGTCGATCTGCAAGAGTATTCTCGCGCTGACGCGAGCGGCTATATCCGGGTCAACCGCATGTTCGCCGACCGCCTGAGCGCGCTCCTCAGGGAGGATGATGTCGTATGGGTGCACGATTATCACCTGATGTTGCTGGGACGCGAGTTGCGCTCGCGCGGGCATCGCAACACCATCGGATTTTTTCTTCACACGCCTTGCGCGCCACCTGACATTCTACAGACCCTGCCGCACCACAGGGAGATCCTTGGCGGTCTCGCCTACTACAATCTGGTCGGTTTCCAGACCGAAAACGATCGCGAAAATTTCGCCCACTACTTGACCTCGCAAGGCGCCACTCAGAACCGATCCAGCTACGAGTTCGAGGGACAGAAAGTGCGGCTCGGCGCCTTCCCGGTGAGCATTGAGACCAAGGCGTACACGCGCCTTGCGCGAAACGCGGGTCGCTCGGCGATGGTCGCTCTCGTGCGCGAGAGCCTCGGCGGGAACAAGCTCATCCTCGGCGTCGATAGGCTCGACTATTCGAAAGGCATTCCGGACCGGGTGAAGGCGTTCGAACGGCTGCTTGAGAACAATCCGGAGTGGCGCGGCAATGTGACCTTGTTGCAGGTTACGCCAAAGAGCCGCTCCGATATCAAGCAATATGGCGACATCGAAAGCGAATTGACCGGCCTCATAGGCAAGGTGAATGGCCAATACGGCGATGCGGCCTGGACGCCGATTCGTTACGTGAACCGTTCCCACTCGCGCACGGTCCTGGCGGGCCTTTATCGCGCCGCCGATGTCGCTATGGTGACGCCGCTCCGCGACGGCATGAATCTGGTCGCCAAGGAATATCTGGCGGCTCAGGATCCGGAGGATCCCGGCGTGCTTGTGCTGTCCCAATTCGCCGGCGCGGCGAAAGAGCTCACCGGCGCGCTGATCGTCAATCCGCACGAAACCGATGCGGTGGCGGCAGCGCTGAAACGCGCCTTGGAGATGCCCGTAGCCGAGCGCCGCGAGCGCCACGCGCCGATGCTCGAACATCTGTTGGAGAACGACGTCAGGAAATGGGCGGAGGACTATCTCGCGACGCTCGTCGAAGGCGCTCCGACCCGCCGTCTCCTCGAAGGCATACGCGCCCTGTTCGGCGTGTCCTCGGAGAATGGGCCGCTGGCGTTCCGGTAGAGGCAAAACCTCAAATTGTCTGGATTGTATGGTGAAATTGTCTGGGACGTCATTTTTGTCGGAGTGCAATTTGTGTCGATAGCGAATGAAGTTGTCCGGTTTTGGTAGCCCATCATCTGTCCGCTTCTTCTGCTTTTGTTCTCCTGTGGGCCGGGTGGGCAAGCCGGA
>Ga0209624_10000864_pt1 | contig 25626 bp, 17 predicted proteins | sample JacPinW_OM2H0_O1_FD_188565 | JGI IMG/M metagenome (GOLD analysis project Ga0209624, IMG submission 188565) | Forest soil microbial communities from Algoma, Ontario, Canada - Jack Pine, Ontario site 1_JW_OM2H0_O1 (SPAdes) (version 2) | ecosystem: Environmental > Terrestrial > Soil > Boreal...
CACTGGCCCGCACGGCGGCGTGCGCGCAAGACCGAAGGCGCGGCGAAGCGCCGGGCCGACATCGTCGGCTCGCCGCAGCTCCTTCGCCCATTTGGTCACTGGCGCAGCCAGCGCGACAAGGTCGCCCGAGAGCCACGGCTCGGTCATCAGATGCCTGGTGTCCTGCTGGCCCGCGGTGACCACGAGCGGCGTCTCGCTCGCCTTGGAGGCGACCAGCACGCCCATGGCGTTGCCGAGGCCGCCCATCGCATGCAGGTTGACGAAGGCGGTCCGGCCGGTGGCGAGCGCCCAGCCGTCCGCCATGCCGACCGCGGTCGCCTCCTGAAGGCCGAGCACATAAGCGATGTCGGGCGCATCGACCAGCGCGTCCATGAGCGGCATCTCGGTCGAACCCGGATTGCCAAAGACGTGGGTGATGCCCTCATCGCGCAGGATGTCGATGAGAACGTCGCGGGCGCGTCGGGTCATCGGAGTCTTCCCTCAGTTCGCTTCGCATTCTACACGAGTCCGGGGCAGCGAGAATGCGCCGCAAGTGTTGGATCAACGATCGATTGTCCGATCGCGGGCGAAGGCTAGGGCGATGACGGATCTCGCATGAGTTGCGGCGGCGACCGGCCGGTCAAACGATCATATTCGGCGGCGAAACTCTGGTTCGGCTGTTGGCCGAACTGATCGCTCGAGAACTCTGGCTTCAGGCGATTAAGGAAAAACATCTCGTGTGTGCGTTCGTGCTTGGCTTCGACAGGACCGCGCGGCTCAAGTTCGAACAGCGCCTTCGCATGTCCGGCCACGGTGTCCGAAACATTGATCCGGCCGGGCAGGCAGTGCGCCTCCATAAACGACGCGATGTTCACCGCGTCGCCCCAGATATCGAAGGTGAAGCGGCGGTTTCCGACGATTCCGGATATGACTGGCCCGGTATGAACGCCGATGCGCAATTCCATCGATGGCAGTCTCAACCTATCGCTTCGCGATTTCATGCGCGCGGCGGTCGCTTGTATTTCCAGCGCTGCAAGGCATGCGTCGATTGGATGGCGAAGGCCCGTCTCGGGCACCCCGCCGACCGCCATATAGGCGTCCCCGATCGTCTTGATCTTCTCCAGACCATGACTGGCGACGATGTCGTCGAACGCGCTGAAATACTCATCAAGAAGACCAATGAGCGCCGCTGGCTCGGCGCGCTCGGACAGAAGCGTGAAGCCCTGAAAGTCCGCCAGTAGAACGGTTGCAGAGCGAATATATTTCGGTTGGACTTTGCCGTATTTTTTCAATTCCTCGGTGATTGCGCGGGGCATGAGGTTGTCGAGCAGCTCATCAACGCGCGCTTTTTGCGCAGCGGCCTCCCCGCGCGCCAGCTCGAGCTGCGCAATCGTTTCATCATGCTCGATCAGCCTTCGACGCAGCTCCAGGAGGGTGAGAACCTGGCGCGACAGCCGGCGTAGCGCTTCCGTTTGTTCAAAGGTGAGCTGCCGCGGCTCAATATCCAGGACGCATAGCGTCCCCAGTGCATAGCCCTCGTCAGTGATGAGCGGCACGCCGCAATAGAACCGGCAGTGTGGTTCGCCGACGACGATCGCGATCCGGTCAAAGCGAGAGTCCTGCGTCATGTCCGGGACCACGAACATCTCGGCGCCGCGTAACGTGGTCGAGCAAACCGTAGCGCCGCGAGGCGCATTCGTCGCCTCCGCCGGGAGGCCATATCTCGCCTTGAGCCATCGGCGATCGTCGTCAATGAAGCTGATGTAGCCGATAGGGCATCCGCAGATTTGCGCCGCCAACTCCGCGATTTCATCGTAAGCCGCTTCGGGCGGGCTATCCAGGATGTCGAGCGCGCGCAAAGCATCGAGCCGCTCCGGTTCGTTGGCGGGGATCGTAAAGGCCAACAGGTCTTTCCCGGCGGCTTCCGCACTCGGAGGATTCTCTGAAGTTGAGACGGCGCTCTTGGCAAGCGCGGTCGGCGCGGGCGTCACCCTTTCGCCGGTAAACGTTCTCTGAGGGGTGGAATCGCTCAATGTCCGTTCCTCCGCAAGGCGGTGTCAACGCGCTTCGTCTAACGACAAGAGGGGTGGTCGGCGCGGGGCATTGCTGCGATTCTCAGATGCGCACATTCCGACATGACGGCGGGCGGCGAAGCGCCATCCTTGCGCGTGATCGAAGTGTCGCGAACTTGAAAGGGCATGGTCCAACTCCGCGTCTTATCCCGCTTGGAGTCGCCTCCTTCCCACACTGGCTCAATTGGGGACCGGCAAGTCAGGGCGCAAGGCTTCTAACCAGCGCCTGCTGCGCGAGGTGTGACCACGCTCACAATGCCTGCCTGGCGCTTCGCAAAGTTCGACTGACGCGGCGCCAAGCCCTCTTTCGCGGTTGCGCATCCGACCGCTCTCGTTACGGCCTGCGTTATTTCAGCGATGAGCGCCGCGTCTTTTTATCGACGCTGGTTCGTCAACATCCGTGAGATTGCGGACACGAACGCGCCTTGCGGCCTGGTTCTCGCGCCGACAAAGTGATGGCAGGAACGAAGCGGCCGAAGTCTTCCCCTGCTGAACATGCCGGGAAGATTTGGGTCGGGCCAAAAGCAATTTCTTGCAGAAAATCAGAATTGTTGGTATAGTCAATCTAAATTAGCCAAACGTGAGGGCTCATGCGCAATGAACCGACACCAGCCTCCGAGCGGGCGCGAAAGCGGGCGGCGGGCAAAATTCGCCGCGAGGCGTTGATCAAGGGGCGAGAGGCGTATTTCGACCTGCTCGTGTCGGGCTACAGCGTTGAGCAGATTGCGAGCCACACAAAGCAGAGTCCGGCGGCGGTTCGTCGCGCCGTCGGTCAGGCCTTGGCGAAGCGGCGGCCCGATGCGCCTGAGGACTATGCCCGCCTCCAGGTCGCGCGGCTGACCAAGGCGTTGCGCTGCGCCGACGTTTCGCTGGAGGAGGGGAACCTGAAGGCGATCGCGCCGTTCATGAAAGTCGTGCGGGAGCTGAACCTCTACCACGGCGTCAGCGTCGGCTCGGCGCGGCTCGCCGCGCCGGCGGCGCTGTCGGAAATCGCGCCCGCATCGCCGCCGCTTGCGCTCACGCATTCGCCTGGCGTGGCGGTGACGGAATTATTCGAAGACGAAGAAAGTTGCGCAAAAGCGCAGTTAAGCTCTTGAAATCATTCGTGCGCGTAAACTTGTGCGCGACAGCTTGATCGCTCGCTTTGAAGCTTCCCCGTGGGCTGAGCCCCTAGGCTACTCCACTTCCTCGTCGACTCCGGGCTCGGCGCCCGTCTCGCCAATGCGGTCGACGGAGACGACGTGCTCCTCTTCGGCGGTGTCGAATACGATCACACCCTGCGTCGACCGGCCAGCGATGCGGATGCCGGTGACCGGCACCCGGATGAGCTGCCCCCCGTCGGTCACCAGCATGAGCTCGTCGGTCTCTTCCACCGGGAACGAGGCGACAAGCGCCCCGTTGCGAGCGTTGACCGCCATGGCGACGATGCCTTTGCCGCCACGCCCCGTGACGCGGTATTCGAATGACGAGGTCCGCTTGCCGTAGCCATTCTCGGATATTGTGAGGATGACTTGTTCGGCGGCGCGCATCGCCTCGAAGCGCTCCGGTTCAAGCGTGCTCGCGCCATTGGGCTCTGCGCCGTTCTCGTCTTCGCTCTCGGCGGCGCCTTCGGCTTCGTCCGCCTCGCCCTCGGTCGCGCGGCGTTGCTTGAGATAAGCGACGCGCTGATCGGCGGTCACGTCAATTGATCTCAGGATCGCGAGCGAGATCACGCTATCGCCCTCGGCGAGCGCGATGCCGCGCACACCCATCGAATCGCGGCCCTTGAACACGCGCACGTCATCGACGGAAAAGCGGATGCACTGACCGCGCGCGGTGGTCAGCAGGACGTCGTCCTTGTTGGAGCAGATCTGGACGTCGACGATCCGCTCGCCTTCGTCGAGCCGCATGGCGATCTTACCCGCGCGGTTCACCTGCGCGAAGTCGCTGAGCTTGTTGCGCCGCACCGTGCCGCGCGTCGTCGCGAACATCACATCGAGCGCCTCCCAGCTTTCCTCGTCCTCCGGCAGGGCCATGATGGTGGTGATGCGCTCGTCCGTTTCGAGCGGCAGCAGGTTGACGAGCGCCTTGCCGCGCGACTGCGGGGCGGCGAGCGGCAGTCGCCATACCTTTTCCTTGTAGACCTGTCCGGCCGAAGAGAAGAACAGCACCGGCTGATGCGTGGAGGCGACGAACAGCCTGGCGACGAAATCCTCGTCCCGCGTCGCCATCGCCCCGCGCCCCTTTCCGCCGCGCCTTTGCGCGCGGTAGGTCGTGAGCGGCGCGCGCTTGATGTAGCCGCCATGGCTCACCAGCACGACCATCTCCTCGCGCTGGATGAGGTCCTCGTCCTCCATATCGGCGTCGCTGTCGAGGATGACAGTGCGGCGCGGCGTGGCGAAGTCCGTCTTCACCTTGATGAGCTCGTCGCGGATGATGCCCATGAGCCGCGCGCGCGAGCTCAAGATGTCGAGATAGTCGGCGATTTCCACCGACAGCCGATTGAGCGCCTCGGCGATTTCGTCCCGTCCGAGCGCGGTCAGGCGCGCGAGGCGCAATTCGAGAATCGCGCGCGCCTGCGCTTCCGAGAGACGGATCGCGCCATCGGCGTCGAGCGCGTGGCGCGGATCAGCGATCAGGGTGATGAGCGGCGCCATGTCGCGCGCCGGCCACATCCGCTCCATCAATGCGGTTCGCGCGGTTGCGGAATCCGGCGAGGTGCGGATGAGGCGGATCACCTCGTCGATGTTGGCGACCGCGATCGCGAGGCCGACTTGGATATGTGCGTTGTCGCGCGCCTTGGTGAGCAGATATTTGGTCCGCCGCGTGACCACTTCCTCGCGGAAGTCGAGGAACGCGCGCAGCATGTCGGTCAGCGTCAGCATCTCCGGCCGGCCGCCGTTCAGTGCGATCATGTTGGCGCCGAAACTCGATTGCAGGGCAGTGAACCGCCAGAGCTGGTTGAGCACCACGTCGGCGACCGCGTCGCGCTTGATCTCGATGACGATGCGCATGCCGTCGCGGTCGGATTCGTCACGCAGATCGGAGATCCCCTCGACGCGCTTTTCGCGAACCAGCTCTGCTATGCGCTCGATCAGCGTCGCCTTGTTGACCTGGTAGGGGATCTCGCTGACGATCAGCGCCTCGCGGTCCTTGCGCAGCTCTTCGACCGCGACCTTGGCGCGCATGATGATTGAGCCGCGGCCAGATGCGTAAGCCGCGCGAATGCCCGCTCGCCCGAGGATCGATCCGCCAGTCGGGAAATCGGGCCCCGGAACATGCTCCAGCAATTCGTCGAGCGTGATGTCGGGCTTATCCATGAAAGCAAGAACAGCGTCGATCGTCTCGCCGAGATTGTGCGGCGGGATGTTGGTCGCCATGCCGACCGCGATGCCGCCGGCACCGTTGACGAGCAGATTGGGAAAGCGCGCCGGCAGGACGACGGGCTCTTCTTCCTTCTCGTCATAGTTCGGCTTGAAATCGACGGTGTCGTTCCCGAGATCGTCGAGCAGAGGGATCGCGACGGGCGCGAGCCGGGATTCGGTGTAACGTTGCGCCGCGGGCGGATCGCCGTCGACCGAGCCGAAATTGCCCTGCCCATCGATGAGCGGCGCGCTCATCGAGAAGTCCTGCGCCATGCGCACGAGAGCGTCGTAGACCGCAAGCTCGCCGTGCGGATGATACTTACCGATCACGTCGCCCACGGTGCGCGCAGACTTGTTGTAGGGGCGGTCGGGTGTGAAGTTGAGCTCGCGCATCGCGTATAGGATGCGCCGGTGCACGGGTTTCAGACCGTCTCGAACGTCGGGCAACGCGCGGCTCACGATCACGCTCATCGCGTAATCGAGATAGCTGCGCTTCATTTCATCGAGGATCGAGACGGGCTTGATATCGGCCGGTCCGCCGGGCGCGGGCCGTTCGTCAATAATGTCGGGCAATGGGAAGAGGTCCTTGACGCCAATCGCGTCGCCAATCTCTAGCCGATTCCGATAGTCGGCGCCAGTTTTCGCGAACGACCCCAGGCAGGCGAAATAGGTCCGTCTCTCAAATTGGTTATGGGGACGAAGGCCGGTCCCCGGCGGACTGGCGCGGCTTCGGTCTGGGGGAGGCGCTCCGGCCGCGCCGGGCAGTCCCGGCCACAGATCCCGACTCTAGGCGTCTCGACTGGCCCTCACGAAATTTTGAACGCGACGCCGCGCGCCGGGTCGCGGCCCGGTCGCAAGGAAAACGGCGCCGCAAGCCGCGGAAAACAGGGCGTCTTCCGCGCTCTGACGCTCGGGCGGTTTTGGGCATCGCGAACGGCGATTGCCTCATGCCGATCCACGGCTTGGACCCAGGGCGAAAAAAAATACAATGCATGAAACGGGGTCTCGAACAGCTCGCACGAACGAAGCGGGACCCACGGCAAAACGCCGAATTCAGGGAGGAAGACTCGTGAAGAGCACCAGGAATCTTCGTCGCGCCCGCCTTTCCTCGCTCTTGGCGCTGGGCTGGCTCGTCTCCGCGACCGCTGACCGGGCGTTCGCAGCCGACGTGGTCACGCCGGGCGATGCGGACAAGGAGAAAGTGATGTCCGAGGCGCCTCCCGGCGCCCGTCAGTATTACGACGGCTACTGGTTCTCGCCGCCGATCATCGCCGACCCGCTCACCAATTGGCAGCCGCACAAGCCGCCCTGGCAGTTCTGTCACAACGAATCCTACCTCGGCAATTCCTGGCGGGCCGCTCTGCTCGACGAGGTCAAGAAGGGCGTCACGCAGTTGGCCAAGCAGGGGCTCGCCAAGCCCGACGTCATGGTCACGAATTCGAACGGCGACATCAACGTCGAGCTCACGCAGTTGCGCTCGCAGATCGCGCAGGGCTGCGACGTCATCATCAGCTTCCCGGGATCTGCGACAGGGCTGTGCAGCGCGATCGAGGAGGCGGCCGACAAGGGCATCCTGTTCATCGCCATCGATTCGCAGGTGAGCTGCCGCGCCGCGCTCAACGTCGCCCAGAACCCCTACTACTACGGCAAATACGAGGGCGACTGGATCGCCAAGGAGATGGGCGGGAAAGGAAATATCGTCATCATCAACGGCCAGCCCGGCGTCTCGGTGACCATCGCCAAGCGGCAGGGCATGCTGGACGCGATGAAACCCTATTCGAACATCAAAGTGTCCGGCGACCTCTACGGCATGTGGACGCCGGCCGTCGCCAAGTCGGAAATGCTGAAGTACCTCGCCACTCACCCCGAGCCTGTCGACGCCGTGTGGTCGTCGGGGCAGATGTCGGTCGCGGGCGGCGAAGCGCTGGAGCAGGCAGGCAGGCCGCTGCCCAAGCTCGTCGCCGACGGCACCAACATGTGCAGCTATATGGCCTACTGGAAGAACCACGATCTCGACGGCTTCACGCTCGCCGGCGGCGGCGCGCCGATGGCTTTCGGCGCCCTACAGGTGGCGATCCGCGCCATGTCGGGTCAGAAGCCGAAGGTGAACACGATCTACATGCCGATCCCGGTGATCACCAACGCCAACTTCAAGGACTATTACAAGCCCGGCATGACCGTGCAGGACACCTGCTGGGCCGACCCGCCGGACGGGCGCCTGGTGCCGGACGACTATTTCGACCAGTTCTTCACCGGCGGGCAGCCGCAGCCGAAGATTCTGCCATAGACTGTGCTATGACTGGATGGAACCAGCGTCGTCATTGCAAGCGCAGCGAAGCAATCCAGGGATAGTAGGACGCCCTTCGTTCTCTGGATTGCTTTGTCGCTGCGCTCCTCGCAATAACGGTCCCACGCGAGCGCAGCATGCTCCTCTAGTCCCGCGCCGACTTGAGCCCGTGGATACAACCTTGACGCGAGATTCCCGCAAATAAAAGCAAGCAAACGAAAGCAAATGAAAGGAAAATTCCTTTCATTTGTTTTCATTAGCTTTTCCGAATTGAGCCTTTTCAATGAGTTACGAGCGAAAAAATAAAAAAATTCCCCTTCTTCGTAACTCGCGTCTTGGGTTGCGGTCCAAGGGGTCAAATAGCGCGCAGCTTCATTCCGCGCCCACCTCTCGCCAAGACCATTGACTGAATCCAGCAGCAATATTTGTATCATCGATTTCTGGTTTTGGCAACCAAACGCTACGTTTAAAGATGACCGCAAAGCCGCGGGACGAGCGCGGCGCGGCGATGGCCAGCGCGATAGGTCGACGCGCCCGAGCATTCTGCTCTAAGCTCAAACTCAATCGGCTGGCGGGTTTAGACCCGAAGCGGAAGGTCGGCGCAACCGATTCGACGTCGTGAAACGACGTGAAGCGAACATTCCGGGCTAGCGCGGCTTTTCACGCGCTGGACCTAGCGAAGCTCAGCCGTTCTTGATTTCCATTAAGCGGTTGACGACGCGCCTGCGACCGTCAGAGGTTCGGGGGCCAGCGAAGGCCACTATTAGCGACCAAAACTCATCAGTAGGCCATGACGCACGGACCGATTGTAGCGCCCTGATTGCCAACAACGGTTTGATTCGTCAGCTTCACCTGGGGATTCCCGCGCAAGCGTGAGCGGCTTGCGCGGATCCCATTCCGGCAATGAGGAGACTACGGTGGCGGCACGGTTTCACTTGGGCTGGTTCCTGAGCAACAGCTTTGGTGTGCATGGCTGGAACCAGCCATGGGGCGGCGCCCTCGCGCGAGATTGGATGAAGCCAGATATGCATATCGAGCTGGCGCAGGCCCTTGAGCGCGCCTGTTTCGACTTTCTGCTTCTCGAAGACTCGTCTTTCGTGCCGGACAGCTACGGTTCTTCGATGGATTATTACCTGAAGGCCGCGGCTCGAGTCCCGAAGAACGATCCGTTGCCCCTGGTGCCGCTGCTCACACAGGCAACGACGCATCTTGGCATTGTGCCGACCATATCGACATCGTTCTATCCGCCCTTCCTTCTCGCGAGGCTGATCGCCACACTCGATCTCATGTCTGGGGGCCGAGTGGGCTGCAATTTCGTGACCTCGACGGCGCAACGGGCGGCCCAAAACTTTGGTCTGGACGAGCATATCGAGCACGATACCCGATATGAGATGGCCGACGAATTCGTCGATGTGGTCACGAAGCTGTGGTCATCCTGGGATGCGGATGCGATTGTCATGGACCGTGAGCAGGGCGTCTTCGTCGATCCCGCCAAGGTCCGGACGATTGACCACAAGGGCGCGTTCTTCGCGTCGCGCGGGCCGTTGAATACGGCCCGTCCCGCCCATGGTCGGCCCGTGCTGGTGCAGGCCGGCGGTTCGCCGCAGGGGCGGGCCTTCGCCGCCAAGCACATGGACGTCGTGATCGCGGCGCTGGGGACAGTCGGAGAGATGAAAGCGTTCCGCGAGGACATGCGAAATCGCCTGGCCGCACAAGGACGCGACCCCGACGCCTGCAAGGTGATGTTCCTGTTCTCGCCTATCCTCGGCGAGACGAACGAGGAGGCCAAGGAGAAGTACGATCGCAAGCAGGAGGCCAGGGCGGCATCCCCCCAGAACGATCTCGCAGTGATGGCGAGTCTTACCGATATCGACTTCGCGAAGTTTGACCTGGACGAGCCCCTAGGGGCGCTCACCACAAACGGTCAACAAGGCACACTCCGTCGCTTCCTCGCCCAGGGGAGCACATTGCGCGAGATCGCCAAGAATTTCCGCTTCGGCTTCGAAGATGTGTTCGGCACACCGGATCGCGTGGCGCTCGCCATGGGCGAGATCATGGCGGAGGTCGGGGGGGATGGCTTCATGATCAGTGCGCCGATCAGCCGACGCTATGTCGCCGAGATCACGGACGGTCTGGTCCCGGCGCTGCAGGCGCAAGGCCTGGTTCGTAGCGCCTATCCCACAAAAGATTTTCGTGACGCGCTCTTCGAATTCTGAGGGGCGGCACAAGCGCTGCAACCGTACTTGTCAGTCCCCCTACCGCAACGGCACCAATTCAGCATCGCGCGAACGCCGTCCTTTACTTCGGCGCCCGGCCGTGCCGTTTCCAGATTACCCCGTCGCTCCAGGTGATCGTAACGCCGTCTGCCGACAGCCGGCCGGTCTTGCGGAAGCAGGCCACGCCGTCGGCGCCGATGGGTTTTCCCCGGAACAGTCCGCCATATTCGTTCACGCAATCGACCTCACTGCCTTTGACTCCGATGCTTGGGTTGGCGTCGGTGAGGCGGCAACCGTAGGCGCAGACATAATCGCCTGTGAGCCGCGAGAGGGACTGCGACGCTGCGGGCGGGACGAGAGCGACGCCCAGTCCCAACGCCAAGCTTAACCAGCGAATGCAGACGGTTAAGACAGGATTCGAGATCTTCACGCGATACCCCACGCCACAGGCTCAACGCCCGCGATGAGAGCCTGTCTTGATGGCATTGTCACGCAGGGTCGCGCTTGCGGTTCCGCTGACGGTCCAATAGTCAACCGGCGCATTGCGCCCGTCCACCACGCTGGCGCCAGACGGCAACAATCCGCCCTAAGCGGTCGACTCTACCGAGGCGATCGCGGTTTGACCCTTCCTTCGGATGACGGCGCCGCGTTGAACGGGAAGGCCCCCCGTCCGAGAGGACGAGGGGCTGCAGCAATGGCCTTGGCGCTGGTCGGATGAGGCGCCCGAATTGCGGCCGGTCAGCTCGGGTTGCTGGCTCAGCCGAGCGCCGGCGCGAGGCGATTCCGCGCGCGCTTGCGCCCGGCGAGCCCGGCGAGGCCGGCGAAGCCTATGCCCAGCATCGCCCAGGTCGATGGCTCGGGGACGGCGGCGAACTCGAAGTCGCTCGAGCCGGTCGTGAACACAACGCTGCCGTACTGCGCCGGAGTCATGAAAGACACGAGGAAACCAGGGTCCTGCGTATTGTCGATGTTGCTGAAGTTCGAATAGAGCTCAGAAGCGAACACCTGGCCGATAAGCGAGCCCGTCCCGTTGGCGCCGGAGTAGAACGAGACGGCGTTGGTCGCCGCCGGGTTGTCGTCGTTGGGCGAGCCCCAGACGATGGTCAAAGCGTCGCCCGACCCGTTCATCGTCACCTGGCCGCCCTCGATGTTCCACCAGGAGTGGGTCGTGTCGCTGAGGCCGTAGGGATTCCAGCCGGGATTGTCGAATTCAGGCGGATTTCCGGGCCCGGTGACCTGGCCAGTTTGGATCTGCGCCGTACCGGTGGCAAAGCCGGGCTGGGCAAAATCAGGCCCGGCCGGGTTCGCGCGGCCGTAGTCGTTGACCGTGATCCCATCGATAATTGCTGACGCCGCGGAAGCTGCCGAGGCCCCCAGGATTGTCGCTGCCGCGCCTATGACGCCCAGCAAAATTTTATTCATCGCCTATAGTCCATCGTTATCTCTACGCCGCTATGGACAATTACCATCTGTGGGATAATTGAGTCAAACTTACATCAAATCGACGGTTAATTGCATGCGGCCCGCGCGCGGCGTCTGGGTATCGGTCTGCCGCATCAATCTTGGGGTTACGGGGCCAGCGGCTCTCGGCGATGGGGGCTCGGGTGACTGATCCTGCGGCGATCTTCGTTCTGCAGCCGTTCCACTTAGCCGCCGGGCTCTGTCGCTGATGTCCCGCTAAAGGCGCGCACGGCCCGTTGGATGACCAACTTAGTTACTATGTGTAATCGTTTCCGACGATCGACTCGTAAATGGCGCCACAACCCTTTGGAAGCGCCCAAAACGGACTCGAAAAACGGCGGCTCGCCGTCGCGGGCTCAAGGGCGAGCGCCGTCACCGCCCGCCCGCAACGTCGAGCAACGCGCCGGTCACATAGGACGCCGCGTCGCTGATCAACCAGACGGCCGCCTCGGCGATTTCCTCAGCCGTGCCTGGACGTCCCATCGGAGCGGTCGCGCCGAGGACGAAAGCCCGGTCCGGCTCGCCTCCGCTGGCATGAATATCGGTGTCGATGAGGCCCGGGCGGATGGCGTTGACTCTGACGCCCTCGGCGCCGAGTTCCTTGGCTAGCCCTAAGGTCAGCGTGTCGATCGCGCCCTTGGAGCCGGCATAGTCGACATAGAGGTTCGGCGAGCCGAGGCGCGCGGCGGCCGATGACATCATGACGATCGATCCGCCCGCTCCTCCGGAGGACTTCGACATTCGCCGCGTGGCCTCGCGGGCGGTGAGATAGGCGCCGAGCACATTGACCTCGAAGACGCGCCGCATGCGCTCGACGCTCATCTCCACAAGCTTCGCCGTCGGCGCGACGATGCCGGCATTAGCGATGACGGCGCTGAGGGGCCCCAGCGCTTTGGTCGCCGTGTCGAACATGCCGATCACATCGGCTTCGACGGCAATGTCGCCTTTCAGCGCGACTGAGCGGCCGCCGCCTTTGGCGATCGTCTCGACGACCGCGTCAGCCGCTTTTGCGTCCTCGCGATAATTGACGCCGACAGCCCAACCATTTCGACCGGCGAGCAGGGCGCAGGCGCGGCCGATGCCGCGCGAGGCGCCGGTGACAAGGAGGGCTTTGGCGGACATGTGTGACTCCGGGAGCGGGGGAGGGACGACGCGAAGGCGCTCAGCCGACCGCCGCCTCGATGTCGCCGGCGAGCTTCTCCGGCTTCTCGCTGGGCGCATAGCGCCGCACCACTCGAAGCTGCCTGTCGACCAGGAACTTGGTGAAATTCCACTTGATCGCCTGCGTGCCCAAGAGCCCGGGCGCTTCGTGTTTGAGCGTCTGAAACAGCGGATGGGCGTTTGCGCCGTTGACTTCGACCTTGGCGAACATCGGGAACGTCACGTCGAACCTGTCGGTGCAAAACTTGCGGATTGCAGCTTCGTCCCCTGGCTCTTGATGGCCGAACTGGTCGCACGGAAATCCGAGTACAGCGAAGCCGCGCTCGCGAAAGCGCCGGTGCAGCGCTTCGAGGCCCGTGTATTGCGGGGTGAAGCCGCACTGGCTCGCAACATTGACGATCAGCAGCGCTTGCCCCGCAAAGTCGCCGAGCATGCGCGCCTCGCCGTCGATGGTCTTAAGTCGAATGTTGGCTGGGAGGGGCACATGGAGCTCCAACTGACCCCACGGCTCAAATCGGCGCCTGGAGCGTGACGGTTGGCTTTTTATCCTCTCAATTTGAATGTCAGCAATAAGCATTGTGCTATCGCATATTTTCCTTCACTTTCATCGAGTAGGCCGGGAGGTGACCCCATGAAAAAGCTCTCGATTAAGCTCCTCGGAGTTGTTCTGATTTCCGCTACTCTCTCATCGGCGATGTCGCCTGCGTTCGCGTTAGGCGGCTGCGGTCCGAACCGACATCGCAACGGATGGGGCGAATGCGTCTGGGGCGGTCAAAATCAAGACTGGTGCCTGAGAAGAACCGGCCATCCCGCAACGCGTATGCCCAATGGGACATTGCGCTGTTATCGGTGAGGGCCGCCCTCGCTGATCGACTTTACGCAAGTCCATAGACCTCGGAATTCAGCGGCATAGGCTTCCGTGGCGACGAAGAGCTTCGGACGCCTGGCGGCTGGCGTCGGGACTCGCCCTGAGGCGCGCCGGAACGATTGCCGACTCTGGGCCTGAGCTGTATTTTCGCTGGCTCCGGGTGGATTGCCGGTAAGCGGCTTGGCCTACAAATTTGCGCCGGACCCCGCTTGTCTTTGAGGGATTTTTCGCCATGGCTGCAGCTTTGAAGCGCCGCGCAGAGCGATACCAGCAAGGCAGAGACTTGCGAACGCGCGTCCCGCGCGAAGCGCATGCGGAACTCCATGGCCCCCTGGATCGCGACCCCGTCGCCATTCTGGCGGAATTCGACGCCGAGCGGGTCGGCGAGCTTCTGCCTCTCCGCTACAAGCTTATGACGGCGGATCCGTTCGGGTTTCTTCGCGGCGCGGCGGCGGTGATGGCGACCGATCTCGCGCATCAACCGCTCGCCGGGGTCCCGGTGCAAGCCTGCGGCGACTGTCATCTGATGAACTTCGGCGCATTCAATTCGCCCGAAGACAACATCCTCTTCGACATCAACGATTTCGATGAGACGCTGCCCGGCGTCGATTTCACCGTCGACGTCAAGCGTCTGGCGGCCAGCGTCGCCGTCGCGGCCAAAGCCGCCGCCATGTCGGACAAGCGGGCGCGCAGCCTCGCCGCGAGCACAGTGACTGACTATCGCGAGCATATGTTCACTCTTAGGGAGCTTTCTCCCAGCGAAATCTGGCACAGCAAGATCGATCTCGAACATGAGCTTACGCAGATCGAGAGTCCGGGCCTGCGCCGCAGTCTTTCGACGTTGATCCGAAACGCTCAGGCCCGCGGTCTCGACAGGGACGACAACTTTCCGCACCTCGTCACCGCCGGCGAACCCAGGATCGCCGACAAGCCGCCGAAGATCTTCCACATCAATCCGAAGACGCTGGGAGGCCGCAAGATCGACTTTGCTCGCGGCTTTGCGCTCTACCGCGAAACGCTGACGCCCGACCGGACAGTGCTGCTCGACCGCTATCGATTGACAGATGTCGCCTTCAAAGCGGTGGGCGTCGGATCCGTCGGCACGATCTGTGTGGTCGGCCTTTTCCTCAGCGGCGACGGCGAGCCGCTCTTCCTGCAGGTCAAGCAGGCGCAACGCTCCGTCCTCGAGCGACTTTCGAAGAAGCTTGCCTACCAAGGGCCGCAAGGAAGGCGGGTGGTCGAGGGGCAGCGGATGATGCAGGCGGCGACCGACATTCTTCTCGGCTGGACGGCAGATGAGCCCTTAGGAATCGAATTCTATGTTCGCATCCTGAAGAACCGCCGGCTCGGCGCGGTCAGCGAGCTCGCCGAGCAGGCGGCGCTTTCGGAATACGCCCGGTTGTGCGGCCGGACGCTCGCGCGCTCTCATGCCCGCACCGGCGACCCCGCCCTCATCGCTGGCTACATGGGAAGGAGCAGGGCGTTCGACGACGCGCTGGCGTCATTCGCCATGGCCTATGCCGAGCAGACGGTGAAGGATCACGCCGCGCTGGTGAAGGCCACGGGCCGCCCGAAGGCCGCGAAGCCGGCGGAGAAGACGGCCGCGGAGAGGGAGCGGAAGCCGACCGCGAAGCGGGAGCGGAAGTCGACCGCGAAGAGGGAGCGGAAGTCGGCTGCGAAGCCGGAACGGAAACCGGCCTGAGCGCAGCGTACGCGCTGGACTTACCGAAGGTCTCCGAAGGCGCGTCGCGGACCTTTCCGAGTCCGAATCGAGCATTATCAATGTTTTAAGGCGCCATTTCCGAGTCGCAGGCGCTTCGGCCGGTGGGGCGCTCCGACGATCGGGCGGGCATCGTTCGGACGACAAACACAGTATAGCAACCAATTTGGATAAAGAGAAGCTTTTGCTGCGCGATCATCCCGCCGCCATCGCCGCGAGCTTGGCGACGGTGTTCATGTTGCGCGCGGTCCCATTGTCAGCGGCAAGGATGCGCAGCTTTGAGCGGCCGATCCCATCGGGATAGTGGACATAGATCTCGCGCGCACCCAACAAGACCTCCTCGTTCGCCTGGCCTTTGACGTCTTTCAAGGCGTCGGAAGGCGGGGAGTGGTCCAGGAAGATCGCGACTGTCCGGCTTGCCGACCGATCGGGGAAGGGGTTGTTGGCGACCACCTTGGACATCTCGGCGCCCGTCCGGACGATCACCCCGACCGGCTTTCCGGCAGACGCCCCGAGCTCCGCCTCAAGCACGGCCTTGGCCTTAGCCTCCGCACCGTCGCGCTCGGCCACGACGTTGCCGCTCGCGATATAGGTGCGCACGTTTCGGAATCCCGCCTTCTCGCACAGCCGCTTAAGATCGCTCATGGGCAGTTTGCCCGTGCCCCCGACGTTGACTGCGCGCAGGAGGACGATGAACACGGGCATGGCCGGGGTCCCTTACCCGCTGCGGCGCCCGGAGCCCTCATCCGGCCGCGCCTTTAGCGCGGCTACCTTCTCCCCGAGGGAGAAGGGGTGCAAGCCCGCAAGGGGGGCGCTTAGAACGGGATGTCGTCGTCGATCTCGCCCCCGCCTCCGCCGCCCCCGCCGCCGCCGGAGAGCGCCGGGCGGCGCTCGCTCGTCGCGGCGCGGTTGAAGCCTGATCCGCGGGGAGCCCCTTCCTCGGGGAAGCTGTCGCGACCCTCGCCGCCGCCGCCGCGCGAGTCGAGCAGTTGCAGTTCACCCCGAAAGCGCTGCAGCACGACTTCGGTCGTGTAGCGGTCCGCGCCGCTCTGGTCCTGCCATTTGCGGGTCTGCATCTGACCCTCGAGGTAGACTTTCGTGCCCTTCTTGCAATATTGCTCGGCGACCTTGCCAAGGTTTTCGTTGAAAATCACGACATTATGCCATTCGGTGCGCTCCTTGCGCTCGCCCGAGGCTTTGTCGCGCCAGGTCTCCGAAGTGGCGACCGAGAAGCTCACAACCTGGTCGCCGGAATTGAGCCGCCGGACGTCGGGGTCCTTGCCCAGATTGCCGACCAGAATGACTTTGTTGACGCTGCCCGCCATGATCCTCTCCTCGCCGCCGCCCATCGAAGGGCGTGCGGTCTTCACGCGATAGTCTTAGCCGAATGCGGCGGACGCATGGGCGCCCGAATTTCCGCCGGCGCTTGTTTATCCACACCTCGCCGCATGGAACGCTTGGGAAGCGGCGGCCTTATGACTACATTAACCTCAACCGCGGGGTTCCGGCGCTGAAAGACGCGTCTTTGCCCTTGTTCTTCTTTTGTTCTAGCATTGGCGCGAGGCTCACGCAAGCGCGATTCGCGCGCTGATGAGCGTTATCGTTAAGGAAGAGGCCGTCTCCAGGAACCGCCATGGCCGGACCCAAATCAGCAGCGCGCCCGGTGCGAGCCCCTAAGATCGTCGTGCCCGTCGAAGCTCTGTTCGGCGGGCGGGCCATCGTGGTCCGGGGCGCGCGCGAGCATAACCTTAAGAACGTCGATCTCGCGATTCCGCGTGACAAGCTGGTGGTATTCACCGGCCTCTCGGGCTCCGGCAAGTCGTCGCTCGCGTTCGACACGATCTATGCCGAGGGCCAGCGCCGCTATGTCGAGTCGCTTTCGGCCTATGCGCGCCAATTCCTTGAAATGATGCAGAAGCCGGACGTCGATCAGATCGACGGCCTGTCGCCGGCAATCGCGATCGAGCAGAAGACGACGTCGAAAAATCCGCGCTCGACCGTCGGCACGGTGACCGAAATCCACGACTATATGCGCCTGCTCTGGGCGCGGGTCGGCATTCCCTATTCGCCCGCCACCGGCCTGCCGATCGAGAGCCAGACGGTGAGCCAGATGGTCGACCGCGTGCTCGCGCTGCCCGAGCGGACGCGCCTCTACCTGCTGGCGCCGGTCGTGCGCGGCCGGAAGGGCGAATACCGCAAGGAAATCGCCGACCTCATGAAGCGCGGGTTCCAGCGGCTGAAGATCGATGGCCAGTTCTATGAGATCGCTGACGCGCCCGTGCTCGACAAGAAGTTCAAGCACGACATCGAGGTGGTCGTCGACCGCATCGTCGTGCGCCCGGATATGGGTGCGCGTCTCGCGGAGAGCTTCGAGGCGGCGCTCGATCTCGCCGACGGTTTGGCGGTCGCGGAGTTCGCCGACAAGGCGGAGGACGAGAGCGAGCCGCGGCGCATCCTGTTCTCGTCCAAGTTCGCCTGCCCGGTCTCAGGCTTCACTATCGCGGAGATCGAGCCCAGGCTGTTCTCGTTCAACAATCCCTTTGGCGCCTGTCCGGTCTGCGGAGGCTTGGGCTCGGAATTGAGAGTCGACGACACGCTTGTCGTTCCCAATGCGAAGCTCACGTTGCGCCAGGGGGCGATCGCGCCCTGGGCCAAGTCGAGTTCTCCCTATTACCTGCAGACGCTCGAGGCGCTCGGGCGGCGCTACAAGTTCCGGCTCGACAAGCCCTGGAGCGAATTGCCGGATGAGGCGCGGCGCGTGATCCTGCACGGCTCGGGTAAGGACGAGATCCGCTTCGCCTATGACGATGGCCTGCGCGCCTATGAAGTGAACAAGCCGTTCGAGGGCGTGGTCGCCAATCTCGAGCGCCGCTACAAGGAGACCGAAAGCGAGTGGTCGCGGGAGGAGATCCAGCGCTACATGACCGCGACGCCCTGCGAAGCCTGCCACGGCTTTCGCCTCAAGCCCGAGGCGCTGGCGGTCAAGATCGACGGCCAGCACATCGGCGAGGTGAGTTTGCTCTCGGTCAGCGCGGCGATCGATTGGGCCAAGGGCTTGCCGGCGAAGCTCGACGCCAAGCGCAATGAGATCGCCGAGCGAATCCTGAAGGAGATCGTCGACCGGCTCACCTTCCTGCGCGACGTCGGGCTCGATTATCTCACGCTCGCGCGTTCGTCCGGCACGCTGTCGGGCGGCGAGAGCCAGCGGATAAGGCTCGCTTCGCAGATCGGCTCGGGCCTTACCGGCGTGCTCTATGTGCTCGACGAGCCGTCGATCGGCCTCCACCAGCGCGACAACGCGCGGCTCCTCGATACCCTCAGGCGCCTGCGAGGCCTGGGCAATACGGTGATCGTCGTCGAGCACGACGAGGATGCGATCTGGGCCGCCGATTACGTCGTCGATGTCGGCCCGGGCGCCGGCGTGCACGGGGGCGAGATCGTCGCCGAGGGAACGCCGGCCGAAATCGCCGCCAATCCCAATTCGCTGACCGGCCACTATCTCTCGGGCGAGCGGACGGTCGCGATCCCGGCCCGGCGACGCGCCTCCGATCCTGGCCGTGAGCTCACGATCGTTGGCGCGCGCGGCAACAACCTTAAAGATGTCACAGCGACGATACCGCTCGGGCTCTTCACCTGCGTCACCGGCGTCTCAGGCGGTGGCAAATCGACGCTGGTCATCGACACGCTCTACAAGGCGGCGGCGCGCAGCTTGAACGGGGCGAACGAGCCGCCTGCGCCGCACGATCGCATCGACGGCCTGGGTGAGATCGACAAGGTGATCGACATCGATCAGTCGCCGATCGGCCGCACGCCGCGCTCGAACCCGGCGACCTACACCGGGGCCTTCACCCCGATCCGCGACTGGTTCGCGGGACTCCCGGAGGCGAAGGCGCGCGGCTATCTGCCGGGCCGCTTCTCCTTCAACGTCAAGGGCGGCCGGTGCGAGGCCTGCCAGGGCGACGGTGTGATCAAGATCGAGATGCACTTTTTGCCTGATGTCTACGTCACTTGCGACGTATGCAAGGGCAAGCGCTACGACCGCGAGACGCTCGAGGTGCGTTACCGGGACAAATCGATCGCCGACGTGCTCGACATGACGGTCGAGGAGGCGGCGGAATTGTTCAAGGCGGTGCCGTCGATCCGCGACAAGATGGAGACCCTGAAGCGGGTAGGCTTGAGCTATGTCAAGGTCGGCCAGCAGGCGACGACGCTGTCCGGCGGCGAGGCGCAGCGTGTCAAGCTCGCCAAGGAGCTGTCGCGCCGCTCGACCGGCCGCACGCTCTATATCCTCGACGAGCCGACCACGGGACTCCACTTCCACGACGTCGCACAATTGCTCGACGTGCTGCACGAGCTGGTCGACCAGGGCAACACGATGATCGTTATCGAGCACAATCTGGAAGTGGTGAAGACCGCCGACTGGGTCGTCGACATGGGGCCGGAAGGCGGCGACGGCGGGGGCGAGGTGGTTGCAGAAGGGACGCCCGAGCAGATCGCCCGCAATCCGAAGAGCTATACCGGTCAGTATCTGAAGCCGGTGCTGGCGCGGAAGGCAAAGGGCGGGCGCCGCGCGGCGGAATAGGGCGGCTTGCCGGGATTATTCGATTCCTGGCGAAAGCCGATCCTTGCGGCCCCGCTTGAATCGGGCCAATCCAAGCCCCGCAAGGCAAAGGATCATCATCGCCCAGGTCGGCAGTTCAGGAACGGGCTCCGCGCTGCTCACGCTCGAAGTGGAGGTGGACGCAGGAGCCGTGCTGTCTGAATCCGGAGGCGGCGGCAAATCGCCAAGATCACGAATGGCCTCGCGAGCGGTTGATCCCGGTTGGGCGATGGTCGCGGCGGGCGCCGCCGGAGCGGCGCATGCTTCCGCCGCCCCGAGCGCCAGAGAGAAACCGATCGCGCGAGCGATGACTTTTGTCGACAACAATTGGCCTTAACCCCTCGTCTCAGTCTCGATGAAAACCCCGCAATTGGCGGGCGGTCTGAAGTCTCACTTCCTTAAAATGAATGATTTAAACGATCACACTCAATCACAATGTATCAATCTCGTCAAGTGATTTAGAAGCCGTTAACCTCGTTTCGCCCGTGTCGGGCTCGCTAACGGGGTAATGTCCCGGGATGTCTCCGCCGACCGCTACAGCCTAACAGGCTTCGGGCTGGCCTAGTCGGATCGTGCTGTATTTCTGACGCTTGAAACGGGATGTGCTCAAACCGATTGAACCGCTTTTGAGGTTAGGCGGCAAAGTGATCCTGGGGTCGTGACTTCTCGCGGGGTCGTCGCGCCGCATTGTTGGGTCATTTCAGGCTTCTATCGGCCATAGCCCTTTGGTGACTTGAATCGGGCGTTGGCAGCCTAGGCTCTTTCACATTCCTTCGCCGAACATGACTTGTGATGGAGCCTATCGTCTCCCTAAGGCTTGTCGTGGCGGAATCGATTCGGATAGGACTTTCGCAAGGGAACCTTGAATGTGTGGAATTGTCGGGATTCTCGGGACCGGGCCGGTCGCGGGCTCGATTATCGATGCGCTGAAGCGGCTCGAATATCGCGGCTACGATTCCGCTGGCGTAGCGACGCTTGAGAACGGCAAGCTGGAGCGGCGGCGCGCGGAGGGCAAACTCAAGAACCTGGAGGCGAAGCTTGCCGCCGCGCCGCTTGAGGGCGCGATCGGCATCGGCCACACCCGCTGGGCGACGCACGGCAAGCCGACGGAAACCAACGCCCATCCGCACGCGTCGCCGAGGCTTGCGGTCGTCCACAACGGCATCATCGAGAATTTCCGGGCTTTGCGCCAGGAACTTGCCGCCAAAGGCTATGCCTTTGCGACCGAAACCGATTCCGAGATTGCCGCGTTTGTCGTCGAGGACGAACTCGAAAAAGGCAAGCGGCCCGAGGAGGCGGTTCACGCGGCGCTCGGGCGCCTGCGCGGGGCGTTCGCGCTCGTCTATCTGTTCGAGGGCGAGGAGGATCTCCTGATCGGCGCCCGTCAGGGCGCGCCGCTCGCTGTCGGCTATGGCGACGGTGAGATGTATCTGGGCTCGGACGCGCTCGCGCTCAGCCCATTCACCGACCGCATCGCCTATCTCGAGGAAGGCGACTGGGTCGTGCTGAGCCGGAAAGGCGCGGACATTCGCGAGGCGCGCGGCAAGGCGGTCAAACGCCGCATCCAGCGAAGCCCGGCCGGCAGCTTGCTGGCGGAAAAGGGCAATTACCGGCACTTCATGGCCAAGGAGATCCACGAGCAGCCGGAGGTGGTCGGCCACACCCTCGCGCGTTACATCGACATGGCGGCGCTCAAGCTCAAACCCTTCGCCTGGCCCGCCGATCCAGCGCGGCTCACGCGCGTGACCATCGTCGGCTGCGGCACCGCCTATATTGCCGGGCTCGTCGCCAAATATTGGATCGAGCGCTGGGCGCGGCTACCGGTCGAGATCGACGTCGCCTCGGAATACCGCTATCGGGAGGCGCCCGTCGACGACGGGGGCCTGACCATCGTCGTCTCGCAATCGGGCGAGACGGCGGACACGCTGGCGTCGCTGCGCTACGTGAAGGAGAGGGGCGCGAAGACGATCGGCGTCGTCAACGTGCCAGGTTCGAGCATCGCGCGGCTGACCGATGCGGCGGCGCCCACGCTCGCCGGCCCCGAGATCGGCGTCGCCTCGACCAAGGCCTTTACCTGCCAGCTCGCTGCGCTGGCGGCGCTGGCGATCGGCCTCGGAAAAGCGCGTGGGATCATCGATGAGGCCGCCGAGGCGGCGCTGGTCGGCGAGCTCGTCGCGACGCCCGGCCTTCTCGCCGAGGCGCTCAAGCTTGAACCGACGGCCGAGAAGCTCGCCCATGCGATCGCGCGCGCCCGCGACGTGCTCTACCTCGGCCGCGGCACGGCCTATCCTTTGGCGCTGGAAGGCGCGCTGAAACTCAAGGAATTGAGCTACATCCACGCCGAAGGATATGCAGCGGGTGAACTCAAGCACGGGCCGATCGCGCTCATCGACGAGGCGATGCCGGTGATCGTCATCGCTCCACGTGACGGGGTGTTCGAAAAGACAGTGTCCAACATGCAGGAAGTCGCGGCGCGCGGCGGGCGTCTCATTCTGATCGGCGACCGGCATGCGGCTGAGGAGGCGGGGGTGGCGATCGAGCATGTCCTGCCGATGCCCGACATGGCCGTCAATTTCGCCCCGATCGTCTATGCCGCGCCGATCCAGATGCTCGCCTATCACACCGCGGTCATCATGGGTAAGGACGCCGATCAGCCGCGCAACCTGGCGAAATCGGTGACGGTGGAGTAGGCGCGAACGGCATAAGCGCGGCCCGCGATCGGCCAAGCCCAGCGATCGCTCGGTTCCCCGCCCGGTCCTTGTGCAGTCGCAGCATAGAATATCGGCGCCCAATTTCAGGCCGCGGGCAGTCCTCAACCCCGTCTGCCGCACTGACCGACAAACTCACTTAGCTCACTGACGTTCGAGCCTTCCGTCCCGGCGCCGATCATCGGGGGGATCACAGCCGGACGCGCGATCGGCCTCTGCCGCCATCCGAAATGGCCCCTGATCCAGCGGTCGCCGCGCCTCCAGAGCGCGACCGGGCGTTAGGCACGTTCCTTGCGTCAATAGCGTTGGCTTGCAAACCGGAGGGGCAGCGATTTCGTGAGCACGGCCATTGACCTCGCCGCCGAACCTTACGAGTTCACGCTCGCGCCTGCCCATTGCGCGCTCCTGATCATCGACATGCAGCGCGATTTTCTCGAGCCGGGCGGCTTTGGCGAAATGCTCGGCAACGACGTTGCGCAATTGCGCCGCACCATCGAACCGAACCAAAAGCTGTTGGCGGCGTGGCGCGCCGCGGGACTCCCCGTTCTCCATACGCGGGAGGGTCATCGGCCCGACCTCGCCGATCTGCCGCCGGTCAAGAAGATCCGCGGCCGCAGCGCCACGTCCATAGGCGACGCCGGCCCGATGGGCCGCATCCTGGTCCGCGGCGAAGCTGGCCACGACATCATCCCCGAGCTTTATCCCGAGCCCGGCGAGCCGGTGATCGACAAGCCCGGCAAGGGCGCGTTTCACGCCACCGATCTGCACGCGATCCTGCAGCACCGCGATGTCAAGCAGCTCGTCGTCACCGGCGTGACGACGGAAGTCTGCGTCAACACGACGGTGCGCGAGGCCAACGACCGCGGCTACGACTGCCTCGTGCTCGAAGACTGCTGTGGCTCCTATTACCCGGAGTTCCACACCATGGGACTCAAGATGATCAAGGCGCAGGGCGGCATCTTCGGCTGGGTGTCGAGTTCCGAGAGCGTGATCAAGGCTTTGGCTGGGTGGAAGAAGGCCAGCTAGGCGGAGGCAGGCAAGAAGGAGGGCACGATGTCAACGACGGCGATGGCGACAGGGCGCGAGCGCTATTGGGTTCCCGGCGATTGGAACGCTTTCTTCGGGTTTGGGACCAACATCCTGGTCAACGTTCTCGTCCTGACCGGGCTCCTCCGCTTCGTTCTCAAGATGCCCGACTCGCTTGTCTTCGGGCGAATTCTTCCTGCCCTCGGCCTGATGCTGTTTCTCAGCACGGTCTATTACGCCTGGCTCGCCTATCGGTTGGCGCAGAAAACCGGACGAACCGACGTCTGCGCTCTGCCGTCGGGCACCAGCGTGCCGCACATGTTCGTCGTCACTTTCGTGGTGATGCTGCCGATCCTTCTCAGGACCAATGATCCGGTCCAGGCGTGGGAGGCGGGCCTCACCTGGGTGTTCGTCCAGAGTTTCGTCTTGATGGCGGGCGGCTTCATTGCCCCGATCATCCGCCGGATTACGCCGCGCGCGGCGCTGCTCGGCTCGCTCGCCGGCATTTCCATCACCTTCATTTCGATGCGGCCCGGCCTCCTCGTGTTCGAGACGCCGCTCATCGGCATGGTGTGCTTCGCCATCATCCTGGCGAACTGGTTCGGCGGCGTGCGCTACTTCCGGGACGTGCCGGGCGGCCTGATCGCCATTGCGGCCGGCACGCTCATCGCCTGGGGATCGGACCTTTTCGGTCTTGGCTACGGCGGCTTGAGCGTAAGCAGCGTCGGCGACGCCCTTTCGCACTTCGGCTTCTCGTTCCCCGTACCGGCCGTGGACCACGTCTTTGCCGGCTTCAAGTTCATCGGAATCATACTTGTGACCGCGATTCCCTTCGGCATCTATGATCTCGTCGAGGCAATGGACAATGTCGAGAGCGCCTCGGCGGCCGGCGACTCGTTTCCGACCACCCAGGTGCTGACCGCCGACGGCGTGATCAGCCTGATCGGGTGCCTCCTCGGCAATCCCTTCATCAACGCCGTCTACATCGGCCATCCCGGCTGGAAGGCGATGGGCGGACGGATCGGCTATTCCGCCGCGACCGGCGTGATGGTGCTCGTGCTGACATGGCTCGGCATCGTGGCCCTGGTCTCGAGCCTGATACCCGTGGTCGCGATCCTGCCGATCCTGCTCTACATCGGCATGCTGATCGGCTCGCAAGCCTTCCAGGAATCGCCGCGGAGCCATGCGCCGGCGATCATCCTGGCGATAATTCCCCAGATCGCCGCCTGGGGCAAAACCATGATCGACGGCGCGCTCGGCGCCGCCGGCACCAACGCGGCTGCGGTCGGCTTCGACAAGCTCGGCAACACCGGCATCTTGTACAAGGGGCTGGCGACGCTTGGCGGCGGCGCGACGCTCGCCGGCATAATCTTAGGCGCGGTCACCGTGTTCATCATCGAGCGCCAGCTCGAGAAGGCCGCGGCGTTTGCGTTCGCAGGCTCAATTCTGACCTTCTTCGGCCTGATCCACGCCGAGGACCTCGGCATCGGGCAGTCGCCGGTGGTGGCGGTGAGCTATCTGGGCATCGCCGTGATGCTCTACGCCTTCGCCAAGTTCGCCCATGTCAGCCCGGCCGTGCCGTTCGAGATGGAGCATGACCACCTGAGCGTCCAGTCGGCTGCTGCGGAATAAGGGCCGTCCGCCGGCGGGTCCTGCCTGCCGGCGGACAAACGGAAGGCGCCGGCTCGAGGCTTGCGTATTTCGCATATCGAGGTTCAAATAAAAGTAAGAAAGTGAAAGCAAATGAAAGCAAAATCGCTTTCATTTGCTTTTATTACCTTTTCGGAATCTGGACTTTTCAATGGGTTACGAGCGATTCAAATAAAAAACTTTGCGCCTCCGCCTCGCGCCATGGCCATGTTGGAAACGCATACCTCTCCGCTCATCTTTACGCCGCCGGCCTCGCGCGCGATCGCCGGAAGAGAAAATATGACATAGAGTTCGACTTTTTGCAAATGAATGTTTCCGACCCTCTGAATGCGGCTCGTCTCGAACCGCGCGACGGGCTCGTCTATGTTGACGACACAGCCCGGGACCGCGCCGATGATGCCGATCAGGCTGGCCGGAGCCGATTGAAGACAAGGCCGCGGTCAGCGACCGCGCCTACAACGCCCGTCTCCTGACGGGCTACGGAGCCCGGCTACAAACCGCCGCTTTCAACAAGCCCTCAGGCCGGCTTGTGCG
>Ga0209624_10000866_pt1 | contig 25594 bp, 21 predicted proteins | sample JacPinW_OM2H0_O1_FD_188565 | JGI IMG/M metagenome (GOLD analysis project Ga0209624, IMG submission 188565) | Forest soil microbial communities from Algoma, Ontario, Canada - Jack Pine, Ontario site 1_JW_OM2H0_O1 (SPAdes) (version 2) | ecosystem: Environmental > Terrestrial > Soil > Boreal...
TGGAGCAGGACGACGCTGTCTGACACCAGACCATCGTATGACCCAAACCACCGACACCTACACGCTGCTGGGAGCCTTCGTTGATGAGCTCGTGCGTTGCGGCATGCGTGCCGCGTGCACCTCGCCCGGTTCACGCAGCACGCCGCTCGTGCTTTCGCTTGCGCGCGAGCCACGGCTGCGCTGCTACTCGCACATAGACGAGCGCTGCTCGGGATTCTTCGCACTGGGACTGGCGAAGGCATCAGCGCGGCCGGTGGCGGTGGTGTGTACGTCGGGTACGGCCGTCGCTGAGCTCGCCCCGGCGGTGATCGAGGCCCACGAGGCACGCGTACCGCTGGTGGTGCTCACGGCCGACCGTCCTTGGGAGCTACGGGAGAACGGCGCTGGACAGTCGATCGATCAGCTGAAGCTTTACGGAGGAGCCGCCAAGTGGTTCTTTGAGGTCGGCGTGCATGAAGCCGGCGCCCAACAACTGCGCTGGATGCGCACGCTGGCGTGCCGCGCATACTGGACCACGCTGGAAGGCCGACCGGGTGCTGTGCATCTCAATTTCCCGCTACGCGAGCCGCTTGTGAGCGATGACGCGCCGCCCGCCGATGACAGCGGCCGGGCCGACGGCAGGCCGTATGTCGCCAGAGCTTGCAGCCGCGGAGCAGGAACTGCCGTGGACGTGGACAAGGAGCGCTTGAGCGAGCTCGTGTCACAGGCTAAGCGCGGCGTTGTGGTCGCCGGTCGCGACGAGCGCCTGGCGGGCATGGGCGAGGCGGCGGCGGCGTTCGCCGCAGCACTTGGCTGGCCGCTGCTAGCCGACCCCCTGTCGGGGGCCCGCCGCGGCGATGCAGCGATCGCGCACTACGACGCGCTATTGCGAGACGACGCGTTCGCGGCGTCACTCGCCCCAGACCTGATTTTGAGGGTTGGCGATCTGCCGGTTTCAAAGCCACTGCGCTTCTGGCTCGCGGGGCTCGGCGATGTGCGACAGGTAGCGCTCGATCCGGAGGGTTCCTGGCAGGACCCGGCATCGGTGCTGTCAGACTCGCTGGCGCTGGTCCCTGCCGTTGCACTGAGGGAGCTGGCTGACACAAGCACCGGCCAGATGAGGTCAAACGCAGGCGTGGATGAGGACTGGTTGGCTCGCTGGCAAGTAGCTGATGAGCGAGCCGCGCAGGCAATCCTCGGTGTGCTTGACACCGAGCAGCTCTCTGAGCCGACGGTGGCCGCCGAGCTGGGCGTGCTGCTGGCCGAGCAAGCGACCTTGTTTGTAGCCTCGTCGATGCCCGTGCGTGACATTGAGACGTTCTGGCCGGCACGGAGGGACCCGCCACGTGTGCTGTGCAATCGTGGCGCCAACGGCATCGACGGCACCGTCTCCTCGGCCTTCGGCGCCGCAGCGGATGGCGATGGGCCGGTGGTGCTATTGATCGGCGACGTTGCGCTCGCATATGACATCGGTGGCCTGTTGGCTGCCAAGCGACTCGACTTGAGGCTGACGATCGTGCTGATCGACAACGATGGCGGCGGAATCTTCGACTTCCTGCCCGTCGCCAGCACGCCGATGGCACGCACCTCCGAGGACATCTTCACGCACCACGTCGCTACCCCGACCGGGCTGGACTTCGCGCATGCGGCGTCGCTTTATGGCCTGACGCACGAGCGCGTGCAAACGGTGAGCGAGTTTCGCGCTGCTCTGGAGCGTGCGCTGCAGCCGGAAGCGACTTCGAGCATCGTGCACGTGCGCAGCGAGCGCGCAAGTAACGTCGAGGTGCACCGCCGGATTTGGCAGGCGGTCTCGATGGCGCTCGGCGAGCAGTAACGCCCGCGAGCTACCGAGGACGCCGCCAGGCGCCCTCCAGGCCTGGCTCAGCCAGCCAACAGCGGCAGCAGCGCCTGCAGCTTGATCTCCGTCTCGGCCAGCTCGCTGGCGGGGTCTGAGTCGCGCACGATGCCGTTGCCGGCGAAGCAGCGCGCGACGCCGCCCCGCAGCAACGCGCAGCGCAGCGCCACGCAGAATTCGCCGTCCCCGGCAGCGTCGGTCCAGCCGACAGGTCCGGAGTACCAGCCGCGGTCGAGTCCCTCCAGGGCAGGGATCAGGGGAGCTGCCTGGGAGAGTGGCTCGCCGCCGACCGCCGGCGTGGGGTGCATCAGCCCGGCGAGCTCGAGAGCCTCCATCGGTGCGGCCAGCTGTGCCCGGATGGGGGTGGCGAGGTGCTGGATGTTGGCGATCCGCACGAGCTCCGGCTCGGGCGCGGCGGCGACCCAGATGGCGTGCGGGCGCAGCGTACGCTCGATCCGTCGCGCGACGATGGTGTGCTCCTCGCGGTAGCTCTGATCGCGTAATAGCTGCTCACCGAGGTGGGCGTCGACCGCTGGGTCCGCGCTTCGGCGGGTGGAGCCGGCGAGCGCGAGCGTGCTCACGCGGTGGCCCTCGCGGCGCACGAGCAGCTCTGGGCTCGCTGCAATCAGGGTCGCGTCACCACGCCCCACGCAGAACACGAAGCACGACGGGAACTCCTGGCGCAACACGCCGAACACGGCTGCCGGGTCGTACTCGCTTGGCGCGTGGACCTGCACTTCGCGCGCAAGCACGATCTTCTTCATTTCCCCCGCGCCGATCAGCTCGACCGCTCGCGCAACGGCCGCCTCGAAGTGCTCGGGCGGCATCGCACTCGCAACCTGGAAGCGACCGGTGGGCGCGGGGTCAAGCAGCGGTAGCGGCCGCGAGTGCAGCTGCGCCACGCGACGCTCCAAGCGCGCGAGCAGCTCATCCGCAACATCGTCTGGACGCGCCAGTGCGGCCAGCGTCATCCGCACCATCGGCTCGCCGTGGCGCTCACTGCGCACGAGCGCCACCTCGGGCACGGTCAGCGATGCGGGCTCAAACCCGTGCCAGTGCGGCGCGGCGCCGCCGTCGGGCGCAAACGCGAAGCCACCAACCGCTACCGGACCGGCGCCGGCTGGATCATCGGCGGGATCGCTGACAGCTGCGGCGGCCAACACACGCCAGCTGTCAGCCACCGTGGCGAAGCGTTCCGGGCCGGCCGCGTGCAGGCTGCGCACCTCCCCCAGCCCTGCCAGCGCTGCACGGCCGCGATCGGGCTGCTCGAACACGAACCAGCGCTCGCCGGGACGACGCGATGCACACACGACCGCAGAGGGGTCAACGTCAACCGCGAGCGCCACCGAGATCGTCGCCAGCACCTCACCGCCGCTGCGGCGTGAGCGCCTGACGGCCAACGCCAGGCGCGCGGAGAGCCGCTCGCGGTCCTCAGCGCTCAGCGCAAAAGCTTGGCTGCCGGCGCCGCGGCGGCTGGCGTAGGGGCTCGCGAGCGTGCCTCCGGGAAACTCCTCGCCGCCGCCGCGCGCCCTCACCCTAGGTCTCGCTGCGCCCCCGCGAGATCGCGATCTCGCCCGTGCGCATCATCTCGATCAAACCGAATGGACGAACCATCGTCTCGAATGCTTCGATCTTCTCCGTGGTGCCGGTCACCTCGATGATGATCGCGCGCTTGGTCACATCGACAACCTTGCCACGGAAGATCTCAGCTATCTGCATCAGCTCGCCGCGCTGGACGCCGTCAGCGGTGACCTTGAACAGCGCGAGCTCACGCGAGACGGTGTCGGCCGGCTCGAGGTCGCGGATCTTCAGGACGTTGATGAGCTTGTGCAGTTGCTTGGTGACCTGATCGATCGGATGCAGCGCACCGTCCACCGTCAGCGTCACGCGCGAGACCTGCTCGTCCTCGGTCGGCCCAACTGTGAGCGTGTCGATATTGAACCCGCGCCTGGCGAACAAGCCGGCGATGCGCGTCAGCACGCCGGACTTGTTTTCCACGAGGATCGACAGCACGTGCTTGCGGCCCGTGCGCATGCTTGTGGCCGCCTGCAGCTCCTCGAGGCTGAGCGGCTCCTTTGTTCCTGGCTCACCCATGATTGCCCCCATCACCCCACCATCTCGCGCGCAGCCATGCCGGCGGGAATCATCGGGTAGGTGTTCTCCTCGCGTGTCACACGCACATCGACCAGTACGGGACCCTCGATGGCAATCGCGCGCTTCATGTCCTCGACGAGCGTGTTCTTGTCCTCGAAGCGCATGCCGGTGACGCCGTATGCCTCCGCGAGCTTGACGAAGTCGGGGAACTCCCCCATCTCCACGTGGCTGTATTTGCGATCCCAGAACAGCTCCTGCCACTGACGGACCATGCCGAGGTAGCCGTTGTTCATGATGAACACCTTGATGGGGATCTTGTTCTGCGCGCACGTGGCAAGCTCCTGCGCGTTCATCTGCACGGAGCCATCGCCGGCGATGCAGCACACCAGCCGCTCGGGAGCACCGACCGCCGCGCCCATCGCGGCGGGCAGCCCGAAGCCCATCGTGCCGAGACCGCCGGAGTTGATCCACCGTCGCGGCGCGGGGAAGTCGTAGTGCTGTGCCGCCCACATTTGGTGCTGGCCGACGTCGCTGGTCACGATCGCCTCGCCGCCGGTGGCCTCGTGTAGTGCTTTGACCATGAACTGGGGCTTGATCTCCGCGTCATTGGTTTCCTCGAACGTGAGCGGGTACTTGGCTTTCCAGCCATTGATCCTGCTCCACCAGGCATCCAGCCGCGCCGGGTCTGCGCCCAACGCGCGGTACTCGATCACGAGCTTGCTCAGCACGTGCTTTGCGTCGCCCACGATCGGGATGTGCGCGGGCACGTTCTTTGATATCTCCGCGGGGTCAACGTCGATGTGGATGAACTTCGCTCGCGGCGCGAACTCCGAGAGCTTGCCGGTGATGCGGTCGTCGAAGCGCGCGCCCACGGCGCAGATCAGATCGGCCTCATCCATCGCGTAGTTGGCGCTGCGCGTGCCGTGCATACCCAGCATTCCCAACCACTGAGGATTGGGTTCCCCAATCTCACCCCCACCATCCAATCTGGCGGGGAACGCACCGAGGCCCATCAGCGTACACGTCACCGGGAAGCGATCTGAGGTCGCGAAATCGATCAGCTCCTGGGACGCGTTGGCGTTGACCACGCCGCCGCCGGCGTAGATCACTGGCCGCTGCGCGGCCGCCAACGCCTTTGCTGCCTGGCGCACCTGCTTTTGGTTGCCTTCCACACGGGGCTGATAACCGGGGAGCCGCACGTCGGTGACCGGCTCGTAGTCAATTTCCGCGCGCGAGAGATCGAGCGGGATGTCCACCAGCACAGGGCCTGGGCGTCCGCTGCGGGCAATGTGAAAGGCCTCATGGATCGCGCGCGGCAACTCCTGCGGGTGCTGGATCATGACCGAGTGCTTGACCACCGGCATCGTGATGCCGAGCGTGTCCGCCTCCTGAAAGCCGTCGGTACCGAGCAGGTCCGTGCGCACCTGGCCGGTGATGAACACCACCGGTACCGAGTCCATCATCGCGTCGCAGATCGGCGTCACCAGGTTGGTTGCGCCGGGGCCGCTCGTGGCGAACGCCACCCCCACTTTGCCGGTGGCCTTGGCATAACCCTCAGCCGCGTGCCCGCCGCCGGCCTCGTGCCTGACGAGAATGTGGCGGATGCCGCCGGTGACGAGGGCGTCGTATGTAGGAAGGTTGGCACCGCCGGGCAGACCGAAGACGACGTCCACGCCCTCCGCCTTCAAACATTCCATCAACGCATCAACTGCGCGCATTTGTCGCCTCCCTTCCTTATATGTGATTGACAAAGAGGGTCCAACTGGTCAGCCTCCGGCCGACTGCGCCACCCTCTAGGGGGAAAATCCCAGTGTACCAGCGGGTTTACACCCGGAATCGGAAGCTCCTGCAAGCGCCTCACGAGGACGCCACGCGACCTGACGGCCGATGCGCAGAGCCAGCGGCCGTTATGAAGACCCGATGCCTACGCCGATGGCAAGGACGATGGCCCCGCCGACCGTGACGACGAGCAGCGAGGAACGCAGCGATACCTCGAGGAAGCGGTTTCTGACCCATGCGATCGCGAATAGCTCAAACGCCACGACGCAACCGGCGACGAGCAGCGCTTTGTTCACGTTCGAGATCAGGAACGGCAGCGTGTGGAAGATCCCCCCGAGCGTGGTCATGCCGCCGGTGATGGCGCCCCGCACGACCGCCGAACCGCGGCCGGTCTGCTCGCCGGTGTCAGACAAAGCCTCGGACCAACCCATGCTGACCCCTGCGCCCAGGGCGGTGGAGAAGCCCACGAGCAGCGCGGTGTGCGAGTTGGCGGCGATCGCCGCGGCGAAGATCGGCGCAAGTGAGGAAACGGTGCCGTCGATCATGCCCACGAGCGCGGGCTGTACGACGCGCAGTACGAAATCGGCCTCGTCCTTGAACCCCGAGCGGTGGATCCAGCGGGTGAGGATCGATTCTTTCGCCTGCGGCGCTGTCTTCACTTGGGTGCTCATGGCAGCGACAATGTAGGGCAAGAACCGACTTAGGGCGGACTAAATCGGCTCAGGAGGACGGCGACGCGGGCACGCGCTCCCACGATTCGGGCGCGACGGCCTCTTCGGGGAAGTCGAGCTCGGTGCCGCAGCGCATGCAGATGGCGTCGTAGAGCTTGACCACCCGCCCACACGTGGGGCACTGGCGGCGCATCTCATCACGCTCGAAGCGATACGCGATCGCGGCGAACAGACCGAAAAACGGGATTGCGCCAGAGATCAGGAACCACAAGATGAACGAGCTGCCCTTGATCTTGCCGACTATTCCGCCGGCGAGGCCAAAGCAACAGGCGATGACGACGTACGCCATAGGCGCGTGCGAGCCGTTCGATCCTTACAACAGGATGCGCAACGCCCACACCACGGCAACGATCGCGAGCACCAGCACAGCGATGCTGAACAGGAATGAGACGATGTGGATGATCACGCCCAGCAACAGCCAGGCGGCAACCAGGAACACAAGCGCGGCTATTGCTGTGCGGGCAAACGATTTCGAGGATGACTCGTTCATTTACAGATCACCGCAATGGTAGCGCGACCCTGGCCCGCTGGCGGCGTAAGACAGTGCGCTGTCGGGAGCTTGATGGCGCTGCGGAGCCAGCCGGCGGAGTACGAAGCGCGGCCGGACAGGAAGTCCTACCCCTGCCCGGCCGCACCCCGATTGCGCCGGCTGAGGGAAGCCGGCACTGTCGATGTGGGAGGAATCGCTATGTCCGACCCAGCCACCTGATCTTGCGGGCCGTCCGTGCCCGAACAAGATCGACGCGGCTGTCGAGCATATTGCCGCTGCAAGCGATTGTTGCCTTTGGCCGGCAGTCCAAAATGTGATGTGCGACGGTCTCCTAAGTGCCCAGCTGCTCGTTGACGAGCCGCGCGACCTCGGTCCCGTCGGCGCGGCCTTTGGTCTCCCGCATGACGTGCCCGACGATCGGCCCAATCGCCTTGGCATTGCCTTCCCGCACACGCTGCGCGGCATCGGCATTGGCGGCGAGCGCGGCGGCAACGATGCCGGCCAGCTCGTCGCCGCCATCCATGGCCGCGAGTCCCTCCGCGTCGACGATCTCCTGTGGACGGCCGCCGCTAACGACGAGCGTGTCGAGGACCTGACGAGCGGCGCCAACGCTGATGCGCTTGGCCGCGAGCATTTCGACAAGAGAGGCAAGGCTGCTGGGCTCAACGCGTGATGACGATGGGTCGCTTCCCCCCTCCTCGCTGCCGTCACCGCCAGTATCACTAAGCCGCGGCACGAGCTCGCCGGCGACCCAGTTGGCTAGCGTCTGCGCGGGTGGCGGTGACTCTCCCTGCGGGACGGCGGCGAGCGCTGCCTCAAAGTAGTCGCCAAGCTCAGCACGGAACGCCAGTAGCTGCGCGCTTTCGGCGCTCAAACCGAGATCGCGCTCGAAGCGCTGGGCACGAGCGGCGGGCAGCTCGACCATGTCCGCGCGGGCGGCGTCGATCATCTGCTGGTCGATGGCCACGGGCAGCAGGTCGGGCTCGGGGAAGTAGCGGTAGTCGTGCGCCTCCTCCTTGGAGCGCAGGGAGGTGATGGCACCGGAGCCCGGGTCGAAGTGGAGCGTCTCCTGGGTGACCTGGCCGCCGCCTTGCAGGATCTTCTCCTGCCGTGCGATCTCAGCTCTGATGCCCCGCTCGATGAAGCGGAAGGAGTTCATGTTCTTGAGCTCTGTCTTGACGCCAAGCTCGCTACTACCGACGGGGCGCAGCGAGATGTTGGCGTCGCAGCGCAGCGAGCCCTCCTCCATGTTCACGTCTGAGACGCCAAGCTGGCGCAAGGTGGTACGCAGTAGCTTCAGCCATTCGCTTGCCTGCTCGGCGGAGCGCACGTCGGGCTCGGTGACGATCTCGGCGAGCGGCGTGCCACCCCGGTTGAAGTCGACGATCGACGCGTCAGAGCCATGGATGCGCCCGCTGGCGCCAACGTGGGTGAGCTTGGCGGCGTCCTCCTCCAGGTGCACCCGATGGATGCGGATCCCGCCGAGCGAGCCGCCAAGACACAACGGCTCGTCATACTGGGAGATCTGGTAGCCCTTGGGCAGGTCCGGATAGAAGTAGTTCTTGCGGTGAAAGATCGAGCGCGGCGCCAGCTCCGAGCCGACAGCCATGCCGATCATCAGCCCGAAATGAACGGCACGGGCGTTGGCGACAGGCAGGCTGCCCGGTAGCCCCAGGCAGACAGGGCAGGTACGCGTGTTGGGCGGCTCCCCGAACGAAAGCTCACAACCACAGAACATCTTCGTGGCGGTAGCCAACTGCACATGAATCTCGAGGCCGATGACGGGCTCGTACGCATCTTCTTTTGAGGGGCCGCCTGCCTGTGCCCCAGAGGGTGCCGGCGGCGGAGGGGTTCGTAGTGACTCAGACACGGGCGAATGCTCCATCGAAGCCGATGCTCTGCTCGAGCGCGTGCGCGGCGTCGAACAGACGGTTCTCACTGAACGCGGGGCCGGCGATCTGCAAACCCACGGGCAATCCCTGGCTAAGGCCGCAGGGGATGGAGATAGCGGGGATGCCGGCAAGCGACATGGGGACTGTGCAGACGTCGTTGAGGTACATGGACAGCGGATCGGCGGTCTTCTCTCCCAGCCCGAACGCGACTGTGGGGGCGGTCGGCGTGACGATTAGATCGACCTGGTCGAATGCGGTGCGGAAGTCGGCTGCGATCTTCGTGCGCACCCGCTGTGCACGGCCGTAGTAGGCGTCGTAGTAGCCGGAGGAAAGCGCGTAGGTGCCGAGCATGATGCGTCGCTTGACCTCCGCACCGAAGCCGTCATGACGGGTGCGCGTGTACATGTCCAGGAGGTCGGTGGCATCTGCGGCACGCAGCCCGTAGCGCACGCCGTCGAAGCGCGCGAGGTTGGAGGATGCCTCGGCGGGCGCGATCACGTAGTAAGCGGACAAGGCGTGTGGCGCGTGCGGCAGTCGCACCTCGCTGATCTGCGCGCCGAGCTGCTCGGCGTGCGTGAGCGCCGCCTGGAACGCCTCGAGCACGCCCGCTTCGATGCCCGCCCCTGTGAACTCCTCGGGCACGCCCAACCGCACCCCATCGAGTCGCTCGGCGGTGGGCAGCTGGATCGCCTCGGGGAACTGCAACGAGGTCGCGTCGCACTGGTCGCGGCCGACCATGTGGCGAAGCATCAGCGCCGCGTCGCGCACATCGCGCGTGAGCGGACCGGCCTGGTCGAGCGAGGAGGCAAACGCGATCATGCCGTAGCGCGAGACGGCGCCGTAGGTTGGTTTCAGCCCGACGATCCCGCAGAGGGCGGCCGGCTGGCGGATGGAGCCGCCGGTGTCAGTACCCAGCGCCCACGGGGCCAGCCCGGCCGCGACGGCCGCGGCACTCCCGCCGGACGAGCCACCGGGGACCTTGGAGCGGTCCCACGGATTACGCACCGGCCCGAACGCCGAGTTCTCGTTGGAGGAGCCCATGGCGAACTCGTCCTGGTTGGTCTTTGCCAAAAGGCTCGTGCCGGCGTCGGCCAGGCGTGCGACAGCACTCGCGGTATACGGCGGCAGATAGCCCTCGAGGATTCGTGACCCCGACTGGCTGGGCACACCCTCGGTACAGAACAGGTCCTTGACCGCAAGCGGTACGCCCGCAAGAGCTGCGTCCGTGGCTGGGAACGCGTGCGGCGCGTCCACAGCCACCCAGGTAAAGCAGTTGAGGCCGTCCTCGCCGGCCGCACGATCAGCAGCCGCGCGTGCACGATAGGCGTCGAACAGTTCATTCGCTGACAGCGACCCAGCTGCGATCGCCTCCGCGGCAGCGGCGGCAGACAAGCTGATGACGTCGCTCATGCCTGTGGGCTTGGGACTAGGAAACCATCGTCAGCCACTGCGGGGGCCTGCGCGAGCGCGACCTCCCGCGGCAGGCATGGGCGCGGCTCATCCGCACGCAGCGCGCCGGTGATGTCAACGACATGAGCAGTCGGCGCCACCTCATCTAGATCCAGCTCGCCGATTTTCGCGACGTGGTCGAGCACAGCGGAAAGCTCGCGAGCCATCGGCTCGATCTCATCCTCGCTGAGCGCCAGTCGCGCCAGGCGCGCCACGTGCAGAACTTCATCGCGTTCGATCACAGTGGCGCCCATTCTATGGGCGGGCGCTCACGCCGTCGTGCCCTCCGGCGGCTCGGGGGCCGGCGTTGTGGGCACGGGCGGTATCGGCGGAACGGACGTGTCTGAGGATGTGGCGCCGGTGTCTGTCGCGCTCGGTGTGGCCACTGCGGCGCTCATGCCGCTGAGCGCACCGCTGGCCTGCTCGCGCACGTCAGCCAGCGAGGTGCCTTCGTCCTGCATGCCCAGATAGCCGCCATAAGTGAGGGCGAGCGCGGCGATCAACCCGAGCCAGATGCCGATCTTGATCCCAACGGACGCTGAGTAGTGAACGCCCGCGACAGTGCCGCTGGTCCCAGCGGTGGGGTGATCGAGGATGCGGTAGAGGATCAGGATCGATGACAACGCTCCAAGCCCGGCGACGAGTACGCCGCGCTGCACGGGGCTATTCAGTGCGAACACTCCAGCGGAGATAGCCACCGCGGCGAGCGCCACGATGATCGTGATGATCCAGATCCAGCGGCTATTGGTGAACGTGTGCCAGCCGTTGGCGCTGACGCTGTAGTTGAAGCCACCCGTCGACGCGCTGGAGCTGGCGCCATACCACTTGAAGAAGAACAGGACTATGAAGAACGCGATGGCGCTGGCGCCAATGATGCGATCAGAGCGACGCAAACGACCGATGTCGAAGTTCATGTTTTGACCCCCCTTAGTGGTGACGAAAGCGCATGGCGACCATCGCTGGACCGCCAGGAGATTGCATCCTTGATCACAAGGTTCCGCGCGACGGGCGGTGATCCTGCCCGCGGATGAAGTAGTTCAGGTAGCGCGCTTAGGGCCGTGGGCGCGGCTCGGGCCGCGCGGGCGGGTACAAAGAAGGTCGTTCGTCGCGTAGCGCAAGCCATGCGCCCACGAGGATCAGAACGGCCCCGATGAGCGCGAGCCACACCCCGTAGCAGGCCTCAGTGGCGTGTTCTGGTCGCGCGAGTGCCCGCACGAGCGTTGCGATCACCGCGATCAGACCCAGCAGCACACACCACACGGCAGTAGAGACGGGAAGCGCGGTGCTGCGCTCGGTAAGCGCGCTGATGACGGTTGCAAGCGCCGCGCAGATCCCCGCCAGCTCGAGCGCCACCCCGGGGCCAAACGTGTTCCACGCATTTAGGTATCCCGTAGGGCCGTAGTAGGAGCGGACGAACAGCGACACGATCAGACAGATCACGCCTACGAGCACCGTCGACTCCCCCACGCGCAATTGCTTGAAAGTCATCGCCTAACCCCGCCTGCGTTCTCAGCAGCGCCGCGGGCTCGACTGTCAAACCGAGGTGTCCTCATTCGATCTCCTGATCCATTTCCGAGAGCATCGTCTCGAGCTCGGCCTGATAGCGGGCAGCCTGCAACGTGTTGCACAGCAGCATCGCAATCGTCATCGGTCCGACGCCACCTGGGACTGGCGTGATTGCGGAGGCGACCTCGGCAGCAGCGGCGAAGTCCACGTCGCCGACGAGACCGCTCTTATTGCCGGCTTCCTCAGGGGTGAGGCGATTCATGCCAACGTCGATCACCACGGCACCGGGTTTGACGAAGTCGCCCTTGACCAGTCGCGCGCGCCCGACAGCCACGATCAGCACCTCCGCGCGCGAGCACACCTCGCGCAGATCACGTGTACGCGAGTGGCAGACGGTCACGGTGGCGTTCTCGGCAAGCAGCAGCTGCGCCATTGGCTTGCCGAACAGGTTGGAGCGCCCGACCACCACAGCTTCGGCGCCTTCGAGTTGAACGCCTGTCTCAGCGAGCATCTCCATCACCCCAGCGGGCGTGCACGGCCGCAGTCCAGGACGTCCGAGCGAGAGCAGCCCGGCGTTGACCGGCGTGAGACCGTCGACGTCCTTATCCGCGCTGATCATGCCCGTGAGCGCTGGCCCGTCGAGATGCTCCGGCACGGGCAGTTGCAGCAGGATGCCGCTGACGGAGCGGTCGGCATTCAGATGTTCTAGCTCTTCGGCCACTTGCTCGAAGGAAGCGTCGGCGCTCAGACGCCGATCAAACGGAACCATCCCAACCTCGGTGCATGCGCGCTGCTTACCGCCCACATACACAGCCGACGCAGGGTCCTCACCGACGAGCACGGTCGCCAGGCCGGGTGCCCTGCCGAACTTGCTCGTGAAGCCCTCCACCTCGCGAGCGACGTCTGCTCGCACTCGCGCAGCGATTGCCTTGCCGTCGATGATCGTTGCGCTCATGGGCAGATGCTATGCGTTGTAGCGGGGAGAACGCGGTTTTTAACGTCTGCTGACGGGAGCGTACTCGGCCATGAGCTTACGCTCAGAGCCATCGTCAGCGAAACGCACGACGATCACACCGCCGGGCTCGACACCGGTAATCACCCCATCTCCGAAGGCTGCATGGACAACATCCTCGCCCAGGCGAAACTGAGTAACGGCCGTTTGTGGCTCACGAGCATGCGCTCCAGAAGCCTCCCGCTCGGGCATTCCCCGCTCATACCAGCCGCCCCGCGTGATCGAGCCACGCCCGCCACTGGAGCCTCCTACACCGGCGAAACCATTGGACACGGCGTTCGCCCGGAAGACGGTCTGTCGCGGCTCCTCCAGCAGATCGGCTGGGACCTCATCGAGGAAGCGGCTGCGCATGCCGAACGTCTGCGCCCCGAACACTGCGCGGCGGCGCGCGTACGTGAGATACAGCTGGCGCATCGCCCGTGTAATGCCCACGTAGAACAGACGGCGCTCCTCCTCCAAGCCGCCCTCATCGATCGCCCGCGAATGGGGGAACACGCCGTCCTCGCAGCCGGCAATGAACACGATCGGGTACTCCAGGCCCTTCGCGTTATGCAGTGTCATCAACGTCACCAGGCCCTGGTCGTCGCTACGGGTGTCGGCATCGGCCACAAGCGCGATCTGCTGAAGGAACACGTCGAGCGTGTCTTCGTCCTCGGGCGCGCTCGCGTCGAACTCGCGCCCGACCTCGACCAGCTGCTCGAGGTTCTCGATCCGTCCCTGCGCCTCGATCGTACGCTCCGCTTCGAGCGCCTCGATGTAGCCGGTCTGCGAGAGCATTGCCTCGAGCAGATCACCCACGGGAACGCCGCGCTGCGCCGCCTGCGCCTCCCCGGCGTCGCCCCGAGCACCGCCTTGATCGGCGTCGCCCATGCCGGCCATCGCACGCAGATCGTCCATCGTGTTCATGAACCGCCGCAACGCCTTGACCGCAGCGGCGCCCAACCCAGGGACCACTTCAGGCGCAGCAGCCGCATCCCACACCGAGATGTCAAGCGCCGACGCGTGGGCGAGAACACGCTGCAGCGAGGTCTGCCCGATGCCGCGCCGCGGCGAGTTGACTACGCGTGTGAAGCTGACCACGTCGAACGGATTGGCAAGCAACGACAGGTAGGCGACCGCGTCCTTGATCTCCGCCCGTTCATAGAACTTCGTGCCACCGATCACCTGGTAGCCGATCTCGCGGCGCACGAGCGTGTCCTCGATCACCCGCGACATCGCGTTGGTGCGATAGAGGACGGCGATCTCCGCACGCGAGGCGCCCTCGTCGACCAGCCGCTCGATCTCACCGACGACGAACCGCGCCTCGGCGTGCTCGTCCTCCAGATCTCGCAACTGAATCTGATCGCCCTGGCCGAGATCGCTCCACAGCCGCTTGGCGATCCCGCCGCGATTGTTCGCGATCACCGCGTTGGCAGCCGAGAGGATCGTCTCGGTCGAGCGGTAGTTCTGCTCTAGCTTGACCACGCGCGCGTCGGGGAAGTCTTCTTGAAAATCTAGGATGTTGCGCACATCCGCGCCACGGAAGCTGTATATCGAGTTATGGGTGATGAGCCCATTCGCAATAAAGTTATGAACACCGTCGACGTCAAGGTCATAGACCGGCTCAGCGAGTGACACCTGCTTCACGTCGTCGATTACGTCAAAGGTGCCGTCAGCTCCCAGCATGACCATTCCAGGCCGAAGCGAAGAGGCGGGCATGAAGGGGAGGGCGTTCGTAACCCCATCCGGGTTATGCGCGAGACGCGCGTTCAGCTGCAGCTGGAAGTCAAGTACCACCCTCACGCGCTCGACGGTCGAAAGCAACGAGCTCATATCAGTCGAAACCGTCTCGTAGCGCCAACCGGTCGACCCGCGTCGTGCCGGTCTTACGCTGAGACCGAGACTCTGAAGCTTTTGTCTACCATCGTCGTCGTAACCGAACATCGAGATGCGATGCATCGGCGATGCTCCCCGGCGGTCTCCACACAGCGTGAGCACCATGCGACGCCGCTGGCGAGATGAACCGCGCCGACCTGACGTATGAGCGATGGGCGTGAAATGAGGGAAGCGGAGACTGAGGCCCTCAACGTCGAGCAAGCTTCGGCCACCAGCTTCGGTATCGAGCTCAGCGAAGACTCGATCGATCAACATCTGGTTGCCCACAAGACTGTCAGGGCTCCGAGCACCTGACGGTCTGGCATTGAAGGGAAGGGTCGGAAGACCGTGCCGGGCCGACAACACCTGCTCGGCGGCCCGGGCCTCTGCATCGCTTGCATGCACTGACACAACCCATGCAGCATCAGCCCCCTCCTGCCTCACTCGTCCCCGCACCCCCACGACAGGCTTGACCTGTCCCGCCGTATATGTTCGAGATGTCCCAACGCGGAATCCGACACCGCGCTTCCACATCAGATAGGTCATGTGGAGTTGCGGGGTCCTGCCGAGCACGAAGCCGGCGAAATGGATGTGCTCGGCGGTACTAGTCAGGCGTCGTCCCGAGCGAGTAGTGACGACAATGCCACGCGACGCCGCTGCTTCATGGCGGCGCATGACGAGCGCAGGACGAAAGGTGCCGCTGCCGTGGGCCGCAAGCACCATGTCTCCGGCCCAAACATCCTCGATCGGCCGCTGGGTGCCGTCCCCCATGGTCACTTGGGTTCCCCGAACCAGGCATTGCGCGTCATCACCCACCACCGCCAGGTTGCGATGACCGACCGGCCCCGCATATGTGGGCCTGTCCCCTGGCTGGGACTCGCCGCGGGCCGGCGGTCGCCCACCGCCGACAAGTAGCTGCAGCAGCCGGTACTGGGCGTGGTTTGTGTCCTGGTACTCGTCCACGAGCACGTGCTGAAACGTGTTCATGTAGCGATCGCGGACCTCCTCGAACAGCTCCAGCAAGTTGACCGTACGGAACAGCAGATCATCGAAATCCATCGCGTTCATACGGTGCAGGTCGCGCTCGTAGATGTCGTACACGTCAGCGACCATCTCCTCGAACTGCGAACCCACTGACTGGCGGTAGGAGTCGGCGTCGATCAGCTTGTTCTTGGCGGCGGAGATCTGGTTGTGGAGCGCCGACGGCGTGAAGCGCTTCGGGTCCACGCCCACCGCGTCGGCGGAGCGCTTCGTCAAACGTCGAGCATCCGATTGGTCGTAAATCGTGAACTGGCGCGTGTAGCCGAGGCGATCGGCCTCCGCACGCAGGATCCGCGCGCACGCCGCGTGGAACGTGAGCAGCCACATACCGCGCGTGCCGCGTCCGAGCAGCCGTTCGACCCGCTCGCGCATCTCGCTGGCCGCCTTGTTCGTGAACGTGATCGCAAGGATCTCCCCTGCCTGCGCCTGGTCGGTGTAGATCAGGAAGGCGATCCTGTGCGTGAGCACACGCGTCTTGCCGCTGCCCGCGCCCGCGAGGATCAACAGCGGCCCCTCGCCGTGCGTCACAGCCTCCCGCTGGGGCTCGTTCAGGCCCTCCAGCAGCTCCTGGAGGTGCGCGGCATGAGGGTTCTCAGGCATCCAACCCCAGCATAGATGCGCGCTCGGGCGCAATCATGCGCGTCTGAAGTGGCCTCGCGCTAACCGCCGGCTGGGTTGGGGCCTCTGACTGTTCTCAGCGGCCTCACCTCAGCCGGCTCCGCGTCGCCGTCGGTGTCCGACAGCTCGGCGATCAGCCGTTCCAGCGTGACGATCCGCCCGGAGAGCGCCTGGATGGCCTCGGCGATCGGGTCGGGTAGATGGATCCAATCGGCATCGGGTCCCTCCACGCGACGGCCGTCCACGCGCACGGGATGACCGGGATTGCCCACCACGGTCGAGTTGGGTGGCACGTCGGTGATCACCACGCTGTTGGCGCCAATCTTCGCGCCGTGGCCGATCGTGATCGGCCCCAACAGCTTCGCGCCCGAGCCGATGGTCACGTTGTCCTGCACCGTCGGGTGACGCTTACCCGTGGCAAAGCCCGTGCCCCCGAGCGTTACACCCTGGTAGAGGGTCACGTCATTGCCGATGTCCGCTGTCTCGCCAATCACCACGCCGATGCCGTGGTCGATGAACAGCCCCCGGCCGATGCACGCCGACGGGTGGATCTCGATGCCGGTGAGCGCACGCGTGAACATCGAGATCAGTCGTGGCAGCAATGGCACCCCGGCGAGTTTCAGCGCGTGGGCGACGCGATAGGCAAGCAGCGCGTGGATTCCCGGCCAGGTGGCAAGGATCTCCACGGGCGAGACGCCCCGCGCTGCCGGGTCGCGATCGCGAGCCGCAAGCACGTCGCGGCGAACCTCCTTGACGACCCGCGCGAGCTTGCCGAAACCGGCCATGGCAACAGCGTAGCGGCGAATTCGCGAATGTTGAGCATGCAACCGAATCCGTGCCGTCAGGGGGCGAAGAACGCCTGCGAGACGTAGCGCTCACCGGAGTCGGGCATCATCGCCACAATTCTCTGCCCCTTGGACTCGGGGCGTTGGGCAACCTGCAGAGCTGCCCATAGCGCTGCACCACAGGAGATGCCAGCCAGCAAGCCCACGCGTTTGGCGCAGCTCCAGGCGGTCTCGATCGCATCGTCATCGCTGACGGGGATGACCTCGTCGATCAGCTCCCGGTTGAGCACCGGCGGTACGAACCCCGCGCCGATGCCCTGGATTCGGTGCGGGCCAGGCTTGCCTCCCGAGAGGACCGCCGAGCCGCGAGGCTCGACCGCCACCACCCGCAGCTTCGGGTTGGTGTGCTCGCGCAGGTACTCGCCCACGCCGGTCAGCGTGCCCCCCGTTCCGACCCCTGCCACGAACACATCAACGCGACCATCAAGCGCCCGCTCGATCTCCGGGCCGGTCGTGCGCCGGTGCACCTCCGGGTTGGCGGGATTAGAGAACTGGTCCGGCAGGAACACGTCATCGTCTAGTGCCATTGCACGCGCGGCTGCCACTGCCTCGCCCATCCCGCCGAGCGACTCGGTTATGTCAACCCGTGCCCCATACAGACGCAAAAGGCTCTCGCGCTCGCGGCTCATCCCCTGCGGCAACGTCAGCACGAGGTCATAGCCCTTGGCAGCGCACACAAACGCAAGGGCGATGCCCGTGTTGCCCGACGTGGCCTCGACGATCGTCGAGCGGCCCGGCTCGATCCGGCCTTCGGCCTCTGCCGCCTCGATCATCGCCACGCCGATCCGGTCCTTCACGCTGCCACCCGGGTTGAACGCCTCGAGCTTGGCGAATAGCTCAACGCCGTTTTCCTGCGCCACCGTCCCCTCGAGCATGCGCGGTAGAGCGACCAGAGGCGTCTCCCCAACAAGCTCCGCAATGTTGATCGGGATTAGGGACATACCCCGACAATAGTGGGCCGAGAGGGTCTTCGCGTGCCAGGTACGTGTCGGCTACGGGATGCTGAGGAAGAAGTCCTGGCGCACGGTCTCGCCGGGCGGCACGACGACCGACTCGGAGATCCTCGGGTGGACGCCGTTGATGGTCGCACCGAGGAAAGTACCCGTGATCGTGTACGAGCCGGGCGGTAGTGGAATCGTGATGAGATGACCGTAGGTGGAGGTCTCGGTTCCAACGAGCGTCCCGCTCGCGTTCGCCACTTCGACGGTGCCGGCGCCGGGCGGCGGGCCAGGGCGTTTGCAGCCCCGATCAGAGAAGCGGGCAAGCGGTCCGCCGTCGAGGTAGAAGCCGCTGACGAGCTCCGTCGGCCCCGCGGTGAGGAGCGGCTCGTTGAAGCCCGGGCCGTATGCAGCTGAGCCGTGGCAGAGCGGATTCAGCCACACGGTCACCTCCGGCGAGCGCTCACCGCGAGCGGGCGATTGGCGCTCGACGGTCTGTACCTGCGGTGCTTCCAACGCCGCCCCCTTCACACGCAATCGGCAGCCACTGTGCGCGGCCCGACTACGGGCGACGTTCAGCACAAGGCCGGTAAGCCGTGGAACGTGACATCTGTGGCTCACGCGTACGGAGGGGTGGGCGACCGCGTTCGCCGACACCACGAGGAACACCGCGATCATCGTCACGAGCCTCATGGTTGCCTCAGATGTGGTACATGCTCGCGCCGGCGTCGCGCATCTCGCGCTCGAGCACATTCGCGATCGTCGTTTGCGCGAGAACCTTGCGTGCCGCATCCGCGGCGTCCTCGAACACACCCTCCGCGTCGCGACCGAGTGGACCGTCCAGCAACTCCACGATCTCGAGCACGGTGATCGCGGAAGGATCCCTGGCGAATCGGTAGCCGCCCTTCACGCCACGCTGCGAGCTGATGATCCCGGCGCGGCGGAGAACCGCGAACAGCTGCTCGAGGAACTGCACCGGCACGTCGCGCTTGCGCGCCAGCTCGCCGATCGGCACCGGCTGCTCGCCGCTGCTGCGCGCGAGCTCCGCCAGGGCGAGCACAGCGTAAGGAGACTTGCTCGTGATCGAGATCACACAGCGATGCTACGCAATGCCCCACTGAGACGGCCAGTAGGCAAGCGGATCAAGGACGCAGTGAGCGTGGCGTGCGGCTAGCACGCGAGCGATCGAGGACGCCGATCCGCGCCGGCTGATGGCCGTCTCAGAGCCAGCCGCGCTCGGTCGCGATCAGCACTGCCTGCGCGCGATCGACGGCGCCGAGCTTGCCGTAGATGTTGTGCAGGTGGGTGCGCACGGTGCTTGTTGACAGCGTCAGCTCGTGGGCAATCTGCTTGTAGACCTTGCCCTCGGCGAGGCGCTGCAACACACCTAGCTCACGCCCAGACAGCGGACACGGGTCGACATGACGCTGACGCTGGCTCGGCGGGCTCGGTAGTTCATACATCACGCGCCTGAGCTCCTCCGGGCCAAGCCCGATGCTGCGCGCGGTGTGAAGCATTTCCGACGGCGACACGCGCCCACCCTGCTCGTAATGGGCGAGCATGTCAGCAAGGCGAATGAAGGCCGCCTCGCCCTCGGCGTCAGGGTTGTGGTGGCGCTCGATCGGCGTGGCGAGCGTGCCGGGTAGGCCCCAGCGACGGATCAACACTCCACCCACGAGCGCATGGTCGACACCAAGCTCACGACGCTCTTGATGCAGGCGCTCCTCGGGCGTCCGCGCGCCACGGTGAACCTGTGAGGGGTACCCCGGATAGGCGTGCAGCAGCACCAACTTGCCGACGTCGTGCAACAGGCTCGTGACCGTCAGGCGGTCACGGTTCTCATAGCCAACCTCCGTGGCAATGCGGTCGGCCGCGTGCTGGGTTGCAAGCGCGTGCAGCCGGAAGCGCTCCGGAGCACTGTCCCACACACTTGCCCGCTCGAAGAAGTCAAACGTGCGTACGCGGTTGGCGACAGCCTGCACCGTCTGCGAGCTCAACACCTCCACAGCCGTGACAGCGGTGTCAACGCGCGAGCGGCCCTCTTGAGCGCGGTTAGCAAGGCGCAGAACGGCGATGATCAGAGCGACATCAGACTCGACGGCGGAGACGACATCGGCTGTGGCGACGTGGTCACGAGAGACCACTGAAAGCAAGCGGTCGCGCGACTCAGCCAGCGCGGGGAAAGCCTCGAGCGCTTCAAAGGCCATCGTCAAGCGACGCCCGTGGCCCTCGTTCTGGTGGCGCTCACCTGAGCTGGCTCCAGCGGCGTGCGAGCGGCGGGTATCCAACGAGCGCGATGCGCCCGTGCCCGACGATCTTTTGATCGGCGTCGGCCCAGTTGCGGGCGTCGGCTTCGTCGCTACCGTCACCTTCTTTGCCGTGGTCGCCTTGACGGCGGCCGGCTTTTTTGCTGCGGCGGTTGCCTGCATGCCTTACGTAACCCCTTCCTTGGGTTCGCCGGCCATCCGGGCCGGTGATTCCAGCGTTGCTCACGTATCGGCATCCCCGCGTAAAAATTAAGTGCTGGTTTTAGATCTCCCATCGCCCAGCACCACAGCAATACGCCGCAACGTCTCCTCGCGACCCAGCAGCGCCACGATCTCGAAGATCCCCGGCGAGATCGTCCCGCCGGTGATCGCCACCCGCAACGGCTGGTAAACCTCGCGCGGCTTGGCCTGCCTGCGCTCCACGACCGCGGCCAGTGTCTCCCCCACCGACTGCTCATCAAAGCCCTCGCTCGCGGCAAGCGCCACGCTGACCTCCGCGAGAGCGGCGCGACCGTCATCGCCCAGCCAGCGCTCCCGTGCCTTGGCGTCGTCGCTGGGACCGTCGAACAGCGCACCGGACAGCGGCCAAAAATCGGCCAGCGTGGAGATCTTCTCCTGGCTGATGCGCACCGCATCTTCGAGACCCTCGCGGCCAGTGAACACTTCCAGACGGTGCGTCAGCTCGGGCACGCTTAGTTTGCGGATGTATTGACCGTTCAGCCAGCGCAGCTTGACTTCATCAAAGCGTGCCGGGTTGCGGCTCACGCGCTCGAGCGTGAAGCGCTCGATCAGCTCCTCGGTAGAGAGCACCGTCTCGTCATCGCCAGCACCCCACCCGAGCAGCGCCAGATAATTACGTACCGCCTCCGGCAGGTAGCCAGCGTCTCTCAGCTCCTGCACCGAGGCGGCACCGTGGCGCTTTGACAGCTTCTTGCCATCGGGTCCGTGCAGTAGCGGCAAGTGCGCATAAACAGGGAGCGGTGCCGGCTCGCCTGTCGCGGAGCGATCGAGGCCCGCCGCAGCGGCGGCCTCAAGCACAAGCAGTTGCTTGGGGGTGTTCGAAAGGTGATCCTCACCGCGGACCACATGCGTGATACCCGCATCGAGGTCGTCAATCGCGACTGCGAAGTTGTAGAGCACCGATCCATCCGCACGCGCGATCACGGGATCGTCGAGGTGCACATGCTCAAAGCGCGTGTCGCCGCGGATCACGTCGTGCACCACGGTGGCACCCTCCGCGGGGACCCGCAGGCGAACTGCTCCGTCAGCTTCTGCCTCGCCGCGGAACCCGCGATCGGCTCCGTGGGCGAGCTTGTATGCCTTCACGTCCTCCGCAGTCGCGTTTGATCGATACGCATGACCTGCCTCGAGCAGCGCCGCCAGCGCCTGCTGGTGGCGCTCGGAGCGCGCGGTCTGCATGATCGGCCCCTCGTCCCAGTCGAGTTCCAGCCAGCGCAGCGCATCGAGGATCTGCTCCACATTCTCCGGCGTGGAGCGCTCGCGGTCGGTGTCCTCGATTCGCAGCACCAGCTCACCGCCGTGGTGGCGGGCAAGTAGCCAGTTGAATAGCGCCGTGCGCGCGCCGCCGATGTGCAGCGCCCCGGTCGGTGATGGTGCGAATCTAACTCTCATAGGATGCGCCGCATGCTAGTCGCAGCCGTCTGCCGCCACCTGTCGTGTTGATCGGCGCGCACGTATCGCCCGCAGGCGGACTGCCCAAGGCGGTCGAGCGTGGCGTGGAACGTGGCTGCCGCGCGATCCAGATCTTCAACCAGTCGCCACGGATGTGGAAACCGTCGGTGTACCGCGATGAGGACGTGGCAGCGTTCCGTGAGGCAATGAGCTCGAGCCCGATCGACGCGGTGTTGATTCACGCCGTGTACTTGCTCAACTGCGCCAGCGACGACCCCGACATCCGCGCCAAATCGCTCACGTCGTTGACCAACTCGCTGCGGGTGGGCCACGCGATTGGGGCGAGCGGCGTTGTGTTGCACCCCGGCTCGGCTAGGACTGGGCATGTCGGAGAGGCGATCGCACGCGCGGGCGCGACGATCCGCGAGGCGCTCGCCGAAAGCGAGGGCTGTCAGCTACACCTGGAGAACACCGCGGGTGCGGGTGGCACACTCGGGCGCTCGTTCGACGAGCTAGCGCAGCTGCTCGAGAGCGCTGGCTCAGACTCACGGCTCGGCGTGTGTCTGGACTCGTGTCATCTGCTTGCTTCCGGCTATGACATCCGCACGGCCGCGGGCCTCAGCAAAGTTCTGCGCGAGGCCACCCGCAAGCTCGGACGCGGGCGTGTGCAGTCACTACATCTGAATGACTCACAGACACCACTCGGCTCTAACCGCGATCGCCACGCGAACATTGGCCGCGGAGAGCTCGGCGAGGAGGGCTGTGCAGCCTTCCTCTCCGCGCCATCGCTCGCGAAGCTTCCATGCATCCTCGAGACCCCCGGCGAGAACCGCAGCGGGCCCTCCGTGGAGGAAGTGGCGCTGGCGATGCAGCTACGCGAGCGTGGGCTCGCAGCACGCCGCTAGTGGCCACCCCAGGAGGACGGCGAGGGCGTTCTGGCCTTTGTTCAGCCGGCGGCGGCCGATACCGACGCAGCCGCCGTTACAGCAGCTGAGCCAGGCGCAAGCGCCTGTTCGAGCTCGGCGAGCAGCGTTGGCGTATGGCCTACCCGGAACTCTTTGCCAAGCAGCAGCCGGCGCGGGCCGGCGCTGGTTTCGATCTCCACGCGCAGCTCGGCGGGGCCAGGACAGTCCTCAACGATCTGCCTGAAATCTTCGATCCCGCTTTGTGAAAGAGCGGCGGCTGCGACCCGCAAATGCAGCGGGCGCGCCAGCGCGGTCGCTGCACGGGACGCCGCTTGCGCCTGCGTGCGGGCACGCTCGATCTCCTCCGCCGTCGGCGCAAAGCGCTCCACGCTCTGCACGACTACACAGGTCTTGCCCGCTTCCTTGTGATCGATGCGGCCCTTCACGATCACCACCTCGTCCACCGCCAATGCCGCCTCATGCTCGGCGAGCGCCTTGCCGAACACCAGTATCTCCACTGCACCCGCCAGGTCATCGAGGGTCGCGAACATCATGTGATCGCCATTGCGGGTACGGATGCGCTTGGCCTCGGTGATGATCCCCCCTACCGTCACCCAATCCTTATCGCGGCGATCCTCAAGCGATGAGATTGGGCAATCCACCCGCGCGCGCAGTGCCTCGCGCAGCGGCTTCAGCGGGTGCGCTGAGACGAACAGCCCGATCGCTTCCTTCTCTGCTGCGAGCAGCTCTGGTTGGTCGAACTCCTCCAGCGGGATCGGCGGGTGCACCGGGCGGGCGAGGCCGGCGCCGGGTGAGCTCGCACCGGCAGCTGAGCCCGAGGCATCGCCGCCGACGGCTTCCTGGAGATCGAAGATTGATCCCTGGCCGATCAACGCGTCCTGCTGGATCTTCTGGCCGTTGGCTTGCGCCTGCTCGAGCACTGCCAGCATGCCCTTGCGGGTTGCACCAGTGGAGCCGAACGCGCCGCACTTAACGAGCGCCTCGATCGCCTTCTTGTTGACCGTGCGGGAGTCCACACGCTCGCAGAAATCCCATAGGGAGGTGAATGGATGCCCTCCCTCGGGCTCCTTATCACCGCGTGCCTGCTTGATCGCCTCGACGGCCTGGTAGCCCACGCCCTTGACCGCGTCCAAGCCGAAGCGGATGCTGCCGAGGCCACCCACTTCCGCCGGCGCGCCGACCGTGAACTCATGGTCTGAGAGGTTCACGTCGGGGGGCAAGATGTCGATCCCCATCTCCTCGCAGCGCGCAACGAAGAACGGCACCTTGTCCTTCGTCGACATCACCGAGGAGATCAGCGCCGCCATGTACTCAGCGGTGTGGTTCGCCTTCAGCCACGCAGTGCGATACGCGATCAACCCGTAGCAGGCGGCGTGGCTCTTGTTGAACGAGTAGTCCGCTGACTTTTCGTTCGTGTTCCACAGGAACTCGATCACATCTGCCTTCGTACCGGAGGCCTTGCAGCCCTCCACGAACTCGGGCTTCAGCGCCGCCATCGCCTGGCGGTTCTTCTTGCCGATCGCCTTGCGCAGGTCGTCCGCCTTCGCTCCGGAGAAGCCGGCGAGCTCCTTGGATATCTGCATCGCCTGCTCCTGGTAGAGGATCACGCCGTTGGATGACTCGAGGATGTGACGCAGGCGCTCATCTGGGTAGGCGATCGACTCGGGCGTGTGCTTGCCCTTGGCATACACCGGGATCTGATCCATCGCGCCCGGGCGATACAGCGCGTTCAGCGCCACGAGGTCGTTGAACTCGTCCGGGCGCACCTTCTTCAGCGCCTCGCGCATACCCTCGGACTCGAACTGGAACACGCCGATCGAGTCGCCGCGCGCGAGCATCTCATACGTGCGCGCATCATCCAGCGGCAGCGTCGTCATATCCGGACGCTCGCCGCTCGAGCGCTCGATGATGTCCAGGGCGTCCTCGATCACGTCGAGGTTGCGCAGCCCCAAGAAGTCCATCTTGAGGATGCCGATCTCCTCGATTGGCTTCATCGAGAACTGAGTCACCGTGCGGAACACCCGCTCACCGTTCTCGTCGGTGCCCGCGTCGGCAAGCTGCAGCGGCACGATGTCAGTCAGCGGCCGATCGGCGATCACGACCGCGGCGGCGTGGATCGAGGAGTTGCGAACGATCCCCTCGAGACCCTGGGCGACATCGATGATCTGCTTGGCGACCGGTTCCTCATCGCAGGCCTTGCGCAACGGCTGACCGGCCTTCAGGCATTCCTCGAAGGACGGCGAGCGGCCCATGATCGGATCGGGGATCAGCTTCGCCAGGCGATCACCCGCGCCATAGTCATAGCCCAGCACCCTGGCCGCGTCGCGGGTGGCCGCCCGCGGGAACATCTTGCCGAAGGTGACGATCTGCGCGACCGACTCGCGCCCGTACTTCTCGGTCACGTACTTCATCACGCGCTCGCGTCCACGCACTGAGAAGTCGATGTCGATATCAGGCATCGACACGCGCTCGGGGTTCAGGAAGCGCTCGAACAGCAGGTCGTACTCGAGCGGATCGACATCGGTGATCGCCAGACAGTAGGACACGATCGAGCCAGCCGCCGAGCCACGTCCCGGACCCACGGCAATGCCGTTCTCCTTGGCGAACTTGACGAAGTCCCAGACGATCAGGAAGTAGGCGTTGAAGCCCATCCGGTCGATCACGTCGAGCTCCATCTCCATCCGCT
>Ga0209624_10000867_pt1 | contig 25589 bp, 22 predicted proteins | sample JacPinW_OM2H0_O1_FD_188565 | JGI IMG/M metagenome (GOLD analysis project Ga0209624, IMG submission 188565) | Forest soil microbial communities from Algoma, Ontario, Canada - Jack Pine, Ontario site 1_JW_OM2H0_O1 (SPAdes) (version 2) | ecosystem: Environmental > Terrestrial > Soil > Boreal...
TTCGCGTTCGTCGACATGGCGACGGTTGCCGCCGCGTCTGGCCGGCGGGATCACCGGCGCAACATGAGCCCATTCGGCATCTGTCAGGTCGCTTGGATACCGCAATTTGCTCCGGTCATAGCGCACACGATTTTCGCTCCTCCACACTGACGACCTCCATAGAATCAGGAAGCGCCCAGTGAATCACAAACGATTCATATCAATCAAATTGTCCCCGGACAGACACTGAGCGTTCCAGTGGTGTATTGTTGGCTTAGCCACTGCACCATAATTGCTGGCGATCGATTTTTTAGTGCGCTGTGGGCATCTGGCGACGGCGGCTTCAACGACTAGTACACCGACAGGGTGCTTCATCAATTCCTGCACAATCTCATTGTGCTTGGCTTCGCCATTCCGCTGGCACAACTCCTCGACTGCTTCCTGAATAGGGGGAAAAGCATCAAGAAATTCAAAGCACTCGCCCATGATTCTTCTTTCCCGAACGCTCTTTTTGTCTCGTTTGAAGTTTCATGCGCTTTTTGCGGCGTCCTTGCTTTAAGGCCGCGTCTGCCCGTCGCCGCGCACCCGGTACTTGAAGGTGCAGAGCTGCTCGACCCCCACCGGTCCGCGCGCGTGCATGCGCCCGGTGGCGATGCCGATCTCAGCGCCGAAGCCGAACTCGCCCCCGTCGGCGAACTGGGTCGAGGCGTTGTGCAGGACGATCGCCGAATCGACCTCCTTCAAGAACCGCTCCGCCGCGACCTTATCCTCGGTCACGATGCAATCGGTGTGGTGGGAGCCGTACGTCTCGATATGATCAATTGCTGCGTCGAGACTGTCGACGACGCGGACAGAGATGATCGCGTCGAGATATTCCGTCCGCCAGTCCTCTTCGGTCGCCGGCGTCACCCGCGTATCGGCCTCACGCGCGGCCTCATCGCCGCGCACGGCGCAGCCTGCCTTGATCAGCGCATCGATCACCTTCCCCAGCAGGAACGGCGCGACCGCGCGATGCACCAGCAGCGTCTCGGCCGCGCCGCAGACTCCAACGCGTCGCATCTTGGCGTTGACGATGATCTTCAGCGCCTTGTCGAAATCCACCGACCGATCGACGTACACATGCACAATCCCTTCGAGATGGGCGAACACCGGGACCCGCGCCTCACGCTGAACGCGTTCGACAAGGCTCTTTCCTCCGCGCGGCACGATGACGTCGAGCGCACCGTCGAGACCCTCAAGCATCTCTCCGACTACCTCGCGGGCGGTGAAGGGCGCGCGTGTAATCGCAGCCTCCGGCAGACCGGCTTCCTTCAGGCCCGCGACCAGGCAGGCGTGTATCGCGGCTGACGAGCGAAAACTATCCGAGCCGCCTCGGAGCACCACCGCATTGCCGCTCTTGAGACAGAGCGCGCCGGCGTCAGCGGTCACATTGGGGCGGCTCTCATAGATCACGCCGACGACGCCAAGCGGCGTCGCCACGCGCTCGATCATGAGGCCATTGGGACGGGTATAGGTCGCGAGCACCCGTCCGACAGGATCGGGCAGGGCCGCGACCTCTTCGAGTCCGAGCGCGATCGCCTCGATCCGAGTCGAATTGAGCGTGAGCCGGTCGATCAAGGCCGCGCTCAGGTCTTTGGCGCGGACATCCTCGCAATCGAGTTCATTGGCGGCCAGAATATCGCCCACGCGTTCCCGCAAAATGCGCGCGCCGGCGAAGAGGGCGCGATTCTTCTTCTCCGCCGGCGCGTTGGCGACCTCCCGCGCGGCGACGCGCGCCTTCTCCCCGATTTCGCGCATCGCGGCGCGGATATCTGTTTTGGGCTCGACAATCTGAACAACCGACATAACGCTTCCACGGATCTGCGACGCTCCTGATCTAATAAGCCGATGGCGAAAAGACCATTCCCCCAATATGGCAGTCCGGCGCTGGAAAAAATAAAGTTCCGGTAGCTTGGCGATATCGGCGCCGATCGTCGCGAATGAATAACCCGTGACAAGAGGGCAAAAATACCTATGGCGCCCGATTCACCCCTTGGGTCGAAAAGCCGCGCAGAACCGCGGGTTTGTCTCCAGGCGCGCCCCTCCAATAAGATCGATGCAATAGGGCACGGCGGCGAAAACTGCGTCGAGGCAGGTGCGGATAGCCGCGGGCTTGCCGGGCAGGTTGATGATCAGGCTCGAGCCGCGGGTCCCCGCGACCTGGCGGGACAGAATCGCTGTTGGGACCTCGGCCAAGCTTTTCAGGCGCATGAGTTCGCCGAAGCCGGGCAGCATTCGGTCGCAGACCGCCTCCGTCGCTTCCGGCGTCACGTCGCGCGGCGCGGGTCCTGTGCCTCCCGTCGTAAGGATCAACGAGCAGCGCATCCCGTCGGCAAGCGTGATCAAAGCGGCCTCGATCGCCGGCCGCTCGTCCGGCACAATGCGGCGCTCCGGCCGCCACGGCGTGGCCAGTAACTCCCTCAGCGCAGCCTCGATGCCCGGGCCGCCCTTATCCTCATAGACGCCTCGGAAAGCGCGGTCAGATATGGTGACGACGCCGATCGGAATGTCCGCCATGGGAACGCGCTCGCGACTTGAAGATCCTCAAGCCGCGCTAGCGTCGGCACCCGGCGCGCGACGCCGGTTAAGCGGCTTCGGCCGAGCATAGCGCCATTCGATCCGCGACAAAAATTGGTTCGACCACACATCAGGCGATGCGTGGGCCCAGCGCGTCAATCGCCTCTTGCACGCTTCGGAAAACGTGGTCGCGGCCGATCAGCGTGAACAATCCGACCCGCGCGAGGCTCTTCTGCGCGCGGACGGATTCAAGCCGCGCAACCGCCACGTCGACTCCTCGCCCACGCAGCCGGCCGATGAGCTCGGCAAGGACCGTCGCGCCGGTGTAGTCGATTTCGACCAGCGCATTGGCCTCGATCACGATCAGCTTTGGTGGTGGGTCTTGGGAGGCGAAGCGCTCGATAGCGCGACGAAAATTGTAGGCGTTGAGGAACGACAGAGGCGCCTGCAGCGCGATCACCCGGACGGCGGGTACGAACTCGCCTTGGACATCGTTCTCGCGCGGCCACCAGACCGACGTGCCCGGAATGCGCTCAAGTTCGATTGCCTGGGCCCGGGTCGTCGTCCAGACGCCATGCAGCACCGATAGCAGCACGCCGAGGCCCACGCCCTGCTCGATCGGGAGCGTCACAATGGCGAGCGCGGTCGCGAGGATCAGCAGAAACTCGGCTCGGCTTCGCCTCCACACGTCGACCATAACCCCGACGCGCACGAGACGTATCGCGACGAAAAGGAGGACGCCCGCCAACGCGGCGGAGGGCAGATGGGCGAGTGCTTCGCTCGCGAACAGGAGAACGCAGACCGCCGCCGCGGCTGACATCAAAGCCGCAAGCTGCGACCTGCAGCCGGCCTCCGCGGCGACCGCCGTCGAAGGCGGGCTGGCATCCACGGGAAAGGCGCCGATGAGACCACAGAAGGCGTTGGCCGCTCCGAGGCCGATGAAATCCCGGTTGACGTCCGGAGCTTCCGCGCTGTTGGGAAAAGACCGCGTCGTCGCCGCCGTCTGCACCATCACGACCAGCGTAATCAGAACCGCGATCGGCGCGACGATATGAACGTCGTCCCAGGAAATCGCGGGCAGCGAGAAATGGGGCGCTGCGCCGGTGATCGACCCGAGCGTCGCCACGCCTTTGGTTTCGAGACCGAGCGTAACCGTCGCCAACCCAGCGAGGCAAAGGCCAATGAGAGCCCCGGGAAAACGTGGGCTGATGCTTTCGCCCACAAGCATGATCGCAAGCACGCCAAGGCCGATCGCCAACGTCCAGGGATTGGCCGCTGGAGCGCGCGCAATGAGAGACAGGACCTGCTGAACAAGCGGACCGTGATTGGGTTCGACGCCTAGCACCGCGGGCGCCTGCAGGATGAGAATATGGCCGGCGATGCCGAGGAGAAAGCCCGTCGTCACCGGAATGGACAGAAGGTCAGCGACGAAGCCGAACTTGAAGACGCCGGCGCAAATGAGAATGAGCCCGACTGCGAGACTGAGCGCCGCGGCGGCTGCAGGATAATGCTCTGGCCCCGTCGCCGTGAGCACCGCAAGCGCGCCGGCGAAAATCGGCGCGATGGTCGAATCGGCGCCGACCGAAAGGCGCCGGCTGTCGCCAAAAAGCGCGAACCCGATCGCGGCGGCGACAAGAGCAAACAAGCCGATCTGAGGCGTGAGGTTGGCGAGACGGGCGGTCGCCATTTGCGAGGGAATGGCGATAGCCGCCAGCGTCAGGCCGGCGACCACGTCGGCGCCGAGGTCGCCGGGTCGCCAGCCGGCGAAAGAGCGCAAAATGAACCTGGGGCGCCCAGCGCGAAGGGGTGCGGCGAAATTCTCTTTGCTCGACCCTGTCACCTCATCCGCCACCGAAACGCTGCCGATAGTCCTGCGGACTTACGCCCTGGAGGCGCGCAAAATTTCGCCGCAGCGTCTCTTCCGAACCAAATCCACAGCGCGCCGCGATCCGCTTGGTGGGCAAGCGCGTGTCGGCGAGCAGCTGACGGGCCGCCTCGACGCGCAACCGCTCGATCGCGCGCGCCGGCGTCAGGCCCGTCGCGTCGCGATAACGGCGTAGGAACGTTCGCTCGCTCATGCCCGCCTGCGTCGCCAGGCGGGACAGCGGCAAATCCTCGGCGAGGTGTTCAGCGAGCCAATTGTGGAGGTCAGCGAAACGCTCGTCCGCAGATTGCAGCGAGAGCGCCGCGCTGAACTGCGACTGTCCGCCCGGCCGCTTGAGGAACACCACCAAGTGGCGCGCGACGTTGAGCGCAAGCGCGCGTCCGAGGTCTTCTTCCACCAGCGCAAGCGACAGGTCGATGCCGGACGTCACGCCCGCCGAGCTCCACACGGGGCCATCGTGCACGAAGATCGGATCGGGCTCCACTGTCACCGCGGGGTGGCGTCGGCTCAGCTCATCGCAATATTCCCAATGCGTGACGGCGCGTCGGTGATCGAGCAGACCGGCAGCGGCGAGCAGAAATGCGCCGGTGCAGACCGAGGCCGTCCTCCTCGCCGATCCGGCGCGGACCTTGAGCCATTCGATCAGGCTCGCATCCTCGACCGCGCGCATGACGCCTTGCCCGCCGGCCACGATCAGCGTGTCGAGCGGCTCGGCCGGATCCGGCAGCGGCTCGGTCGCGAACGCCAGTCCCGACGTGGCGCGTATCGGCGCGCCTCCCGGAGCGATCACTCGTGTCTCGTACGGCAGGCGTTCACGAGGTAAAGTCGCCCGCTCGTTGGCGGCGGTGAACACCTGGATCGGCCCGGCAACGTCGAGCATCTGGACGTCCGGGAAGGCCAGCACCTCGATGCGTCGCGAGGCGTTTGGCGGGATTTGTGGGGTCTTTGGCGACATCGCCAAATCGTGCCCGACTAAATGGAAGATGTCGAGTTCAATCTAAAGCCACGGAGGCGGACAGATGTCCATTTTTGAAGTCCAAACGATCGACGGGGCGCCCGAAGGGTCCAGGGCGCCGCTCGAAAGACTCCAACAGGTCTTCGGCATGGTCCCGAACGTCGCCGGAATCATCGCCAATTCGCCGATCCTGGCGAAGATCTTCGTTCCGCTGTTTGAGGGCGTGCACGCTGGGACCTTCACCGAAGCCGAGATCCAGACGCTGCTTTTGACCAATGCGGTCACCAATAGCTGTGCCTGGGCAGTCGCCTTCCACAGCTATCTCGCGATCAAGGCGGGCCTTGATCCCGGCGACGTCGAGGCGATCCGCCAACGCCGCGCGCCAAAGGAGCCGCGCACCGCGGCCCTCTCCGCTTACGCCCGCGATCTCATCGAAAAGCGGGGCCACGTAGGCGATGCGGCGGTTGAGGCTTTCCTGTCCGCCGGCTTCAAACCGGACCAGGCCCTGGAGACGCTCGCGGTGAGCGCCGCCTCCACGATCACCAACTATGCGCTGACCATCGCCGAGCCGCCGCTCGAGCCGATCTTCCAGAAATACGCCTGGCGGGCGTGATGGCGCCCATACCTGCTCACTCTTCGACAAGAGGCGGACGACATGATCCCTGAAATCGTTCACCTGAACATCGGGTCGCTCCTGTTCGAGAACCTCGACCAGATCGACCTGACCGGCCCGTTCGAGGTCCTCTCCCGTCTCCCCAACGCGACCCACCGCATCTATGCGAAGTCGATGGAGCCGGTGCGCGACGTGATGGGGTTGCGGATCATGCCGGACGCGACGCTCGCGGAAGCGCCGCAGCTGGACATTCTGCACGTGCCCGGCGGGCCGGGCCAGCAGGCTTTAATGGAGGATGAAGAGGTCCTCGGCTGGCTGCGTAGACAAGCCGAAGGCGCGAAGAAGGTCCTGTCCGTCTGCACGGGCGCGCTGCTGCTCGGAGGGGCGGGTCTTATCCATGGCAAGCAGGCGACCACGCACTGGGCGTCGTTCCACCTTCTGCCCTGGTTCGGCGCGATCCCCGTGGATGAGCGCGTGGTAGTCGACGGGAATTGGATCTTCGCCGCCGGCGCCACGTCTGCGATCGACGCGGCCTTTCGTCTTGCCGCCGAGGTGCGCGGCGTCCCGGCCGCCCAACTCATCCAGCTTGAGATCGCCTACGCCCCGGAGCCGCCGTTTCAGAGCGGGACGCCCCACACGGCGCCCGCCGAGATCGTGGAGAGGGCTCGTCGGCGTTCGGCCGAACTGATTGCGCGGCGCGAGGCGACCGCGCGGCGGATAGGTGCGGCGCTCGGGTCGACCAGGTTCGCGAGGGGGCTTAAGGCGGCGCGCTTTGCGCCCGGTGCCTAGCGTCAGCTCGGGCGCGTCGCAAACTCGATCCGAATGCCGCCGGGTATGGCGCAGATGAAGTGATGTGTGGTCGAGCCCGCGCGGACAGGCTCCGGCGCGAACTCGACCACGACGCCGGGATGGTTGCGAACTCGCTCGTGGACCGTAGCGAGCGCCGCCTCATCCGCGACCGCGAGCGCGAGGTGGTGCAGGCCGATATTGGTCTTGCGGTTGAAGGCCACCGCGTTGCTGGGATCGGTGACGCGCCAAATGGTGAGCCTCACGCTGCCGTCGGAGACAAACACGGCCGGGTAGGCATCGTTCCGGCCCACCTCCTTGAAGCCCAGGGTTCCGCAGAAGAAGCTCGTGGCCTCGTCGAGGTCGCGAACGGTAAGACCGACATGGTGCACGCCGTGGGTCAGAGCGTCGGTCAAAGTCTGTCCTTTCAAACTGTCGGTTGAGTGATGATCGAGCGGCGCGCTTCTCGGTTGTGCCTACCGAGGAAGTCAGAGATGAGCGCGGCAATCCTGGTAGCGGGTTTGAGGGGCGCACGTTTCTCGATGGTAGCTCAAGCGATCTGCCGACCTCTGTGCGTTTTCGATCAGCGGCTGAGCTAGAATAGCGAATCATCCACAGGCCGAGGCACCCTATTTACCGAATGATGGCCTGGTAGGGGTAGATCCTTCGGCCACGGCAGCCTGACCGAACTCTATGCGGCCGAATGCGGCCAGTTCCGCCGCGCACCGACGAGACGCTAGAGTGATGACCATGAGCGCTTCAACGACTCAGGAACCGCTATCCTACCACCGCCACGGCCCCGTGTGGCGCGGAGTTCTGAGCGCCTTCTGCGCCAGCCTGATCGGAATCGGGCTCGCCCGCTTCGCCTACTCTCCGCTCCTACCGGCCATTGTGGGCGCTCACTGGTTTGATCCCGCGACCGCCGTCTATCTGGGCGCGGCCAATCTCGCGGGCTATCTCGCTGGCGCGCTTCTCGGACGTCCGATTTCGGCGCACATGCGTGTCGTGACAGTGCTGAGAGCCTCGATGGCGCTGGCCACCCTCGCCTTCTTCGCCTGCGCTTTCCCGCTCAATTTCGCCTGGTTCTTCTTTTGGCGCTTCGCCTCGGGCCTGGCCGGCGGAATGTTGATGGTTCTCGCGGCGCCGACGGTGCTGCCCAGCGTCAGCGCCTCGCGGCGAGGCCTGGCTGGTGGGGCGATCTTCGTGGGGGTCGGCGCCGGCATTGTCGCCTCGGGCACGCTCGTGCCGCTCCTGCTGCAACTCGGCGTGAACGCGGCTTGGCTCGGTCTGGGAGCGCTGTCGCTCCTCCTTACGGTCATTGGATGGAGCGGATGGCCTTCAGCCACACCAGCGTCTGCGCCCGCGCGCAAACTCGCCGCGCCTCGCCTGCCGGCGCTACGCTCGCTCTACGTTATGTATGCCCTTAACGGGATCGGCTGGACGCCGCACATGATCTTCCTGGTCGATTTCGTGGCGCGCGGCATGGGCAAGGGCGTGCAGGTCGGCTCAGAGTTCTGGGTGGTGTTCGGGATCGCCGCGACAATAGGGCCGCTGGCTACGGGACGCGTCGCCGACCGCATAGGCTTCGGGCCGATGCTGCGTCTCGCCTTCCTCCTGGAGGCCGGCGCGGTGGCCATCCCAGCCTTCGGTCTGGGATCGGTATGGCTGATCCTTTCGAGCGTCATTATGGGGTCATTCGTGACCGGGACGGTCCCGTTGGTCCTCGGCCGGATAAGCGAGCTTCTGCCGCACCATGTCGAACAGCAGAAGGCCGCCTGGAGCTTCGCCACTGTGGGTTTCGCGCTGATGCAGGCTGTGGCCGCCTATGGGCTCTCCTTCGTCTTCGCACGCAACGGCGGCGACTATCGGCCGCTATTCTTGATCGGCTCGGCAGCCATGGTGGCGGCCCTGGCGCTCGACCTTGCGACGGCGGCGATGGCCAAAAATTCTAGTCCAGCGTCGCCGCCGCATAGCTCCAGGACCTAAGCGACCTCTTCCTCGAAGAGCGCGCGGTCTTGCCTGAACACGCTCACGAGGTGATCGACGACCACGTTGACCGGCATGGTCCTCGCGTTCTGCCGCCGCCGGACCACGAACACCTCCCGCGGCGCAGGAACGGGTCCGAGGTCGCACCGCCGCAAACTGGATTCGGCCCGGCCGATGTAGAGAGGGAGAAGCGCAACGCCGACGCCTGAGCGCGCTGCTATGCCTTGAGCGAACTGGTTGCTCGCGCGCAAAGGGCGCCGCGCACGGGGAAAATGCCGGGAGAGCCAAACTGCTTCAGGCAAGTGAGCGTCCGCCTCGTCGAAGCTGATGAAGGCCGGCTCCTCGCCTGCGGTCAGCCGTGCGCACGCTTCGGCTGTCGCGTAGAAGCCGTAAGCGATGGTGGCGACAGGCTTTGCGATCACATCGCCATCGTCGGGCCGGCCGATCCGCACGGCGATGTCGGCTTCGTGGCGCTCGAGGCTGATGGACCTCACGTCCGTCGCCAGATCGATATCGAGCCCGGGGAAAGCTGCCGCCATCGTTGACAGCTTCGCGACGAGGTAGCCGTGGGTCAGTCCGGGTGGCGCGTTGATGCGAACCAGGCCCTTTGGCGCGCCATCCGGCCCCGCGCGACCCAACGTGCGAGATGCGCTGTCCATATCGCTGGCGACGGCCAGAGTGTGCGTTCCCGCAAGGGTCAGCACGAAGCCCTCGGGGCGACGTTCGACCAGCTTCTCGCCAAGACTGTCTTCGAGGGAATGAAGGCGCCGCGCGATCGTGGCGTGATTCACGCCAAGGGCGCGGGCCGCCGCCGACAGGCTTCCGTGTCGCCCCAGGGCCAGGAAAACCCGCAGGTCCTGCCAGTCAATCTCTGTGCGTTTTTCATCAGCCACTCATCGAGGATAACAAATTCTGCCAACTCAGAGGACGCCCATCTCTCGGCTAAGCCGGATACACGGCGCCTGGGCATGACCGTTCCAAAGGACTTGCGTCCACAGCGTTAGTCATGCTCATGGCGATGGTCGATGTCTGGGTAGTGCGCATGCCGGCGCCGGAGCGGTTCATGGCGGCGCCGGTGAGAATGCGGCTCCGTCACCATTCCTTCGTGAGCGTTTGATGATGCTTATCGTGGAGATGGCTGTGCTCGTGCTCGATCGCCTCGTGCGTGTGTTTAGCTTGGTTTTATTTGGCAAGCCCGGCCGAAGCCGCCGCCTCGCGCGTTACCCCTTTCTTTAAGCCTGGGGGCCGCGGTTCCGTCCAACTGAGTTGGACACGCGGCTATGATCTTTCCGGGTCCATCAGACTGGTCAGTCGATGTTGGCGCGCAGACTAGCCTTGGCGATCGCCGTGCTGGCCGGACTGATCGGCTCGCAGGCGCCCGAATTCGCCCAACAATACCGCCAGCGCCTGGGCGGCGCGCTCGAGGAGCTCAACCGGATCGTGTCCGAGTTCGACAGCGAAGTTCAGCGCCAGAACCTGTCCCGCGCCGAGGCCTTGAAGCGGCTCGAGGACAACTCCGACCCGTTGGCGCGCGAGCGCGGCGAGGATATGGACAGGGCCATTGAGCGCGCCAAGCATCTCAACCAGCAGATTGAGGCGATGAACTCCGCCGGCCCGCTTATGCGCCTTTACGTCGTCGCGACGAACTTCGATCCGAAGATCGCGCAAAGCATGCTCGACAACTATGAACCCGCCGAGCCGCTGTCACTCGGCGCTCTGACGGCCGGCGGCTTCGCCGCGCTTTGGGGATGGGCGGCGACGCACCTCATCGCATGGCCGTTCAGCCGCCGCTCCCGCCTTCGCGCCGCAAGGGCGCAATCGCGGGTGGCGAACACGGGATAGGCCGGCCCGATTGCCTGGCCGCGGAGCCTCGAATCTACGTGAAGGCGATCATGCCCGGGTTGGCGGCGATTATCGAAGCGGTCACCCCCGTCAGCGTCAGGCTGTCGCCATGCGTGTCGGAGAGCGTCAGGCCAGACGAGCTCTTGGTGGCCTGGGACATGACGGCCGCCAAGTCCTCCGCCTGCGTCATGCCGGGAGTCAAATAAGAGAACGCCGCCTTCGCCAGCTGGATCGAGTCCGGAGTTGTGCCTGAGACGGAAAAGCCATTGATCGTTTCGTTGCCGAAGCCCGCGCTAAAGACGAACTGCTCCCCGGTGCTGGTGGTCGCGTCGATGGTCTGGACGGCATGATAGGCAAGTGGATCGCTACCCGTCCCCACCTGCAGCGTTTCGCTGCCGCCGCCCCTCGTGACGGTCTGACTGGGGTCGTAGAGTTCGAGCTCGTCTGCGCTCGAACTCAGGTTCAGATCCTCCGCCGCAAGATCTTCATAACCGGAGCCATAGAACGATTCGTACGATGTATAAGCCCTGCCCTGGACGCTCGAATATGCGTATTCGGTCGGCGCGCCGGCAGCCGTGTGAACCTGTGTGTAGGACAGCGCTGCGCCGTTCGCGAGCGCAGCCGTTGACTGAGCCGGCGTGAGCGCGAAGTTGGCGGCCGTCAGCGGCCGCAGTCCCTCGAGCGTGATGGAGAAATCGGCCGTGGTGTCGCCAGCCAGGGCGGCCTGAACGGTCGTGGTGTCGGTTGTCGGATTGAGTTGATAGCGGACCTCGGGGCCGTCGCCGTTGAACGGGGCGGCACCGATGAAGGTGAAATTCTGAACGCCGGGCGTGACGATGTCACCGTCGATGCGGCTGAGATCAATCATGTCCTTCGCCGGATCGAATGCGACCACGTTGTCGCCGCCGTCGCCGAGAGCGAGATAGGTGGCAATGTTGGCCCCCTGACCGCCAAACAGAATTTGTGTGCCGTAACCGCCGACAAAATTCGTTTCGCCGGAGCCCGCCGCACCTAGGCCCGCGGACGCAAAGCCGTTGCCCAAGAGCGTCGTGGGCGCCGACCCGGTGGCGGTCGCCGCAACCGTGGCGGTCCCCTCGACCACATTCGCTGTTGGAGGGAGAGCCGCCACATAGGCCGCGAGGGCGTTGGCAGAGTAGATGGGATTCGAGAAGTCGACGTCCGTGATCCCGGACACGGTCGCCATATTTTCTGTGCCAGGGAAATATTGGCCGTACCATTCGAACCCAAGGTAATTGTTAGTTACCGAAACATTGCTGATCGTGTTGCTCGGGTTCGAAGTCAGTGCGGTTTCGAAGCTAAATCCAGCGCCAATCAGATAATTTCCTGTGACCGTCACACCATCATTATTGGTCCCCCCCTCGTCCGTAATCCGCAACGTGGTGTTGGAATAGCCGGTCTGTCCGGCGTTTAGCGTATCGTCAATGAAATTGTCGGTAATCGTGACGGGCCCCGTCGTAGCCGGAACATAGATCGCGTCGCCGTGGGCAGCTGTTGACCATCCCTCGCCGGAGAAGTAGTTGCCCGTTACGAGGCCTTGCTGGATCGCGATCGCGTCTTCTGGCGAATTAATAAAGCTATTATCCTCTATTGTTATGTTCTCATAAGAACTAATCCAAATATTTTTCTCAGTCGGCGATTTGCTGCCTGTGAGAGTACAATTCTCTACGGTCGCTCCGCTGGCAATGTCGTCAATAGCCCAAAAGCTGGTCGTGTCGCTGAAACTGCAGTCTTTGATCGTGACGTTGTTAGCTTCGATAACCACCGTGGCGCTGCCAAAATTGATGCCGCTAAGCACAGCGCCGGCCTGAGTGACGTACACGACATTCGCAGATGGGGAGTAATAGTAGGGCGCACTAGTCTTTTGAGTGATTTTCGTGACGTCGAGCAGCGAGGACGTGGCGTACGGGTTGCCGGTCATGGTGTCGATCCCCGGCAAAACGGCTCCGGGATCGGTGTTGCGGATTTCTTGGATGTCTTCGGCGGTGATCATGCCATCGTGCCTCGGTCACAGCGCGGGAAACCCCGCCGGACCGAGCAATAGATGGTCGCCATTGTCAGGTGCTGAACTGGACTGTTAAATTCCAACGGGGAAGCGGCCTTTGCCGCCGGCCGAGTTTCTTACCCTCGCCGGCGCTGCGAACAGCGCCTCTTTTCTCGGACTTCTTTCGCTAAAATCGAGTCGATAACGTCAAACCGACGCAAGGTCGCTTGCTGACCTATTTTTCCGCGGAAGAAGCATCAGGTGGGCCAAGCGCGGCGGTGGGGCTTCGATCAAGCAGGACTATGTCTAACGATAATAAAGGTGTAGCCGATTCCGGCGACGATCAGGACGACAGCCAGGATGTTCATCAGGACGTCGCTTCCGGCGTGGTTGCCGACCTGGTTGGCGATCGCGAAGGCCGCGGCCGGCAGCATGAAATGGGCCAGGATTTTCATGCCCCCTTCCGTAAACATGAAATAGGTCACGACAATACACATAAAGCATATAACAGTAACGAAATCATAGACGGTCTGCATCAGGTGCGTCCAACTCTTTCGGCTGCGTGCGATTAGTCAGCCGTTTTCCTTAACCCCACCATGCTGCAAAAACGTGAATCAACCGCCAATCTGGCCAAGGCGCAAAAAAACTCAGCTGCCCGACCAGCCAAACCGCGCGTCGCCGAATTTTCGTCGCAGGCCTTCTCAGGCGGCGCTTCTCGCGCTTTTTGATCCAAACGCCTTTCCAGCGAGGAATTCGACACTGATGAGGACGCGATCCAGAAGGAAGAACAGGACCAGCGCGAAGACAAACAACGCTATGCCCGTGACGTCGTGAAACAGGCCCTCGATCGTATCGACCCCGATGTAATAGGCCCCCAAAACCAGCGTCACGACCCGAAAGACGTTCGCTAAAATGGTAATTGGAACAATGGATAGGATCAAGAGCACCTTTCGGATCGGGTGTTTGCCCACAAACTCATGAATGTAGAAGACCCCGATCGCCGATAAAGCGAAGATCGAATTCACGCCAGAACAAGCGTCTTTGACCATAAGTTCGTAAGAGCCGATCATGATCATGACGCCGTTCTGCGCCACCGGGTAGCCGAGATTGTAAAGTACATTCGACACGATGTCGGAAATCCCGACCTTGAGCGGCACGGTGAAGGCGTCCAGCAGCCAGTTGGGGGGCGGCACCGAGAATATAAGAAAGGCAAGCGGAAAGGCGAAAACGCGGGCCAGCGGCCAACCGCCGATGAGGAGCAAGCATCCCAACAGCACCGGGATTTGGGTCGCAACCTCGATCATTGGGATGTCTTGCGACCGCGTGACCGCCATCACCAGGAGCGAAAGGAGCAAAATGATCCAGCCGACGATTAGGGCCGGGCGCAATTCGATGGTTTTGAGTCTGTCGCGTTGCTGCCAGGCCAACCACGCGGCGGCCAGCATGATGAGGGGACCATGCCCCTCCTGCTCGGTTTGCCACGCACCCCCCGCGAGCCTCAAATAGGTCGGCAGGTAAGCGACAAAGAACGAGGCCGCAAGCACGCCAAGGAAAACCAGATTGACGCCGCGACCTTCGGCGCGGGCCAACAGGGAGGCGGCCCGAACGGGCTCAGTTTTCAGCGACTCGATTGACATGCCTATCTCTCTCGCGTCCCCGCGCGCCTTCACCGACCGAATGTTCCGCAGCGCTCCCGTCTTCAATGCGCGTTGTCGCCGGTAAACACGACCAGGACGGTTCTTAGCATGACGGAGAAGTCGAGCCAAATGCTCCAGTTGTTAATGTACCAAATATCGAGCTCGACCCGTCGCTGCATCTTCTCGAGCGTATCCGTCTCGCCGCGGGCGCCATGAACCTGCGCCCAGCCCGTAATGCCGGACTTCATGTGGTGGCGGAACGCATATTTCTCGATTACCGACGTGAAATGCCGTTCGTGGGCAGACGCGTGCGGCCGTGGCCCTACCAGCGACATATCGCCAAGAAATACGTTAAGCAATTGGGGTAATTCATCGATGCTATACCGCCGCAGCCACCGACCGACCCTTGTCACCCGCTTGTCGCTCTTTTGCGCCTGCTGAACGACGTCTCCATTTTCCATGACCGTCATTGTGCGAAACTTGTAGATCCGGAACGGCCGCCCATTGAAACCGTGCCGGGTCTGCCGGAACAGGGCCGGACCGGGCGAGTCCAGCCGGATCGCGATCGCGGCGCCGAGCAAGATCGGCGACAAGACGATCAGAGCAAGCAACGACAGAATGATGTCGATCGCGCGCTTGGTCGCCTGCTCGATCGGCGAGAGCGCCGCCCGTTGAAGCTCGATCGCGACCGTATCGCCAATGTCATAGCGCGCTCGCTGAAACAAGAGCGCGAGCGTTCCGAACGGAACCAGCGTCACAGGCAAGGGCAGCACTCTGAGCCGGCGCGCGATCCACCGCACGTTCGACATGTGCTCGGGATCGACGAACAGCATGACCTCTTGAATATCGGACGTGCGGCAGAGCGAAATGATGCTCTCGATGACGTCCCCGCCGCCCGCTTCGCCATCGGATATGTGGAAGTTGGCTACGGCGTGATAGCCGTGACGGGTCAAGTTCTCGGTGAAGTGCGGCGGCACGCTCTGCTCGCACGCAACGCTGACGATTGTGCGCCCCCTCAGCGCCCCGCTTTCCAGTGCGCGCGGCAGCGCAAATCTCCACGCCGCCCGGTGCGCGAGAAGCACTACCACGCCGCCCGCCCAGAACAGGAGCACATCGCCGCGTGAAAGGTCTTGGCTCACGCCCCAGCTGAAAACGCCGGACGCCAGGATCAAGAAAGCTCCACACCAGGCGCCCAGCACCGCGCGAGCCTGATCGTCCCATACCATAAGGCGGGTGGGGCTGTAGAGCTTCTGCACCCGCATCGCGGCGACGAAGAGAATGGCGACAAAAATAGCCGCTGCAAGAGTGTGAGAATATTCGCCTGCGAACTCGTTCGGAATCCTGTGATAGACCGTCTCAGCGAACGTCGCGCAGCCGAGGATAAGCGCCAAGTCGACTCCCAGCGCGACCGAAGCGATCGACCCATAGGCGATCGGCAGGCGCCACCGGCGTCCGTCCGCCAGGAGGGGGCGGCTACTCGCTCCCGCGAGCCCACTCGCCGATTCAGGCGCGGCTTGACTCTCAGTAGACATTGATGGGCTCACAATTCATCAAAGAGGCCGAACAGACATTAAGGAAGCGCCGCAACGTGCTGGTCTTCGCACATTCCCGATCCCTTTTTGCTAAATTCAGCGGCAAAAGTAAACCGCTTGCCCGTGTTGATCTGGCGGGCGCACAGATCCAGGCCGCGCCGGCCCCAGCCGCCGTCCGAATTGACGCGGTGCAGTGTAAGCGAATCTCAGGCCAAAACAAGCCAACCGGAAAGGGGGGCTCCTCTTCGCGACGACGGCGACCCCGATTCTTCAACCGCCAGAAGCGGTTGGGCCGTCGGAAATTTTGGCTGCCGGCGCGGCCGTGTCTGGACAAGCAAATTTTGGCGAGCTATGGGATTGTCCGGTCGCCGCCGGCGGTTTGATCAAATAACAAGCGGTTTGATTAATAACAAGATGGACACAAACTGGTGCCCCCATGTTTAGTGCGCTGGTGGTTCTGTTCCGACTGATCGCCGGGCTGGTTATACTTGCGGGAACGTGGTTTGTCTTTGACACTATCCACGACAGAAATACGGAGATTATCGTCGCGACAATTGGGTTACTGTATTCGTTCATTTTCATAGTATCGGGCAGACTGCAGTATTTTGGCCTGACAGTATTCTCATTTTTCGGGAGGACGTCTTCTTACGTTCAGAAAATTCCTTATGACGACATGATGCGTAACGAGGTGGGACTGCGAAAGCCGAGAGGATCTACGTCCCTCAATCTTATTTTCGCCGCCTTGATCGAGGTGCTCTGTCTGTTTCGCCTCTTTTCGTCGCTTTTGGGCCGAGGCTGGGATACGCTGTCCGAACCGATCCACACGGTCGTCAACACACTCCTCCAATCGGCCCATTTCTAGAGCTTTGCTTAAGAACGGTCTTGGAAGATCCCGTGTCCTCCGGTCCGGTTGGCGTCGGCGCCGGAGCGGTAGGCCGCCTAGGGAAGGAGATCCATGACGCTCAGATCGACAGTCTTGGGCGTTGGTTTCACCGCGCTTGCGGTTGCGCTTACGCTGGTCCCGGCAAGGGCGCAATCGGATCCTGCCGGGCTCACTGCGCTCACCGTGCATATCAACCGCACGCCCAAGCAGTCATGGCCCGGCTATGGCATTTATCTCGGCAACGGTCTCATTCTGACGGCGGCGCACGTGGCCGGCGACGTCGCGGATACGAAGCCCCATGTCGTCATCGCGGGACAAGACCTGCCGGCTACGCTCGTCAAGCAAGGCAGCCTCGACAGCGTAGATTTGACGCTACTGTCGATTGACGGGACCAAGCTGCCGGTCGGTCTGCAGATGCGCCGCACGCCGCTGTGCGAGCATCCGCCCTTTAGCGGGGAGAGGGTCGTCGTCGCCATTCCCGAGGGCACAGCGCCCTCGAGGGTCGTGCCTCGTCAAGCGATTCCGGCTGACTTACGGGGACGGTTCGACACCGCCATCGCCGATGTCGCCTCTACCGGCAATTCCGGCTCTGGTGTGTTTGACGCCCGCGATCTTTGCCTGCTTGGCATCATGAGCCGCAAGATTTCCGTCAATTTGCGCCCATTCACCGTTGGCGCGCCAGCTCGCACAGTCGATATCGCGAAGTATTTCGTCCCGGCGGCGCAGATTAAAGCCTTCATTCCCCAGAACGTGTCATTTTAGATCGGGTCAGACGCGCTGGAATTCCTATCGGGCAAAAGGAAATCCGGCCGGTCAAATTTGGTTGATGATGTCCCGCGCCGACCAAAAGGATGGTATTGGCGAATTTCCCATGAGAGACGGCGCCCGGAAAACGCTGTGTGCCAGGGAATCCGGTGTGGCGCGCGGCCCGGTGCGCACAGGTGCGTGAAGGCGCTTCGTCTGCGCGGCTTGTTGGGGGCGGAGAAAGGCTTTCGACGATGAAGCTGGCTGAGTTCGCTTGGATTGCGATAGTCGTGTGCGGCGCAGCCGCCGGCTATGGCGTTTACGCGCCCGAAACGGCAGACCGATGGCTTCCCTCCGCGGGGGTCCTCGCCCACCATCTGCACGACAGAATCTGGTCTCCGCCTGCTCAGGCCGCATCGGCGCAAGGGCAGGGCCAACAGCCTCAAGCAAGCGGCCCCGTTCCGATTGCGGTCACGGTAACGCCTGTCAAGCGCGCGGATTTTCCTGTCGTCCTTCAGAGCATCGGACAGGTCCAGGCGTTCAACACCGTTCTCGTGCGCGCCCGTGTCGACGGCCAGATCATGAAGATCGCCTTTAACGAAGGCCAAATGGTCAAGCAGGGGGATCTTCTGGCCCAGATCGACCCCAGGCCGTTTCAAGCCGCGCTCGACCAAGCCGTCGCCAAGAAAGCACAGGACGAGGCCAATATCGCCAACGCGAAGCTCGATCTCACTCGCTTCGCCACGCTTGCCAAGCAGGATTTCGCTACCAAGCAGCAGCTCGACACGCAGAACGCCTTGGTGCTGCAGCTCACCGCTTCGGTCGCCGCCGACGCCGCGGCGATCGACGCCGCGAGGACGCAGCTCGACTATACGACCATCCGCGCTCCAATCTCGGGCCGCGCCGGGTTCCGGCTGATCGACGAGGGCAATCTCGTCAACGCCGGACAGCAGACCGGCATTGTCTCGATCGCGCAATTGCAGCCGATCTCCGTCATTTTCGCCGAGCCGCAGGAACATGTGTCGCGCATCAACGAGATGCTGGCCTCAGGCTCCCCTCAAGTCGTGGTTACCGACGCGGATGGCCACAAGCTCGCGAGCGGACGCTTGTCGATCAGCGACAACCAGGTCGAGCTCTCTACCGGGACGATCCGGCTCAAGGCGGAGTTTGACAACAAGGACAACGCGCTTTGGCCGGGGCTTGCGGTGACCACGGGATTGCAGCTCGGAGTGGAAAAGGGCGTCTTGATTGTCCCCAGCGATGTGGTGCAACATGGCCAGAGCGGTCTTTACGTCTTTATCATCGACGATCAGAACCGAGCGCAAGTGCGTCAAGTGAAGGTGGCGCATGAGGACACGGCGAGCGCTGTCATCTCGGACGGCCTTAAGGAGGGCGATCGCGTGGTGACGTCCGGCGAGTTCCTGCTTCAGCCTGGGTCGATCGTCACGATCGACACGGGAAGCGGTACCTAGCCCGATGTATAAAGGCCTCTCCGCCCCCTTCATCCATCGCCCGATCGCAACCACGCTCATCATGGTCGCGGTGCTTCTGGTCGGCCTCGTCGCTTTCCCGTCGCTGCCGGTTGCGCCCCTGCCGCAAGTTGACTTTCCGACCATCACCGTCTCGGCTTCGCTGCCCGGCGCTTCCCCGGACACGATGGCGACCTCGGTGGCGCAGCCCCTCGAACGCCAGATCGCGCAGATCCCGGGCGTGTCGCAGATGACGTCGACGAGTTCGCTCGGCGCGACGGCGATCACCGTCCAGTTCGATCTCAACCGCAACATCGACGCCGCCGCCAACGACATCCAGGCCGCCATCAACGCCGCCGCGGGGAATCTGCCGAAGGATCTGCCGAGTCCGCCGACCTATCGCAAAGTCAATCCGTCAGACACGCCGATCCTCATCCTTTCCGTTCAGTCGGACGTCGCGCCGATCATCGATGTCGATGATGCCGCCGAGAACGTTCTCGCCCAGCATCTGAGCCAGATTTCCGGCGTGTCTCTCGTGCGCATCGGCGGCCAGGTGACGCCCGCCGTACGGGTCCAGATCGATCCCGCTAAACTTGTCGAGATGGGTCTCCAGCTCGAGGACGTGCGGGCGCAGATCGGCATCGCCACCGTGGACAGTCCCAAAGGCGCGATCCTGGGAGCCAAACAGACCTTCACGATCTTCAACAACGATCAGCTGACGACGGCGAAGCCCTGGAACGACGTCATCATCGCCTATCGAAATGGCGCGCCTGTCCGCATCCGAGACATCGGTCAGGCGGTCATGGGACCGACTGACTCGACGCAGGCCGGGTGGTCCAACGGCAAGCGCAGCGTCTTTCTCGTCGTGTTCAAGATTCCCGGCGTCAACGTCATCAACACGGTCGAGGCGATCAAGAGCACATTGCCGGCCTTGCAGGCTTCGATCTCGCCGACCATTCACGTCGAGATTCTATCCGATCGCACGACGACCATCCGCGCCTCCGTACGAGACGTCGAGTTCACGCTGATGCTCACCATCGCCCTTGTCGTGATGGTGATCTTCGTCTTTCTGCGAAACCTTTGGGCGACGATCATCCCCAGCGTAACGGTGCCGCTGGCTCTGCTCGGCGCGTGCGGGCTCATGTGGGCGGTGGGCTATAGCCTAGACAATCTGTCGCTGATGGCGTTCACCATCGCGGTCGGCTTCGTCGTCGACGACGCGATCGTGATGCTGGAGAATATCACGCGTCACATCGAGGAGGGCGAAAAGCCGTTTGAGGCGGCGCTCAAGGGCTCCGCGGAGATCGGCTTCACCATCATATCGATTTCCGTCTCGCTGGTCGCCGTGCTGATTCCGCTCCTGATGATGAGCGGCATCATCGGCCGCCTGTTCCGCGAATTCTCGGTCACCATCGCGATGACGATCTTCGTCTCGGCGTTCGTCTCGCTCACCCTCACCCCAATGATGGCGTCGCGCTTCCTCAAAAGCCACGACGAGGAACGGCATGGTCGGCTCTATAACCTCAGCGAGAAAGGCTTCACCGCGCTCGCCAACGGCTACGCGCGCGGTGTCGATTTTGTGCTGCGCTACCGCTTCGCCACCATGCTCACCTTCATCGCCACCGTGGTCGCGACCGTCTATCTCTTCGTCATCATTCCCAAGGGATTCTTCCCGCAACAGGACACTGGCATTCTGTACGCGACAACCGAGGCGGGACAGGATGTTTCGTTCGCCGAAATGTACAAGTTGCAGCAACGGGCCGGAGCAATCGTGATGGCTGATCCGGGCGTCCAAACGATGGCCATGGGGCTCGGCACCGGAACCGGGAACGCGGCCCAAAACAATGGGCGCATGTTCATCAGTTTGAAGCCGCTGGAGGACCGCGACGCCAACGTCTTTCAGATCATCGCGCGGCTGAGGCCCAAGCTGGCGCAGATCCCGGGCATGAAGGTGTATTTGCAGGCGGCGCAGGATGTCACAGTCGGCGGGCGCTTCTCCCGGACACAGTTCCAATACACCCTGCAGGACGCCAATTACGACGAGCTCACCGCCTGGTCGCAGAAGATTCTCGACAAACTGAAGTCTCTCCCCGAATTGCGCGACGTCGCGACTGACCAACAAAACGGCGGCACGACGCTGACCTTGAAGATCGACCGTGACATGGCGTCCCGTTACGGCATTCAGCCGCAGCTCATCGACGACACCCTGTACGACGCCTTCGGCCAGCGCGAGGTGACGCAATATTTTACTCAGGTGAACACCTATTACGTGGTCGAGGAAGTGCTGCCGAGCCTTTTGGGCGATCCCGCAACGCTCGATAAGCTCTATATCCGCTCCCCGACGACCAACCAGATGATCCCGATGAGCGCGTTCGCCAAATGGACGACGGCTCCGCTCGCCGCGCTGTCGATCAGCCACCAAGGCCAATTCCCCGCGACGACCATCAGCTTCAATCTTGCCGAGGGCGAGGCGCTCGGCACCGCGACGGCGGCGATCCAGCACGCCATGCAGCAGCTGCAATTGCCCCCCGCCCTGACGACGGTCTTCCAGGGCAACGCGCAGGCGTTCCAAGATTCGCTGACGACGGTGCCGCTCTTGATCCTTGCCGCGCTCGTCTGCGTCTACCTGATCCTCGGCGTGCTCTATGAGAGCTTCATTCATCCGCTGACCATCCTGTCGACGCTGCCGTCGGCGGGCCTTGGCGCGCTCGCCACCCTCATGCTGTTCGGATACGAATTCAGCCTCGTCGCCCTGATCGGCACGATCCTGCTCATCGGCATCGTGAAGAAGAACGGCATCATGATGGTCGATTTCGCCATCTCCGCCGAGCGCGAAGAAGGCCTGACGCCCACCGAGGCGATCCGCAAGGCGGCGCTCCTGCGCTTCCGTCCGATCATGATGACGACGATGGCGGCGTTGCTCGGCGGCGTGCCGTTGATGCTGAGCCACGGCACCGGCTCGGAACTGCGCCAGCCGCTCGGCTATACGATGGTCGGCGGCCTTATCGTCAGCCAGGCGCTGACCCTGTTCACGACCCCGGTTATCTACCTCTATCTCGATAGGGTGTCGCACTGGCTCTCCGGGTCAAAGACGACAGCCAAGGCGCCCGCGCCAAAGGCGCAGCGCGAGCCTGGGTCCGCGCATGGGGAGCGCCCGTGGGAGCCGGCGCAAGCGGCGGAGTAAGGCGAAGATGGGTTCGGGTCGAGCGCCGGCGCTCTCGTAGGCTCAACTCCGAGCGAAAACGGCAAATTCGGTCTTGCCGTCGCCCGATCTGCCCGACTGCCTGGAACGATGCAAAAACCGATCCGCGGGAGGTCGGATCAGACGTCCCGGGCGATCCAGAACGCCAGCGCCCGCACCACCGCCGAAACACGGGCATGATTGGATTGCTCGATCAGCGCCTGATCGATCGCCGAAGCCCAGTATCTCGATGTCGCCCGCACGGGCCGCTGAACACCCGCAACCATCGCGACGCCGCTAATGTTGTCCCAAGCCCGGTCGTCCTTGTTCGGTCCGATCGTGAGAGAGTCTATCCGCACGACCAGCGTGGCGCCTTTCGGCGTCAGGCGACCGGATAGCGCCTCAGCCAGCTGGCGCGGCAGCTCCTGTTCCACCCAGCTCGCCGTCGGGTCGCCCGCGTTGGCGCGCAAGGGCGCAACGTCGACCCGGATAGCGCCGACCGCGAGGCGCGACTGCGCCAGAGCCGCCCCGCCCGGCATCGCCGTGACAAGCACAAACGCGCCGCAGGCCGCAATCGCGACGCGACGGGTCAATGTTTGGCCAGACATGATCCGATCTCCAATCGCGCGGCCCGCCTGACGTGCACGATCGCCATGCCCGGCCTTGATGATACGCCGCAGCCTCGGCCAAAGTTTCGCGGGCGCGAGTCACAAGAAAAGAACCGTCCGATCCCGGACGGTTCTCTGCTCTTCGGCAATTAACCCGCTGCGAGCGCATTTATTCGCGCCCGAACCAAAAATATCCGTATCCGCGTGCCTGCAAGCAAAGGAACCGCCCGACCTTGAGCGGTTCCGCGGAATTGGTCAGCCGGTTGCCGACAACGTGCGCCGCCGCCGCGCGGCCAGGAGCGCGAGTCCGCCGAATCCGGCCAGCATCATGGCCCAGGTGGAAGGTTCCGGGACGGCGGCGGTGAACGACCCGAACAGCCCGCCCGTCTCCCCGTTGATGCCGTCGGTGAAGAAGAGGGTGTCCGGGGTTCCATCACTCCCGCTGCCACCGAAAACTATGGACCAAAGACCGCCCGCCGTGTTGCCGGCGCCCGGGTTAACCTCGATTGAACCCACAAGCGCGTCGGTCACCGGGTTGAATGCGTTGATCATGTCGGCCACACCGGGAACGAAGCTGAAATTGCCGACCAGAAGGTCGCCGCCGAACTGGCCGAAGCTCGACGGAGCGATGGCGACGCCCCATGGCGAGGCGAGAGCGTTATTAGTGATTGTCTTCTCGAGTCCGCCGCTCTCGCTGAATTCCGCAACGGCGCCCTCGCCCCCGGTGGCCATCGTCTGTGCGGTGTGGCCGGACGGCGCGTAGGTCACGAATACGTTGCCGCCAAGATCCGTCACGTTGAAGGGGACGAGTCCCTTCGCGCTGACCGCCGTCGGTGTCGCGAACGCGCCAAGGGGCTCGGTCATCTGCTGGAACGCATTGTTGAACACGTCGATGCCGCCGGCGCCCGCGGTATTGGCGGCGAACAGTTCGGTGTCGGCCTGATTGATGGCGAGCCCGGTGAAGCTCGCGCCCGCGACGGACGTTTGGGTGAATGCGTTGGCGGTGGTCGGGGCGCCATTCCAAGCGGAGATCGAGCCATTCAGGTTGGCAAAGATGAAATTAGCAGATTTGCCATTCCCCCCGTTGTTGACGTCGAAGCCGTCGCTCATGCCCCCAATCGCGAGCGAGTTGGCGACCTGCCCGGTCGGACCTGAGGCTCCCATGGGTGGGATGTTGACGGTGAACGGCGTCTTGGTGACGCCTGTGCTACCCGTCACCCCAGGAAGAATGGATGTCTGTGTGGCCTGGTCCGAAATCCAGATGGGACTCCCGTTCGCGAACGAAACACCCCAAGGGTTCACCAGATTGGGGTCGGTTGTTGCTGCGAGCCCCGGCATGTTCGAAATAAGGTTGTTTTGAGTAAAGCCGTCGGCGGCATTGGCGACTCCGGCGCCAGCGCATAATGCAGCGAACGCCGTAGCCGTAGTCATGACAGATGGAAGCGGAAGTAATCTGGTCATTGCGTGCTTTCCTCTCGATTTTTGGCGCAAGCGGCAGCCACTGTTCTGGCCGAAATACGCCGCTGCAAACCGCCCTGGTTTGACCGACAGTGAACACCGGACGGTCGGATTTATTCGGAGAAGAAGCCACAAGTAAGGCGGATAACGATCTTGTGATCTATTTGAATATTAAGAACATACTCAGGACATATGTTGTAAAAGTGTTATAAATATCTCATAGCTTACTATAAGGTTGTTATAAAGAGCGGCGATCTAACGGATGGGTGACAAACGAGAACGACTAATGCATGACGCGATTGGGTCGACCTAAAGCCGTCATTGCGATGATCCAGTCATTACGACACTCCCCAGTCATTCTGACGTAAAGAGGCCCTGTGCGATCGATCTTATACAGACCGCCCGCTGTTCTATTCGCGCCGAAGTTGCGATCCGCCCGTTCTGACTCGGGGAGTGAACACTGTGCGGCGCGATTTATTCGGCGCGAAGTTGGAAAGGGCGGATAACGAACGTGTGATCGCTTTGCGTGACCAGATGCACTTCGGCACGTCTCTAAAAGAGGGCGATCGGCGGCCCGATACCGAAGATCTCTCACGCTTGATAGTGTTAACTGGGGCGAGCGACTTTTGGATTAAGGCGGCTGCAAGGGAACGGCTCGAAATCCAAGGAAATCCAACGCTCATAATCGGGGGTCTTCGCGGCGAAACGGCCACCAGCCAAGAAAACCCAAATCGACCGGATGAGCGTCCAGTGCGCCGCCGCGACGCAGCCAAACCGACGCGATCCGAAGGCAACGCGCCCTCGCGGGCACAAGTAAGAACAATAATATTAAGTTATATATAGTTCTCATTCATTCCGTTGCAGAAAAACGAACCCAAGTCCTTGAAAAGATTGCGCCGCGTGCAAAACTGAACACGTCCGCCGGCGGTTGAATTGGAGATGAGCAGTCAGGCGGTCCCTGCCCCACGGCGCTGGCGCGCCTTGGCGGTCGCGGCGGCTCGGAGCGACGTCGCGACGTCGACGATGGTCGCAGTCTCGCCTTCGAGATGCGCGAGCGCGAGCGCCCGCACGTCCTCAGCCGGCCAGAGCCGCCCTCTGAGATCGACCGTGTCAGCCGCCCGGCACGCGTCGGCGACGACAAACACCTGATAGCCGAGGTCGGCGGCGTGCCGCGCGGATGCTTCGAGCGCATGGGTCGCGAGCGCGCCGCATAGGACCAGCGTCGTCGCGCCGAGCTCGTCGAGTCGAGCTTCGAGGTCGGCGCCGACGAAAGCGCTTGTCGCGTTGCGGACGATGACGATCTCGCCCTCGAGCGGCGAGAGAGGACCGACCGGTTGTCGGCCGATATGAGCCAGCGGCAACCCTTCGCCCCGCCACGCAGCGACGAGGGCGGCAATGTTCCTCTCAACCTCCGGGCCAACGCCAGCGCCGGGGTGTGGGCCGTCGACCGCCTCGTGCGCGTCGATGATGAGG